>Ga0302289_1000859_pt1 | contig 10821 bp, 15 predicted proteins | sample III_Fen_N1_2_FD_194552 | JGI IMG/M metagenome (GOLD analysis project Ga0302289, IMG submission 194552) | Peat permafrost microbial communities from Stordalen Mire near Abisko, Sweden - III_Fen_N1_2 | ecosystem: Environmental > Terrestrial > Soil > Wetlands > Permafrost | place: Sweden: Abisko...
GACGATTATCATGCCGGACCTTTCCGCTGACTGTCCGATGGCTCATATGATTGCAGCTCCTGAAATTCTGCGCATGCGGGAGAAATACGATGACCTCGCTGTTGTGTGCTATATCAATTCAACCGCAAAAATCAAAGCTTTATCTGATGTGATCGTGACCTCGTCGAATGCGTTCACGATCGTCAGACAATTACCGCAGAAGAACATCTTTTTTGTCCCGGACCGAAATCTCGGACACTATATATCTACGCTGCTTCCGGAGAAGAACTTCATCCTGAATGAAGGATTCTGTCCGGTGCATGACCGTATGAGCACGGCCGACATTTCAAAAATGAAGATGCAGCATCCGGAGGCCAAAATCATCGCACACCCGGAATGTATCCCCGAAGTGCTCGAAATGGCGGATTATGTCGGGAGCACGACCGGACTGATTGACTATGCTGCGAAAAGCGATGCAGCCGCCTTTATCGTATGTACCGAAGAAGGCGTTGCGTACCAGCTTGAGAAGAACAGCCCGGACAAGCAGTTTTTCTTTCCGGAACCCGTTCCGATTTGCCCGAACATGAAACGAATCACGTTGGAGAAAATCCTGCATGTGCTGAAAACCATGGAGAATCAGGTGCAATTGGACGAAGATATCCGGCTCAAAGCCGAACATGCCTTGAAAAGAATGCACGAAATCGCGAAATAAAGACAAAGGAAGTAGACACCATGGAGAAAACGGACGTTTTGATTGTCGGAACAGGGGTAGCGGGGCTTTTTTGCGCCCTGAAACTGCCGGAGTCCCTGACAGTCCGGATGATTACGAAAGACGAGACGGAGAACAGTGACTCTTACCTTGCGCAGGGCGGCATTTCCACGCTGAAAACCCCCGGTGACTATGACGATTATTATGAGGATACGGTTCGTGCCGGTCACTATAAGAATAATCCCGATTCCGTTGAGACCATGATCCGCAGTTCGCCCCGGATTATTCAGGAACTGATGGATCTTGGCGTTGATTTTGAACGCAACGAGGACGGTCTGTCCTACGCCCGTGAAGGGGGTCACTCACAGGCCCGAATTCTCCACCATAAAGATATAACCGGTCAGGAGATCATGGACAAGCTTCTGGCGCATGTGCAAAAACGCAGCAATATCCGCATCGACGAATTCACGAAAATGATCGATATTATTTCGGACGGCAACACCTGCAAAGGCGTTGTAGCCCAGACACGCGGGAAAGAACTGCAGACCATCAGCGCGAAAATTGTCGTGCTGGCCACCGGCGGTATCGGCGGGCTGTTCCGTCATTCCACCAATTTCAAGCACATTACCGGCGATGCGCTGGCCATTGCGATCCTTCACGGAATCGAAGTGCAGGACGTGCAGTACGTGCAGATTCATCCGACGACTTTCTACTCCAAAGATCCCGGTCGGCGATTTCTGATTTCAGAAGCGGTCCGCGGTGAGAGTGCCGTGCTGCTGAATCCGGACGGCGAACGTTTTGTGGACGAACTGCTGCCGCGCGATGTTGTAACGGCGGCGATTAAGAAAGAAATGAAGAAGTACGGTACGGAATTTGTCTATCTGTCCATGCAGCATGTCGATCCGGATAAAATCAAGGTCCGTCTTCCGAACATCTATCAGTACTGCCTCGAACAGGGATATGATCTGGCAACGGACAAAATCCCCGTCACCCCGGCGCAGCATTATTTTATGGGCGGGATCAAAGTGGATCTATGCGGAAGAACATCCATGAAGAATCTTTTCGCCGTAGGCGAGACAAGCTGCAACCGCGTACACGGAGCAAACCGGCTCGGCAGCAATTCCCTGTTGGAGAGCCTCGTGTTTTCACAGGCTGCGGCGAAGGTCATCACTCAGGACGTACCGTCGGTTCCATGGGAGCCGGTCGAGGCGGACTTGAAAGCCTATCATCCGGAAGAGCTTCCGGAAAAATATAAAAGAGTCATTTTGGACGAGATCAAAAGAAGGGACGGCAAATTCTATGAACAGTGGTGCAATGATGAAGATTAGTATGGACGACGCGATCCTCCGCGCAATTCGCGAGGACATTACAAGCGAAGATATCACGACGAATGCGGTCGTCCGCTCCCGTACGCCGGGGAAAGCGGATCTGATCTGCAAGCAGGACGGTGTTATCTCGGGCCTTGAAGTATTCGCGAGGGTTTTCGAACTTCTCGATGCGGCGTCTGTTTTTCAGACGAATTTCAAGGATGGAGACAAGGTGAAGAAGGGCGATCTGCTTGGCGTAATCTCCGGGGATGTCCGCGTACTTCTCTCCGGCGAAAGAACCGCCCTCAATTATCTGCAGCGTATGAGCGGCATCGCCACCCTGACCCGGGATCTTGTCGACGAACTCGCCGGATCCAAGACGAAGCTTCTCGACACGCGGAAAACAACGCCGAACATGCGTATTTTCGAGAAATATGCCGTGAAAACGGGCGGCGGCTGCAACCACAGGTTCAATCTGTCCGACGGCATTCTGATCAAGGACAATCATATCGGCGCAGCCGGAAGTGTCAGGGAAGCCGTTCGTCTCGCCAAAGAATATGCACCGTTTGTGCGCAAAATCGAGGTGGAGGTTGAGACTCTTGCCATGCTCGACGAAGCGCTTGAAGCCGGAGCCGACATTATCATGCTGGACAACATGAGCGACGCCGACATCATTACCTCCGTTAAAAGAGTCGCCGGACGTGCGGAAACAGAATGTTCCGGCAACATCACAAAAGAGCGTCTCAAGCAGATTGCTTCCATGGGCGTTGACTATATTTCCGTCGGAGCACTTACGCATTCCGCGCCGATTCTGGATGTTTCACTGAAGAATCTGCAGACCATCGTCTAAGGGGGGAATCTGCATGAATCCGGAAGAGAGAAGAAGAGAAATACTGAAGAAAATCCAGTCGAACCGGGAGCCTTTGTCCGGCACCGGATTAGCTGCTGTCTTTGACGTCAGCCGACAGGTGATCGTACAGGACATCGCGCTGCTTCGTGCGGAAAACCATGAGATCATCTCAACGAACCGGGGATATCTCCTGCAGCCTTCGCATACACAGAAAATATCGCGCGTATTCCATGTGCGTCACTCCAATAAACAGATCGCGGATGAACTGAACACGATCGTCGACTGCGGCGGACGCGTACTCGACGTCACGGTCGTACACGAAGTCTACGGCAAAATCACAGCAGACCTGGAAATCTCCTCAAGAAAAGACGTGCACGAATTCATCCGCCGGATGGAAGCCAATCAGACGCGTCCGCTGAAAGAACTGACGAACGGAATCCACTCCCACACCGTTGTAGCCGACTCGGATGAAATTCTGGATTATGTCCGGACAAAGCTCTCGGAGAAGGGTTATCTGATCGGGGACTAGCGATTCCCCGTGTCTGTAATATGCCCACTTCTTCCATAGGCGCATGTCGTGCGGCTGTGGATTTTGTGTTTTTTACCAATTGTATTGCCTTTATTGCATGTGATTCTTCTATCGGCAAGACTACCATAGGATGCATCACACACATTGCAAGGAGAGAATTATATGAAGAAAACATGGATACCGATATTTCTAACCGCATGCCTGCTGCTCGCGGGGTGTTCCGCGAACCCGGCGGCATCAACGGCAACGGCAGATTCACAGACCGACATAACCACGCAGGCAGCATCAACGGCAACTGCATCAACGGCCGCTGCATCAACGGCCGCTGCGACAACGGCACCGGCGGATCTTGTCCTTCCGATCGCAGATAATACGTCAGGAGCCGTGCAGATTCAAACTGTTTCAAAGAACGCTTCCAATCCATTCAACTCCTACATTATTTCGTCCATCGAAGGCGAGAATGTTATTGTTAACCCGTCCATTATGCCGAAAAAAGATGTGATTGATCTGCACCCGGCCCTTATCGCCAGCACACACCCGCATCCGGACGCTGAAGATGACGGATACACAAAATCATACGACTGCCCGAAAATTCTTTTCCAGAAGAACGACGTTTCCACAAAAGACTTTCATGTGTATTCGTTTCCGTCATCCCATTCGGACGATGTTGTAAATGAAGATACCTTCAATGTCATTGTCGTTTTTGAAGTCGACGGACTGCGAATCGCACATATGGGCGATATTGGACAAACGACATTGACCGAGGATCAGTTGACACAGCTTGGCAAAATCGACATCGCATTCATGCAGTTTGACAATGCTTCTTCCAATATGACGGTCGAGAACGAAAAGGGCTTCAACCTCATCGAACAGCTCAACCCGACCATCATCATACCCACGAATTACAACGACAAGGCTGTCACGGCTCTTGAGGATAAATACGGACCCATCACGCATTACGATAATGTGATGACGATCACAAAGGACACTTTGCCGGAGGGTACGCTGAACGTCTGCATGATTTCTAACACGCATAAATATTCCTGATAAACCTCGCAGGACTGCCATAGGAAACATCACACTTTGTAAGGAGAGAATTATATGAAGAAAATTTGGATACCGATATTTCTAACCACATGCCTTCTGCTCGCAGGATGTTCCGCGAACCCGACTGCAAAAACAACGACAGCCGATTCACAGACCAACTCGACCACGCAGACTCCTGTGACGGCCGCAGCAACAACGGCCGCCGAGACGACGGCACCTGCGGATCTTGTCCTTCCGATCGTGGATAATACGTCAGGAGCCGTACAGATTCAGACGGTGTCCAAGAATGCCACCTATCCGTTCAATTCCTATATTATTTCATCCATCGAAGGCGAGAATGTAATTGTTGACCCGTCCATTATGCCGAAAAAAGATGTGATCGATCTTCATCCGGCCCTTATCGCCAGCACACACCCTCATCCGGATCATACGGATGAAGGATATACAAAATCGTACGACTGTCCGAAAATTCTTTTCCTGAAAAACGACATTTCCACAAAAGACTTTCATGTATATGCGTTTCCGTCATCCCATTCGGACGATGTTGTGAATGAAGATACCTTCAATGTCATCATCGTTTTTGAAGTCGACGGATTGCGCATCGCACATATGGGTGATGTTGGACAAACAACATTAACCGAGGATCAGTTGACACAGCTTGGCAAAATCGACATCGCGTTCATGCAGTTCGAAAACAGCTATTCCAACATGACCGTCGAGAACGAAAAGGGCTTCAACCTCATCGAACAGCTCAACCCGACCATCATCATCCCCACGCACTATAACGACAAGGCTGTCACAGCACTTGAGGATAAATACGGACCCATCACGCATTATGATAATGTGATGACCATCACAAAAGATACTCTTCCGGAAGGCACGCTGAACGTCTGCATGATCTCAAACACGCATAAATATTCCTGAAAACCCTATGTTGAACGAGGCACATATAGAAAAAGGGGGCCCGCTTCCATGCGGATCCCCTTTTTTGCATGTGAATGAAAAGCAGATCAGGACAGATCCTGGATGTTCATCTTATTAATTTCCTTTTTGTTTTTTCGGGGTCCTCGAATGACAGTATAAATGACCAGCAAAATTGCGGTCGGAATATTACAGATGATGAAAAGAAGAAGGGCGAAGCCAAGTGCGACGCCCTCACTTCCGGCAAAAACAGAACGCAAGAGAATTACAGACGTTATGATCAGAGACGGTATAAAGAACAGAATGGGGAGGAGCAGACCGGGCCAGCGATTCTCCTTTTTCGATAGATATACCTGCAAAATAATGGCTCCGGCCAGAGGAAGCAGAATACAGAGAATAAGAATCACGATATTTACGGATGTCCACGCTGCTGTAACGAAATATCCGCCGACTAAAGTAAAAGAATAACCTGCCATAAATTATTCACCCCTTCACATACTTCAAATAACCGAAAGATCAGGACAGATCCTGGATGTTCATTTTGTCGATTTCTTTTTTGTTTTTACGGGACGCTCCTAGTGCATAGTGGATGACCAGCAAAATTGCGGTCGGAATATTGCATATAATGAAAACGAGAAGCGCAGAGCCGAGCGTGGCCCATAAACTGGTACTGATCAAGTTTAGGAGAAACAACAGAACGAAAATGATGGAGAGGGCGAGGTATACTCCCGGCAGGATCAACCCCAGTCTGCGATTCTCTTTCTTCGACAGAAACACCTGCAGTACAATTGCACCGGCAAAAAGGATCAGGGTAATGATAATGAAAGGAATGATAAGAAGACTCATCATATAATGTTTACTCCTTCACATGTTTCTTGTATTCGGTTATCAGTTTTTTAGCTGTGTCAAAATCGATCTTCTCGTTGATGGCCATGCGCTTGATAAGGGAAATGTACGGCTCGTTGGCAGCATCTTCGCTGATTTGTATTTTCTGGATCAGACGGTCCAGTCGAAGCCGTACGGTCGGATAGGTTACGCCGTAGATGCCTGCGACTTCTTTCAAAGAACCGGACGCAAGAATGAATTTGCGGACGAACGAGATATCCTCATCATCCATGTTCTCAATCCATTCCGGGATCGAATTGATTGCCAAGAGACCACCTCCTTGAATAATGTTAAATATAACATTTAACATTATTGAGGTCAATAGTGAAAATCTTTTTAATTTTTGTGAGAAATCGACATTTTCTGACAAAATTGCAAAATGAATTCTGCAACGGCACTGAAGGGCATCAACCTTCTGGTCGACGAAGGCAAAAAACTGGAGACGATCTCATATAAACATCTCGGATAAGGAGGGCCATTGTACCCGCCTTATTTCGTTTGTTACCATGTCATGGTAAAATAAATGCAATATCTCGAGGTGATGCAGTATCACTGGAAAAGCGGGGCGTCTTATGGAAGATTCCGGAAAGCAGGAATTCCTGCAAAGTACGGTATCAAAGACCTGCATGTCGCGATTTCAATCGGAGCGATGATGCTTTCAGAGAATGACAGTATCGAATCCGTGATCCGGCGTTCCGATCACCTTCTTTACAAGAGTAAAGAAAACGGACGGAACCGTATAACCATAGGTTAATCAGAGGAGGCATACATGAAACAGAAGGAAATGGCCAGGTGGCTGAAGGTGATTCTTGTGACGGCGGCGGTGCTTCTGGCGCTGGGGTGTTTTGTCATTCTTCCCGTTCTGGGCCGGGATACGGCGGTAACTAATCCGGATCTCGAGTATATGTATTATCCTTGTCTCATTTTTTTCTGGATCTCCGCCATTCCTGTCTATCTCGCGTTCTGGAAAGGCTGGATCATTTTTACGGAAATCGGGAAAGACAATTCCTTCTGTGAGAAGAATGCCGTTCTTCTCCGGAATATCAGCCGCTTGGCATATCTGGAGTGCCCCTGGTATGTGGCCGGGGTCATAGCATTGGGTGTGATGAATCTTTTGTCACCGGGATTCCTTATCATTGCGGTTATGATCATTTTCGCATGCATATCCATTGCGATCGTAGCGGCAGCCCTTTCTCATCTTGTTAAAAATGCCAGTGACTTGAAAACGGAGAACGACCTGACGGTCTGAGGTGAATTCTTGTCGATTATTATTAATTTGGATGTAATGCTGGCCAGAAGAAAAATGAGCATGACCGAATTGTCCGAGAAAGTCGGCATTACGATGGCCAATCTTTCCGTTCTCAAAAATGGAAAAGCGAAGGCCGTCCGGTTTTCTACGCTCGAAAAGATATGCGAAGTGCTGGATTGCCAGCCGGGCGATATTTTGGAATTCTCCGATAAAGAGTAAAGGTCACGAATTATCGATTAAATTATGAACGAAATAAATTTGCACTTTGTCTGGGTCTGTTCTAAAATGTATATATTAGAATTTTATAGAAACTTATTTGTGATATTTATTAATAAGCATATTAAAAGAAATACGACGAGGTATCTCATTGAAAATTGCAGAAATGAAAGAACTTATTATCGGGAATGTAACTGCGAAGATTCCCATTATTCAGGGCGGCATGGGCGTTGGAATTTCTTTGTCCGGACTTGCATCAGCAGTAGCGAATCAGGGCGGCATCGGGGTTATTTCTGCGGCCGGTGTCGGAATGTATGAACCCGACTTTACTTCGAATTTTGTAGAGGCCAATATCCGGGCGCTCCGGAAGGAAATCCGGCTTGCAAGAGAGAAGACCAAGGGCCTGCTCGGCGTGAATATTATGGTCGCCATGACCAGCTTTGAGAATCTGGTACAGGCTTCTCTGGAAGAAGGCATTGACTTCATTTTCTCCGGAGCCGGTCTTCCTCTTTCCCTTCCGAAATATCTGGAAAAACGCGGCAGAACGAAGCTGGTTCCGATCGTATCATCCGGCAGATGTGCTCGAATTATTGCCCGCAGATGGGCCGACAAATATGATTACACGCCGGATGCTGTTGTTGTGGAAGGCCCCATGGCCGGCGGTCATCTCGGGTTTTCCGAAGAGCAGATCAATGACAGCGAATATGCCCTCGAGAACCTCGTTACCGATGTCATCAATGAGATGAAGCCTTTTGAGAAGGCATCCTCGCAGAAGATTCCGGTTATTGCGGGCGGCGGCATTTATACCGGCGAAGACATACACAAATTTATGCAGCTCGGTGCAGCCGGCGTTCAGATGGCGACCCGTTTCGTAACTACAAAGGAATGCGATGCATCGGATGCATTCAAGAATACGTATATTCAGGCCCGCAAAGAAGACATCGGCATTATCAAGAGCCCTGTGGGACTTCCCGGCCGGGCGATCATCAACAAATTTATCGAGGATGTCCGGAACGGCGAAAAGAAGCCGTATGTATGTCCTTTCCACTGCATATCGACATGTGACATCAAGAACAGCCCGTACTGCATTTCGTTTGCACTGATGAATGCGAAGCGGGGTAAGTTCAAGAATGGATTTGCTTTTGCCGGTGCCAATGCGTATCGTGCTGAGAAAATCGAAACAGTCAAAGAAATATTTGATACTTTGAAGAGAGAATACGCTGATGCGGCGCGAGCCTGCCTGCAATGTACTTTGCAGGGCGCCTGAGAAGAGCCGTTTTCCTGCTGATATTTTCCGAGTATAATATTGAGCGTATAGGAAGCTTCTTTTGCAAAGTACAAAGGAGGGCTCTTTATGGTATTTACGGAAGAACTGAAGAAAATCCCGTCGTCCTGGGTGACGTTTCTGGTGTACCGTATTCTCCGGCGATTTGAAGAAGGAACAGGGAAAGAGAGAACCGTATGCTGAAAATCAATGCATTCCGGCATGTAGCTATTATCGTTCAGGACCTTGATAAGATGAAAAGTTTTTATGAAGATGTTCTTGGATTTACTTGTGTCAGCACCATGTCGATCGGTACAGAGGATTTCCAGAGGGGCATCGGTGTTCCGGGGTCCTCGGCTCTGGGTGCGGTTCTTCGTATCCCGGGGACCGAAGTTGAAATCGAAATGTTCCGGATTTCGCCTCAGCTTGAAAAAAGTCGGGATATCTCCCGGACCAACGCACCGGGATTTCGACATCTTGCTTTCACGGTGGATGATCTCAGAGCCAGTTATCTTGAGCTGACCGGTCTGGGGATTCCGTTTGTGGAGGAACCCGTTTTTGTCACCGAACCGAAGGAAGTCGCCGGACTCGGTTTTGCTTATTTTCAGGATCCGGAAGGAAATCTTATTGAATTGAATCAGTTACCGTGATACGTTAGTATTCAGTTAAAGACAGGTAAACTTTTTATCAGTATTATGTCCGCAGGGAGAGAGGTCTATCATGAGAATGAAGAGAATTTCAATGATCGTCACAATCTTCACGGTCATGGCGCTGATCCCGTCCCTGCTGATTATACGTATTGTTGTCGGCAGAGATACGAGCATTCTCATGTGGGTTCTTAAGATGATTCCCACAGGGCTTTATTTCCTGCTGGTCTATCTGGCCGGGTACTGGGGGTTCGTCTGCTACAACCTGCGATATTTGTTTGTCATTCTTTATGTCGCTGCGACGGGCTGGTCCGTGAAGAATATTTTCGGACTTCCGTTTCTGCTCAACAGTGATTTCGGGGAAGTCCTCCGGCATAACGGATTTTCGTTTACCATTTACATCATCGCTTCGATTGTTCTGCTCTATTTCATTGTGAAATCCATTCGTGCCTACACGTATAAAGGCACTCCGGTTTCCCTCGAGTTCCCGTTGAAGGAAGGTAAATACTATGTTCTGGAAGGCGGAGACAGCAGTGCGTGCAGGCTGATAAATTATCATCTGGCGGGTTCCCAGCACAAAGGCGTTAAAGTACAGCAGTCGATGCAATTTGCAACGGATATCGTGAAACTAAATAAGTTCGGAAGTTTTGTCGACGGAATTTTCTCGAAACACATCGATAAATATCGCATTCTGCATGAGGATATTTTCTCTCCCTGCGACGGCGTTGTCGTCGAAGTCGTGGACGACTTGGACAATGAAGTGCCATTTTCCGGGAAACATCCCGACAGTGTCGGAAATCGCGTTGTTATTCTGAAGGACGGGGTTCATATCATCCTCGGGCATATGCAGAAGGGGAGTATCCTCGTACATAAAGGCGATACAGTCAGTTCCGGTCAGAAAATCGCCGTTGTCGGCAACTCCGGGCTTACGGAATTTCCGCATCTTCATATTCAGGCGACGAAAGCCGGCGACTTTTCCATCTGGGACGGTGAAGGAATTCCCATGCTTTTTGACGGTGTTTTTCTCGTAAAGAACCGCATAATTAGCAAGTCCTGACATCGGCTTCGTCCGATCGATTCATGAAAGAACACTCTGAAACGGAGCGTATATGAACCAGATTGCCGTCGAAGAAATTCAAACGTCATTGGACTCTTTTCAAGTATACAAATTATTCGCCGTACGGAAGCAGAGCTTCTTTCTCGACAGCGGTATGAATC
>Ga0302289_1000860_pt1 | contig 10807 bp, 4 predicted proteins | sample III_Fen_N1_2_FD_194552 | JGI IMG/M metagenome (GOLD analysis project Ga0302289, IMG submission 194552) | Peat permafrost microbial communities from Stordalen Mire near Abisko, Sweden - III_Fen_N1_2 | ecosystem: Environmental > Terrestrial > Soil > Wetlands > Permafrost | place: Sweden: Abisko...
GGGGGCCTGTCCCGACTCTTGGGAAGTGGAAAATCATCTTGGTGTGGTCGCGCGGGCAGGGAAGGACAGCAAATTTGGTGCCGTCAGAAGCGGCGGAGATCCGGCGCACACGTCGTTCAAAGTGCTTGAGCGGTTTTCCGGGGCGTTGCTGCTTGAGGCCCAGCCGCATACCGGGCGCACGCACCAGATCCGGGTGCATCTGGCGGGTGGTGGGTATCCGATTCTTGGAGACGGGCTTTATGGCGGCCCGCTGGATTTTCAGCCGGCCCCGGGCGTGAACCTTCACATCCCGCGCGTGATGCTGCATGCTGCCTCGCTGGTTTTTCTTCATCCGCTCACCCAAGCCCCGCTGACGATTCGCAGCCCGTGGCCCGAAGATTTTGTTGCGTGTTTGAAACAGCTTCGGAGCACGCACGCCTTGCCGTGACCCCGGGGCCACGCCAGCCGGCAGGCGACGCGAGAGCGCTGCCTTTTACCCTAATCGTTTTGAGCTGTTTTGCATGAGGCTTTTTATTGGCCTGGCTTTATACCATTTCTCTTTCAAACGCATAATAACCTCTGGCGTTCGGATGGTAGGGACGGACCGCCGGGCCGTCCGGTTGGATGTGGGCCGCTGACAGGCGACGTTGGTGGACGACCCGGCGGGTCGTCCCTTTGCCTCTATGGGTATGTTTGAGTGAGAATGGGTATTACGGATTCATTTTAAGCGCGAAGTTGGCTTTTGATTGGCGCCGGGAGACTTAACTTTAGGTGAAAACGTCCGAAATAGTTGGTTATGCAGCAAATTTCCCGGTCGGACCGTTCCAGCCCCGACGCAGAAAACAAGCAAACCCGCAACGGCGGGCAGAGCAATTTGCGCCCGCTTGCCAGTGCCTCTGCCGTCCGCAACGCCGCGCCTGAAACCACTCCGAACCGCCAGCGGTCGGTGATGACTTTGCATCGTAAGCTTGTCGTTCTGGCGCTGATCCCGCTGATTTTTGCTTCAATCCCGGCGGTGATGCTGGTCAAGAAGACCCAAAATGCCGTTCAGGAAATGGATGGCCTCAGCACACTTTCGAATCTCGTCTGGAAGATGGCCGTGGTCGAGCGATGTCTCGATGAGGAAGCCGACAACTGGTACATGTTCCGCCGGGAGCACGACAACGACCCCAAGGAGGTTTTGACTGCCGCTCGCGTGCGTCAGGATACCGCACGGGTCGCCACCGACAAAGCCCTGGCGGATTACGATCTTCTGCTCAAAACCACCGATAGCGCTAAATTTCCTCCCGAAATTAAGACGGTTCTCGACAGTGTTGCCCAGGATCGCGGTCAACTGCGCCCCATTCGTGATTTGCTGTACACCAAGCACAACGACAAAGACTCGGAGCACATCGAGGCCTACTATCTCGCGATCCGCGCAAAACTTGGGAGCGTACTCGCGCTGTTGATTGATCAAACGACCGATCCGGTGATCCTGCGAAAGCTGCAAACGCTGAGTAAAACGATCACGTTGCGCAAATGCTTCATGGAGGCGGGGCGCAAACTTTTCTGGGGCTTGCAGACCTACAACGCCACCAAGTCCATGATTCCCAAGGAGCATATTTCCACCCTTGCGCGCAACGTGCAGGCCGCGGGTGACGGTTGGAAGGATGCCCTTGCCTTCAGTCAGGGAGCCACGCGAGAAAAGCTCCGCGCCTACGACGCCCGGTTTCAAGCCGCCCTTGACCCCCTGAAAGTGTTTGTGGTGACGCTCACCGGCGACCTGCCACCGCCGATCCTGGTACAATCCCAGTGGGACGTACACTATGACTTCATCGATTTGGAATTTGGCAAGTTTGTTGGTTCGTTACGCGACGATTTCATGGCGTCGTGCGCCCTGACCCGCGCCAACCTCGTCCGTCAACGCAATCTGACGCTCGCCGGATTGGCGCTGGGCACGGCCTGCGTGCTCTTGCTCACGGTTCGGATGGCGCGACAAATTGCGCGACCGCTCGAAAAGTTCGCCTCGCGGCTGGCGCGCACGGCCGAGACCGTTGCCGGGCGAGCGTCGGAACTCGCCACGGCTTCCCAGAAGCTGGCTGACAGCGCGTCGGAACAGGCGGCTTGCATTGAAGAGACCAGTGCCGCCGTGACCGAACTAACGACCACCACCAAGCAAAACGAGGAGGTTCTGTCGCTCGCCCAAAAAACGACCCACGAGGCGGCCTCGAGTGCCAAAGAAGGCACGCGATTGTTGAAGACTCTCGCCACGACGGTGAGCGAAACTCAGGCGTCAGGCGCCGCCATCACGAGCATTCTGAAGAGCATCGACGAAATCGCCTTTCAAACGAACATCCTCGCCCTGAACGCTGCCGTGGAAGCCGCCCGTGCCGGTGAGGCCGGAGCGGGTTTTGCCGTCGTCGCGGATGAAGTCCGGACGCTGGCCCGACGCTCAACTGAAGCCGCGCATGAAACCGCGAGACTGCTCGCTGGTGGTAGCGACGTACACACGAGCCGTTCCGGTGTGGTGGGCCGGCTGGCCCAGATCGGCGAGGACTCACAACACGTGCTGACCCATTTCGACGTGATCACAGCCAAGGTGAGCGAAACCGACCTGCAAACGGAGAAAATTGCTCGAGCTTCCGCCGAGCAATCCACCGGCTTGCATCAGATCGAAGACGCCATTCACAAGATCGACCAGATCACGCAGGAAAATGCGGCCTCAAGCGAAGAGACGGCGGCTGCGTCTCAAGAGCTGATTAGAAATGCCCAGGAAATGTCGGACACGGTTCGCTTGCTCGAAAACACCATCGGAGTCCGCGTCGGCATCGAGATCGATAACACTTAGTTCGTCTCGCGAATCAATCGACGAGCAGGATCGAACGTTCTGCCAAATTTGCCCTGCCGCTAAGAGCCGACCAAATCGTTTGTTATCTACTAAATGACAAATACCTCTGGGCCTTTTGTCGAGGGATGGAGATTTTGTAGAGGTTTACCTATGAGCCTTGTAATGATCACGAATTGTTTTGAGGCCGATGGACAATGACTGCACGGCGCTCAGTCTCGTCGAGTTTCGCGTAGAACAACCGCAATTGTTCATACTCAGTCTGGTTGAACAAGCCGGCTTTTTGCTCTAAATTTAACTCGTACATCAGAGTCTGGCCTGAAAGGCGATAGGAGACGGATGCGGTGGCAGAAGCTAACGTTTGCTGCCAGGCTGCGGGCAGTGCCTCGGGGATGAAGTGGGATGGAAGGTTCAGCGTTACCACTTCGTGGATACAGCGGGCAGGCAACCAGAAAAATCCTTCCTCTCTTTTGGGCCAGGCTTTGTGCCCGAGCTTTCGATTCATCAAGCGCGGAGAAACTAAAAGGATTTCGCTACCCACTTGTTGCGCGACACACTCGGCCACAAACGAGTAGTTTAACCGACTACATGCGCCAGCTGCGCTCCAATCATCGTTCCATTTTAACCCTTGGATTAAAGGCATCGTTTCGTGCAGCCGGGTCTCAAGGCTGCGGGTGAATTTTTCAGATCCCTGGTTGATGCGATTGAAATGATCGACCGCGCCATTGGAGCCGGTGCGGATTTCTTCCACTTCAGCTTCAACGTTGCCGGATTCCGTGATTGTTCCCGTAACAGTGCACGACAACTTGTTCTCTGCGGGGCTTTCCATCGGGAGCGCGATTAGTCCTGTCGTCTGCTTTGAAACGATGAGGCCATAACCTCCTTGATCTGCCTCCGGGAGCAGGCCCAATGGTGTGGCTGGATCGGTTGCGTCAAAGAGTATCAATTTCCCCAATACACCACCATCGATCTGCGGCCAGCCCGCGGGTGTGTCATCTCCTGCCGCGATCGCAACTATGGCGTGATTGAACGACGCGCTTGGCCAATCGGGATCTACTTCTCGGGGATGCCCCGAATTTAACAGCATGACCCAGGCTTTTTCTCCGAGTTGTCGAAGCAGAGCAACCGTCAGGGTAGCCTTGTCTTTGCAATCGCCTAGGCCGTTCTTGATCACTTCGGCCGGAAGCTGTGGTCGGTACCCTGTCAGCGTGTCTTTACCGAGATTGACTGAAAGATAAGAGATCTGCTTTTGGACGTATTCGGTGACCGCTCGAATCCGATCCCAACGTCCATTTCGTGCTTCGGTCAAGGCCGCCGCTTTTGTCGCAACGGTTTCGTCGGCCACGATCTGGGGTTCGACGATGTCTGCTGCCAATGCGGCAAAACGGCCCCAAGTCTCAAGGCGACCGGATAGGTTATCGTCAGAAATACAGCGGACCGAAACTGTCAGCGGCGTAGGAAAAAAATTTCGCTCCTCTTCCGTAGGTAAAGGGCGAATACGCCGCATGGTCCAGCGCAGACTGCCCGGGGTTTCGCCCGCTTCAGGTTTTGGAGTTTTCTGACTGGCGGCATAGGAAATCAACTTTCCTTTAGGCAAGGGAGTGACCGTGAAGATGCTATTAAGCACCGGCTGCCGCATCCGGAAAGGCCACCGGCAATCCGATATTCCTGTTTGCGCCTCCACCTGTAACTCCCAAGCGAGTACTCCGCCCACGCCAACCGCTTCTTGTCGATTGAAGGTCACCACGCGCTCGGCGGTCCAGATTCGACCGAGCTGTGCGGCGACATCTACGAAATCCGCCCGCCCGTAGGCTATGTTTTTTTTGCCATCGGGAGAGATTATCCATGCTCTGAGATTCAGAATCTTATCGGTATTTGCGTTATAGTAGATGCCCGGGAAAACATCGGCCAGTCCAGCTTCCCTATTTAACCTCACGGCTGATCTAAAGGTTTTTCTAACTTTGCCCTCTGGCAGGTAGTTTATGTCGCCACGGTCAAGAAGCACCAGGCTCGATGCCCGGTCTTCCCAACCCGAAGAATCCTCCTGCAGCGCGGCTTGCAACCACTCAGGGGTGTCAGTTTTGGCCCAGGCGCAAACGCATGCAGAAACCCCTAGAAGAAACGCAACCGAACACCTAAACAATGTTGTCCTCGCTATCATAATGCCGGTGATGAAGCCGATGGTTGCTCAAGCGCGGGCGTTTCATTTTTTTTCAGCACCAGACTGTGCTGATCGCAGGTGGATATTGCATCGTACCAGTGTTTTATCATTGGATAGCTGGTGGCATTGGCTGAGATTAACGAAGACTTAAAGTCGCGCTGGATGTGAAGAGCGTGGGTCTTGTGGTTATAGCCGATTTGTATTTCGTATGATAGGATTTCCCCAGGGCTGGAAGGCGGCGCTTCTTTAGCCTCAACTTCATAACCTTCAGGCAGGGCCAATGTCAGGGTGTCCGTTTCCTCGTGTTTATATGGAAAATAAACAGCATTACGCCTCTCGTCCGCGGCGAAGGGGGGGTGTTCGTTCGCGCGAAAAACAAAGGGACGAAAAATGAGACGGTCGTTTGCCATCGCTGCGTAACCGGGCCAGCGCAGAAAAAACGAGATTTGCACCGGCTTGCCGGGATCGTCGATATTTTCGATTTCGAGGCTGCTCACCTCAGCTGGCGCGAATTGTCGCACCAAGTTCTTTCTGGCAATCGTTGTCTGCCGCTCGGTCTTCTGACCCTGCAGTTGATGTCTTACTCTCGTCGCGTCATGACCCGTGAAAGAAATTTGACAGCTACCACTCAACGTCCCATCGCTCTCCAGTCGTAAAGTGCCGACATTTTTAATCCTCGACAGTGATGCTGGCGAAAACGGCACGTCGATAAAATCCTCCTTGCTGTCGAGTGCAAGCAGACCGCCAAAGCCTTGATTCTCCCATGGCAGCCAGTTGAAGGACTGCGGTACCTTGCTATTGGGTAGCGAATATTGCCAGGCTCCGTCAATAAGTACGGCCACGCAAAGATCCTCCAATAGTGCCCGCGACGGAATATTGCGGAGAAAAGGTGCTATTCGTTGGTTCGGTAGCATCAGAACTTCCGCCCGAAAGCCAGCCGCCCGGTACAAGCTGGCGGCTAGCCAGAGAAAATCGGATGAGAGCAACTGGTCGGGCTTTGTTTGTTCAAAATCGATGACCTCATCCATTGAAACACGGTCTGTCGCTTTCATCATTACGACTCGGTTTTTCCCCTCCTGACGGGCAAACTGCATGAACAGCTTCTGCACAAAGTTATGGATACACTGTGCCTTTTCGAGGTCGGAACCGGCATTCTTGGTCAGTTCCGCAGCCGTCTTTTTAACTTTTCTGGTGACGGTAATGTGGTCTTCAGCCGTCCAGTTCATAACTGTGGCGATCGGTGCCCACGGGTGATCGCGGCCAAAGAGCCGGTGCCGGTCTGCAGCTTTAGTCGAAATGGTTTTCAGCTGTGTGTAACTCAGGACAGTTGTCGCTGCATAGTAAGATGCGCCTCCATCAAATGGTTCTTGTTTTATTGAAGGCAGATTGTTGCCCCAGACAGAGATTTCGCCGGTCCGTTTGTTCGCTTTCCACTCGACCAGCTTTGAATTGAGAACTGACAGACTGCGGCTAAACCGATCTTCAGAAGCAGCAGAGTGCAGGTATTCGAGTTTGATTACCGGGACTTCATTCATTTGTAACTGCCGATAATACGCTAGCCTTGGATAATGCTCCGTTACGCTGATCCGTACTTCCACGACCGAGCCCGGCTCGACTGTGCCAACCGCCAAAAACCTCTCCTTCATCTCCAACCCAGGTGCCCCAAATATCTGCTGAACTAGTGAGTCGGCAGCGGCCTTTTTGACGATCGTGCGTTCCTTGAGTGACTCCGATCCGAATTCCTTTGTCGTCCCGTCTGGCAGTGTCAGGCATGCGCTTATTTCTGCATCTCTGAGTTCGGTTCCGTCGTAAGAAATCGACTGTTGGGAAAGCCTCATGAGGTGGTCAGCGCGCTGGGGATCGAAGACTTTGTAGCGAATGTATTCATCCACCGTTCTGGATTCGGGAAAACTGGAGTCATCGACCTTTATCTTCCACAAAAGTGCTTCGGCTGCTGCGCCTGCTTCCAGCGCCGGAGTCATGTTCGTTAGTTCTGACGCTGTTGCCTTTTGCCATTTCTCTTTGGCGCTCGCATTGAGCATGGCGGCTACAAAAAGCGCACCTCCGAGAAACAGACGCGTTAGTGACGCCTTACACCAGATCGTCAGGACGGGACCCCTGCCTCCAAAGGGTAGCATGATATGCATGTTGATATAGCTGAAACTTAAAAAAACACTTCTTCCCCCCAAAGAGTCAACAGACTAAGCGCAGTCTCTGGTCGTGTGTCTTTGTAGATTCAAAACTTCAGCTCGCAAATAATTACGTCAGCCAGTCGTGTAGAGCGATGCCGCCAGACACTGCTCATTTATCTGCGCCCCTTGCGCCCCTGCCGGGGCCCTTCGACGCGGATGCCGTGCTCGATCGTTTTCTGACCGCGACGACGGCACGCGGTCTTTCGCTCTATCCGGAGCAGGAGGAGGCGATTCTTGAACTTTTTGCCGGGCGTAACCTGGTTCTGAATACACCGACCGGATCGGGGAAGTCGCTGGTCGCGGCGGCGTTTCATTTCAAGGCGCTTTGCGCGGGCGAGCGCTCGGTCTACACCTGTCCGATCAAGGCGCTGGTGAATGAGAAATTCCTGTCGCTTTGCCGCGATTTCGGCCCGGAAAACGTCGGCATGATGACTGGCGATGCCAGCGTGAATCCACAGGCGCCCGTGCTCTGCTGCACCGCAGAAATTCTTGCCAACATCGCGCTCCACCGTGGTGCCGAGAGTGACATCCGCGCCGTGATCATGGACGAGTTTCACTACTACTCCGACGTCGAGCGCGGCTACGCCTGGCAGGTGCCACTGCTCACGATGCCGCGCGCGCGTTTTCTGCTCATGTCGGCGACGCTGGGGGCGACAGAGTTTTTTGAAAAAGAAATGATCCGGCTTACGGGTGCGCCGAGCGTGACGGTGCGCAGCGACCGCCGCCCCGTGCCACTGGAGTTCGAATATTCCCAGACGCCGCTCGCCGAACGCGTCGCCGCGCTGCTCGAAGCGCGGCAGGCTCCCGTTTACCTTGTCTACTTCACGCAACGCGCCGCGAGCGAGGCCACGCAGGATTTGATGAGCCTCAACGTCTGTTCGAAAGACGAGAAAGCCGCCATCGCCAAAGAGCTCGAAGGCGTGCGTTTCAACAGCCCTTACGGCAAAGACATCAAGCGCTGGCTGCGTCACGGCATCGGTGTGCATCACGCCGGGCTGTTGCCGAAGTACCGCATCCTCGTCGAACAGCTCGCGCAGAAAGGCCTGCTCAAACTCATCTGCGGCACCGACACGCTTGGTGTCGGCATCAACGTGCCGATCAGAACCGTTGTCTTTACCCAATTGTGGAAATACGACGGACAGAAGGCCGCGATTCTCAACGTCCGCGATTTCCGCCAGATCTCCGGCCGTGCTGGTCGCAAGGGTTACGATGACAAGGGCTATGTCGTCGTGCAGGCGCCGGAGCACATCATCGAAAACAAACGCGCCGAGGAAAAAGCCGCGGGCGATCCGAAGAAACAAAAGAAGCTCGTGAAACAACGCGCACCGGAGGGCGAGGTGGGCTGGGATGCAAAGACCTTCGAGCGTCTGATGGTCGCACCGACTGAGCCGCTCGTTTCGCGCTTCGATGTCAACCATGGCATGCTACTGCTCGTGCTCAGTCGCGACGCCGACGGGTGCCGTGTGATGCGACAATTGATTGCTGATTGCCACGAGACGCCGCACAAGAAAAAGGCGTTGCGTCATAGGGCATGGCAATTGTTTCGGTCCCTGCTTGAACGCAAGATCGTTGAGTGGATTCCACCACAGCCGTCGGGCCGCAAGCTTCGGGTCAATGTTGAGCTGCAGGAGGATTTTTCCCTGCATCAGGCGCTCTCGCTTTACCTGATCGACACGCTGCCGCTGCTCGACGCGGCGTCGCCGGATTATCCGTTTGACGTGCTTACGCTCTGCGAGGCGATCGTCGAAGATCCGGATCAGATTTTGCGACGCCAGGTGGACAAGCTAAAGACCGAGAAAGTAAACGAAATGAAGGCTGCGGGCGTGCCGTATGAGGAGCGAATGGAGAAGCTCGAAACGATTGAGCATCCCAAACCGTTGCGCGAATTTCTCTACGACACATTCAACACGTTTGCCGCCGCGCATCCGTGGGTCGGCCAGGAAAACGTCCGGCCAAAATCCATCGCGCGCGAGATGTTCGAGCGCTACCAGTCGTTCGCCGACTACGTGCGCGATTACGGGCTCGAACGCTCCGAAGGTCTGCTGCTCCGTCATCTCTCGCAGGTCTGGAAAGTGCTCTCGCAAACGGTGCCAGAGAACTCGAAAACCGAACCAGTCCTTGAGATGGAAGAGTATTTCCGGGAACTGATCCGCGGCATCGACTCCAGCCTGCTCGAAGAATGGGAACGCCTGCGCAATCCCGAGTTCGTCGCCGCCGATTCTGCGGACAAGCCATCGCGCCCCGCCACCTTCGACATCACGCGTGACGTCGCCGCGTTTCGCCGGCTTGTGCGCGTCACGATCCTCGGTTTTTTGCAGGACGTCGCGGCCCGCGATTGGGAAAATGCAAGCGCCCGCCTTGCGGCGGTCGAGGTCTCAAGTGCCAAGGGCCAAGGGCCAAATGGTGGCGAGCAAGTACCAAGTTCCAAGGAGCAAGTGCCAGGCGATGGGGAGCAACCGCCAAGTACCAAGTACCAAGTTCCAAGTCCCACCAATCAGGTATTCAGTTCCTCGCTTCCCACTTCTCGCTCCTCGCTCCAGCTCGAGGATGCTTTTGGTGCTTACTTCAAGGTTCGGGACCGGTTTCGCCTCGATCCCGAAGGTCGCGCGGTGAAGCACACGCACTGGAGCGACGACAATGCCCCAGGTGAACTCTCCGTCGCGCAGATGCTGATCGACCCTGCTGACCAGAACGATTGGGAAGTGACGTTTACCGTGCTGCTCGCGCCCTCACGCGCCGAGAACCGTGTCGTGCTCCGCTTCGACGGCGTGCAATCGATCGGTTAACCTCTGATAAACACTGATGGTCGGGAATGGGTGGAATGGCGGACTGCGTCTGTGCCGCCAGTGATTTTATTCCGAATCATGCCCTGTACTGAGAGTGTATTAGTGGTAAAAGATAGTTCGTGAGCCGGAAGCCCCTCACTTTTCGAGGAGTTTCCGCTCGATGGATGCTTTGCGAAAAACTGTTACGGTGATCGTCTTTCCTGAGACCTGGCGATCGAAGATCGCATTGATCTCCATCTGCAGTGAACCCTGCTTAGCCAACTTTGCCGCTTCGACCGGCATAATACTCGTTGATGTCATCTTGCCATTGCACGTGTGAAGCGTGAAGCCAGCCGGTAATTCCATGCGGATATCGTTTATTGACGTCGTTGAAACAATGGTGAGTAGCATTTCGTTCCCTGCACCCGAAACCTCTTTTAACGTCGCAGAGCCAACGATGTTCCCAGGTTTGCAGGCCATCTTCAGTCTCGTGAAATACGCTGCTGCAGCACCGGCATTGATTGGCCAGGAGTCCCCTACGCGTTTTCTATCTTGGGTGCCGAACGAGGTTTCGTCAGACCGGGGATCAAGGCCCGCCGATAGCTCTCCAATCTGTAGTAGATATGCTGCGGTTGCATTTACGGCGCTGTCACCGAGAAAGAACTCTGTTTTGTCCGCCGATCTTTTTTCGACGACGACCGTTCCGACGCTCAAAAACTCCTCCGTCTTGCCGTCCTTGGTTTTTGTCGCTTTTGCAATCGTCAGTTGTGAGATCGGGCCCAAAGCATCAGGGTCGCTCGACAGGACTTTTATAGTGGCATCTATCTCTAGCGTGTAGCTATCAATCTTTGGACCGCGTGATTTGCCCTCGCTGTTGACATCTGCC
>Ga0302289_1000862_pt1 | contig 10799 bp, 11 predicted proteins | sample III_Fen_N1_2_FD_194552 | JGI IMG/M metagenome (GOLD analysis project Ga0302289, IMG submission 194552) | Peat permafrost microbial communities from Stordalen Mire near Abisko, Sweden - III_Fen_N1_2 | ecosystem: Environmental > Terrestrial > Soil > Wetlands > Permafrost | place: Sweden: Abisko...
ACCTGTACTACAAAGCGAACATGATGCTCATGAAGCCTACCGTACAGGGCTATTACCTCAACGCTTCGGATATGCTGTACCTGAAGACCGCCAAAGTTACGGAGTAAGCTACTCCTATCTCATGAAAACGGGGGCTGCCAACGTTGGCAGCCCCCGTCCAGTATAAAGGAGAGTCCTATGGTCAAGGCAACTATCACCATGGAGATATATGCTCCCATGTCATTTGAACTCTTTCCCAATTTGGCGCCCATCACTGTTGCCAGCTTCGCAGAGGTTGCCAACAGCGGTTTCTATGACGGGCTTACCTTCTGCCGCATCGTGAAGGATTATGTCATCCAGTCCGGCAGTCCGGATAACGATATCATGATGGACAGCGATTTTCACATCGTAGGCGAGTTCGGACAAAACGGTTATCCAACGGGTATCGATCATCGCCGCGGTGCTATCAGCATGGCACGGGACGATGCTCCCAATACCGCAGGCACACAATTTTTTGTGGTTCATCAGGATGCCCATAAATTGGATAACCGCTACGCTGCCTTTGGCTACATGCTAGAGGGGTTTGATACGTTGGATGCGATCGCCGCACTGGAAACCAGCGGCGCAGAAACGTGGAACAAGCCGCTGTCTGCACCGGTGATTCGCTCCATTCGCGTGACCACAGAGGGTGAGGTATTACCGCCAGTACAGAGAATATAACAAACCCTGTTTACACATTATGACCGCAACGGAACATAGCTCTGTAAAATCAGCAAACAGAATTATGGCTATGATCCATGAACAATTGAAATGGTATTCGCCGCCTCGTGCCTATGTATACCCACCTTCCATTGTGGGTGTTCACACCCTATTGGATTCATGTTGGTTTTTTATGCCCGCTGATTCCTTTCGATTGTTGCGGAGGGGTTAAGGCAATCTTCTTCCTTTCGCTTTGCATTTTTTCAAAATCACCCATAATTCAAAGCGACTCCGTCCGACATCATGCGGTGGAGTCGTTCTGGATATTTCGCCCTCATTTTTTCCGAGTCAATGCTGCTTTCACAATGCCTTTGGGGTCTTTCACCAGCAAAATCACCAGCCAGATCACTAACCCCAGCGCTACTACGGACAAGCCAAGATAGAAATCATGGACCATATCCACAAGTGCAGGCGTAAAGAAGTCGGCTTTCAGTTTCACATACTCGAAAATAGCGTCCACGAGCCACATCAGTGAAGCACCCCAGTACATCAGGCTAAGTGTGCCTATCTTCATGTCGTCCTCAGGTGCTTTTTGATACCAGATCACGGTGCTGATGATGGCGGCAAACAAAGTGGTCAGCAATGTCATTGCTTTACCCTCTTACGCTTGCGGTGGTCTGCAGCTTGAGCGCTTTCTTCTCCATTGCACTGGTTACAAGCACCATTCCAACCCACACCGCAGTTACCAGCACAGCCATGCTGACTCCCACGGTAGCGATTTCGCGTAGCATCGCCGAAGCATCTGCCGGATTGCTTGCCGCCGTGAGGAACGGGAACCACGGCGTTACCTCGCCATGCCAAATATGTTCAAACGCCAACAACGCAGAACCGCCCCAAAGCATCGTATTCAGCCAGTTCATTCTTCTTACAAAGGGATTCTTACCTGTTGTGGTGAGCGCCTCTTTTTCAGGTTCGGTATTGAAGGTCGCAGACTTTTTCGCTTTAGATTGCATCACTTTGGTTGCCACAGTCACCACAATCGCTTCCACTGCGGGTGCAACAAAACATGCCATATATATTTCCTCCTAAAAATGTGATCCTGCCAGAATGTGTATTCACAATAAGCATTCCATCATTGATAATACCCTTGCCTCCGCTAAAGGAAGGGTATTCGCTCTGTCCAGTTGTGAGTTTTTGCAAGCAGCAAACCGCACAGACCTGTTTAGCCTGATGCGTCATACACCAAACGGAGACGTTTCAACGTTCCAACACCGACTTCATGCCGACTTCGGTTTATTATACGGATTCCATTCCTGCAAGTCAATAGTAGCCGTTCGGAAATGATGATTTTTCAATGGGGTATATTGACTTTGGTAGCCTTTACCGCTACTATAGGATTGCAAGCAAACAAACATCAAACACCAAAAACAGCATACCATCCAAAGGAACTGCAAAGCAAGGCAGTTTCATTTGCGTTCATCAAACCAAAATCATATGGAGGGTTTCAGCATGGAAATACTACAGAAATATGAACATTTGAAGCAATATCTTGCGGAACTGGGAAGCGTCGCGGTCGCATTTTCGGGCGGCGTAGACTCCACCTTTCTGCTGAAAGTCGCCCACGATGTACTGGGCGACCAGGTGATTGCCGTTACTGCGCGATCCTGTTCGTTCCCCGAGCGCGAATTGAACGAAGCAGTACAGTTTTGTGCAGCAGAGGGTATCCGGCACTTCGTGTGCGATTCCGAAGAACTGGATATCGAAGGGTTTTCGATGAACCCCAAAAACCGCTGTTACCTTTGCAAACGTGAGCTATTCACGAAAATACGGGCTGTGGCAAAAGCCAACCATATTGCTCATGTGGCGGAAGGTTCCAATATGGATGACAACGGAGATTATCGTCCCGGCTTGATCGCGGTTAAAGAGCAAGGAGTGAATAGCCCGTTGCGCCATGCGGAACTAACCAAGGCAGAAATTCGGGACTTATCTAAATCGCTGGGACTTTCAACCTGGGACAAACAATCTTTTGCATGTCTCTCCTCACGGTTTCCCTATGGACAACCCATCACACGCGAGCGTCTCACCATGATTGACCGTGCCGAGCAGTTGCTTTTAGACATGGGTTTGCATCAGGTACGCGTTCGCCATCATGGTAACCTTGCGCGCATCGAAATCGATGAGGGCGGATTTCAGCTCCTGATGGAACCAGCGCACAGGCAGAAAGTAGATTCGTCTTTCAAACAACTGGGTTTCACCTATGTAGCCCTAGATTTACTCGGCTACCGTACCGGCAGCATGAATGAAACGCTCACCCCAGAGGAAAAGCAATGATATCTCAACACAGATATCGTAGGTATCAGGAATCCCCCACATACAGAAAGGGGCGATAGCCAGTGGATAAACAACAATTACTTGCCATGTTGGACGCATACCGTAAAGGTGACATATCTGCGGACGCTATTTTGGCTCAATGGCAAAAACAGCCTTTTGAGGATTTGGGCTACGCAAAGATCGATACCCACCGTGGTGTGCGGCAAGGCGCGACAGAGATTATCTTCGGGCAGAGCAAAACACCCCGACAGATGATCGATATCGCAAAGCATATGGTGGATGGCGGTCTGAACGATATCCTGATCACCCGCATGTCTGCCGAGGCGGCAGAACTGTTTCGTGCGGAAATGCCGCTGGAATATTATCCATTGCCGAGGATTGGCATCGTGAGGCGAACGCAGGACAAACCCTTGCGCGGGAATATAGCGGTTGTGTCCGCCGGCACGGCTGATATGGCGGTATGTGAAGAAGCGGCTTTGACGGCAGAACTGATGGGCAGCCACGTAACCCGTGTATATGATGTCGGCGTGGCTGGGTTGCATCGGTTGCTGGCACGGTTGGATCAACTGCTGGAAGCCAGAGTTATCATTGCGGTTGCGGGCATGGAAGGCGCGCTCCCCAGTGTTATAGGTGGGTTGGTCGCCTGTCCGGTAATCGCTGTGCCCACAAGCGTGGGATATGGCGCAAGTTTTGGAGGCATCGCCGCATTGCTGGCCATGTTGAACTCCTGTGCCAGCGGCATCAGCGTTGTAAACATTGACAACGGTTTTGGCGCAGGGTTTCTGGCCAATCGCATCAACCAGATGGAGGGCATCCAATGAAAACACTATACATCGAATGTGCTATGGGTGCAGCAGGCGATATGCTCATGGCCGCTTTGCTGGAGCTGATGCCCTTCCCGGATGAATTTGTGCAAAGGCTCAATGCTCTGAGCCTGCCGCAAACACGTTTTGAGCGGCTTTCCACAGAGAAATGTGGCATTCACGGAACCCGCGTCTCCGTGAAGGTTAGCGGTACTGAGGAGGAAAGTCAGGATGTCTCAGAGCATTTACATGAACATGCCCATGCGCAGAACCACGATCATGGTCACAGTTCCATGCAGTATCGCGCTCAGGAACATCTTCACACGCAGGGTCAGAACCATGAACACACTCATCGGGATGGTTCGGCTCATTCGCATGAACCTACCTACTCCGACCTTGGTGATATCGAGCATTTGTTGGAAAGTTTACCTTTATCCGAACGTGTTCGTGCGGATGTAAAAGCCGTATACGCACTTCTCGCCGAGGCGGAAGCACATGTCCACGGTCTGCCTGTGAAGCAGGTACATTTTCATGAAGTAGGCGCCATGGACGCCGTGGCTGACATTGTCGGTGTTTCCATGCTGATGGAGGCAATCGCTCCTGATGAAGTGGTAGTTTCGCCTGTGCATGTTGGCTTTGGGCAAGTACAATGTGCGCATGGCATTCTTCCTGTGCCCGCTCCGGCTACAGCCCATATCCTGCGTGGAGTGCCAACCTATGGCGGCACCGTACGCGGTGAGTTATGCACCCCTACGGGAGCAGCGCTCCTGAAGCACTTCGCGACCAGTTTCGGGCCTATGCCGACCATGACCGTCACGTCCATCGGCTATGGCATGGGCAAAAAGGACTTTGAGGCGGCAAACTGCATACGTGCCTTCGTCGGCGAACGGTATGGGGAAGAGAGCATGGATGAGATTGTCATGTTGAGCTGTAATCTGGACGATATGACCGGTGAAGCTGTGGGCTTCGCAACGGAAAAGATGTTTGAAGGCGGCGCGTTGGACGTATTCCTAACATCCATCCAGATGAAGAAAAACCGTCCGGGGCAACTGTTGACCTGCATTTGCACCTGTGAACAATCCGATACAATGGCAAAACTGATGCTTCGCCACACCTCAACATTTGGTGTTCGTAAAAGTCCTTGCCAGAGGTATCGGCTGGATCGAAGCCTGTCGGTTGCAGATACGCCATTCGGCCCCATCCATATCAAAAAAGGGTACGGCTTTGGCGTTACCAAAACCAAACCGGAATATGAGGATGTCGCGGCTGCCGCGCGCAGTTGTGGCGTTTCTCTTGCTGACGTGATGAATGCCTTGGATAAACCGGACTGACGGAAACCTGGTCGCCTTACGTGTTCGGCAGTGAATTGAGCGCAAGCGCATCCAGAACAGCCCATTGGTTTGGCCGTGAGGAGTTAAAAGGAACCGACACTCCGAGAGGAGCATCGGTTCCTTTTTGATTGAAATCTGCCATCGCTGACGACTCGGCAAGGTTCTGTTACCTTGCAATTCGCTGGGTAGCAGAATTGGCTTATCTCCACATCGCACATTCACGGCATGATTCATCAACCCAATCCATCCCCTGCAGAGCCTGCTTTCTGCTCAATAGCATCCATTCTTTACGCTTGGCTGTTTTCTTCGGGGGTTACAGGGGGTTCCGCCACAGGCTGTTCCTGTACCAGATTCTGTTGCATTGCCTTCATAATGGATTCCTTGATGCCCTTCACCCGCGAATCCTCTTCCTTGGTCCCCTGGTCAAGCGCGACGCCCAGCTTCTCGCTTACCAGAAGGTTCAGCAACATCTCAAAAGCGTTAACCGAGCTGTTCTGCCCATCACCGCCGCCCATGTTGAGCACGGTCTTGGGTACGATGTCAACCTTGGATGCTGCGATAGCAGCGGTGAATTTGGTCATGACATCCTGTACAACCTGATACTGCGGCCCGCCGTACGCTTTCACCTGTTCCTCGATAGCGATTGCTTTGCCGATACCCACGCGGGCTTCTTTCTCGGCTTCCGCCTCGGCGATGGCTTTGATCTTGGATGCTTCCTGCAGCGACCGCTGATACTCAGCCTTACCGACGTTGCTTTGCACCTGAATGTTGATATCAGATTCCGTCAGGAACTTCTGTTGCAAAGCTTTGGATTCCGCTTCGCGCAGTTCTTTTTCCTTGCCGGCTGCCTTTTCCTGTTGCGAGTATGTCTCAATGCGCTCGATGGCAATCTGACGTTCGCGCAGCTGAGTAAGGATGATTTCAATCTTATTATCGTTTTGCGATGCAGCCGGCGTGCCAATCAGCACTTCTTCCAGTTCAAGGTTATAATGCTCAAACTTGGCTTTCATCTCGCTGGAGGAAACACGCTGAATTTCGTTTCGATCCTGTATCAATTGGATCAGGGTCTTGGTTTGGCCGATGTTCTTGAAGTAGGCGGAAACCATGGGATCAAGGGTCTGATCTACCAGCATCTTCACATCGCCAAAGCGCTGGATAACCAGCGGCGCTTTTTTGTAGTCAATATGCATGACCACCGACAGCGGCAAAGACGGTTCAAATGCATCTTTCGTAATCAGGCTGACTTCCGTAAGGTTTTCGTCAAATTTATGGTAGCCTGTCTGGTTGCTGATCCATTTCAGGATAATGTTGGTGGTTGGCACCCGGATGATTTTTCCGGCATATGTATTAAACGCATACTTACCCGGCATCAACGGCTCTCCCCACACACCCCGGAAGCCCTTGTCCACCAGCTCACCATGCTTGTAATCCGCGCCGGTCGAGTCGATTCCCTTAGGCCCGATGTAGGATACCACAACGCCAACATAGCCAACGTCAATCAGTGTTTTTTCAATCAGTTCCACCGTTGCAAAGAACCGATTGATAAAATACGTGCCTTCCACCAGCACTTGATACTGACGACCCCGGAAACCGCCTGCTTGCAGGAACTTTTCAGGATCCTGAAAATTGTTGTGATAAATCTCCGGGTGAATAGGATCATCACCTACTGCGGGAGCGATGATGTCATCGTGATTGAGGGACAGACCATCGTGAACGGTAACGATACCCACCTTGTCGTCCGTGCCTTTGATTACGACGGGAGTAAAGCCATTGCGTTCCTTGAGCAACGTAGCCATGCTGGCAATCGTTGATTCTTCGGCAGCTGTGCCCATGGGCAGATAATATATTTTCTCCTGTGTGATGATGATAAACTCTGCAAGGTTAAACGCGTACGTGCCTTCTCTGATGATTCCCCGTTGCGGTCCGCGTTGACCTTCATTCAGCAAAAAGCCTAGCGCATCCTGAAAATTATTGCTCTCCGGTATCACCTTGCCCAGCGTCTGGATAGGTTCCAAAGGCTTGCCATCCCTTGCGAACACATAGGCAATCTGTCCCTGCGGTACCGTAACCAAGGGGCAGATGTGCACTTTGTACATCAGCGGAGATAAAAAGTGAATGCCGCCGCGAATCACCTCTGGCTGAAAGCCTGCCTCACCTTTCAGGGCAATGATTTGCATGTTCAGCGAGCCACTCATGGACCACCATTTTTCGATAATTGCAATCTTGTTGTTGGGAATGATCTTCAAACCCAATGCCCACAACAATAATCCGAACCCAACCAGAATCCAAATCAGTATTGTCAGTGTCTGCGATAACAACATCTTGTACACCTCATTTCAGATTTCCGTTCATCGCCTTGCTCTGATCCCTAATGTATGTTGCTCTTTTTCTAGATCAGGCGCGATGTCGATTCATTCTTTTATAATACCACTAAAACTGTTCAAAGTATATCACTCAGCCTGGATATGTTCGGTTTATTTTTCCAATCTCAAGAACGTCATCTTCGGGATATTCGTGAACAAAATGTAAACATTGCATTGTTCAAACTTGCAGACTGCTGAAATCATTTGCCTTAAAAACACTATGAAACCGTCTTGACACACGATAGCCAGTGAAACGTATGCGTTACAGATACTGAAACTGAAAGGATTACAGCCACCCATGCTTCATGTCGGTTAAGCGCAGATCACATATATCCATCGTCCCGAAAAGCAATGTACCGGTTCAGCGGAGGAAATGCGTCGCCTCAACAGGGTATGCATATCGCCGCATTGTGAACAAAGTGTGGTATAATCATTGGATAGGAGATGTTAATTTTGGAACACAAACCATACATGAACCTGTCCAACGATAATATCAGCGTATCCCGTACCAAACGGGAAGGCAATATCATGGATACAATTACCCTGCAGCAAGCCATTCTTGATTTGGCTTATAAAGGACCGGGCGGAAATGGCGAGGTCGAAAAACGGCTGAAAGCTGGACACACACTGGAGAACTCCTGGTTTATCTACTGTGTGAAAAAAGCGCAACCAGAAAACCTCACCGGCCTCCTATCGGCAAATACCGGAAATAGCGGTACAGCAACGCCTGTTTGATTTCAAAAACGCCGGATGAAAGCCGTTTCGATTGAGCGCTGAAATCGCTTCAACGAAAATCGACTTTTGTTGTTAAGCCAAAGGGAAATGCGACATGGATGCACACCCCTGCAGCTAGCACAATACCTTTCTGAGTGGCAGAATACCCGGGTGATTTTATTTGAGAAAGGGGCGACTCCAATGTTTGGTGATAAAATGGGCAAGGTCGAAAAAGCCATCGAAAAGCAAAATGCCAAGGCGCTTATTGATCTGGCGGACACAAAGGATACCGCACTCAGGCTTGCAGCGATCGCAGGCGTAGGTAAAGTGGGAGGCGATGACGCCGCCAATTACTTAATTACACAGTTAGCCGACAGCGACTCACAGGTACGCATTGCCGTGGCAGAGGCTTTGGGCGTTATGGGCAATATGCATACCAAAGCGCATATTTCGGCACAGCTCAACAAGGAAACCGATCCGCTGGTGCGGGAAGCCATCAGCAAGGCCATGAAGAATATTAAAGGGTATTGAGGGAATTGTTTTTTCAGGCTGCAAACCGCAATTTCCCGAATACTGCTTTGCTCCATTTAAAGATCCGCTTTTTTAAGAGCGGGTCTTTTCTATCTCAACAAATTTGGCAAATCAGTGGCAGCGCTCGCCGCTCAAATGTTGCTATCGATACCTTGTTGCTTTACATGTATGGGCGATTGAATGCATGATGCATGGCCATAGCGGTTTGTATCCATATAATCAGGAGCATTTGCTTCCTGGCAATAACATCCCTTTTTGTAGTTCGGAACTATCCTGACATTCTCCACCTGCCATGCCGTTTATCGGCATGATGTTATTCCTCCCCCAAATATGGTATACTATAGATGGCAGTTGACCCCTCTATTCTATGCGATGGGGTCAAGCCAATCGAAGCTAAACATTGGCATTGCCGATGTTATGCAAGGTAAGGAAGGTAGATTTTATGAAGAGATTCTCTATATTTTTACTGGTTGTACTGCTTGTGTGCTTCACTTTGCCCGCTTTGGGTGAAACGGTTGCAGCAACCCAAGCTCCCACCCCGACCCCGATGACCTCGTCCACCTCTACGCCGGAAGAACTGCTGCAACAGTGGTATGATATCGGTAATTTACTACGGGCCAATGGCAACTATCCGTTTGTTGAACTTCGCAAAGGCGATGTAGGGTACGAGGTAAAAGCCTTGCAGACCCGTCTTGCTGAACTGGGTTACTACAACAAGGAAGTGGTTGACAACTTCGGCAAAGGCACCTTCAACGCTATGAAGTTGTTTGAGAAAAGCAATAAGCTTACAGTGGACGGCATTGCTTCTGCGTCCGATCAAAAGGTACTGTTCAGCAGCACCGCCGTCGAATATGCCGGAGAAAAAACATCCTCAAGCAACACCAAAAGTAGCAGTACTACCAACAATACTGTTGACACCACATCGAGCGCAACCTCCAATAATTAGTTGTTAGCCGGACATCATCCCATATTTAAACCGAAAAACGAGTGTAGCAATTCCAAACCGCTTCAACAGTGTGAAGCATTTGTCCTCAATCTCCACGATTGCATGCTTTGTTCTCTTGTCTGCTCACTTTGGTTTGCAGGTTACGGCACAACAGCGTACTTTAAGTATGCCGAAGTATGTCAAGAATGGATAGCAATTACGATACATCCGCAGATAATGAAAACGACCCGAACGGGTCGTTTTCATTATCTGCGGATTATTTGTTGCTGAGGGCTATCCCTGAAAGTCAAACCTACAATCAGTCATTCCGATTGCCTATCCATGATTCGCAGTATCGGCATTGACTTCATCTTTTGTGCAAATGAAGCGTATCCCTATGCTACCCACATCCGCATGCTATTCCCGAAAGGGCTGAGGGTCGTCGGGCACCCCTTCAAAGCTGCCGATGTTCTTCTGCATCCATATCACACCATGCCATTGTCCGTTTTTATAGCCCATGTTGCGGAAATGACCTGCCTCCACAAATCCCAGCGCACGGTGCAAGGCAAGACTTGGCTCGTTCGAATCTGTAATAACGCCGTATACCGTTTTAAAACCCTGCTGTTGCAAGGTTTCCAGAAGCTTACGGTACAGGCACGATCCTAATCCTGTTCGTTTTGGTGCATCGGGAGTCAGATAGATGGTCGCCTCCACATCCCACTTGTACGCGTCATGCGGACGGATCTGCGCGCCGTAGGCAAACCCGCAGGGCTTCCCATCCACCTCGCAAACATAGAAGGGATACATCTGCAACGTATGCAGTATTTTTTCGCGATAGCTTTCCACGTCCGGATTTGTTGTGGAAAAGGTAGCGTTGCTGTGAAACACATAATGTCCGTATACATCGTGAACAAAGGTTGCATCCTCACCGGTCGCAACGCGAATGGTGTATGCCATGATCGTTCTCCTCCTAAGCTTCGGTGGCGCTATGGCCGATGGTGACCAGCTCCTCCGGTGTCAGCCCCACCAGTATCGTCTGAAAATTGGAATAGGTAACAAAACCCGCCGCCGCGCCGGCCGCTTTTTTAACATATTTGCGTTTGGTATAATCTACGGGCTGGCT
>Ga0302289_1000867_pt1 | contig 10763 bp, 10 predicted proteins | sample III_Fen_N1_2_FD_194552 | JGI IMG/M metagenome (GOLD analysis project Ga0302289, IMG submission 194552) | Peat permafrost microbial communities from Stordalen Mire near Abisko, Sweden - III_Fen_N1_2 | ecosystem: Environmental > Terrestrial > Soil > Wetlands > Permafrost | place: Sweden: Abisko...
GAAACGAGCCGCCACTTCGGCGACCCGCCCAGCACCTTTGGTAATAACAACAAAATTGATAATCACCAGAATTGAAAACACGACGATTCCGACCGCGTAGTTGCCGCCAACCAGAAAATGCCCGAACGCTTCGATTACCCGCCCTGCTGCGCCCGGACCGGTATGGCCTTCGAGCAAGACGACGCGTGTTGAAGCCACATTGAGCGATAGGCGCAATAAGGTGGTAATCAGAAGAACTGTCGGAAACACCGAGAAGTCGAGCGGTTTCAATACGTTGATCGCCACCAGCATGACAATCACCGAGATCGCGATATTGAAGGTGAAGAACAGATCCAGCATGAAGGGCGGCAGCGGCAGCACCATCATCGACAGGATCAGCAAAATAAGTATCGGCCCTGCCAATTGCTGGATGCCCGAGCGGCCAAAAAGGCTTTGGAGTGACAGGGACGAGTTAGCCATTGATCAACTCCGGCACCAAGTCGACTGGCACCGCGATTTCGCGGGGAGGCATTGGGTAGTTGCCACCGACCTGCCGCCAATTAGCCAGTTGATAGACATACGCCAGAACCTCGGCTACGGCGGCATAGAGGGCCGACGGAATCTCCTGATCAATCTCGGCATGGCGATAAAGGGCCCGCGCCAAAGGAGGTGCCTCAAGCATTGGCACGTTGTTTTCGGCACCGATCTCGCGGATTCTCAGCGCAATGTCGCCCATTCCTTTGGCGAGAACTTTGGGTGCGCCCATGCCGTTCTTGTACGCCAGGGCAACGGCAAAGTGGGTCGGGTTGGTGACGATCACATCGGCCGTTGGCACTGCACCCATCATGCGTTTGCGTGCCGCCTCGCGTTGCAACTGGCGAATGCGACCCTTGACTTCCGGGTTACCTTCCATCTCCTTGCCTTCTTGCCTAACCTCTTCCTTGCTCATTTTCAGCTTGTCGTGGTACTGCCAGAGCTGAAACGGGACATCGATAGCGACGATAAACAGCATAGCCAGGACGATCATGAGAAAGCTGTAGCTGACGAGATGCCCGGCACTGGAAAGCCCAACTTCAATTGGCTGACTAAAGAGCGCAAAGACATCGTCGCGATCTTTCCATAGCACCCATGTAGCAACGCCACCAACCAGAAAAGCTTTGCCCACCGCTTTCACCAGTTCAACCAGGCCATTCCATGAAACAAGGCGAGCCAGTCCCTTGATCGGGTCCAAGCGGCCCAGGTCGGGACTCAATGCCTTCAGTGAGAAATTCCAGCTGCCCAGGAAAAATGGAGAAACCAGTGCCGCGATGACCAGTGCCAGGAGCAAGGGAGCGAAAGACACCAAGGCATCCAGAGAGAGATCGGCAAACCGCACCATCATGAATTGCGGATCGCGGATCAACGGCTCGTCGAGCGTCAATCCTCTCCTGACGATCGATGTCGTCCGCTGCATCATCCACGGACCGACAAACCAGAAAGCACTGGCGGAAACGATCAAAATAAGGAAAGCGCCGATCTCTCGTGAGCGGGGAACCTGCCCCTCCTCGCGTGCCTGTTCGAGGCGTCTTGATGACGCAGGCTCTGTTTTTTCGACGTCGCTTTCTTCGGCCATCAGCGGCTTCCAGTTGAATACGCCCTATTATATAAAAAATCTTTAAAAAATAAAGAGCTATGAAGGTTTATTTACACCGTTTCTCGAATAGTAGCGCAGGAACAACAGTTGTCAATGACTACAAAAAAACAGGGAGCCGAAGCTCCCTGTTTTTGTTGTTACCAGCCGTTGGCTTACATCGATAGCTCAAGCAATTTGGCATGCTTGACGCCTAATTCGCGGTCAATGTGCGCGTTCAGGTCCGACAAGAGCTCTTTCATGTCCAGAATCAATACGATCTGGCCATTGGAAAGCGTCGTTACACCCGCCACGCCGCGCGGACGGAAGTCGTCAAGCGACTTGATCACGGCGTCGTCCCGTCCGGCAAAACTATCGACAGACAGTATGAAACTACGCTCTGACGTCTGCATCAACACACCGAATTCCGGCGTTTTCAGCTGCGGCCAACCCAGCAAGCTGGACAGAGCGACGACCGGTAAGATTTCGCCGCGAACAACCAGCGTTTCTTTTCCGCCAACTTCCTGCATCTTGTTCTTGTCAATCGGCAGGATTTCGCGAACCATGGACAATGGCAACGCGAAGGGCTGGTCACCCAGCAAAACCAGCAGGACCGGCAGAATCGCCAGCGTCAGCGGCAGGGAAATGATGAAGACCGAGCCTTTTCCTGGCTCTGAACGAATATCGACAGAACCGTTAAGCTTCTGGATGTTCGTCTTGACCACATCCATGCCAACGCCGCGCCCGGAGACGGCTGAGGCTTGCGCCATGGTCGAAAAACCAGGCAGGAAAATCAGATTGAGACTCTGGCGATCATCCAGAGTATTGGCTTCCTCTTCCTGAATAATGCCTTTTTCAATGGCTTTCGCGCGGATGCGCTCTGGACTCATTCCGCGACCATCATCGGCGATGATCAGAACGATGTGATCGCCTTCCTGACGCGCCTCAAGTCGGACAATACTCTTGGCCGGCTTGCCAGCCGCCAGACGCTCCTCGGCCGACTCGACACCGTGGTCAACTGCATTGCGCACCAGATGCACCAGAGGATCAGCAAGATCCTCAATCATCGTCTTATCGACCTCGGTTTCTTCGCCAATTAGAGCTAGCTCGACGTCTTTTCCGAGTTGCCGCGCCAAGTCTCGTGCAATCCGCGGATATTTCTGGAACAAACGACCGATTGGCTGCATCCGCGTTTTCATCACGGAGTTCTGCAGATCGGAAACCAGCAAATCGAGCTGGCTTACGGCCTGATCCAGCGCATGCAAGGTATCCGTGTCATTTCGACCGGCAAGAATATCTGCACGCAGGCTGGTCAGGCGGTTCTTGGTCAGCCCGATTTCACCAGAGAGGTTAAGCACCTGATCCAGGCGGGCCGTATCGACGCGAATAGTTGACTCGCGTGCCGCTGATTTTTCCTCAATGCGCCGACCTGAAGTCGCTCCTGACGCAATGGCCCCAGGCTTGTCGGTCTCACGCCGGCCTTCTGGCGGAAAGTGAGGCGTCAGGACAGCTGGAGTCGAATTTGCAGCAGGCATGACCACCGGCACCGAACTCCCTTGCCCGGTAACAGCGCCATGCAATGCCTGCCAGTCCGGCTCGGGCCCGTCACTCGGGACGGAAACGTGAGCTTCAGTAGCTCCAACGGAAGCAGCGGGCGCTTCAGGTGCCGGCTCGACGTGATGCTCTCCTTCAAGAGCCACGCGCAGCGCCGAAATCACTTCAGGCTGTGCAGCACGCGGCTGCGAGGCCTGCGCCAGTTCGCCAAACATATTTCGGACACCCTGCGTTGCCGCCATGATGGTGTCCATCAGTTCCGGCGTCAGATGCATTTCAGCATTACGCAGCTTGTCGAAAAGGTTCTCCGTCAAATGACAAAGAGTCACCAGTTCGGTCGCGTTAAGAAAACCCGCTCCGCCTTTGATCGTGTGAAATCCGCGGAAGATATCGTTCAATAGACGACGATCATCCGGGCTCCTCTCCAGATCGACCAGTTTGTTGTCGACATCTGACAGAAGATCACTGGCTTCCTGCAAAAAATCCTGCAGAAGGTCTTCCATTCCCGAAAAATCACTCATATTGAACCTCCTAGAAACCTAGGCTATCGAGCAAGTCGTCGACCTGTTGCTGACTTCCTACGACGTCAGTACGCCCTTCGGCATTGATTACCGGGCCATTCAGCAAAGATGTGACGGATTCAGTGCGTTTCTCACCTGGCATCGTTTCAATCAATACCGCCATTAATTGCGACTCGAGATCTTGTGCCAGCGCGACAACCTTCTTGATCACCTGCCCAGTCAGATCCTGAAAATCCTGAGCCATCATGATTTCCATCAACTGCTCTTTCGTTGCCGCCGTTCTTTGCGGAACAGCACTCTTAAGGAAAGCGCGTGTTTCCGCAGCCATCAGCTTGAAGTCCGCCACACCCATCTTATTGGCATAGAGCGCATCCCACTTGGCGGCAAGCAACGCCGCCCCAACCTCGAGTTCTTCCTGAAGCGGATTGGCGATATCCGTAGCATTCAAAACCTTGCACGCTGCTTGCTCGGTCAAATTAGCAATATATGCCAATCGATCCTTAGCATCCGGCAGGGCCGAGACCGTCTTCTCAAGAAGCTTGTCATAACCCAAGGCACCGAGAGTATCGTGCAACATCCGGGCCATCTGTCCAACCTGATTGAACACCTTGCCCTGCACCGGCCATACACCATCTGCCGCGTCTTCGGCATTTTGCTCAAGAGCAGCCACATTCGTCTCTCTGATTTGCTTCTTTTCGGCAATCGAGTCGAACAGAGCCTGCAAATCGCTTGAATCGTCTGTCGAACCACCACCCTCGCGCGCCTGCTGCATCAGCGAGGGCTTGGTATTAACCACCGGAGCCGGTTTGGAAGCAGGGGCAAAATCCGCGCCGCCACTCGCTATGCTGTCGAACAATGCTTCAAGTTCGTTTGTATCGCCTGATGTATTGACGTCGGCCATCTCAAGCACCCATTTTGTCAAAAATCTTCTGCAACTTTTCTGCCAGTGTCGCCGCAGTAAAAGGCTTGACGATGTAGCCGCTAGCACCGGCCTGAGCGGCAGCGATGATATTTTCCTTTTTTGCCTCTGCCGTAATCATCATTACCGGCAAATGCTTTAACGTGGCCGACGCTCGAATTTCCTGAAGCAACTGAAGACCGTCCATATTAGGCATGTTCCAGTCTGTTACGACGAACTCGAACCCACCGGCCTGCAATTTTTGAAGAGCAATAACGCCATCTTCGGCTTCATCTACATTGGTGAAACCCAGCTCTTTGAGCAGGTTTCGGACAATGCGACGCATCGTCGAAAAATCGTCAACCACCAGAATTCGCAATTTTGGATCAGCCATCTCTTACTCCTGAAATTGTTCTTATCGCTCGAGCATGGGGCGCAAAGTATCCGCCAATATCTCGGCATCAAATTTCGCTACGTAGGCATCAACACCGACGGCCTGACCCATGGCGCGGTTTGCCTCGGACGACAACGACGAATGCATTACAACCGGAATGCCGTCGAAACGGGCATCACCCTTGATGTATTTTGTAAGCACATAGCCGTCCATCTCGGGCATCTCAGCATCAACAAGGATTAGGCGAACATCATCGCGCAGGACTGCCCCCGTCTGCTGTGCATGTGCTGCCAAGCCCTGCAAGCGACTCCACGCTTCCACGCCGTTCGTTGCGTGCTTGTGTTTAACGGCAAGCTTGTCAAACACTTCGGCAATCTTGCGGCGCGCAACGATCGAATCATCAACAAAAAACACACCAGTTTCTTCGGTAACCTGAGCCGGAGGAATATCGACGATAAGTGCTTCACCAAAGGCGTTGGCAAGAATCTGTTCAACGTCCAGCAAGGAAACCAAGGTTCCGTTTTCCAGCTCGGTAATTGCGGTAATCAGCCCTTGATTGGTCGATAGCACACTCTCTGGCGCTCGGACTTTCTCCCAATCAACGCGGATGATGCGATCCACTTCGTGCACCAGAAAACCGAGCGTACGCTTCGAATACTCGGCCACCATCATCGTCTTTCCGCGTTCGACTGGCTCGTCCTTATGCTCCAGGAAATTCACCAGAGAAAGGACTGGAATCACATTACCCCGCAAGGACACTAGGCCCTCAACACCGCGCGGCATATTCGGAGTCTTGGTAATGTGCGGGGTACGTCCCACTTCACGCACCTTGAACACATTAATCCCGAAGGTTTCCCGTGTTCCCAGCGAGAACAACAGAATCTCCATCTTGTTGGAGCCGGCCAACCGCGTTCTGGCGTCGACACTATCAAGCAGATTTTTACTTTCCGTGACGTTCATCGTCATACTCCAGCGATATCACTGCTTCAGGAATTAGGCTGCACAACCAGAAATTTGTCGGTCAAGCGCCGAGTCAAGGTTTCCGAGAGCTTTTGCGCTTCGAATTTGGGCACATACTCATCGACTCCAACCGATTTTCCAAGCTGCTGATTGGACATCCCTGACAACGACGAATGCATAACAACTTGGACACCAGCAAAACGCGGATCAGACTTTATCTTCTTCGTCAGGATGTAGCCATCCATCTCGGGCATCTCAACGTCAGTCAAGACCAGACTAACCAAATCGGTTACTTTCTGACCAGACGCTTGGGCATAAGTCGCCACCTTCTCAAGTTCGTTCCACGCCTCACGGCCATTGATCGATCCAACATATTTCACGTTCATCGCTTCGAGGGTCCGCGTAATCTGTTTTCGCGCCACAACCGAATCATCAGCGAAATACACAGTCAACGAAGTATCGTCCAGCGGTTTGATGTTGCGATAGACAATTTCTTCGTCGTAATTCGTTGTTTCTGAGAGTACTTTTTCGACGTCCATCATCATCACGAGTCTGCCGTCGGGCAATTCGGTGACCGCTGTAACCAGCCCGCCCATTTCCGCCGTCAGCATCTCCGGCGGAACTTTCATCTGGCTCCAGTCGAGCCGCAGGATGGTATCGACAGCCTCGACCAGAAAACCCTGGGTATGTCCGGCGTACTCCGTAACAATCATGATGGATCGCGGAGTCTCGGTAGAAACCTTGGCGTAGTGCGCCAAATCAACCACCGGCACCAAAGCGCCACGCAAGCTAACCATTCCCTCGACCGAAACCGGCATATCCGGAGCAGACGTAATCGGAGGCGTACGCATGACCTCGCGAACCTTGAACACGTTAATGCCGAACGTTTCTCTTCGCCCCGTGACTGAATTCACTCCAAGTGAAAACAGCAAGATTTCCAGCTTGTTGGTACCGGCAAGTTTGGTACGGCCATCAATGTTTTTCAGCAGATCTGACATGCCCGGACTCCCTCTGGGGAAATAACCCTAGTTCTTTGTTGTACACATCTTAATCGAACAAGAAGCAATTCACCATAATCTTCTGCAAGAAACTCATAGGGGGCAATACCGCATCAAATCTAGGTTCTTTGGCCCCTTGGCATCCATTTCAACACTAAATCTCCGCGGGAGTAATTGCAGCTTTGGAGCCATTTATACCGACCAATAACACAGCCCGGTAAGCCGAGATGATTTAGCCAGATTTTGCGTCCGCTACCTTCCAAGAATCGAGAGAACCCGTTTTGAAAGCTCATTGAGCGTGGCGACATCTTCTACTGCACCGATCAGTGCTGCTTCCCGCGGCATTCCATACACTACGCAACTTGCTTCATCCTGCCCTAGTGTGCGGGCACCGGCCTGACGCATGCGCAGCAAACCGCAGGCTCCGTCCTTGCCCATTCCAGTCAGAATGACTCCGATCGCGTTGCGCCCAACCACCTCGGCCGCCGAATCGAACAACACGTCTACCGAAGGCCGATGGCGATTGACCGGTGGCGTCTTAACCAATTCAGTACATAAACCTGATGCGCCGCGCCTGATTTTTAGATGGGAATGGCCTGGGGCGATATAAACCATCCCCGATTGGAGCGCCTCGCCCCCTTGTGACTCGATCACATGGGGTTTACAAAGACCGTCGAGCCTGGCCGCGAAGGACGCAGTAAACGACTCGGGCATATGCTGCACGATCATGATCGGTGAGCAATCGGCCGGAATCCCCATAAGAAAACTCTTGACCGCCTCTGTCCCTCCCGTCGACGCGCCTACGAACACAACCCGGCTATTGCCTGCAACTGGTCGCCCCCCCGTCGGCGCCTCCGAAGTCTTTTGGATCATGTCAGCGTGACTTCTTTACGAGTTCATAGACTGTTTTCCCCAATGAACGAAACACATCTGCGGCGTGAAGGAAACTCTCGGAGTGCCCGGCAAAAAGCAAGCCGTCATCACCCAACAAGGGAGCGAAGCGCGCCAGTATCTTGTACTGCGTAGGTTTGTCGAAGTAGATCATGACATTGCGGCAGAACAGCGCATCCAATGGCCCGCGAACGGCCCAGTTCGGCTCCAACAGGTTCAATCTCTGAAAGCTGAGCATTCGCCTCAATTCGGGCTTAACGGTATAAGTCCCTTCAAGCGTTCCCGTTCCTTTGATGAAGAAGCGGTTCAAGCGTTCGGGAGAGAGCTTGTCGACACGATCAAATGCATAGACCCCTTTTGCCGCCGTTTCCAGCACGCTGGTATCCAGATCAGACGCGACAATAGTGACCGGGGTGTTGAAACTGCCAAAGGTTTCAACCACGGTCATCGCAATACTGTAAGGCTCCTCACCGGTTGAGGCTGCCGAGCACCAGATTTTGATCGGCGAACGCCCCTGCAATTTCTTCAAATGCTCGGCAAGAATAGGAAAATGATGCGGCTCGCGGAAAAAAGACGTGAGATTGGTAGTCAAGGAATTGACAAACTTCTCCCACTCCAATTTGTCGCCACGTTCAAGGCGATCCAGATATTCGCCAAAGGACTTCAAACGCGTTTCACGCAAACGTCTGGCAAGCCGGCTATACACCATGTCCTGCTTGGCCGGAGAGAGAGAAATACCGGCGTGCCCATAGATCAGCTTGCGTACGCGTTCAAAATCAGCCGTCGTGAATGGAAACTCGCGCTCTGTGTAATCAGGCGCAGCGATCGATTTGCTCCATATCGGATTCTTATCAAGCACTCATCTGACTCCAGAATTAGCCAAGGACACAACGCGTCCAACATTGAAAAGCACGCCACAAATGAGGGCCAGCCCCCGTTAATTCGATGCGCCGGGCGCAACAGGCGGCGTCAAGGCTTCGGCACCTGCCTCGGATCCAACGTCGATCGTCGCGTTCCCATCTTCCTGCAACATCGCTTCTTCGGTTCTCTTGTTCAGTACCACGACATTGATACGCCGATTGGCCGAACTCAATGGATCGTTCTTGTCGAACAGCACGGTCGACGACAGACCGACCACCCGCAGCACCTTGTTTTCATCCATTCCCCCGGCGATCATTTCACGCCGTGATGCATTTGCGCGATTGGCCGAGAGCTCCCAATTGGAAAATCCCTTTTCACCACCGCCAAACTGAGCCGCATCAGTGTGCCCGGAAAAGCTGACCTTGTTCGGCACCGCATTCAAGGCTTTGCCGATTTCGCGCAGAATAACCTTTGAGTACGGTTTGAGTTCTGCACTACTGGTATCGAACATCGGACGGTTCTGCTCATCGATGATCTGGATACGCAAACCCTCTGGAATCACGTCGATCAGCAATTGGTTCTTGAATTGCCGAAGCATCGAATTGCTCTCAATAAGCTTCTCGATATTTTGCTTCAATTCATTGAGTGAGGCTTTTTCGCGCTTCTCAAACTCCTTGCGCAGATCTTCGGCCTTCGTAGCCGCCAGCGAAGGCGGCTTCTTTTTTGCCTCCAGATCGCCGTTCTTGACTTGCCCGGAACTGGCGGACAAGTCTTTGCCGCCGCCTTTCAGGATACTCGTCGCGTCCCCTGACCCTGACCCACCTGACATGCTGACTTTGAGCGGATTGAGGAAGAAATCGGCGATTCCCTTGAGGTCGCCGCTTGCCGTCGACCCGAGTAGCCACATGAGCAAGAAGAAAGCCATCATGGCGGTCACAAAGTCGGCGTAGGCGAGTTTCCATGCGCCGCCGTGATGGCCTGCCGCCACCTTCTTGATGCGTTTGATGACGATCGGGCGTACGTCTTCGCTCATTCAGATTCCTTGCGCTGCAATAGACGCATCGCTTACTTGCCTTTACGCGCCTTGAGTTCTTGCTCAAGCTCGCTGAACGTTGGCCGATCACCTGAGAAGAGCACTTTGCGTCCGAACTCGACCGCAACTTGTGGCGCATAACCCGACATTGATGCAAGAAGAACAACCTTGATCACCTGATAGATCTTCGACCCCTCATGTGCTTTTTGCTCAAGCAAGGACGAAATCGGCGATATAAATCCGTACGAGACCAGAATACCGAGGAAAGTACCGACCAAGGCACCGCCGATCATTTTGCCGAGTACGGGCGGCGGTTCGCCAACCGATCCCATCACGTTAACCACGCCCATGACCGCAACCACGATACCGAAAGCCGGCAAACCATCGGCCATCTTCGCCATGGCATGACCCGGCACTTCCGTTTCGTGATGGTGCGTCTCGATTTCGATGTCCATCAGGTTTTCGATTTCGATGGCATTCAGATTCCCCCCAACCATCATGCGCAGATAGTCTGTAATGAATTCCATCACGTGATGATCATGCGAAATACCAGGGTATTTTCCGAAAATTGGGCTTTCATGCGGATTCTCGACGTCATTCTCGATCGACATCAGGCCTTCTTTGCGCACTTTGGCCAGCACTTCAAAGAGCATAGCCAGCAGATCTACATAAGCGGCCTTATTGAACTTCGAGCCTTTGAAAATGCTGGGCAAAGCACCTATAGTCGATTTAATAACCTTGATATCATTACTGGCGAGGAAGCTACCGAGAGCCAAGCCTACGATCGCAACATATTCCAAAGGCATCCATAAGGCGGCAAGGCTACCGTGAACCGCGTAGGTTCCGAGCGCGGAACCCAGAATGATGATGTAGCCGACGATAAGAAACATTCAACCCCCTTGTCACGCTGAACCAAACCCCGCCAGCCCAGAATTCATGAATATCGCGTCACATTGTAGCGGGATGACGCCGCACGGCAAACAAAAAACCACACTCACAAAACAATCCATTGCCATTCAGCCCAAGGGGCCAATCGGATAGAATCAGGCCCATGAACGCGCACTC
>Ga0302289_1000870_pt1 | contig 10731 bp, 9 predicted proteins | sample III_Fen_N1_2_FD_194552 | JGI IMG/M metagenome (GOLD analysis project Ga0302289, IMG submission 194552) | Peat permafrost microbial communities from Stordalen Mire near Abisko, Sweden - III_Fen_N1_2 | ecosystem: Environmental > Terrestrial > Soil > Wetlands > Permafrost | place: Sweden: Abisko...
GTTGACAGCCAAGGCAAATGCCTTGGCTGTCAACATTCACCCAAATAGAAAAAAAGGCGGGCTGATGAGGGTTAGCCCTATAGAGATGATTAATATCCTTAGCAAGGAGGCTACGGAATGATTCTGTCGATCCTTCAAATGGTACTTCCAGTGCTTATCATGATTTGCGTTGGCTATGTCTGCAACCGGTTTAAGGTTTTTGGACCGGAGGGACTGAAAGGTTTAAAAGCAATCGTGGGCAAGGTAACACTGCCTGTGGTGCTGTTTAATGCGTTTCTCACAGCAGAATACAATGGGAAAATTGCGCTTACATTTACCATTGTCTATATTTCATGCGGGCTTGGATTACTGTCAGGCTTTCTGATGCGGCGATTTGTAAAGCCTTACGGGAAATTTTTGCCCTTTCTGACGACAAACTTTGAGGCAGGCATGTTGGGCTATGCTTTGTTTAGCCTTTTATACGCAGGGAAAACCCCGACATTCGCCATGGTGGATATTGGGCAGACAATGTTCGGCTACACGGTGTATCTGGCTGCGCTTAAAGCAACAAGTGGCGAGAAGACAAACGCGAAGAATATTTTACACAATATGTTTACCAATCCAGCGTTTATCGGCATGCTTTCTGGTGTGGTGCTTGGGATCATTGGGGTTGGTAAATGGCTGACTGCGACCGATGCGTGGCCGGTTCTGCATGATATTACTTCCTTTGTTGCTGCGCCGACATCAGCATTGATCCTGATTATTGTTGGCTATGAACTCAGCTTCAAGCAGGATTTGATGAAGCCGGTACTGAAGACGGTTGTACTTAGACTCGCGATCATGACCACACTGATGGCGCTTAGCACACTGGTAGTGTTCAGTGTGATTCCGTTTGACAAGGTGCTCTTTGTAGCATTTATACTGGCGTATAGCTTGCCTGCACCGTTCATTATCCCGCTGTTTGCGGATGTCACAGGGCATGGAGAATACATCTCCACGGCTCTTTCAGTGGAAACGATTGTGGCAATTGTTTTGTTTATCGGCATCGCGGCGTATTCGCTCGCATAGAAAGGAGTGCTTAAGGTGTTAAAAGGGATTTCTTCGCTGCTTACCCCGGAATTGCTCAAGGTGCTTGCAGAAATGGGTCATGGTGATGAAATTGTGATTGCCGATGGCAATTTTCCCTCCTCATCCATCGGAAAACGTTGTCTGCGGCTGGATGGTCACGGTGGTACAGAAGTGATGAAGGCAATCATCCACCTGTTTCCGCTGGATGATTTTGTGGATGCTTCGCTGGCTGTGATGGAGGTGCCGGATGGTATGTTTGCGGGCAACAAAGCGCCGATCTGGGATGAATTTGCCGTAATCGCAAAGACCGATCTTCCCAGCGCACGCTTTGATTTTATGGAACACGAAGCGTTTATGGAACGCGCACGCAAGGCATATGCAGTAGTACAGACAGGGGAAAGCGCGCTGTATGCAAATGTGATTTTACGCAAAGGCGTTGTGCGAAAGTAGCAGGGAAAATATTCGAGATGTGAGATATAAACATGTATAAAGCTGGAAGATTTCAGCTTTCAAAATGTGAACAAGAAATGCGTGCCGCACGGATGCGGCACGCATTTCTTGTTGATAGAATACGGGAAGACATGAAATAAGCGAATAATTCTCTCAAGAAAAGCAATTGTATCGATTGATGACAGCCTTGGCACAAAGTGGTTAACGGGGAATTCGTCTGTCGGCCAATAACGGATTCAGACTGGCTCATCTTGTGTTTTAGCGACGCAAAGCGGCACGGTTATGTTATAATGAAAGCAACAATATGGATGGAGGAAATCGCAATGATCTGGAACGATTTTCACTTTCACAGCCAGACGCTTGGTATTGAAACTGCCGCATATGTTCTTTTGCCTGATTATAAAACCATGGTAGATCGTGAATTTCAGCCAATCCCTACGCTTTATCTGCTACATGGGCTTAGTGACGATTATACCGCATGGATGAGGAACACACGCATTGAACAGCATGCACGACATTACTATATGGCCGTGGTGATGCCGGCAGCTAACCGCTCGTTTTATATGGATATGGCGCATGGCGCAAAATACTGGTCGTTTGTGACTGAAGAACTGCCAAACGTGATGGAAGCGTGTTTTCCCTTGAGTAAAGTGCGAAATGGGCGTTTCGCGGCGGGTCTCTCCATGGGCGGTTATGGCGTCATGAAAATGGGGCTGTTAAAGCCCGAACGCTATACCGCGATAGCCGCACTCTCCGCGCCTTTGATGATGCAGGAAGCATATCAACAGAACGAAATGGACAAAAGTTGGTTTCAAGAAATGAACAATATCTTTGGTGATGAAAATAGTCTGCGTGAGGGCGATGGGAACCTGATGCGCCTTGCCGAAAGGATAGACGCAAAGAACGCGCCGCGCATCTATGCATCCTGTGGGACAGCGGACTTTCTGTTTGAAGCCAATGAAGCGTTTATGGCCGCATTCAGAGAAAAACTCTCCATCCATTATACTACCCAACCGGGGGCGGATCATAAATGGGAATATTGGGATGCACAGATTCGTGAAGTATTAGGCTGGTTACCGCTGACGAAGCTGGAGGGTATCTGGTGAGCAAGAAAGTCAAGGTACTTGAACGGCTGATGAATGAAGGGTTTTTCAACCGCAGGGAAGATGCGCTGCCATATCTCATGAGCGGCGCTGTTACCTGCGACGGGATTCCGGTGAAAAACGGCGGGCAGACGATACCACTGGAATCGCCAATTGCAGTGCGCGGTCTGGGAGATCGCTATGTGGGCAAGGGTGGCTATAAATTGCAAGGCGCGCTAGCGGATTTTCAAATATCGGTATCAGGGCGTGTATGCATTGATGCAGGCGCATGTACTGGGGGATTCACGGATTGTCTTGTGCAACATGGCGCGGCACTGGTATATGCTGTGGAAGCCGGTTTCGGGCAGTTGGCGGGGAGTTTGGCACAGAATGCGGCAGTGGTCAATCTGGAGCGAACCAACCTCGGGGATGAAAAATTATTTGCACTGACCCCTCCGCCTACTCTGGGCAGTGTCGACTTGAGTTATCTATCCCTCGTGAAGGCAATACCGCAATTCAAATCGATTATGCAAATGCAGGGCGAACTGGTGTGCCTTGTGAAGCCTTTGTTTGAAACAGACAGCACGGAAGCCCGTCGCACAGGCGAGTTGGCAGATGACGCTTATATTCCACTGCTGGCAAAGTTGATCAACGAACTCAATGCCCAGGAGGCGACCTGTGTGCTGGCGGTGACCCATAGTCATATCACAGGAAACAATGGCACACGAGAGTTCTTTTTACACGTAGCGTTTGGCCATGGAATACAACCTGAACTCGGTACTGAAATAGAGATAGCAGTAGCACATGCTCTGGAACTGGCGCGTTACCGTAAGGAAAAGTAAATGAAAACGCTACTTGGTTTAGGGGCTGCGTATATGTACTCTATTCATAGAACAGTTGGATAAAGGCATCATTTGAAAAGAACGTTTCAACCGCTTGAAGCGCGGGAAGAAATCGTAAGAACCGTTCGTTAACATATTGAATCGACAGGTACGACCTACCGCCGAAAGGAACGAGTTGCCATGATGAACGATCACAAAAGTAAACTGGCGCGCTTCGGGGCGGCGATTCTTGCCCTGTTTCTGGCTGTTTCGCTGACCGGCGCAGCCTTGGCGGAAACCTATGCGGTCGTTTTTGGTACGGATACCCTGAACCTTCGCGCAGGGGCGAGCTCCGGCAGCCAATGGTTGGGAACGTATTCCCGCGGTAGCTGGATGACTGTTACAGGAAGCAAGAACAACTTTTATGCCGTCGATACGTCAGATGGTAAGTCCGGCTATATGAGCAAGAACTTTCTGAATACGACCGATCAACTGACGTATGGCAATGTCGCTATCGTTTCCAACTCCAAAGCGACCGCCTTTTTAAATCTGCGCAGCTATCCCAGCTATTCCTCCTCTGTGATCTCTATTCTATATAACGGCGTGCCACTCAACATCCTCTCGGATGATAATGGCTGGTATCGTGTTCAGATGGGCAATACTATTGGTTACGTGCGTAGCGAATACACAACGGTTTCACATCAGCCGCTGGGTTTGTTGGTGGGCACAATCAAAACGCCCAACAATACGGCTGTAAACATGCGTGTGGCGCCTAGCGCAAGTGCGTCGGTACGCCGACAGTTCGCGGGCGATCGGTATGTTTCGGTTCTGTTTCAAGGCAATGGATGGTGGTATGTATGCATCGATGGCTTCACAGGCTTCATCAGCGCTGATTTTCTGGTGGAAGGGCTACATGCTGAACGGGACGATGCAAGCCAGAGCAGCAACAACGGTAATGGTTATGCGGTTGTTTCCAACCCGATAAGTACACAGAAGTTGAACCTGCGTGAACTGCCCTCGACCGCGTCCAGCATTGTTTCACAACTGTCCAACGGCTACAAACTATCTGTGATTGTACAGGGCACGACGTGGTGCAAGGTTTTTGCGGATAGCCTAGCGGCGGTGGGGTATGTGCAGACGAAGTATTTAAAGCTTTACAATCTGCCCGCCACACCTACCTTGACCATTAATAACCCGCAGGGCACATTTGTTTATCTGCGTTCTGATGCCTCTATGACGGCCTCTGTGCTCACAAAGATTCCCAACAAGGCAAAAGCGACGATTATTGCGCCTGGCGCGGACTGGTCCCAGGTAAAGTATAAGGGGCTTACCGGGTACGTCGTAAACTATTTTACTTCCATCGCTACTGATTATTGAACTGAGAAACCTACAATCGAAAGCCCTACTAGAATGGTAAAACATAAACAGAGCATCGGTATAGGCTTCCGATGCTCTGTTGTTTGCTGAAATAAAAGTACAGCGATGACTATAGGGTCATTGGCTGACCTCGAGATGGTTCTATCAAGGCAAAACTAATCATCAAGCCCCTTGCCGCTTAAAATCTGGGGAATATACTTTTCAACCCTTGCTTCGCGGGTTTTGGCCTGTTTGGGGCTGGAAAAGTAGAGTAGATAGCCTCTTTGCCGCCCAGGGGTAAGTGACTCGAATGCAGCTTTTAATGCAGTGTTGGCATTGAGCGGCGTTTGAAATTCATCTGGAACGGAAAATTCGACCGTCGGTTTGAAATCAATCTCAATCCCGGCCGCCTCAACCGATATGGCGTTCTGCACATAGGCCTTGATTACATCTTGCAAGGCGTCAACCTGTTCATCACTTGTAAAGCGAATCTGCCGCGCTGCCTGCACATTTTCTGTCTGTTGAACCAATATTCCCTTGGGATCATTCATTAGCGCACCTTTGATGAATAAAAGCGCGCAGTATTCTTTGAAACCGTGAATCAGCACAATGTTGTTGTCCTCAAACGTATAACAGGGTTTGCCCCATTTCAGTTCCTCACTTAACCCGCAGCTTTGGAGGATATTTCTCAGCTTGGAGTATGCTGCTTTCCACGGGCTGTTATCTTCAAAAAAAGCTTCAACGCTACTGCTCATCCTGCTGCTTACCATAAATTCATACCTCAAATCAAGCTTTGGTTACGGCTACAATCCGCTGGAGTCCTTTTGACATCCTGTTGCTGAAAGGTTTGTTCACGAACACAATATGTACCGGAATGTTTGATTTGAATCCTATTTCGCTAATGAAAAGAAGCGCCGATGTTACGGCGCTTCTTGGAAGGTTACTGGACGTATTTACTGCGGATGCGGGTTTGAGGGGTTAAAAGCTCACTGTTGGTGACGCTACGGTTACGAACGACGTTAAGCACCAACCCGATGCCAGCCATGTTGGTAATCAAGTTGCTGCCACCATAGCTTAAAAACGGTAACGGTATTCCGGTAACTGGAACCAAACCCGTTGTCATTCCAACATTTTCAAACACATGGAAAAGCATCATAGCCATTACGCCAATAATAATCATCTGCCCAAAGCGATCCGCGGTGTAGCGAGCCAGATATAACAGGCGCAACACAATCAGCAGGTACATTCCTACTACAAACATGCATCCTACAAAGCCAAAGGCTTCGCCAATGGTAGAAAAGATAAAGTCTGTCCAATCCTCAGGCACATAGTCCAGCTGACTGAAACTGCCCTGCACGAACATGCCAATACCATGCAATCCGCCAGAGCCGATAGCCATTTTGGAGTTGTCTACCTGATAGGTGGCAGCTTGATCCACCAGTGAGGGATTGATGAAGGAAAGGATGCGGGTAATACGGTAGTTGTCCGTGCTGCCGGAAGCCATTACCACAGCATAGAGAACAGCGATACCGATCACACCGGCCGCAAGGATGCCTCCCAGCACCTTCATACGGATGCCTCCAAAAAAGAGCATGATGCCAAAGAGGAAAACAGCCACCAGCACGGAACCCATTTCGCCTTGAGCCAGAGTTAACAGCCATGGGACACCCATGAGTATTGCGAGCCGAAGCGCGCTGTTCCATGTGCCCATGGGATCGTCATTTTTCTCCAGATACTTCGCGGCTACGATGATACATGCAAGTTTCATAAACTCGGAGGGTTGCAAAGTATAACCCCATAAGACGTCGATCCAGGCTTTTACGCCGGCCGCCTGGCCGCCAAGAGACACCAGCAACAGAGCGCAAGCAGCATAATAAAACAACTGCGAGCGCCGACGGATAAACTCATATGGGAAAAACGTGATAACACCGATGACGATAGGGGAGATAACAAAAAAGATAGCCTGACGCAATCCATAGTGGGATGCGACGATGTAATTAAGCAAGGTATCCTCTGTACCGGAAGAGGTTGAAAAGGTTGCGACGGAAACACTGAGAACTCCGAATGCCGCGAGACCAAATACCAGCGCAGTGAGGATATAATCGAAATGCGCTTTGGAACGCCGCGATTCATTGAGCATCATGGGGCATCCCTCCTTATCGGGCAAGCTGTGCGTGTGACCGATGTCCGTGCCAAGCTGCAAAGGGTCATAAGATCAACCGCGCCACCCAAAGAAACGGCGGCGCTTTTCAAAACCTGGCATCGGAACATATTCACCCAGAAACCGCTGGCTGATCCGGGTGAGCGCATCGCGCGCGGGGCAATCTTCGTCCATCACGCTGTGGTGGTGGTTCAGGGCATGTAATACCGCCTTATCATCCGGGACATAGCCAAGCAGCGGTACGTCCAACGTATTGGCAACAATCTGTGGGCTATACATTTCTCCGCTTACAACCAACTCCGGCACAATGCGATTTACGATCAACATTGGGCGAGGCTTGTGGTTCTGTTCCAGTAAAGCGATCACACGTTCTGCATCCCGCATGGAGACATCATCCGGCGTTACAATGAGCAACGTGTGGTCGGTATTGATCAGCGTGTTTATTACGCCTCGCTCCAAACCGGCTGGGGCATCCATCAGCACGTACGAAAAACGCTTTTTCAATTTGCGTACGATCCGGCTCATCAACTCGGCATTTAAATCGCCGGATGTTCCAAGCTGTGAGGCAGGCAAAAGCGAGAGTGCAGGAGCCTGTGAATACTGCACCAGTGCGTATTTGAGCTTGCAATCCTTGTTGGCGACGTCGATCACATCATATACAATCTTGTTTTGTAAACCCAGCAGCATGTCCAGACTCCGCAGTCCAATATCCGTATCCACTGCGCAGGTCAGCAGTTGCCGCCGTGCCAACGCGACAGCCAGCGCAGCGGTAATGGTAGATTTACCAACTCCGCCCTTGCCAGAGGCGATCATCCAGGCTTGACTCATGGGTGTTCCCTCCAATGCTCGGTTGAATGCGCCAGAACCGTATTGCTTACCTGATGCTTCGTGCATGATATCTGTTCATGTACGTTGATGTGAACAGTTGTAGCAGCGTAAAGGGGGGGCACATCTTGCTGGCTGTATCGATTGAGGGAAATGTCGACCGCTTTTTTTCGAACGTTTGGAACAAATCCCTTATGGTGCAAGCATATTTCCACCCGGGAATACGGCGTTATTCGTTCGCAATGTCTTCTGATCCAGATACCAACCAACGAACTCACGCGCAGCTAAGCTGGCCTCGCCGCCGCTATATCCGCTGGGGATGAATACAACCACGGCAATTTCAGGTTTCTCGTATGGCGCTAACATAATAAACCATGCGTTGTTTTCCAAATCTATGGTTGTAACCTCGGCCGTTCCCGTTTTAGCGCAAACATCCTCACGGTAGTTCCATTTTCTGAAATATTTCGCGGCTGTACCGGATTCGTCCACAACGCCTTTCATCCCCTGGAGGATTAAAGGCAGAAAATCTTGCGCCCCTTCAAAGGTGTTCATAACAGAGGGTGTTCGTTGGCTCAGAATATCGCCTTCCGGTGATGTGATGCTATCCACAATCATTAGGTTATATACGGTACCGCCATTGGCCAGTGCAGCGGCATATCGGCTTACGGCGGCTGGCGTTACCACGGTGATGGACTGCCCGATGGCTACCTGTATGGTCTGGCCACCGCCCCACTTGATATCGTTCAGGTAATTATAGGTGTCGCCGATGACTGATTGCAGGTATACCATTTCGCGGGTCATGTTCAATTCTTCCATCAAAATGGGGCGCATGCTTACCACCCAGTCGCTCTGGTTGGTGTTCACGGCCATGTCCATCAGTCGTTTGATGCAGCGGTTAAGTCGCTCATCATCATAGGTGATGTTGCGGATAGCGCCTTGATTGCGCAGATGCTTTTTAATGGAGTTGAACACAATGATAGGCACGGCCGTATCCTGCGAAGCCTCGTCCATTGCCTTGTCGGGATCATACAGGCTTGTCTGGCAGCCGACAACGCTGCGTTCCTCACCCGGCAAATCGATGCCTGTTTTGCTGGTGAGGCCAAACTCGGATGCATACTGATATAACCGGGTTTCTCCAAGGCGCGCACCCAGCGTGTAGAAAAAGTAGTTACAGCTATTGGACAGACCCTGCACGATCGTCTGATACTGGTGCTTGTAGCGCTGCGAAGCGCTGATCCAACACTTTGGCGCCGTGGAAAGGTCGGTGGTGTATAGGGTAAAATAGCCCGCGTCACTGATGGTTTCATTGGGAAGCAACACACCCTCCAGCAATGAGCCGAGGGCTGAAACCATTTTAAAAATGGAACCTGGCGTGGCGCGCGCGTGAATGTTGTAGTTCATGAGCACATTACGCTTGTCGCTCAAAATCTGTTGACTTTCCGCTCCGGCGGCAACCAGGGCATTCAGGTCGTAGGTTGGGTAGTTGGCCATGGCTAAAACGCGACCCTGCATGTCGATAACCATCATTGCGGCGCGATCGGCCAGTGACAGGGGATACTTTTCCCAGTTGCGGCTTTCGATATCCGCTTTGTTGGATTCCAGCCAACTGTTGAGCATCAGCTTGCTTTCCTGTGAAGCACGGGTAGTGGCGACATTCTCTGCAAGTGCGCGCTCCGCCTGCTGCTGGTAGCTGGCATAGATGGTCAGTTTGACGTTGTTGCCGTCCTGCGGTTCAACATAGCTTAACTCACGTGTGATTTTTCCTACGCTGTCGCGTTCGACGATCTTGTACCCCTGTCGGGCATCGCTATCCTGCGTGAGCCAGTCTTCCATGGAGGCTTCGATACCGTCCAAGCCGATATCGTCGCTGTATTTATAGCCCTTGCTCATGAGCTCTTCCCATTTCGTTTGTGAAGGGATAGCGCCGATGTAGCCTATAACCTGTGCAGCCAATGTACTGCGCGGGTAAATCCGTTTAGTACCAACGGCTACTTCCATGCCGGGCAGCGTCATGGAACGCGTTTCGATTTCGATAACTGTCTCATACGGGACATCTTTTGCGATGACGATAGGCTGGGAGTTATAAAGGTTCATCTGCATTTCTGAGTAAACCGCCATAACCTGCAGCATTCGCGTTTCGCTCATGGTCGCAGGGATCTGGTAGCGCTTTTTGAGTTTTTCGATAGCGATGTCTGCAGTGGGCACGCTGGTGGTGGTATAGTAGTTATTGTTACGCCATTGGCTTTCACGGGTTTGCAGCACGGCTTCGGTAACACCGGAACCAAAGTTAAACTGCCACGCACCGGTGTCAGGGTTGCGCTCAATAACAAATTTAACAGCGAGTTTGCTGCCGTTACCCTCAATAATATCGATGGCGTCGGAGATGGACTGGGTGAAGGCGGCATACTTTTTGGTGGTGTTCTGTGAAGCGTCGCGGTAGAAGGTCACATTATAGACCATCTCATCCTTTGCCATGATCACGGCATCGGCATCGGTAATCATACCACGGCTGCCTCGGAGGGTGATCTTGGTGGTGCGACGGGTTTCGGCGCTTTTTGAGTAATCATCGCCGGATTTGAGCTGCAGGTTGATCAGACCCATCACAAGGTAGAGAAACATGAACGCGACAACGCCCAGAAACATCAGATAACGGGCACTCAGGTTGTAATCCTTGCGATCCAGTCTGCGCTTGGGGGAACCGTACATGCGCGCTCCTTTCTGCGAAACGCGCACCGCCCGATCAAAATGGGGCGATAGGCACGGTCGCACAGCAAAAATGGAGAGACAGGCTGTTAACGAGCCTTTTTAAGCTTATACGTACCCAGCCACCAACGAAGGGGGAATTGAATCAGCGCTGCGAGTGCGGTTGTGTAGAGCACTGAAATGATACCACGCTGATAATGGTTGGCATCCAGCTGAATTCCGTTTAGATATATATAGAGGAGATTGACAGCTTCAAACACTGAGATACTCAACAGAGTACACAGAA
>Ga0302289_1000872_pt1 | contig 10717 bp, 10 predicted proteins | sample III_Fen_N1_2_FD_194552 | JGI IMG/M metagenome (GOLD analysis project Ga0302289, IMG submission 194552) | Peat permafrost microbial communities from Stordalen Mire near Abisko, Sweden - III_Fen_N1_2 | ecosystem: Environmental > Terrestrial > Soil > Wetlands > Permafrost | place: Sweden: Abisko...
CGATACCATACGTCGCGACGTCTGGTTTGATGAAGTTCATCGTGTCATAGATAGCAAGTCCATCATACACACTACCACCAGGGCTATTTATGTAGATGCTGATGTCTTTATCTGGATCTTCATTCGCAAGATGGAGTAGTTGAGCAACTACAATGTTTGCTGTCTGCTCATTTATTTCTTCGCCGATGAAGATGATACGGTCTTCGAGAAGACGTGAGTAGATGTCATAACCGCGCTCACCATCGCGCGTCTTCACGATAACATTTGGTACGAGATAATTGCTTGGTTTTGTCATAGTGTCCCTAGTATAGCGCACTGAATTGGCACTCGTCAAGTGCGAGTGCTAACACTCGTGTTGTCACATTGACTTTTTATTGTGTTTGTGCTATAATGTAAGTATCTTTATGGCACACTAGACCTACGGAAGGATATCCATGAAGAAGTTCGTCATCACGACGGCTCTCAGCCTCTCGGGCGTGTTCGCCATCGTGGCGCTCACACTGGGAATCACCGCCTACTCGAGCAGCTACACGCGCGAGTACGTGGCGACCGGCGTCTGTAGCTGCTGGTACGACACCGCAGCGAGCCACACCGGTCACATCGTCATCTTCCAGCCCAGCCCTGGCCACATGTGGTCCGGCGGCGAGGTTGGCCCGATGGTCGTCGCTCGAGATGGTCAGAAATACTGGCCCGAAGACGCCAGAGATACGTGCGCTGTCAGAGAAGCCCAGGCTGATGCATTCGCCGCCGCGTTTCCGTGGGCGACGTTCATCCTGTTCACCTGGCTCTCCGCTGCCGTCATCCTGCTCAGCACCCCAACTGACGGGCATCGCCCCGCCTGATACCCCGAGAAGTGGCAAAACTGCCCCTCCCAGTATCGGGTGGGGCAGTTTTTGTGTGTCATATTATGATGAAACGAATAACTACTTCGTATTGAGCTTCACCAGCTCGTCGACCGTCTTCTCAGTGATGAGGCGGTTTGCGACTTCACGCTGGATTTCAGGCTCATCAAAGCGAGCTGCCATCTCTGGGTTCTTGGCATACTGCGTCTTATACTGGTTGATGTGCTCTGCGAGCTCATCGGCCGATGCCTCAATCTTCAATTCCTTACTCAGTTCAGCAAGTACGAGGCCGGCCTTGATGCGAGCATCAGCCGCTTCTTCAGCTTCGGCTTTGACCCATGCATCTCGATCAGCGAATCCACGTCCTTCGAAATACTGTTCGATGGTCTGACCACGGTACATCAGGTTCTGTGTCAAATCTTGTTCGATAGATGCAATCTGATCCTCGAGGAGTACCTTTGGCACCGAAACCTTACTCTTGGCCACGAGCTGCTTGACGAGATCGTCTTTGAGCTGATCCCCTGCTTCACGCTCTTTCTGCGCCTTGATCTCACGCTCGATATCGGCGTGGAGTTCGTCAAATGAGGTGAATGGACCCGCCTTGGCAGCGAGTTCATCATTGAGCTCAGGAAGGATGACTTTGTTGACCTTATTGATAGTCACCTCGAAGACGACGTTTTGGCCGGCAAGTTGCTCAGCCTGATAGTCCTTCGGGAATGAGAGCGGTACGTCGAACTTCTCGCCAGCTTTGTGGCCGACTAGTGCTTCTTCGAAACCAGGGATAAATGAGTGGCTACCGAGGGTCAATGGATAATCATCGCCCGCACCACCTTCAAATGGTTCGCCATCTTTCTTGCCGACAAAGTCGATGACTGTCTCGTCACCATCCGCAGCAGGTTCAGTAGTCTCTTTCTTCTCAGAGAGGCCCTTCTGGATACGCTCGATGACTTCATCGATATCCTTTGCTTCGACTTTGATGTCTGATTTCTTCGCCTTCAGCTTCTTGTAGTCACCGATTTTCACTTCTGGAAGTACATCTGCCTCAGCAGTGAATTCGAGTGTTTCACCAGGTACAAACTTCTTGACGTCGACCTCTGGACGCTCAAGCGCCTGAAGCTTATTCTCGATGAAGCTCTCTGCAACTGCGCGACTGAGCGCGTTTTCGAGCGTCTCTTGACCGAGCGCATTTGGCTCGATATGCTTCGCGACAACTTCAAGCGGTACATGACCTTTACGGAACCCAGGTACCTTGACCGTCTTAGATAATTTCTTGATAGCTACTTGCTCAGCGGCGGCGAGTTCGCTCGCACCAAGCGTGATACTCACGAGTACGCGGGTATCGGAAAGATGTTTAACTGTCGTATTCATAACGCCCCACTATACCAGATACGAGGCACTTTGTCAGTACTTGAGGCAGATGCCGTTGCGCATACCGTACGAATCGCGTGGCCCAATCACCCCTGCCGGGTTATAGCCACACTCAGTCAACTCATCATTAAAGTTTTCTGTATCTGCAGCCGTCGGAGAAGCAAGATAGTAATACACCATCGCAAGCCTCGTCGTCGCATTTGCCACGTATACCATTATTGCGCGGCTTGATGTGCCCGCCGAATATCCGGGCATCTGTGGTAGTCTCACCGAAAAGCCACTTGGAAGATACCCGCTTGCGACAAGCGTATTCTCGACCGTGCACGTATAAATACTACTGCCAAACCAGCCTGATGCTCCATCGATACACTCAGTACCTGCGCCAATTGCAGTCGTAGAGCCGTACCCACCTCTTGGGAAGTGGCCTGCATTCGATGCGAAGAGCTGGATCTGGTCTGCCACCTGGGTGGCTGCATCCCTAATTTGGAGATCGTGAGCTCGGTCTTGCGATCCTCGGTAGCCAACTACCACAACCGTCGCTAAGATACCAATCACAAGAATCACAATCGAGAGTTCGACGATAGTAAACCCACGTACGTGTCGCTTCATGTCATTACTATCTCAGAAGTGCCGCGTGGCGTCAATAAGCGTAAGCGTAAAGATTACGCCGCACTAAGATCGAACTCGTCATCACGCTGATTACGAGCATTTCGATGGTCACGTACTACTGACACGATGCGTTCGACGCTCAGCTTTTCCTCATCACGTGACTCGGTATTGCGCAGCGGATATATTTCAGATTTCAACTCATCTTCACCGACGATCAGTATATAGGCAACTTGTTTTTTGACTGCCGTCTTGAGCTGCTTGTCTATCTTGCGACCCGTGAAATCGAGTTCGACATTGATGCCTTCATCCCGTAACTCTTTCGCGATACGTTGTGCGCCTCTAAGTGCATCACCGACTACGATGAGGTAGACATCGGTCGAGCTCGCGAGTGCGGGCACGAGGTTGTGCGTCTTTAAGAAAAGTTCAGTTGTCGTAAGTCCTGGGGCGATGCCGACTGCACTCACTGGCTCAGCGCCAAACAGGCCGACCAGCCCGTCATAGCGACCGCCACCAAATAAGGCACGCGTATTCTCGGGGTGCGTATCATAAAATTCAAAGACGGTACCGGTATAGTAATCAAGCCCTCGCATGAGGGTGATGTCGAAGACAGCGTTCTTGACGCCAGCGCGTTCGAGCTGTGTGAAGAGCTCTTGAATCTCCCGTACCGCGTCACTCTCGCGTAACATCTCAGGCAGATCCGCCATCGTCTTGGCCGCCACGAGTTGGGCGAGCTTCTGTAAGCCAGATTTTGCCGATTCCTGGCCAAAGATATCGATCGCTTGGTCACGAAACGCCTCAGAAGCGATCTTGTTCTTGCGATCGAATAACTTGATCATGAGCTGTGCCTGCACAGCATCAAGCTCGAGGTATTGTGCCATCAGGAAGTTGATAATGCGGCGGTTATTGATCTTGATGGTATACATCTCATCAGTCGCACCGAAAGCTTTCATGATTTGATCGCCAATAGTGACGATTTCCGCATCAGCCAGTGCGCCATCGAGCCCAAACAAGTCGCAGTTAAGTTGCCAGAACTCACGCTCACGACCACGTTGTGGTCGCTCGTAGCGCATAAACTGAGCGATACTATACCAGCGCGCTGGCATGGCGACTTCTTGGCGCTTCGCTGCAATCATACGGCTGACGCTCGGCGTCATCTCAGGACGAATCGCCACGCGGCGCTCTCCGCGATCAGTGAATACGAAGGTTTGCTCGTTCGCGAGCTCCTGGCCACTCTTGGCGGCATAGACGTCAACTGGCTCGAGGAGAGGAGTATCGTAAGCCTCATACCCGTAGGACGTGACGATTCGATGCCACGTCGAGAAGATGTAGTTCCGCAGACGCATCTCTTCTGGATACCAGTCGCGCGCGCCTTTGTACGGTTCAGATGACAGTGCTGCCATATGGGTATATTTATGCATAATTATCTTTTATATGCAAGCGTAACTACTTTTGGGTACAAAAAAGCCCCTCGTCTTAAGGGGTGTAGGTTGTCCCGTCCACGCAAGCGGTTGCTCACGTGGACGGGACGAACCCGGGGGTACTACTTGTCGAACGTCTCGACTGCCTCGCGGAACCACCGGGAGGCGAGGCCGAACGGCTTACCTTCGTCGGTGTCGGTGTTGACCGGCTTGCCGAGATCCTTCCACGCGTTGCGCGTGTTGTGGATGGCCGAGTCAATCGCACTGACCTCGCGGCCACTGGCGTTGACGCCGGTCTTGGCCTTCGGGTACTGGTCGAGCATCTCCGTGACCGCCAGGGCGACGTCTTCGGTGAGCAGGTCGACGCCGTCCTTGCGGACGAGCGACAGGCCATTGCCATCCTCGGAAGTGCGCGGTGCGAGCACGAAGTACTTCGCCAGCGCCGCGATGCCGCGACGACGTTCGACCTCAGCCTTGTTGGGCTCGTTGTACATTGAAAGTCCCCAATCGGGTTCATGGAAGCGACCGTGTGTCGCAACCTGTACTTACTATTATACACCCTAGAGGCTATTTTGTCAATAGGTTGCGCTGTACCCAGGCGTACATCGCGACCCCTGCCGCGACACCAACATTGAGACTACGAGTACTACCGATTTGTTCGATGGCGACCGTCTGTGATGCCAAGGCGAGTAATTCATCGGAGAGGCCATCGCGTTCAGAGCCAAATACCATCACCATATCTGTCGGCAACTGCGCCTCATGGAGCGAGATTGACCCTTCGACGTTATCTATCGCGATGATTTCCTTACCTTGCACCGCCTCGGCGAATACAGAAACAGACTCATGATAATGGACATGGAGGTACTTATCGGTCATCATCGCACCACGCTTGTTCCACTGACGGCGCCCGATGACATGGACGTGGCGCACACCGAAGGCATTTGCACTACGGATGATAGTGCCCATATTGAAGTCGCGGGCAAGGTTTTCGATGGCAATCTCAAGAGATACACCGCGCTCGTCAAGATCATGCACAATTGCTTCAATCGGCATGCCTTTGTACTCGTCCACAACGTTGCGGGTGTCTTCCATGCCTCTAGTATGACTGATGAGGCCGTATTTCGACAACAAAAAAACACCCTGATGGGTGCGGAGTTGAGTGTGCCCAGAGGGAGTGACCAGTTGAAGCGACGAATCGCTGCAAGCTGGAAACTCCCTCCGGGTTGTTCACACTACTACTTGTATCTCGAGACGGATGCCAGGAGAGGGGGATGGATGGTGATCAGGAGGCGTTGGCCGGGGCCTTCTTGGCCTTGTTCTCCTCGTCGATCGCCTTGAACGCGTAGTCGACGGCCTTGTGGGCAGCCTTGTCCGCGTTGTAGAGCACGCCCTTGATGGCCGTGACCTTGTTGCCCGCCTTGAGGAACGCTTCCTCTTCCGAGGCGCCGGCAGCCAGGGCGGCAGCCTTCGTCTTCTCGAACAGGGCGTTGACGAGCGTGGCCTTGGCGTTGGCGAACCTGGTGGCCGTCTCCGTCTTCACGGCGACAGACCAGTTGTTCACCAGCTCGATGGCCAGCTCGCGGGCGTACCCATCGACGCCACCGTCCTTGCGGTCAGTGTTCAGCACCGGGGCGCCGAGCGCGAGCTCGAGCTGACGGGTGTTGAACGCCTGCGCGCTGGCGGCCTTCTTGTCGTCGACGATCAGGTGTGCCTTGGCGAGCTGCGCACGGTTGTCCTTGGACAGCAAGTCGAGGATGCTGCTCGTCGAAGTGGTGGGGCGGGCGTTCTGCGAAGTCATGGTGACTCCAATCCCTCAAGCGGTTTCTAGTCGCTCAAGTAGTAGGTGTGAAGGTTGTCTGGCCCGCGATCTCCTTCATCAGGAGACTTTGGATCATGAAAATCATTATAGCACGAACGTTATCAATTGTCAATACTCTTGTGACATAATCTTATGTAATGCGCAAGCATTATAGTGGTCACCTCTTGCAAATACCTCTTACTATCAACTAAAATAACTCCACTATTACCAGGAGGTACCACGATGAATCGTTTCGAGCATGTATGTGATGGCTGTCCCCTTCGGACAAAGGTTGATGTGGCGAGGGCGTCTGAGTCAATGACTGTGGGTAGTGGCGGCGTACGGGCCACCCTATCTGACGGAACCCGTCGTTATGAAGTAGTTATCGTCGACGGCGAAGTCAATGATAGCGACACCGCGCGTCATTACATACAGCACCAGCAAGCGATGATTGATACCTGTGAAGGGCCGATCGTCGGTAATCTCCGTAGTCGATGTGAAGTTGGCCTCGCGAAGGCATGGCGCTGGGCTGAGGCTGTCGGTACACTCCAGCCAAATATCTCGAGTGCTCCTGAGCTGCTCCCTCTCATTACCTCTGCCTCGTGGCAGGATGCCATGCCTCACTTCGACGAGCCCACCTGGCTTGTCGGCGACCCTAGGGAGTTTACGGAGATTGATTGTGGATCTCACTCTGGATTTGATAACTTTGGTATCAGGAAGCTCACGCAGACCGTCCGTGGTACCGGGGCGGAGCTCAAGAAAAATCAAGCAGTCATGTTGGATAGGGTCAGCGTATGGGATGTGAGCGACGAAAAGCTCAAGGATGTGTATCGAATCAGGGTTGCGCAAGGCGGACCTCACTTTGCCTTCCATTCACCTGTCGAGCTTCGCGACTACGACAAAAAATTAGAGAATACCTTTGACAATATTCTCGCTGATGGTCTCTTCACGTACCTTAACAGCACACCCGACACGTTGAAGGAGTCGGCAGAAATGATCACCGCTATCGAATCAGAAGCGGCTCGTCGATGGCGCGACGCGCTCGACTACCTGCAAAGCGGCAAGTTATTGCATGATCTTGGCGGAGACGAATAGTACCAATATTGACAAAACTTATGTTTTGATGTATAATGAAATATTATGAGTTTTAAAGATATTTTGAAGGATATGCGGGCCGTACCCCCTGTCGCCGCAACGACACCTATTCATAGAGTAGAGCGTGGCCTCGCATGCGCCATGGAATATCCCCGACCCGACAAACGGGGCGACCGCGACGCATTGCGCCGTATCGGCCCAGATCATTCCGCCTATTATGACCAACTTGTCGAACGCCTTTCTGGTGCCAATTTGCAACCTGGTGAGTTTGAAAGCCGTATGGGCATGGTCGCGACTATCGGGCTTAGTCAGTGGTATTGCCCACAGCTACACGGTGCTCGACTGCTCAATATTGCAACCACACCCCTAGAACGAACTCGCGAAGCGGCAGGTCATCGGCTTGCTAACGTCGCAGAGTACAAAGGTTTTACCGGTAACACGAGAGTCGACGCGACTGACGCTCTTTCTATCGGCATCTGGGCAGCATCGCTATCATGGGGAGCGAAAGACGATGAGAAGGCTGTCGAGTGGCTCCTCAAGGGACACTCTGGCTATCTGCCAAATCGCGCCATGACTCCTCGAGACTATATGAATCAAGGACTGCGTGGTATGACGAGGCTAGAGACACCGACACTTGATCAACAGATCGGGATTGAGATACCTGCAAGCGAATAGCCGCATCACCTATCCTTATAACTAGGCTTAACGTAAACGACCAGATGAAAAGTCTGGCCGTTTTATATATGGAGGACTTGGCCACGTTCCGCGGCCCCGCGAGTCAGTCTCGTGAGCACAGCTCACGTGTGACATCGCCTTGCGAAGTGACGACAGTCACTTCTCACCTCCACGGACGTGGAGGTTCAGGCCAATACATACCAACATAAAAGGCCAGACAAAAGTCTGGCCGTTTATATTGGTGCGGATAAGAGGACTTGAACCTCCACGTCATTGCTGACACTAGCACCTGAAGCTAGCGCGTCTACCAATTCCGCCACATCCGCATAGGATAGATAGGTACGTATAGTTTAGCGTCTCCTCAGACGTTTACTCGGGACGCGCGCGTCTACGATGACTTACGTTACCCACGCAGTCGCCATATCCGCATAAGTTTGAAGGTACGTCCTAGTTTAAGGTCATCTCGGACACTTACCACGCGCTGCGCGTCTACGATGACTTGCGTTACCCACGCAGTCGCCACATCCGCATCGCGTACGGCATTATTATAACGGATAGAGGCCACTTACGGAAGAGAGAGCTGGACGAGTGGGGCGACTTTTGACTCGGTGTGAAGCATTGACACAAGTTCACGCACGTCGACGGGCTGTTTGACGCCAGGATTAAGCGTACCAAAGGGGTCGCAGACAGTGCGAATCGCCGCATACATCGCCACGACGCGCTCATCGAGCTGGGCGTAGATAGATCGAGCTTTGAGTCGGCCCTCACCACCTTCGGCAACCATCGTGCCACCATGCTCATAGACGAGCTTCGTCAGATCATCAAGTAGCTTGAAGAGGCGTTGCTTATCGCTCACCTTGTGAAGCTCAAGTGATGGATGGAGCGAGTAGGTATTCGTCATCGCATGGCCCGACAGAGGTAACTCGACATGGTCTTGCTTGGCGAGGGCGTCAATCGCATTCATGAAGTCCTCGAGTCGCGCCGTCGGTACGAAGAATCCACCAAATACCGCAGGTGATACGACATCTTTGTGGTCGGGTAGTTGCGTGTAGGCCGCGACATCGAGTGCAGCCAGAATATCAGGCGCTTTCTCAGCGTCAGCCATGACCAAGCCGACATCATCGCGTTTGCCATAGGCTTTCTGGATGCGTTTGAGGCTCTTCTCACGATGGTGGGAGTTGAAATCATCAAATCCTACGATGACGACAGACGAAGGAGTAAATTGCGCAGCAACTTGTGTATACCATTCGAAGTTACACCCTTGCGCAGCGGCTTTGTTGAACAGTGTGGCATCGAAATATTCGACAAATGCGGGATGCATCGCGTAGAGCTGATCGAGCGCATCACGAGCCATCTCAGCCGTCTCGAAGACGAGTGCGCCAACCGCTGCATTACTACTGCGGAATTCGCTTCTGAGAATCATCTCACTAATGACGCCGAGCGTGCCCTGGCTACCCACAAACAGTGGCGTGAGGTCGAAACTGCCATCTTTTAATTTGACGTCGGCAATCGTATTGTAGCCAACCGCATCATTCGCAGCCAATCTATCGAGCACATCACCGTATTCTTCGATAATGCCATCGATACCTCGGTAAATATCACCTTCGAAGCTCTGAAGCCCCTTACGACGACTCAGCTCGCGCTTATTGATACGGCCGGTCTGGATGACATCGCCATTCGCGAGCACTACTTCGAGCTGTTCGACTGCACGGTCGATTGCGCCGTATTTGCCCGCATAGCGACCAGCCGTCGCATCAGCAATCGCGCCGCCAACTGTCGAGACGATCGGTGCGTCGGCAAGCATATGGAGTGAAGTGCCCTGGAGGTTGAGCGCACTATCGAGTGCCACACTTGTCACGCCCGGCTGCAAGCGGACGAGCTTTTGTTTGGCGTCGTATTCGTAAATCTGGTTCATGTGAGCAGTCGTGACGAGAGAAATCCCCTTGCCTACTGCTGCACCGGTCGTGTCAGTGCCACCACCACGAGCTGTCACAGGTAAGATGTGGCCTTTTTCGGCAAGTTGCCATGAGAAACGAAGCACCTTACGGATATCGTTTGTGTTGCGTGGATAGATGACCATCTCTGGCCTGAGACTCAAGACGCCGCCATCATTGCTGAGTGCGTCACGGATATCATCACGCGTCACCACTTCACCGGCTAGGTGACCGCGTAGGTATGCAGCTAATTTACTCATGGACCTCCCTCATAATCTACGAATAGTATAGCATAAGTGGCATCGAGAGTGCAGTGACATGAAACAATTTGCCCTAAAGGGCTCTCTCGGGTTACAATAGCAAGCACACGCGGCAATGGTGGAATTGGTAGACACGCTAGCCTTAGGAGCTAGTGCCGTAAGGCGTGGAGGTTCAAGTCCTCTTTGCCGCACCAACGTAAATGGCCAGACTTTTGTCTGGTCTTTTACGTTGGTATGACAGTGCTTGAACCTCCACGCCCGTGGAGGTGAGAAGTGACCGTCGTCACTTCGCAAGGACGTCAGCCGGGATAGGCTGTGCCTGTCACCGCGCTGCGTCGGGGTCGCGGAACGTGACCAAGTCCTTTCTGCCGCACCAACATACAGACCAGTCTTTACGACTGGTTTTTATGTTAGCGTGATATTGATTTTTCATACTATCGTGATATAATATGCGAGTCACATCTCTCGCTGTTATCACGACACCCGAGTTGAGATAGCAGCTTTACAATTCCTACTACACACGAAGGGAGAGTTCATGCCACGCGCAAAACGCGGCGTTAATGTCCTGCCCGCACCCACCTGGACGCGGTCGGACAACAACTTGCTGCACAAGTGGCTCAAGTACCTGAGATGGCAACGCAGCGAGTACGGCACAGACGGTATTCGTCAGGCGAAAGACGCCATCGCAGAGTCACAGAGGGAGGTCAATACCTACGAC
>Ga0302289_1000875_pt1 | contig 10664 bp, 11 predicted proteins | sample III_Fen_N1_2_FD_194552 | JGI IMG/M metagenome (GOLD analysis project Ga0302289, IMG submission 194552) | Peat permafrost microbial communities from Stordalen Mire near Abisko, Sweden - III_Fen_N1_2 | ecosystem: Environmental > Terrestrial > Soil > Wetlands > Permafrost | place: Sweden: Abisko...
CCCCCGCAGGACGTGCTCGACCGCTGCCAGATTTTTCAGGATCTTGGCGACTTCGTCAAGGTGTTCTCAGACACTTGGACAAAGGTAAAGGCTGCGTAACCACACAAGATACACAAAGAGCGGATCATGCGATCCGCTCTTTTGTTTAAACGTTGATTTTGATTATCGGCTTATTTCGCGCCCTTGGCAAGCTCGTCTACGACGATGGCTTCCAGCTCTTCATTGCTCATCACGGTCGTACGGCAGGCTTCATAGAGCGTGTCGATGCGATCCTTGATGGCGGAGATGACCGGGCTGCGCTTATCGATTTCCACGCCCATGTGGGTGCTGAGCCAGTAGGCGATGCCCGCTGTGCCGCTGTGCGCGTCCACCATGACCTCGGCGGGACGGTTGAGAATCTTACCGGTGTTGAAGATGCTGTAGATACGCTCGTCCTTTAGGAGCCCGTCTGCGTGAATGCCCGCGCGGGTGGAGTTGAAGTTCTTGCCCACAAATGGCGTCATCGGCGGAATTTCGTAGCCGATTTCCTTCTCGAAATAATCCGCAATCTCCGTGATGACCTCGAGGTTCATGCCGTCTGTCGTACCGCGGAGCGAGCAGTATTCCATGACCATGCCTTCGAGCGGGCAGTTTCCCGTGCGCTCGCCAATGCCAAGCAACGAGCAGTTCGCGGCGGCGGCGCCGTAAAGCCAGGCTGCGGCGGCGTTGGAAACGGCCTTGTAGAAGTCGTTATGCCCGTGCCACTCAATCAGCGAACTCGGCACATTGCCGTAATGCCTGAGACCATAGATGATGCCAGGCACGCTGCGCGGCATGCTCGCGCCGGGGTACGAAACGCCGAGGCCAAGCGTATCGCAGCAGCGAATCTTGATCGGAATTCCCGCTTCTTCGGATAACCCCGCAAGCGCATGCGCAAACGGCACGACAAAACCGTAGAAGTCCGCGCGGGTGATGTCTTCAAAATGGCAACGCGGGACGATGCCGCGATCCAGCGCCATTTTGACCACGCCGAGATATTTGTCCATCGCCTGCTTGCGGGTCAGGTTCATCTTGTGGAAAATATGATAGTCCGAACAGGAGACGAGGATGCCTGTTTCGCGCACGCCCAGCTCTTTGACGAGGTTGAAGTCACCCTCCGTTGCGCGAATCCAGGTGGTGATCTCCGGAAACCGATAGCCCCGGTCGCGGCAGAGTTCCAGTGCCTGGCGATCCTGCTGGCTATAGACAAAAAACTCGCTCTGGCGAATCAGCCCGTTCGGGCCGCCCAGCTCATGCATCATGTCGAACAAGCGCAAAATCTGCTCTGCCGTAAATGGCGCGCGGGACTGTTGACCGTCGCGGAATGTCGTGTCGGTAATCCAAATATCCTTGGGCATGCGCATGGGTACGAGGCGCTGGTTAAAAGCGATCTTCGGAATCTCATCAAAATTGAAGATTTCCGTAAATAGATTCGCCTCCGGTACATCCTGTACATCGTATTCATAGTAGTTCTCACGAAGTAAGTTCGTGTGGTCATCAAATACGATCTTGCTCATTGTTCGCCTCCTTACAGCATGCTTGCATGCTTGTATACAATAATTTATCGATTATTATATCAGCGCCGTTTCGTCGCGTCAAGGCAAAAAGGCTTGATTTTTCACGATTTATGCGTTGAAAATGTATATATCGATATATAAGATCATATATATTCTAGGACTCCCTCCGTCCAAGTGACTTTCTGGCTGTTAATAGTGTCGCACGAGCAAACGTTCTGTTGAGATTCCAGCGTTACGTTGACACGCGCTTGAATCGTTTTTATACTAGAGATATACGATTCACTTATTTCATGCAATTCGATTGTGATCCTGCATTTTTTTAACATGATTCGATTGATTCGAGATGCTACAACGTACTTGCCACGTTTTTAAGAGGGGGACTCATCATGTCCGAACCCACACGCCCAAGCGCAGACCAGTTGCGAAACGAAGCGCGTTCATCTGCCATCCGCGAGGAGGCTGCCCGAAAGAGCCGTCGTGCACAGGAAGACTCGTTTGAACGATATGATCGCGAACCACGCCGCAGATTTCATTTTTATCATTTAAAGTGGATCTTTCGCGGCGTTCTTCTGATCGCAATTATCGTTGCGGTTCTCTTCTTCCTACCAAGGATCAAAGCTTTCCTTACGCCGGATATCAATATCGATGTGCCGGATTCACTCTCTAGCATGTTGCCAGATGAAAAAATGGGCTACAATAAAATCGATTTTTCGAACGCAATCCTAGGAGAATCCCGAACGAAAAGCGACTTTGTCGTGTTAGAGCAAGATATTGTCGTGACCACGCGAGTTTCTCAAGCGCTAGCCAACCTTGCGCTCTTTGAGAAGTCGCAAGTAATCACTTCTTACGGTACAGGCGTTTACACCGTCGATCTCTCGAAACTGACTGCCGCGGATATTTCGCTCGATTCCAAGCTGAGCGTCGTAAACGTGATCATACCGCACACAGTGCTTGCCTATGTCACCGTAGACGTGGACAAGACCGAGTTTGCGGAAACGAAAAAGGCGCTCTTCGCGTTTGGCGAAATCAAGCTGACCAACGAGCAACTGAACCTTCTGGAGCAGAACATTCAGGATGCGATGAGAGAGAAACTCATCACCACCGACATGTATGCAAAAGCGGATGTCAAGGCGCTTTCGCAAGTACAGAAGTTGTTTGAGCCAATCGTGCAGTCTGTTGCGCCGGAAATTATTTTAACAGTCGGATTCGCCGAATAGTCTCTTTTTCTGAATGCAGCAAAGCCGCTCAGTTTGATTGAGCGGCTTTTTTATGTTTCTGCGTTTATACGTTCAATTACTCTACTATCTTTTCAAATACGCCTTCGGTGTCTTCCTGCGTTTCTTCATTTTCGGCAACCTGCGTCTTTTTTCTGCCGCGAGAGATCTGTCTTGGCGCATTTTCAACCGATTGCTCGTGCTGCTGATCGACTTCTTCTGCCTCTATCTGCTCCTGCTCCTCCTCTATCAGCTGTTTCCGTTTCTGAAACAATCGTCTGCGCGCCTTGGGCTGTATCTCTTCGGGTTCTTCGGTTTTCGGCTCTTCCTGCAGTAACGCTACTTTTTCTTGTTCCGCCGTATCTTGCGTAAGTTCCTCATCGTTGTCTACGGTAATGGGCTCAAGGTTGAGCAAATACGCGGCAACGCCGCAGATCATGATGCAGGCAAGCGCTGCGCCAAAGGCGAGGATTGCCGCGTTTCGAACGGCGAACACCTCCGCTGTCGGGCGCGCTGCTATCATCGTGACGCCATCTTGCGTGCGCCGCAGGCAGAGATTATTGGCCTCATAGAAGAACCCATCCGCTCCACTTTCCGCCGCCGAAAACAGGATGTCCCCGCCATACGGCAGATCGCTAGTGATCGATTCCGAATCGGAAAGCATGAGCGCGTTTTCAACGTGTGCGTCATCGCGAGTGAGCAAGATAAGCCCATCGATATCGGAGCGCCCGACGCAGGCGTAAAGCACGCTAGGATCGGTATTGTCCTGTTGCGTCAGCGCGGCTGTTGCGTCGGTTACGGCCGCCATCGTCCAGGTTAACCCAGCCTGGGTGCCGAGCACCATGCCGATGCGCGTAGCATCGGAAGAAGCCACCAGCACACCTTCGGCATTTGCCACGTCGATTCGATCGATGGAAAGCTGTTCGCAAAGAGCCGCCAGCGCATCACTTGCAAGCAGCGTGTCGTCATGCGTTAAAAAGCGTGATACCGCAGTCGCCTTGCTGAGCAGGCTCTCTTCCTGAGCTGTAATCATCGGGTCGGTCAGCTTATCTCCGGCGGAAATGCGGGCAAACGCGCGATCCATCAATAGCGTTAACTCCGTTTTTGCGCGCGTCTCCATCTGCCGGGAAAACGGCACAAACGCGATCGCGATGCCAATGAGCAATAGCCCCGCGAGCAGGGGAACCAGCCATCTCCGCATAAACCGAACCATTCCAACGTACCTGCCTTTCGCGTCGCTTGCGCCATTCGCTCATCCGTTTGATTCAAACTAGTGCTACACTAAGTTACCCGATAGAAAAATCAATCCGCCCGATGTTAAGTGGACGGAATGATCGAGAGCAGAAAATTCGCTTTGTAGAAAAACTCGCCAAAGAACGACTCGCTCAAAAACTCATAAAGCTTCGGCAGTACCGTCAGCAAAACGGGTACCGCAAGAAAGATGACGAATAGCATCAAAACGCCGTGAATCAGGCCAACACCCGCGCCGATGATGCCATCCCCACGCGAAAGCACGGGAAACCCGCCACGCCCATACTCGATCCCGCGGATCAGAAACCCGACCAGTAGCCGAAATATGGTGAACAAAATCAGAAGCGCAAGAATATTGATGACCACGCACACGATGGTTTGATTGAAATAATCGCCAAGTGAGGTCACGCCGCTTTTGCTAAACGCCTCTGACGCGATGTTCTTCAGCACGCAACGATCCATTGGAATCGGCATGTCGGCGTTTTGCAGCACGGTGTGCAACTGCTCAGACGAGATGCTGGAGATTGACGAATGAGTGAGTTCCACGTCCGTTATGGCAACATATTCGGACCCTTCCGTATAATAGAGCAGCATCTGGAAGAGATCCGCGCTGCCTTTGACCATGTTCGATACGAGCGGAATAAAAATTCTACCAAAGAGAATGGAGGCAGCCGTGGCACATACATTGAGCGCTGTGCTGACAAATCCACGGTAAAGACCCCCGAGGATGGTGATTGCCAATATCAATATGATCGCAATGTCGATGAAGTTCATGCGTTTGCCTTCCTGATCCGCGCCAGATGCGTGTGTGCGTTAATTCGCATTCGCAAGATAATACATGCCGTTGCTCGAGAGCAGCAACTTTGAGTCCGTGAGTTTGACGGCGTTGTCGATGGACTGTTCAAACGTCGCGGTCGACGAAAGTTTACCCTTGATCGTATAGGTAAAGAGCTGTTCGCGCGAAGCCACCGCAAGCTTGCTGCCCATGATGAACGCGCTGACGCCTTCGGTCGGCAGTTGCAGCGTGGTTTCAACGGGTGCCGGAGCGGAGTCTTCCGCCAGCGTGAGGATGCGCACGGTGTGAAAATCTCCACCGCGCGTCGTCAGCAGAAAGGTTGGCGTGCCGGAAGCATAGGAGAAATCCAAAACTTCATAGCCGTAGATCATCGTGCGATAGATCTCTTTGTTCCCTTCGTGAATGTAGCGTATGATCTGGTTGGTGCAAACGACAAACATGCTACTGGGCGTAATGAAAATATCGTTGACGAGCTGGTTTTGCACATTGATCTTACCCGTCACTTCCTTTTTCTTCAGATCGTAGGTAGAGATCGTCGTCATCGGCGTACCGGTGCTTACGTTCAGCGTCTCGATCCAGAGCATCTCGTTGGCGGTGGTATAAAACCCGAAATCGATGATACACTGACCCGGAAATGTGAGGTCGTTAACCTGTTCGCCGCTGCGCGTGAGAATAGAAACGCTCTCAGAGCCGTCTTCCGCCTGTCGCATCACGGCCAAATAGCCAGTGCCGCATTCCACCTCTTCAATGGCACCCGTAATCGTAATCGGTATCTTCTCTCCAACCACCTGCAACTGTGCTTTGTTGAACACAACCGTCATGGATTCGCTGCCGGACATGCGAATGTCTGATGCGCCCGTGCCGTAGGTGTAGTTCTTTTTACTGTCGGTCAGGTGATAAAAGTGAATCTGCCCGTCGGTTTGATACAGCAGGCCATCTCCCGTGTTGATGTAGGTAGACGTCGTGGAAATCGGCGTAATCGTCATAGACACGGTTGCTGCCTGTTTGTTGAAGACAAACTGAAAGATCACGAGCGCAATGCCGAGTACACCGAGCGTGATCATTGAAAAAAGCAGCGTGTTATTCTTCTTTTTTTTCTTCTTCCGGCGGTGCTGGCTGCCCGCGCTGTTTACCGGCGCGTAAGGCCGCTGACCACCCTGTTGTGTTGCCATGTATTCTCATTCCCCTATGTTCCGCTTTAGTCTAACAGCCCCCACGGATGCTGTAAAGCAAACTTTCTGTGTCCCGCCGGGTGCTGTGGACGCCCTATTGCGGAGCAATCACCCAGAGAGACTTGGGCAAAATTTTGAAGGTAACCGGCGTTCCCGGCATAATATCACCGTCCACGTCCAGCAACGAAGCGGGCTCACAAACCGCCGTGAGCTCCGTTGTTTTAAAGTAGGTGACGTATTTGGTGCTCAGATGTTCGCCCTTCATAAACTTCGGCAAAATCAAGTAGGCCTTGAGCTTGGAGATATTCGTGATCACACAGATATCTAAAAGCCCATCGAACGGATCGGCTTTGGGGGTTACCATCATGCCGCCGCCAAAGTGTGTGCCGTTGCCCGCGGCAATGATGAGCACATCCGCTTCCATAGACCCGCCCGGCCAGCTGATCTTGGTTTGTCTGGAGCGCAAGCGCAGAAGAGCGGTCAAAAGCCCCCTCAGGTACGCCAGCGAACCGTTTTTCATCCGTTTTTTGTAGATCTCCACATAGCGCAACACATCCACATCAAAGCCGAAGCCTGCGACGTTGAAATAGAGCAAATCGTTTGCCATTGCCGCGTCCATATGGCGCGCTTCGCTGTTGATTGCGATATCCAGCGCAGCCAGCGGGTCTTTGGGAATCTTCAGCGGGCGTATGATGTCGTTACCGGTGCCGCAAGAGATGATGCCCAGCGACACGTCGGTGTTCATCAGCGCACTAGCCACCTCACGGATCGTGCCGTCTCCGCCGAGCACAACGATCTTCTTTACTCCATCTTGCACCGCCTGCTTTGCCAGCTCTGTCGCATGCCCCGCGTACTCACTCTTTTCCATTGAAAACGGAATGCCGCGCTCCGCCAGCGCATCAGTTACCAGTTGATATGCTTCGAGAGCCGCGCCGTTTCCCGCAACAGGGTTCCAGATCAAATGCAGTTGAGACTCCATACAAAAACCCCCAATATTCTTTTTTCTGATATGCATCATCAAATAACTCATCGTCAGTATAAAGCATTTACCGTTCTGTATCAACCCCGCTTGATCCTTTCCCGATCCGCATTTGATGTACGGTAGGTCTTTTCGTTTACACGAAAAAACGGCGATCCGGCATGTTGATGCCAAACCACCGTTTTGGGATTTGCGGCTTTTGCGCTACGGATTGCTGGGATATTTCCCCATCAACTGCACATATCCTGCCGAGCCGACCGAGGCAAGCAACTCTGCGCGATATTGCGCGCCTTGCGTTGTGCTCGCTTCGTAAACGGCTTTGCGTTCTTCACCGCTGAGCAGCGAGAGAAATGCCTCGCAGTTTTCAAGCGTTGTCTTCGACGTTCCGCCCTTTTTCGCACGCCCCGCGTTTTTCTTGTATTGCGCAAAGAGCGTCTGCGCCGCCGAATATGCCTGATCATAGGCACTCTGCCGCTGTTGCGCGTTGAACTTATCGGCTTCGAGCGTACGATCCTGTTCGCTGTTCACGCCGTCGAGTACGTATTTCGACAGCGTAGAACCATAGTCCGCCTCCAGTGACGTAATGTCGCTCGCCTCTGCGTTTTGCTGGCGGTTTTTCACATCGGTCACATAGGTGCTCGAGCCCATGCCGCGCGCGATCGCGTCCGCGTCCAGATTTGCCTTGTTCTGTCGCGTCTGACCCTGCCGGTTTGCAATCGCCTGCTCATAACTTGGTCGTAACCATGCGGCTACGGATGTGCGAATCTCATCCTCGCTTTTTGCGTCGTAGTTTGCCTCTTGCGGCGCAAATCGCGCATACATGTCGTTGATGTACCCGCTGAGCACATCTTCGTCACTCGCATACTCCGTGGTGGTGCTGCCGCCGTTGGGACTATTGTAAGACAGATCCGGTTTGATTGTCCCGACGTCGAGGTTATATTGGCCGATCAACGTCGGTTTTTTTGATTTAGCCCCAGAATAAATTGCCATTCTGTTCTCCTTTCTTTTCGCTTCACTCCGCTGTAGAGAGATAATCCTCCAGCTCCAGCAGCTTCTCATAAAGCGTTTCCAAATTTTGGTTCAGATTGCCTTCGTTTTGCGCAACGGAGATGTCAAAGTCCTCTTTCGACGTGCTCTCCCCCGACTTGCGGGAAAAATACACCGGAAACAATGCCTGCAATCCCGTTTTTTCATACGCCATGATCACCAGCCCCTTTCGTCATAGCACGCGCCGCTGCATGTCCATAATAAGCTCTACCCCGCCGTCAATCGTAAAGTGGGAGCCGTTGACGTTGCGAAACACCAGCTGAAATGACCGCCCGTCGCCGCATAGGCCGAGCTCCAGAATCCGCTCACTCCCGCCCGGCATCAACCGCTCGTTATACACCGTTCCGCTTTCCGTCACCGCTTCTACCGAGAGAATGCCGCCGCTACCGCGTAAATACAGCTCTTCGAGCCGTTTGTTGACGGCCTTGCTGTCGAGATCGGTCATCGGCGTCTTCCAGTAAGCGTCAATGCGCGCTCCGTCGTAGGTTTCTCCCTCTTCAAAGCGGCAAACATAGCCGCTGCCATCCAGCAGATACAGCGTCCCGCCAGCGGCATATATCCCGCGCGCCTGAAAGCCGCGGCGCAGCATGTAGGTTCCGCGCGCAAGGTCGTAGATCAGCACCGCATCATTTGCCCCGTCGCCCGCTGCTTCGCGAAACGAGAAATAGAGTCGATCTCCCCGCGCGGCCGCGGTACAGGCGGAAAGATTCGCGTCGATCAGCAAAAGACGCACTTTGTCCGCGTCCGCCTTGCGCTGCACCGTCTGCCCGTCAAAATAATACATGCCTCCGTTCGTGAGAAAATAGAGCACATCCCCCGCGCGCTCGCAGGCAATATGAACCGGCTGTTGCATGGTTCCGTTCACGGGCTGAATGCGAAAGTTGCCCGGTCGGTCGCCCAGCAGGCGATAGAGCGAGTCGCGCTTAAAGATCAGGAGCTGGTTACTCATCGCAAACAGCCCCGTGATGGGATCGGAATCCGTACCGACCTCCACAAAACCGCCGCTGACGTTCTCGCTCTCCTCCGCGCTGGCCCAGTTTTCGATGGTGCGCGTGTCCCCCGGCGCCTGACTGTAATAAAGTCTGCTGGGGTTTTCCGGATTCCCTGCGGCAAAGAGCCGCGCGTAGTAAAGCTCCACATAGTTCACCGCGGTGTCGGAAAGGCCCTCTATACTGCCGAACGCCTGCGCCGTCTCGCTCACGCCGTCCCATTTCGCCATCCGCGCAGCGCCGTTTGCGATCAGCAGATATTCCGTGCTCGCAATCTTCACGGGCAAAAAGTCATATTGTGCGGCGCTCGCCTCCACGGCGAAATTGTAGATGCTCTTCCATTCGCCTGCCGTTTCATCTAGCACGAAGAGTTCGCTTACCGTTGCGACGAGGAGTTTTCTCACGCCCGCCTGCCGCCAGGTGTAGAGACGGCGTACCGACTCCGGCGCGGGAAAAGCGATTGGACTCTCGCGCACATAGCCTTTTGCCACGCTGAGCCTGCCGCAGCTCGTATCCATATTGCAGGCATCCGGGCTTTCGCCGTCGTTCTGGCGATTTTCAGTCACGTTCTGTGCAATTCCGTAGAATACCGGAATGCGGTATTGCCGCAGTGCCATGCGGGTGCCTCCTTTCTAGCGATTTTCAATCGCATATGCGTCCAGTTCGCCGCGGTGCGCGCGCATCATGCGCTTGGCCGTATTGTAGAGTTCAAAGCAGGCACGTGCCGAAGCAATGCTGCTTGCGTCTCCGCTGGCGCGTTCGCGCCCGACCGCGTAGCCAATCATCGCGCCATGGCTCCACTCCGGCAGTTCCGGCACGTCGGTGTCCACTTTGAGCGGTGTCGGCATGTAGCGGTAGGTGACCAGCACCTCACCATCCGTAACGGCGGGCACGCGCAAGAGTTCTGTGCCTGCCCCGTAGTAAAACGGCAGCCGCGTGCCCGCGCGAGTGAGTGCAATCACCTTCACCACGCTCCTTGGCAGGGTGGAGAGATCGAGAGCGCCGTCCGTCAGCGTCAGCGTGTCGCTCCGCCTCGGCTGCAACTCGCTGGTGAGGTCGATCATCGCGTCGTTGAGGTATCGCGTGAGCTTGTCGCGCCAGCTCTCCAGGGTTTGCGCGTCGGTTCCGCGATCGAGCTGCAAGAGCGCACCCGTGAGCAGTTCTTTGAGCGTCATGCATGTGTCCTCCTTTACGAAACCTTCTTGCCGCCGCTCTTGCGGTAGGCGCGTACGCGTGCTTCGCTCTCATAGCGCACCTGCGCGCTCTGCGCAATCAACGTGGCGAGGCTCTGGGGAACGTCCACCGTTTCGCCTGTGCGGATGCGGAAAAAATGCCCGTTGATGCCGCCCTCCCAGTGTGATTCGCCGCTTTCCGGCTGAATCGTGATCGTTACCTTGTCCTCTTTGGACAGCGCTTTTCCGGTTTCGGTTGCGATGCCGTCGATCTGCGCTTCTGTCATGTACTGCATGGTTAGATTCCTCCTGTTATTTATTCGAATGTTGTGTCGCTGTTTACTTTCTTTGATGCGTTTCAAACTTGGGGAGAGCGTCGCCGCCCTCCCCTTTTGTACCCGCGCTTACAGGCTCACGCCGTGCTCAACGCGCACAATCCAGAGATTGTTGAGAATCTTCGCCGTATAGGCGGCAACTTTTGCGCCGACCGTCGCACGCTGATCGAGCGG
>Ga0302289_1000876_pt1 | contig 10660 bp, 6 predicted proteins | sample III_Fen_N1_2_FD_194552 | JGI IMG/M metagenome (GOLD analysis project Ga0302289, IMG submission 194552) | Peat permafrost microbial communities from Stordalen Mire near Abisko, Sweden - III_Fen_N1_2 | ecosystem: Environmental > Terrestrial > Soil > Wetlands > Permafrost | place: Sweden: Abisko...
CAATTGGCGCATGCGCTGTCGTACGCGTGTGTGAGTGCGTCCGGCGCCACCCGAAAACAAAGGTGGCACGCCCCCTGAAGTTCGGGTGACGTAAATTGTTTTTTGCTGTTCGTCCACCTCGTCTACCCGCCACGTTTTGCCGGCAAACAAGATTCGCTGGCCCACGGTCAGCATTTGTGCGACCGGCACAGTTCCCAGAGTCTTGCCACCGGTAACAAGTCGGAACTCCTCGTCTGCAGCGAACGCTGCATAAAAGCTGTAGTGGTTGACGAATTTCTCACCAACACGGCCGTGCAGCAGCACACCGGATGAGTCCTGCACAAGGAGATCTTTTTGGCCCAAATGCCTGAGTAACTCAGTGAACTCGGTTTTTGAGACCTTTTCGAAAGGTGTTCCTTCGGCACAAAGAAGCCCATACAGCTGACCAGCAGTTGCGCCGCCGGTCTGGGCTATGGACGAAAGAAGTTGTTGAATCAAAGTCGACAGGTGCATTCCCTGTACTCGAGGCGGTTCAAACCAGTTTTCCAGCAATAGGGAAACTTGTGCGGCCAGTTGTACCGTTTCCAGCCGCAGCTTGGTACCCAGCGATGAATCGACGGCCAACGCATCCTCAATGCAATATCCACGCAAAATCGCTGGCTCCCCTTTGCGTCGCCCAGAGCGGCCCAGTCGCTGACGCAGACTGGCAACAGCAGGGGCGGGGCCAATCTGAGCCACGCTCTTGACTGAACCAATGTCAATGCCCAACTCCAGTGTGTTCGTGCATATGGCTGTCGCAGGAAACTCCTTCTGCTTCAACGCCGCTTCAGTTTCTGCGCGAATTTCTTTCGATAAGCTTCCGTGATGCGGCCAAAATTCATTGGGAACCTTATAGGCTTCACAGAGTTTGTTCAGCAGGTGGGTGTAGCGCTCAACTTGCCGCCGCGAATTTGGGAAAACAAGGTTGTTGGACCCACGCAAAAACTTGAACAAATGCAAACCGACTTGAGCAGGGGTTATGGGTTCGGGCTCATCATCGTCGTCATCTGCCCGCACGACCAATGGTTCTTCATATCCCTTAAGAAGAATCTTTAGCGCCACCTCGTCAGACTTCGACACGACCATCGCTACTTCGCCAGCGTTACCCGGGCGCAGAAAATTAGCGGCTAGTTGCATGTCCCCGAGCGTGGCTGAAAGACCAATTCGGGGGACTGTCCTGCCCATGGCTTGTTCGATACGGTGCATCAGGGACTGCAGCTGTTTGCCTCGCTCCGACCCAATAAACGCATGGAGTTCGTCAATAACAAAGTAGGCGGTATGCTGAAACACAGCGGCCACCGACGAGCCCCGGTTGCAGAGCAACGCCTCCAACGATTCAGGCGTAATCAACAGCACGCCATTTCGTTTTGTCAAAAAGCGCGCTTTTCTGGACGAGGAAATGTCCCCATGCCACGGCCAGACAGGGATTTCCAGGCTTTCACAAAGGCGGTCTAGCCGTCCAAACTGGTCATTGATGAGAGCTTTCAACGGGCTGATGTAAACAATCAGGCCGGCGGTGTCCTGCTGCAAAAGGTGGGTCAATGCCGGAAAAAAAGCGGCCTCCGTTTTGCCAGCGGCAGTAGCGGCAGCAACGATGACGTCTTGGCGGGCTCTGACAATGAGCGGAATAGCCAATTCCTGTGCGTCCCTGAGTTCGGCCCATCCCTCAGCCCAGATAAAGCGCTGAATACGCTCGTCCAGGAGGTGAAACGAAGAGCTGGGCTCAGTCATGCCAGGCTGCCGACGGAATCGCTAATTGCCTGCGCTATTAAAGTTTGAACGAAGCAAACTCTTCGTCGTCATCAGTCGCCAAGTCGCCTGAGCCGCCCTTGTCGGCAGCGACTTCAATCCCGCCTAACAGGGTTTCCCATTGCGTACCTGCGTTCTGCTCCAGCACTGCCAATAGGTTTACGAACGAAGTGATAGTGGTTCGCGGCGTTCGGAAATAGGTGTCACCGATACGATTTGAACAATGCTCCATGAAGCTAAAAATCCCGTTGTCTGGCAAAAGGTGTTTGCTGGCATCACCACCAGCATAGACATGCCGGACCTTCTGCAGCAAAACATAAAAATCCTCCGGCGTTAGGCTAGATAGCCGCACCACAGGCCCACTGAAGTCAACCAACTCGCCCGATGCGAAGGTGTTCTGCGCCAGCCTGCTTTGAAGTGCTGGGTAGCTGTACAAGCCGCGACGTGTGTCCAGCAGGAACTCCGGTGTACCTCCAAGCACGAAGCCCAGCCCCACCGCAGTGCCTTGCAGCGAGTCGTTTAGGATGCGCAGTATTTGCTCATAGTTGGCATTGCGGGCCTGCGTGTTGGCCAACTTGTACAGGTTAACGAGCTCGTCCAGGCTCACAAGCAAGCCGGCAAATCCCGCCAAACGGACAAACCGTGCCATCAGTTTGAGTTGGTCGTACATCGATGCATCATCAACGATGCTGCGCACTCCGAGAGCCTGCTTTGCGTCAGTTCTTGTTGAGAATTCACCTCTTAGCCAGCGAACGGCGTCGGCCTTCAGTTGGTCATTTCCGTCCTCGAACCCGCGGCAATAGGCCGCAATGACGTCAGCAAAATCGTAGCCATTTACCAATTCGGTCAACTGCTCAAGCTTTTGCCGAACCACGACTTCAGTCGCCAGGCCGGCGACCTTTGCTTCACTCTTAGCGTTAGAAATGAACTTTTCGACGATGCCAGGAAGGGCTCCGCCATCCGGCTTGGTGCGCGTCGAAATGTTGCGCATCAGTTCAGCGTACAACGAACGAGCCTGACCTCCACTGGCGTGCAGCCGCCGGTCCGGATTCAAGTCAGCGCTTGCTACCACCAACTTCTTCTCTAGCGCCACTGCTCTCACCAGATTCAGAAAGAACGTCTTGCCAGCTCCGTACTCGCCAATGACCGTCCTAAAACCAGAGCCACCGTCAGTAATTCGGTCAATGTCACTGACAAGAGTTTCAATTTCGCGGGTGCGACCCACTTGAATAAGGTGTTGACCCGAACGGGGGACCACACCGGCGCGCAGCGACTGTATGACGGCATCGCGGTCTTTGGGGCGAATAGTAGTTGTCATGCTTCGACTTTCTCCAGGACATCAGTTCGAACCTCGACCGGGTCTTCACCTTCAGTTAGTGGCATATCGTGAGCGTCGAAAGACGCTTCGTTGATGCGTTCAAGCGCACCGTCCAACATGAGCTCCAGGTCCTCCGCGACGTCAAGCAACTCCTGACGGCTCCACTGCGGACGAGACAGCAGCATGCGTACCAATGAGGTATGCACATCATCAAGACCCAATAGCCCATGTGGTGGTGCAGTTTCAGTGTCAGGAGCGTCATCGACAGGTTCCGGCACCGGCGCCCGCTGCGATTCGTCTTCTGTGAAAATTCCGGCCAGCAACGCGGACACCCTTTCGGTGTCCTTTTGCAAAGCAGCGATACGCGCTGGGTCTAGTTTGAATCCGGTGGATGCGGTACCTGCTACGGAAGAAATGGGTACAGAGCCAGATGTTGCGGCGTGCACGTCGCTAAAGACTTTCTTGGAATCAACCCCAAGAACTTTGTAGACCTTTTCCAGCATCTTGACTTCTGCTGGCGACACTGTCCCGTCCGCCTGCGCAACAGTAGCCATGAACGCGGCAATAGCTTCCTTGGATGTCACCGGTAGCGGGTCTAGCCGTTTCTTCAGGGACGAGAGCGAGACTGGGGTCGACGACAAAAGGTTCAAATGAGCCAACAATCGCTGATGGTGGCTTGGAGTCAGATGCATCCAGGACTCAACTTGAGCGCGCAAATGACTCATTTCTTCATCGCCGAATTCTCCGTCAACGGTGGCCACTGCCGAAGCCAATTGCAAAGTCAGCAGCGCTGCTTGATACGCCGGGGCGTTTCGAACGATTGACTCACCCTGATTGATTGAAAACAAGACGACCTTGTCTTCAGGCTCGGGAGTGGCCGCGCCACCAAGGACGTCAGGCTCTAGCGCAACGCCCATTGATTCAAGCACTCGCGCCAAGCCTTGAACTTTATCCCTGGAAATTGGTGGTTTAGCGGACAAGGTTGACAGCAAGTCTTGAAACGTCAGAGTCGTAATCATCCCTACCACGCCTAAGCGGCTTTTGAGGTCCTTAAGCACTGTCTGCGCTTGCTCTGGCCACAACGGTACCGGAAGCTGTAGCAGACTCACCAGTGACGCAGCGTCACTTGGATTGCGCCCAATGGCGCGGCTGTATGGTTCCAGTTCCTTCGTGGCTTCCTCGGCCAAAAGATGCAGTTTCTTGATTGGAGCCGTCAGAACTGTGACGTCAGGTGTGTCACCAAAGCTCAATTTGATTTCGCCGTAACCGCGAAACCCGCCAGACGCGGGCCTGTAAACAAGTTTGAGCTTGGTCTTATTCTTCGGCAAGACCATGCCAATGCCAAACGCCGCGCCATATTTGAGTTCGAAAAGTTTGGCGAATTCACTTGCGCAACGAGTGGCTGGTGTTCTTAACTTGGTGCTAGGGTCGAATTTAACCCAGGCAAGCGCGAGGTGCGCCGGTAGCGGTACTCCAGCCATGGCCGCTTGTCCAAGAGCAAGTCTGAGGTAAACCGGTATTTCCCAGGACCGTGGGAACTCGGGTACTGGCTGGTTATAGAGCGTGGCCGAGTGACTGCTCAATTTGACCCACCCCAGCAACTCAGAGGCGTAATTCCTGAACGAACCCGATTTGCCCCCGTAGATTCCCAAGAGTCGTTCTAGCTCTCTACCAATCGCGGGTAGGTCAGCCTGTGCGACGGCATCTTTAGGGGCGTCAAGGATAACGCGCCTTTCAAGCCCGTAGAAGTACAAGAAAACATAGCCGATATCGGCCTCGGGGTGCTTCTTGCCGTCAGCCAGCCAGTTCAGGTATGCACGACGGGCCGTGCTAGATATCTGTGAGTAACTCGGCCAGTAGTTAGTTTGTCGCTCAGTGAAGTCGCCTCGAGCTGCAATTGTCTTTGACGGGTCAATCAAACAGGGGTCATCTTCCGCATAGGGCGTTTTAAGAACTGTCCCGATGTAAACCATGCCCCCAGGTATCGTCAAGCCACCAACATCCACGGATATCCCTGGGGAAACCCATTTCGCCGGGCCGTATCCTTTGGGTGGTTCCGGTACTGTGAAGCTGCTTGGTGAATTTTTCGATGCCGCCACAAAATGGGGCTTTTCTTCGGGGCGGATTTCTGTCGTCGGAAAAGGAACTGGTTGCGTGGGCCGTTCCCAATCAGCAGGCGACTGCGATATTTCAACCCTGAAGGTCGATTGTTCAGTACGAGTTGTCGGAAGTGAGCTAGGCGGAGACTTACTCTTTGAGAAAAAGTAAACGATACCGCCAATTACTGCAAATACACCAAAAGCAATCCAAATCTCTTTTGGTATTGAGGCAATGAGCGCCAGGGTAACCCCGACGATGACCAGCCCCCCGCTTACAGAGCCCTTTTTGCCTGCCATATCATTCTCCCTCAGGTTAATGAATTATCAATCACATATAACCCGACTTTGCTTGATTCTGACAAGAATAACGGTAGTTGATTTCGCATTCCCGTGTGGCCAGTCCTGACAGTCTGCTCCCAACAAATCAGTCTAAACCTGCCGAATTCCGCCTTGGGTCGACTGTTGAATTTGTTTGGAGCCGGTAGATCACATACCTTTCGTTTGCCTCTTTTTTGTTGCGGTTCAATGGAACCATTGATCATGGTTGCGAACCGGTTCAAAATCTGACTAGATTCACCAAGGTAGCACCATCACGATGGCAGAAAGTGCCTCAGCTGAGCTGTTCGACCTCCCCCCATCACTGCTCAACTGGTTACCAGGGGAAACCCTTTTCAGTCTGGTCAGTCGGCAACATGCTTTCTGGGGGTATACGGGGGCGAGTGAGACCTCCACCATACTGTTTGGTCGACGGCAGGCGGGTACTCATCACGATTTCCCCAACGAGTTGGATGAGTTTTGGGCACGAACAGGCGGCGTATTGGGTACACCGGATGATCTGGCGCTTGACCATACGCTGCTGTCGTACTACCGGCCATTCTCCTCGGATGGCTTGATTTCTGATTGCCTTGCGATGATGCGTGGTAAGTCTGTCAACCACCTGAAGTATCGGTTGGGACTCCTGACCAGCAGTTTTCGCGCCAACCATCCATTGAAGGCCTGCACTGTTTGCATGGATCAGGATGTCGCTGGAACCGGTTGGGCTTATTGGCACCTGGAACATCAATATCCGGGTATCTGGTTTTGTGAGCAGCATGCGGAGCCACTTCATGAAGCGACGATCAAGTCCACGGGTGTCAACCGGTTTCTGTGGGCACTGCCGGATAGGCGCCATCTCACCCTCGACTGGTTGCAGAAATCGACCGATGCGCAAGCGCTGATGGCGTTGGCATCCACAACGTTGCAACTGTTGCGGCAAAACCGTGCCACAGGATGGCTGGATGGTGCACATGTGGTGCCGGTCTTGCGTGATGCCATCCGTCAAAAAGATTGGCTAACGCCCAACGGCAACTTGCGAGTCAATGAATTGACGCCCAGCTACCTGGCTTGGACTCAAAAGTTGCGCGGCCCATTGGAGTTGAGCGCTTTGCCGTCCAATGCATCGGAAGCGGCTTCCCAGATCGGACGCATGCTGAGGCCTTGGCGCACTGGCACCCATCCCTTGCGCGCGCTTGTGCTCATAAGCTGGCTATTCGACAGCGCCGATTCCTTTGTGGCAGCATACGACAGCTGCCATGCGCCTGGTGGCCATTCGTCCGAGCCAGAATCATCCGTCAGTGAGCAACCGTGCGTGTCCGTATCCCCGAATGATGAAACCAGGGCACAGTTGGTAGCTCATGTACGCGCAGGTATGTCAGCCACAGCAGCCGCGAGTGCTGTTCATGTGACGGTTGGGACTGCGATGGCTTGGTTGGCACAGGTCGGTGCCAAAGTGGCCAAGCGACCCAAGACACTGAAATCTGCAGTTCAAGAGGTGTTGAGAAAAGATTTGCTGCAAGGCTTGGACAAAACGACAGCGGCCAACAAACATGGCATTTCAGTACAAGCGGTGACTCGTTTTTTGCGCACCGAACCTGGACTGCATCAAGCATGGCAACAAGCAGTATTTCTGAATCGACAGACGCAAGCACGCAGTGCTTGGGCTGCGGGACTGGCAACGGACGGACATCTGGGAACCAACTGGCTACGAGCGCAGGATCCATCACGGTATGCCTGGCTGTATCGAAATGACCGAGCCTGGCTTCAGGCCAATCTGCCACCGGTCGTGGCACGCTTACCTGTTGTATCTCGGGTGGACTGGGATGAACGGGATCTGGTGTTGAGTGCCGAAGCGGAGCAAACCTTGGAGGATCTCAAGGCCGCTCAGCCGAACAAACCATTGCAACTCTGGCAGCTTTACCAGGCGATGCCGCAGCTCAAGCCAAAACTCTCAGCACTAGACAGGCTTCCACTGACCCGCCGCGTCATCGAACGTGGGTTGAGGCGCTCCAAGGCCAAGTTGATCAAAGACCTTCTGTAGGCACAGCAACGCCTCGGACAACTTGTTGATGTTGAAATGAAAATATGTATTAATGCATTGTGATATGCTAAATGCATGATTCGATCAGATATCAAAGCGCGCTTGGAACGTGCCCGACACGTCTGCAAGGTGCATGGCATCACGCAAACGCAGATTGCGGCAGATGTGGCTGCCAGCCAATCTCAGGTCAGTCGCATTCTCAAAGGTGAAGGCGTGAAAGCCACCAGACTGGCAGAAGAGATTTGTTTGTATGTCGAGAAGTTCGATGGAGGTGTGACCGCCGACTCGGTACGAAGCAATGATGAGTTGGTGAATGCATTGACCCTTACATGGGATGGCTCTGCTGCACATGCCAAAGCGCTGTCTGCCGTGATTCGATCGTTATCAGCGCTAGGCCCGCTTCATGGCAAGGCGCATGCCAAAGGGGAGGTCATTTGAGCTCGCTGGTCCGCCCCGTTCCCTTGCCAGAGGAACTCGATCGCGGTTATTTGGGTCGAGTGATGCGCATCAACGGATTGCTGACGGAAAAAGATGCCCAAGAAAACATGCTCAGGATGTTCTGCCTTGAACATCTTTCACAGCATGAACGCTCATACCTGGAGTCTCTGAGTCTGATGGCTGGACAGTCGCTGGAACATTTTGCGCAGAGGCACTCAACCATTCCATTTAGACGTGCCATCACATCGTTTTTGCCTGATCTGCCGCATGGCAGTCCGGCGCGCCGAACACTTCTTTCCAACAGTGGCATGGTCCCAGCACGCGCAGGTGCTTATCTTTGTACCGCATGCGTTTCGGCCGATGTTGAGTTCCATGGTGTCAGCTATTGGCGGCGCGATCTCCAGTTGCCGGGTCAACTGTGGTGTCCAAAGCATGAGACCCCGCTTCACTTTGTAGCCAATGAATCGGCATTTCTTCAGCCGCCGGCCATGTTCGCAAAAAACTCCGCACTGGTTCCGAAGGAGTTGGTGGACGAGGCAAAGAACAACCTAAGCGTTCAGAGATTTCTAGACATCGTTTCCGGGCTGATGGTTCGAGTGGCGCCGTTGGACGTGAAATACGTGGCACTTGCACTTCGCAAGAAGGCGGCAGCACTGGGCTTGCAAACGCATGGGGGGCGGGTCAAGCAGCCATTGCTGAGTGACCTCATCAGATCGGCATTCCCTCATCAATGGCTGAATACCGTGTTTTCTGGGCTGGTTGATAAGCCCGATGGCCAGATATTGAACCACGTGGATGGTGTTTTGTACATGCGAACCTCCGCGTCTTCGGTTTCGTCGTATGTCTTGGCTTGTGCCGTCCTCTATGACACAGCAGACGATGCGTTGAACGACCTATTTGATGCTGCGAGAACGCATGCGGACACACCGGAGCGCAAACTGCTGAATCCGACCGAGCAGGAGCGCCAGAGCCTGATTGATGCCTATATCCAGTGCAAAGGGAATCATCTGGCGGTATCCAGGAAACTCAATATTGCGTTGCACCAAGCCCTGGCCTTGTTGAGCGGCCTGGGCCTGCCGAATTTGAGCAGCAGGTCCCAGGCCAAGAACCCAATGGCTGCAGTCATGGCCTTTCGCGTCAATGAGAAGCCAAGTGCGGAAAGTGCCACGATTGGTGGTCTGTCCACGGATGAGATGGACGATCTGAATCGCAAATCGGGTCCTCTGCTGACCATGGCTCTGATGGCCATGGCTGCACAGGATACGCAACGCCGGTCAGGTGCGAAGAGGAAAAGAGCGCACCTGCCCGGGTCCGTCGGGATGCATGAAAACGCGCCGTCAATGACGCGTCACATTTGCGAGACTGAACCCCAGAACTGAGACCACATGGCATCGTTACGCGGCAACAGGTCTTCGTAGCGGGCCATCTTGACCGGATCTTTGCTCCGAAACGCTGCCACAGCGGGGGCGACAGCTGCCAAGTAGGTTGCGGCAGCCTTCCTGAAGTCATTGAGCGTCAGGCTGCCATCGTTTCGCTCCAGCGCCACCCGATGTGCTGCGATCCAAAGTGCCACGATGAGGCGCTGAATGCCTCCGGTCAGTTCAAGTATCAGGTTTGCCAGTTCGTCGTCGACGGGGAGTTTCTTCTGGACATATTGGTACTTGCCCAACTGTTCCAGAAAATTCTTCCGGTAGTTGCTGTCTGTTGCGCTTTCGAAGTGTTGAAACACATGGTAGCCAGACGTCACGATCCGTTCGGTAGTGCTGAGGCGACGGGTCAAGGCGCCGATCCCGTCGGGCGTGCCTGACAGAAGCAACGGCACATGCCAGGTGTTCATCAAGATCAAAATCCATTTCAGGAATTGATCTTCGACGATGCTCAGCTCTGGTGCCTCGGTTGGAATGCCAGATCTGGTCCGTCGCTTTTTGAGGGTTGCGAGCTTGAACAGGTTTTGAATTTCATCGAGGTGAAGAATCCCAAGAAAATGTGATGTGGCCACTTGCCGCCAGGAGTCGAGCATCTTCATGCCATCGCGCCGTTCTCTGCTGAGTTCAGAGGCAAAGCGGTTCTCTCCCGTCACTCGGTCCGTCTCACGCATGAGGTCCGTCGCAAGGTCAACAGTTCTACCGCTGGGGGGAACATTGATCGATAGCCAGACGACCTGCTGGTGCGAGCCAACCAGGCGGGGAAAGCTGTCATGTTCGATCACCTGCCGTGGGTAACTTCGCAGACAGCGCAATATGGCCTCGGTTTTGCCGGTGCCAGAGTGGCCAACGACCGCTGCACCATACGCAGGTGCCCTGTTGGGGGCCCCTGCCCGGTCGCCACTGACCGTGGCCCAGGTGGCCGCGGCGGTAGGGTCAAGGTAGCGGTAGTTCTGCCTGACCATCAAATCAATCGTTTGATGTAGGCGACATTCTTCAACGCTTGGAAAATGAAAATCCCGAACCGACATCAAGTAATGAAGAGCGAAGTGGGGTGGTATCCCTTCCATGGAATGCAGCCGCTTGGGAAGCTCAGTCAAAGCCTTCGCGGTCTCCATCCTGGATCGGATTGGTCCCAGCCCCTGCGTCAGGATATTGCCAGCGTAGGGGTCCAGTGTGAGTGGATTGGACATGTTAGGCCTCCTGATCACCGGCACGCAGGACGGCACGCATCATCTCCTCATGCGCCTCCATGGCG
>Ga0302289_1000881_pt1 | contig 10618 bp, 7 predicted proteins | sample III_Fen_N1_2_FD_194552 | JGI IMG/M metagenome (GOLD analysis project Ga0302289, IMG submission 194552) | Peat permafrost microbial communities from Stordalen Mire near Abisko, Sweden - III_Fen_N1_2 | ecosystem: Environmental > Terrestrial > Soil > Wetlands > Permafrost | place: Sweden: Abisko...
GGGAAGGCGTCCACGTCACCAAAGGCTTTAAAGAGCACGCATTTGCCTTCCATAACCGGCATGCCGGCTTCCGGGCCGATGTCGCCGAGGCCGAGCACGGCGGTGCCGTCCGTCACCACGGCGCAGAGGTTCCAGCGGCGGGTGAGTTCATAGCTGAGGTTCACGTCTTTTTCGATCTCGAGGCACGGTTGTGCCACGCCCGGCGTATACGCCAGAGAAAGGTCTTCGCGCGTGGCGACAGGTACGGTCGCCTTGACTTCGATTTTGCCTCTCCATTCCTTGTGCAGGCGGAGGGACTCTTTTGCGTAATCCATGATAATTTCTCCTTGTTTATCGTTTTCTTTATTTTGATGCTTGTTCTAGCGGGTATTTGTGCGGCATTTTACCGAAAAGCCGGTTTTTTCAAACGGGAACTTGTCGGGCAGATTCTTCATGAACTGACCTTGTCTTATTTTTCAAACGGGAACTTGTACGGTAAATTCTTCTTGTCGCGGATGGCGATGAATTCCTTCTGCACCGCTTCGCCGACGGGAACGCCCTTGTCTTTGCGAACCAGCCAAATATCGTGTTCTTTTTCGCCAGCGGTATAGATGCGCTCCTGCCCCGGTGCCTTTTCCGATGCGCGCAGCTCGCGCAGGATTTCGCCCGCGATCTTTTTGAACGTCTCAAGCCCGCAGAAAGCTTCGGGATCGATGACGATGAAAAAATGCCCCAGATGATACGGCTTCTTGTTGCCGTTTTCGTCGCGATCGACGCACATCTTCAGGAAGCTGCCTGCCTGGAACGCGGCGGAGAAGATTTCAACCACCGTTGCATACCCGTAGCCCTTGTAGCCTGCCAGGTCTTCGCCGATGCCGCCGAGGGGAGCCAGCGCGGCGCTGCCGTCCGTGAGACCCTTGAGGATTGCGTTGCTGTCCGTCATGGCGCTGCCGTCACGGCCGATGACCATGCCGGCGGGGGTGTCTTTGCCGTTTCTTGCGTAATACTCAATCTTGCCGCGCTGGCTGATGCTCGTGGCGCAATCCAGCGTGAAGGGGAAGTCCTCATCCGTCGGCAGGCCGAAGGTGAGCGGGTTGGTGCCAAGCATGTTTTCTACGCCAAAGGTTGGGGCGATGCTCGGGCGGGCGTTGGTGCCGGAGATGCCGATGAGACCCTCTTTGACCGCCATGCTCGTCCAGTAACCAGCGATGCCGTAATGCGAGCTGTTGCGGATGGCAGCCATCGCCATGCCGTATTTCTTCGCCTTCTCGATGATGGTATTCATCGCTTTGTAGCTCGCGACCATACCCATGCCGTCGTGTGCGTCCACAACCAGCGTGGTGGGGGTGTCTTTGACGACTTCGTATTCGGTGACGGGGTTTAGGATACCCGCGTCGATGCGGTCGAGATAGATGGGTTTAAAGCGGTTGCAGCCGTGGCTTTCGATGCCGCGGCGATCGCTCTCCAGCAGAACGTCCGTGCAGATTTTGGCGTCCTCGAGCGGTACGCCATAGGCGACAAACGTGTCAATCATGAAGCCCTGAATCATGTCCCAAGAGATATACGGTCTGGTTTCTGCCATAAGTCATTCTCCTCCTGTTGTTGTGTTCTTCTCGTTTTTCGGTTGAGAAAAAATTCTGTACTGTATGCTTTGCGTGTGCTCTGCTACCTGCACGCCGCTCAATTTATCATTGCGGACATGAAAAAAGGAGCATACGCAAAACAAGTCGTGCGCCGCTCCGAACTCCAAATCTCAGTGGAACTTTTGTACGAGAGTATCATATCCCGAAATAATTGGGATGTCAAACCTGTTTTTGGCGTTTTTCTCGCGGCGTGCTTGCGCTTTTGGCACAATTTGCCTATGCTAGTAGCATACCATATGGAAGGAATTTTTTCACTTGGAATATGCCGCGCAGCAATTATTGGATCAAATACAGAATAACCCCGTCATCGCCGCCGTCGGCAACGAGGAGGAGCTTTCTGCCGCGCTCATTTCCGACTGCCGCGTGGTGTTTATGCTCATGGGCAACGTGCTCGACATCGGGGAACTCACCCGCCGCGTTCACAACAGCGGCAAACTTTGCGTGATCCATCTCGACCTCATCGAAGGCTTCTCCAGCAAGGAGATCGCCGTAGACGCGATTCAAAAGGCGACGGGTGCCGAGGGCATCATCAGCACGCGCGGTACGCTCATCAAGCGGGCAAAGCAGCTGGGGCTCGCGGCGGTGCAGCGCGGATTTATGCTTGACTCCCGCTCGCTCAACAGCTTCGAGCAGCAGATTCAGCAGAGCAAACCCGACTTTGTGGAGATTTTGCCGGGGCTTTTGCCAAAGGTGATTGCGTCGCTCAAGGAGCGGATCGACGTGCCGATCATCGCGGGTGGATTCATCCACGAAAAAGAGGATGTCATCGCGGCACTACAGGCGGGCGCGCTCGCAGTCTCTGCCTCCAGCCCCAAGATCTGGTCGGTATAAAGAAGGAAACATAAAACGATCCCGCGGCGAAAGCCGCGGGATCGTTTTATAGTGCGTCAGCACCTCGGCAAGCTCGCGGCAGCGACAGACTGTCCAACCCGGCGGGACTCTTCATCCGGCAACAGCAGGTTGATCTTCTGCGCCAACTGCGGATAATCACTCGTAAGCGTCTCGCGGCAGGCGGTCTCGATCAGCCTTCCACCCTCGCCGGAGACCACGCGACCTAAGAGCAACAGATGGCGGATTTCGTAAAACGCGCTGTAGAGCGCGAGCGCATGCGCGAGGTAAACACCAATGCTTCGGTAAACCCCCTCTGCCACCGTCCAGCCTTCCGAAAGTAGCTTCTGCACTTCCTTGAGTTTCTCTGCGGGTGTGAGCGCGTCGGAGAGCGTAATCCCCGCGGCGGGAGCAAGCTTGATCAACGCGTCCTGCGAAAAGTATTTGCAGCCAACACCCTGATCCCCCGACCACTCGTCCACCATCGCGCTTTCACTGAGGTCAACCGGCGCAAACGCCAGCTCGTTGAACCAACCGAGGATATTCCCCTCCGCTTTTACGTAGCCTACCGCCTCGCTCGTGCCCATCGCAAGCCCCATTACGCAGCCCGATTGCAGCTCCATGGCACCCGCCAGCGCGGTCACGTCCCCATCGTTGGCAACCGCAATCGGCATATCACCGAGCGCTTGAGCAGCTGCGTGATAGATGTTCTTCACAAACGGGCGCTCGCTGTGCGGCACCTTGAGAAAGAGCGAGGACACCATTGGGCTGTTGCCAACGAACACGCCCGCAGATGAAACACCAATTGCGTCCACGCGCGGCATCTTACTTGCCGCCGTTTGAAACGCCTTGACGATCTCCTCATAATGATACCGCGGATCACTCTGCGTTTTGGGATGCCAGATGACTTCTTCCGAATATACCACCTCGCCGTCGATCACAGCAGAGACTTTTCGGTCGCTTCCGCCCGCGTCAAAGCCGATGCGGCAGCCAGTCTTGTTTCCACCGATGGAGACCGCCTCCCCGTACGCGGCGGGAAAATCCGCCCCGTTGCAGGCAACAATCGAGAATCCGCGCTCAAACACGTCGTTCATAAACCCGGCGTCAAACGCGCGCGCGCCGCTAGGCGCATAAGCCCGCGCAAGGCGATGAGTGATCGCATCTGCCCCACAGATCGTCACGCGAAAGCCACCGACGCTCCAAAGCAAAAACTTCACCATTCGCTCAAGATAGCGATAGTCCGCTTGATCGTGCGCGCCGTCGTGTATCAGCGCGGAATCGCGGGTTACGATGCGACCGCCCGCTGCCTCAACCGCGATGCGGACAGGGTGGGCCGCCTGCGCTTCATATGCGCGCATCCACGCACCCATTGGGATAAACGCCGCGTCCAGCTCCGGCAGACGTGGTGTTCCGTAGTCGATTCCTAAGTATTGCATGTGTTTCCACCTTTGAATGTATCAAACAAAATTGCGATAAAACGCGCAGATCAAATCAGGGAAGATCGCCTCCCCAACCGTTCACGCACGATAGCCGATATCCTCCGCCAGCGCGCGGTCGATGATGACCGTCACGTCCGGATGCGTCTTCACCAGCGTCGCGGGGTTTTGTACGTCCAGCTCTTCGTTGAGCAGCAGCCCCTTCATCGCCTCGGCCTTGCTCTCGCCCGTTGCGAGCAGCAGCAGCTTTTTTGCGCGGAGAATATCGCCCATGCCCATAGAGATCGCTTTGGTCGGCACCTCGTCCCGCGTGGTAAAAAAGCGTGCGTTCGCGTCGATGGTGCTCTCTTCCAGCTCCTCGACATGCGCGCCGTCATAAAGCACATCGCCCGGCTCATTGAAGCCAACGTGTCCGTCTACGCCGATGCCCAGCAGCTGCACATCGATGGGTTTCTCCGCCAGTGCCTCGCGAAACGCCTTAACGTTCTCCTCGATATCACCCGTGCCCTTGGCGACGATAGTGTTCTTCTTGTCGATGTTGATCTGATCAAAGAGGTTTTCGTCCATAAAGCAGCGGTAGCTCTGCGGGTGATCCGGCGCTAGCCCGACATATTCATCGAGATTGATCGTATTCACGCGCGAAAAGTCGAGCTCGCCCGCTTGATTGGCTTTCACAAGGTAAGGGTAAACGCCCTGCGCGGTACTGCCCGTGGCGAGGCCGAGGCGCGCATCCGGCTTGTTGCGGATGACGTCTGCAATCATGGTTGCGGCCAGTTCGCAGGTTTTTGCAAAGCTTTCGGTTACGATGATTTTCATGTTTGTTGTTCCTTTGTCTTGTTGTTCAAAAGAGTTTTATTGATAAGTTTTTTGAAATAAAAGAGCTTTAATTGCATGTTTTTTAATCAAAAGAGCTTTACTTTTTTCAGTCTTCCAGGTTGGAAACAACGATTAAATCCCCGAATAAATGCGGCACATGGAAATCTACCTGTTCCAAGGGAGCCCAGCTGCCCCAGTGCGGATGATCTGTATGGTCGCCACACTTGTAAAAATTGCCGCGCATGCGATGCCCCGGCGCAAAGCTGCAATCCCGCTCATAGAGAGCCTCCAGCAGCGCGGTTTTGAGCAGGCAAGTCGCCCGCCAGAAATCTTCCCTGTCCGCGGTAAACCGTTCTACCGCGACCTCCGGGTGCGCAAGTCCGCGCTTGAGCACATAGTTGCGCGAATGCCGATCGGTTCCAAAGGAGCAGTGCGCGGCGCCGTTTGCGTTCATCTCCAACCCGACGTAGCCGTACTGCGGCAGGTCGGGGAAGCAATCGAGAAACGCCTCCATGCAGCTATCCGTGTGGACAGGATCGTTGGGGTTGTGGTAGACCGCGCGTGGATTTGACTCGCGGCAAACCATCGAAACTTCCAATCCCTCGCCCGGCAAATAGACCACCTGCCCGCGCGTTTGCGCAGAGGCCGCACCCTCGGGGCGGTCGTGCGAAACCGTGAATGTTTCGCCGGTATGCGCCGCGCCGCCGGCGATGGTTGCGATGTGGTAAATCGGTCTTGTTTCCACGACTTAGTTCTCCATCCATTCGCTGCCCGCGAGGAAAACGCGCTTGAGCGAAAAGTCCGTATTCAGCACGAGGAAGTCCGCGCGCTTGCCGTTTGCGATTGTGCCGACTTCGCCATCGACCCCAAGCGCGCGGGCAGGCGTCTCACTCGCCATGCGCACCGCAGCCTCGACGGGAATGCCGAAGGAAAGCGCGAGACGGAAAATGCCGAGGAGGTTATTTGCGGAGCCCGCGAGTGTTTCCGGCGCGTCCGCGAGCCGAGCCACCGTGCCATCGAGAATGATCTTCTGCCCGCCGAGCATGTATTCGCCCTTTGGCATACCGCAGCAGGCGAGCGCGTCGCTGATGAGGCAGAGTCGATCCGCGCCAAACATGGAAACCGTAGCACGCACGACGCTCTCATGCACATGCTGACCATCGCATATCAGCTCCGCCAACACCCAGGGAGACTCGGCAGCCGCACCCACCACGCCGGGCGCACGGTGCAAGAACGAAGGCATCGCGTTAAACAGATGCGTAATATGTGTTGCCCCCGCCGCAAGAGCGGCCTTTGCCTGATCGTAGTTCGCGTCTGTATGCGCAATCGAAACCGCGCAGATCTTGCTGACTGTTTCGATGTATTCGATCGCGCCCGGAAGCTCCGGCGCGACATCCGCAATCTTAATCAATCCCCGCGCCGCCTCGTTGAGCCGCAGGAACATCTCATAGTTCGGGTTTTGCAGATAGGCGCCGTTTTGCGCGCCCTTCTTTTTCTCCGAGAAAAAGGGCCCTTCCATATGGATGCCGCGCAGCACAGCGCAGCCTTTCGGCGCCTCGGCGGCAAACTCCGCCGCGGTAGCGTAAGCCGCGCGCAGTTGCTCCTCCGGCAGTGTCACGGAAGCGGGCGCAAACGAGGTAATCCCGTTTTTGGCAAGATACCGCGCGAGGATGATCAAACCTTCCCTATCCCCGTCCGAAAAATCTTTGCCCGAATTGCCGTGGTTATGTACGTCGATGAAACCCGGCACAACATACGCGCCGCCGAGGTCGATGCCTTCGCCGTCGCTTGCCGTGAGCACGCGAGAGAAACGACCGTTTTCCACCGTGAAACCACCTTTGTGAAAGCGGAAGTCGGGACCAAACACCATTGCGTTTTCATAGTTCATCTCAGTTTTCCTCCGCAACATTTCCTCGTTCAGGTTTCGTTTTACGAGCGACAACAAAAGAGTGTATCGACTCATCTCTACTATGCTTCAGGCAGATCCAAAAACGCAAGTAAACACATTCATCATAGTTAAATTTGCTACAAATAGAATCGATTTTGCCTCAACGCGAACGCGCGTATTGTATGCGCCTAGTTCGCTCATTTGTTACATACATATTATACACCTGCAATGTTTTTATTCGCAAGCCGCGCGTATAAACCGCCATGCATATGCAAGAAACAACAATCATTGACTCATTCGAGCGCAAGCGGCATCGCGCCGTCTGATCGATCGATTGTCCAAATAAAAACGGCCTGCACATGACTGCAAGCCGTTCATGGAATCCGTAGTTTTAGCCTTCCCCGCGGTTATAGATTGGGTCGTCCTCGCTGGGCACGGTGTCCGAATAGCCCCAGACGAGACCATCCGGAATTCTGCGCTGGTAGCTGTCCTCAACCGTGCCGACGCGTTTGTTGCCGTGGCGGTTGAGCTGCTCTCCCATAAACAGCATGCAGGCCGAAACGCCGCCGTCGAGATTATAAGCCTCAACGCAGCCTTCCTTCACAAACAGCTGTCCAAAGGCGGAGAGGCGCATGCCGTAACTATAATCCTTCTGGCGACCGTCTACCACGATCGCGACAAAGTGCCCGGGGTCGACCATGCCCAATCCGGTACGCGGGTTGGTTTCGTTGCCGATGCGCGCCGTATGGTCGATGTCTTCGGTGGTGAAGACGCCTTCGCGGATAAACGTCGGCCCAAACGAGAACGCATCTCGCACGCCATCCATCAACAGTTCGGACGCATTGGTTTCCTTCGGAGAAAACAGTCGAAGTGTCATATCCGGATACATCGCCATGATGTCGCTCTTGGCGCTGTCTAAAAACACGTTGCCGTCGCGAATCAGTATGCTCTTATATTGCGAGTCACTCTCGGTTAAGTTGTCCCCGGTGATCATCAAAACGGCTTTGTTGCGCCGCGCGAGAATCCAGGGTTTAATCGCGCCCGCTCCGTTGCGATTGTCCGCCGATTGTACCGTGCGGAATGAATTGACATCCCGCATGCGAATATGGGCGACAAAGTACACGAGCGGATAGGTCTTTTTGCTGTAATTGACATACTCGGTGTTCACGCGGTCAATGATGATAGAGAGCGTGTCCGTGCGGTATTCCCAGTGTCCTTTATCCTTGTCAACGACGACGACTTCTTCCGGATCGCCCGGCTGGCGATAATATTCGTCGTCAGCGGACGCGACAATCGCCGTTTCCGTCGGCTCAGCCGATACTTCCGGCGTCGGGGTCGGTTCCAGCGTTGCGGTTGCCGTCGGTGCGGGCGTTTCTGACGGCGCTGCAGGTGCAATCTGTTTTTTCGCGTAATAATTCAGCGCGCCGGAAGCGAGAAGGCCAAGCAGTAACGGCAGCAGCGAAAGCAGCACCGCACCGCCGCGCACCCTGCCATGCCGCCGCCGGAGCCCGAAGGCTAGCAACAACACCAGCGAAAGCACGGCGGCCCCCGCCGCAATGCCGATGAGCACGGTCTGCGATGCGCCAAGCGAAGCCAGCAGCGAAGTGCTCTGCTGCGCAGGTTCGGTTTGCGGTTTTTTCGTAACGGTGGTGGGCGCGGCAGCCGCAGGCTCCGCCGTGGGTTCCACGGTCGGCGTCGGCGTTGGCTGTGGCGTCGGCGTCGGGTCTATATATCCGCTTAATGTCGCGGTGTCGATGTTTTCAAAGAGATTATTTGCCGCTGCGTCGTCCCCAACCGTGCTATTCGTAAGCAGGAAGGAAGCGGACGGAATCAGTTCGTTTTCATACGTTTGGCGCGTGGTGCAGAGCGTAGCCGCCTCTGCTGCAAGCTCCAGCACCGTCTTGCCCGAGCAGCCGTTGAGCGGGGTGTTGTAGTCGAGCGTCGTGCTGCCGTTTACGGTTGCGAAGTAAAGCTTTTGTACTCCGGCATCTTCCGCTGCACGGGCGGTATACTCGCCCGTAAACTGCGCGGCTCCGCTTGGCGCGGTCTCGTCGTCAATGTGCGTGACGATGACCTTCGGCTTGAGTTGCGTGATATGATCCGTAATAAACGCAAGTGCAGTCTTTCTGCCCCAATCGTTTCTCACCAGGCCATAGATCGCGTCGTTTACACTCGTGAAATCACCAAAATATGGATACTGATCATAACCCGTGTGCCAAAGCGCGGTGAGCAGATCCTGCTGCGCGCTACGCGAGTTGCGGGACATGACCACCAAAGCGGTCGGGATATCGTGGTTGCAGGCGTAAGTCGCGATGACGCCATAGAACTCATCCAGCGCTGTTTTGGAGTTTGACGCGACGACGAGCAAATCCGCCGTAGTCGGTTGATTCCAGCGCTGCACGCTTTCCGGCAAATCCCCCGCGCCGTAGACCGCGAGTGTAGAGAGTGAGCCGCCACCTGTGAAAGAAACGCCGACTCGAACCGCGCCCTCACTCAGCGGGTAATATGCGTTGATGAAAGGGGATGCCGCATCTTCGGAGAGTGTCGCCCCGCTTTGATCATACTGCGTCACCACATACTGGCTCGTTGGATTGTACCATTCCAGATACAACCCCTGGGCGCCCTGCGGTAAATCGACCTGAATCGATTGACCGGAGGAGAAGCTTTGATAGCTTTCCACGAGGCCATCCGTGATGCGATGTTCCTTGCCAGCGAGCTCTTCCGGCAGCGTGACGGTGCAATCCGCAGTCACCGTTCCTACCTGGTCGGTTTGAATCTCTGCGCCTTCCGCGCGCGCGCTGGAGAGAGGAACCACTCCCGAAAAAAGCAGCAGCAAAATAGAAGCTGCGGCGATCATTCGGCCTTGAAATTTCGTTTTTCTTACATGCGTATACATGGGTCTAGTATACACAGAGAGACGCCGCAAAGTCAAAGTGATTGTAGTTGGAAGGTGAATTTCGGGTAAACAAAATGATGGTTTTTCTGTTCATTCTTGTTTTTCAAGCTCCTAATAGGTATGCCGCGGCTGAAAACGCGAGATGCACTGCTCTTGGTGATATTCGGTTCTATCGGATCATCGATTGGACGAGGTTGTTCCAATCCATAAAAACAATTTCTCTTGCAACTGTATGACTCCTGTTTTTCGCCCGTTCCCGGCGGACGACCCGACCCAATCGTTTCAAAACCTGCTCTAAATCGAACTTGCTCCTCTGATGATTCGGGTATGTTTTTATTTCAGTGGTGATATCCGTGCTCACGCACATTTAAAGCCCGCTTACTTGAGCAAATCTGCATACCACTCATTCTCAAAGAAAAAACTCCTGAACAGGGCCCCTTCAAACTCTAAGAAAAACTCATGAACAGGACTCCTTCAAGATTCTTTGGATTCCTATGGATTCCAGTTCAGAGAACGTGCTATGATCGATAGGAAAAGAAGACATTTCTATTCGGTATTTCGATTGCAAAAAGAAGATATTTCTGCTCCGCATTTTGGTTGCAGAATGAAGACATTTCTACTTAGCATTTCGATTGCAACCCGAACAAATAAAACAGAAACTCACACGGGAGGATCGGGTCGATGGCTGAATCTCATGCAAAGAAGACCGTTCCGATTGTGTTCTTGACAGACAACAAGTATGCTCTGCCAACCGGCGTTGCGATACGGTCCCTGATCGACCACTGGGCAGGCGTTCGTCCGATCCGAATCTATGTGATCGTACATCAGGTCAGTGACGATGATTGCGCGAGGCTCAAGCGGTTTCAATCCGACGATGTCACCGTGAAGCTGCTAGACCCGGAATTCGACAGCGATACGCTCGAGCGTTATTATGACGAAGGCAGCTATGTTTCCGCGACCAGTATGCTCAAGTTTTGCATTCCGCGGTTGCTGCCGGACGATGATACCATTCTCTATCTCGACGGAGATATTTTAATTCAGAAAGACATTTCACCCTTGACAGCGCTGGATGTAACGGGTTATTACGCAGCCGCGATCGAAGACATTGCCGCCGTTGAGTCGGCAAAGCTGC
>Ga0302289_1000887_pt1 | contig 10502 bp, 5 predicted proteins | sample III_Fen_N1_2_FD_194552 | JGI IMG/M metagenome (GOLD analysis project Ga0302289, IMG submission 194552) | Peat permafrost microbial communities from Stordalen Mire near Abisko, Sweden - III_Fen_N1_2 | ecosystem: Environmental > Terrestrial > Soil > Wetlands > Permafrost | place: Sweden: Abisko...
GAGGTTTTGGATATTGGTCAGGCTGTCGCCGCCGGCATCGCCAGCGGTGGTTGAGGAACCGGTGTTGACAATGGTTGTGGTGCCGTTGAAGGTGACACCGCCAAAGGTACTGCCGCCCCCCGTAAGTGAAGCCACAACACCGGCGGCAGCATTGGCGTAGCTGGCTGTATTGGTTCCTGTACCGCCATCCAGGGTGTCAGCGCCAGCCATGCCTTGCAGCACGTCATCACCACCGCCGCCATTCAAGACGTTGACACCACTATCGCCAACAAGGGTGTCGGCATTATTCGACCCCGTGAGGTTCTCAATAGAAATCAACAGATCACTGTTGGAACCATTCAGAATCCCTCCCGAATAGGAAGTGAACGCCACACTGTTATAAATTCCGCTACTCAAGGAGGCGACGACAGCGCTGCTTGAGTCTGCATAACTCACGGTGTCGGTGCCAATTCCCCCATTCAAGGTATCGCCTCCACCGAGACCTTGCAGTGTGTCATCTCCACTACCGCCGCTAAGGATGTTAGCTGTGGTACTACCCACAAGCAGATCGTTACCTGCTGAACCAGTCAGGTTCTCAATCCCAATCAGGGTGTCGCCCGCGGCATCCCCAACGACACCGGATGTACCGTTATTCAATATCCCGCTATTGGAGGCTGTGAAGCTAATGCCCCCGAAGGTACCCGCGGTTAGCGATGCGGTTACAGCCATCGCCGATGTAGAGTAGCTAGCCGTATCGGAGCCCAGATTGCCGATCAGGGTGTCAGCGCCCTGGCCACCTTCAAGTGTGTTGGCGCTGCTATCGCCAACAAGAGTGTCATCGTAGCTTGAACCACGCAAATTTTGAATATTCGTTAACGTGTCACCACCCGCATCGCCCGCAGTTCCCGCAGTGCCACCGTTCATTACACCACTACTCACAGTAGAGAAGCTCACCCCGCCAAAGGTTCCGGTAGCAAGCGATGCCACAACACTGGCACCCGCATGCTCGTAACTTGCGGTGTTGGTACCTGTACCTCCATCCAATGTGTCGCCGCCGGCCATGCCTTCAAGGATGTCGTCACCAGCACCACCTGACAATGTGTTACTGGATGAATTGCCTATGAGCAAATCATTGAGTGCTGAGCCAGTCAGATTTTGAATATTGATCAGGGTGTCTCCGCCGGCATCTCCCGATACACCGGCAGACCCACCATTCAGAATCCCACTTCCCGACGTTGAAAACGTCGCGCCTCCAAAGGTACCTGTGCTGAGGGAGGCAACTACCGCACTTGCTGCGCCGGAATAGCTGGCTGTATTGGTTCCCGTGCCGCCATCCAGTGTGTCCGCGCCTTCACGTCCTTCGAGAATGTCGTCCCCGGCTCCGCCCAGCAGAGTATTAGCCGTGGCATCTCCAACTAATGTGTCGCCGTAAGCGGAGCCTGTCAGGTTGGTGATGTTGGTGAGAATGTCACCGGATGCATCGCCAGCAATTACTGAAGATCCTGAGTTCAGTACACCGCTACCCGAACTAAGGAAGGTGGCATTGGAAAAGGTACCTGTGGAAAGTGAGGCCACGACACCGCTTGCCGCAGTACTGTAGCTTGCTGTATTGGTGCCACCCTGGCCATCAATGGTGTCAGAGCCACTGCCACCTTCAATAACATTGTTATTAGCATCGCCAATCAGAGTGTCGTTAAAGGCTGAGCCGGTGAGGTTCACAATGTTGATGAGCGTGTCACCCCCTGCATCGCCTGCTACTGCCGCTGCGGCATCGTTATGAATGCCGCCACTACTGCTTGAGAACGTCGCACCACCGAAGGATCCCGTGGTTAATGATGCAATGACGCCAACGGAAGCTGCCGAGTAGCTTGCCGTGTTGGTACCGGTTCCACCATCCAGAACATCACCACCGGCCATCCCTTGCAGAGTGTCGTTGCCATCACCACCCGATAAGGTATTGTTGTTTGCATCGCCAACCAGGATGTCAGCAAACGCCGAGCCTGTGAGGTTCTGGATGCTTACCAGTCGGTCTCCACCGGCATCGCCCGCTGCTGCGGCGCTGCCATTGTTGAGTATGCCGCCGCTAGCTGACGCGGTGAATGAGACGGTTCCGTAGGTGCCGGCAGAAAGTGATGCGACGACACTTGCCGAGGCATGCTCATAACTTGCCGTGTTCGTGCCTGTGCCGCCATCAAGGACGTCAGCACCGGCCATCCCTTCCAGGATGTCATCGCCACCAACCCCACTGAGGGTATTTGCATTGGCATCACCAATCAGGACATCATTCAGGCTGGAACCCGAAAGGTTCTGGATATTGATTAGTGTGTCACCCGCTGCATCACCGGCAGTACCTGTGGTGCCACCATTCAGAATGCCGCCCCCGGAACTGGTAAAGGTCACGCCGTTGAAGGTGCCGGTGGAGAGCGATGATGTAACGCCAACGGTCGCATCCGAATAACCTGCTGTATTCGTGCCGGTACCGCCGTTGATCGTATCTGCACCTGCACCACCGACAATCAAGTCATCACCAGAGTCACCGTACAGCACATCATCACCGGTGCCGCCATACACAAGGTCATTGCCTGCGCCAGCATGAACCGTGTCGTTACCTGCGCCGGATTCAATCAGGTAGCCAACGCCTTTCGCGGGGAGCACGAAATATTGTGTGCCATCAGCCGCTTTTTCAACAAAGTCACTTGAAGTGGTAGCGTCCTTCCAGTGAAAGAACATGTTTTTGATGATGTCGAAGTTGAACACGCCGGCTTTACCGACAGCTTCAACATCCATCGCGATTAGTGAGTTTGGCGTAGTGCCATCTGCAGCAACGTTGTACTTAACAACGAGATCAATACCATTGGCAATGGTATTTGAGTCCAGTACCAGGGACCACGTGTTTAAAGATGTGCGTGTTGCTTGAGACGCATTGAAATCAATGCCGGCCAAGTTATTGGCAGCCGAGTCGATTTTCAGCGTAACGCCGGTGAGCGATGTGAAGTTGGACAGGTCGATATGCAATGTCGTTGTCCACAAGCCTGTATTCGCAGTGAAGGCTGTATTGTGGTCAATGACGTCATTACCGGTGGTGCCGACAATGTGCTGGTTTGTTGCCTGGGATTCCGTTGTTTGAACTGTTGCGGTTTTCGAACCGACAGGCACATCGGTGGTGCCAGCCGGTTGCAGCTTGTAATTGGCAGAAACGTAGAGCGTTCCTTTGACCGTTGGAATACCGACTTGGATATTCTCAATCCCGACTACTTTGGCACCCTGTTTAAATGTGGGAGGGACTTCAATTTTTACCGGCTGAATGGTTTCAGGTACCTCGCCTTGACCTTGTCCGATGCCGCTACCACTACTACCTTTTGAATTTGAGACGGTTTTTGCGACAGGGGCTGGTGGGGCAAGAGTGATCTGAGGGTTGGACTGAGCATTGCCGTCGCTGTTATCGCCACTAGGTGTGTTGGAATGACTATCCAGCTGATCCGTAATGATGCGAACGTTACCGGAGGTAACGACATTGGTTTTTCCTGCGGACTTAATCAAATCCGCGCTGTTTAATTTGGCGCCAGAAAAATCAAAAACCGGGGCCTTATCGCCAAGGGCATCAAGAGCCCCGTTGGGGATAAGTACATTGCTGCCATCTTTAAACTGAAGCAAGAGATCAACGTCGGCAATTTGAACCGACTGAAGGTCCCCTTTGGAATGTTGGATCTTGACTGTGCCGTCCGGCGCTATTTGCGCCCGTTCTATTACCTGCGGTTGGGATGGGTTGCCAGAGCCCCGTGCGGTATTCAGTTTTTTAGCTTCAGCCATAATGATTCCCCCCCAGGGAAAACGGTTTACTGCTTCAATGCTTTCAACGCTTCCAATTGCTGCTTCAGCGCAGCACGTGCTTGTTCCACTTCTTCCATATGCATCTGTTCAAACTTCATGCCCAAGTCAATCTGCAAGGATGCAACCTGACGGATGGCGCCAACCACTTCTGTCATCAACGCGCGGTTTTCTTGCGATTTGGCACGGTCGACCAATTCCCCAAGTAAACGACGGTTTTGACCGGAGTCATCGGCCAAGCGATTGCTGTGATCATTGAGGGCGATCAATTGTTCGCCTTGTATCTGGGCCGCAGAGTTAAGCTGTGTGAAGCGGTCGTTCAGCAAATCCAGTAAGCCGGTACTGGTTCGCTCCATCAGGGCATGAGCAATCCCCATTTGGCGGCCAACACGTTGCAGTTCAGAGCGGAACAGGGCGACTGCTTCTCCATGCTCATTGAAGACCCGTGCCATTTCTCCACGAGTACGATTCATTTGTTCCAGTTCGGTTTGCAGTACCTTGTGGTTGGTACGAAGACTTTCAGACAAACGTTCCTCAATGCGGCGCAGGAGATCCGTTTGCTCATCCATCATCTCGCGACTCATATTGTCGAGAGTGATTGGTTCTTGTGCCCCGTTGCTACTGACGATCATTGAACCAGTGCCGTTCATGGCTTTTTCTGCAATATCACGGACAGCAAGCTCAATGCGCGAGGCCGACATGGTCATCGCATTACTGACCTTGGTCAGCACATCCGGGATACGTTCGAGGGCGTCAGGTGAGTCTGTGAGCTTGACCGACAAACCTTGCCCAAGCGATGCGACAAGTTGCTGGCTGTTGCGATCCACCATTTCCTGGGTTTGCGCAATCTGTCCTGTCATGCGCTGCATTTCAGCGCGGAACTCGCCAATCAAGCCGCTATTGAGCGTAAACATTTCCGCCAGATCAGATCGTTGAATTTCCATAGCAGAGCGACCTTGGTCAAGGGCTTGCTGATGCATGCGGTTGCCTTCTGTCAATCGATCATCAAGGCGGGCCAGCAATTCCTGCATTGTTACCTGGGCGCCAACAAGCGCATCACCTCCACTGGTTTCAACCAAGCTACGAATGTTGTGATCCAGGCCCGCTAAGGAGACGCCTAATTGAGAAAATGAAATCTCCAATTCTCGCGCCAAGCGATCAATGGAGTTGGTGAGTATCCCTGACATCGTATCAACTACCTTGGCCAGGGTGACAGGGCCAGTTTTCGACAACGCAAGGTTAAGGTATTGAGATACTTCTGAGCCAAGTAGGGAATGCAGTTCGCGGACACAGCCCCGTGAAGCCACCATCATGAAACCGAGAATAATGGAACCCAGCAGGCCAAACATGGAAGCCGAAAAAGCGATGGCCATGCTGCTCATAGGTGCCTGCATTCGGGTGACCATTTCACGGAACACGCTGAACAGGTCTGCAGAGTTCACATCCAGTGCGCCAAAGGAAGACACCATTCGGCCGATGTCATCCAGGGCAGAGAGAAGGCCGATAAATGTCCCGAGTAATCCAAGACCCACCAACAGACTCGTTAAAAATTGGGGCAGGGCGTGACGAACTTCCAAACGACTTTGAGCACTATGGAGTTCGTGCTCAATCGCTGACTGTTCTTGGTGAGAAATGCTACGGCCAACGGACACGGCGATCATGCGGAGCACGTAGGTAATATCAACATCAAATTTATTGCACAGGGCGATCAACTCTTCCGAACTTTTCCCGTTGCGTAACTCACGGGTGAACGTATCGAGAATCTTTGCCTCGTGCATTACCTTATGCACTCCCCAAATAATGAGGAGGCCGCCAAACAGGGTTACCGCGAAGATCGTGTAATTAATCTGCGGGTGGGGGTTATGTTCAAGCGTATTGATTATTGCCTTAGAAAAGGTCGCCGCCCCTAATAGCAAAATGATGAAAGGCAGGGCGGTATAGAGATAATAAATTCGCAGACGTTTGTACATGGCACAGACCTTGGCAGGATGGCAGGGTTATCGTGGATCTCGGAACGCACCATCGCGAAAACGGAGCAATGGTGAAAGTATGTAAGACAAAACAGTGCGCTTGCCGACGACAATGTCGGCCTCAGCCGTCATGCCCGGTAAGGGGACAAGCCCATCATGGGCTTGCGCTGCAGCACTCAGGCGGACGCGGTAGTAGCGCTCACCACGATCTTCGTTCAGCGTATCGGCACTGACTTCATCAACGCGGCCGTTGAGCATGCCGAAGGTTGCATAGTCATAGGCACCAAAGCGAATCCGTGCTGGTTGTCCATTGCGCAAGTTAGCCCGGTCATTGGGACGAACTTTGCCTTCGATTACAACGCCTTCGCTTGCGGGGGTAATTTCAAGCAAGGTGTCGCCTGGACGAATTACACCGCCAACAGTACTGATGGCAACGCGATTGATATAACCACTGACGGGCGCAATCACCTGAATACGTGCGAGACGGTCAGCGCCGGTGTTGAATTCGAACCGTGATTTTTCAAGATCGGCCCGTACCTGAGTTAGCTCAGCACTTGCTTCAGCACGAAATTTGGCTTCAGTTTCGGCAATGCGTGATTCTGTTTCGGATACGGCTGCTCGCAAACGTGGGATGGATGCTTCAGTTTCGCGCAGTTGGGAAAGTAAGCGTTGTACGCGACCTTGAGTTTCGAGCAGTTCCAATTGGGATGCTGCGCCTTTTCTACGTAAGTCCTCAATGATGCCAGCTTGTTTTTGAGCTACTTCCAACTCTGAAGTGATATTCCTTCGACGAGTTTCAGCTTCGTTTATTTCGCTACGTTTCTGGCTGCTTTGCTCGCGGAGCACTGAAGCTTCTTCGCGCTTTCTCGATTGGCGAGCACTCATGGCGACTTCTTCGGCATGACGGACTTCGGCGTCAACGAGATCAGCTGGAAAGGCGATTGAAGTCCGGCCTTCAGCTTCTGCCAATAGTCGAGCCTCTCGACCACGTAAGGCGTTGAGGCGAGTCTGTTCCTGGCCCAGGTCAGCTTTTGCTTTCACATCGGACAATTCCATTAGCACCTGGCCCGCTTCCACACTCTGGCCTTCATGTACCTTAATTGCCTGAACGATGCCGCCTTCAAGGTGCTGAACTATCTGTGCTCTGCCGGCAGGGACGACTCGTCCATCAGCACGGACAATGATGTCCACTCGGGCAAGGGCTGCCCATATAAACACCAAAGCGACAAAAGAGGCTGTTGTTACGACAAAAGTTTTCGCGGGTCCCCAACGGAGAACCGTGAGCCAAGCTTGCTCAAGGGCAGGCTTGGCTTTTACGCGGAGAGATATCAGCCGTTCTTTGATCAACGGGGTCTCACCAAAACGCGGGCACTGTCACCGCCACTCTTTACCTCGGTTAAGCCCACTTCAATTTTTTCGTTCGCCATACCCATTTCAATGAGCAGGTTACGTACTGCCATTGCACGATAGAAGCCCAGGCGACGAGTTTCGGAAAATCCGGCGGGCACTATGACTTCCAAGCGCGCTGTGCCTGTCGCTTTGATCGGCGCTAGAGCATCCCTTGCCTTGCTGGCCTCCGTGCCAGTAAGGGCAATGGCATCATTTGCAAAAACAATGACAATCCCACCAGAACGAGATTGGATTTTTTGAATTTCTTTTTCAGGCTCCTGAATGCGCTCTGATGCATTGAGTACCTTTGGTGGCGTGCCATCGCCAACTGAAGGTGCTGGGGCATTCGCAGCAACGGCACGATCAATTGTTTCTGCCGGTTTTTGTTTTGCTGCAGAAGCTGCTGTAGGAGCAAGTGCATTAGCCGTTGTTGCTTGATTGGATTGCCCAGCCTGGATTGCATTATTAGCTGCAATAACAGCAGTCTTTGCGGTTTCAAGCTCTCGCTTCAGATTTTTAACTTGCGTCTCTAGATCTTTGCGTTTTGCTGCCTCTGCCGCACTTTCTAGCTGTTGGGTTTTCCCTGCTTCCGCACCTTTGAGCTTTTGCGTCCCCTCCACTTGGCGGCGTCCCAATTCCAGAGCAAAGAGAAAAACGGCAATCGTTAATATTGCAACGACGAATAGCAGATTGAGCACAAGGTTGGAGATGGCATCCACATACCCGGGCCAGAAAGTGTCATTACCATCGCTACCGCCTGTCATTTTTTGCTATCTCCGGATTTTCTGGGAAGAAACGACTTAGGTTCCGCTGCGCGGAAATACTTGTGGTGTCGCTGGCTCGGTTGCACCAGCTTCCGTCGTTTCCATGGGGCTGCCATAAGGCAATTTGCCAATGTAGCGAGATATCTGAGCTAAAGAAGATATTTCCAAGGCATGCATTGTCACGAGGCGTGCTCGTGCTTGTTGTACGCGCTCCAAAACGTCTAGTAAGTCGAGCAGGGACTGATTTCCTGCAAGCATCCGCTGTGACATTGCCCTTGCAGCACCGTAGATCGATGTCCATTCCTTATAGCCAGCTGCCAAGCGAGAGCGTGTGGCCTCCAGTGTGGCGTATTGCGTTGCCAGTGTTTGTTGCAAGCGGCGCTTTTGATCATCAACGCGCCATTCATATTCTTCTTTACGCTCAATTTTTTCTTTCAGATTGAACGTGTCAACGGTTCCATTGATCAAGCTCCAGTTGAGGACGACCATCGCTCGCTGGTCATGCTGCAAGCCTATGGCACCACCGGCATTCCATACCGATGTATCTGTCACTTCTAAATCAACGCGAGGTAAGAAACGCGCTTGAGCCGCATTAATATCCTTTTCGGTTGCAATCAATTCAGCCTTGAGGGTTTTAAGCTCGGGATTGCTATCCATGCTTACTTGGAGTGCTTGTTCCAAAGTCGTAGGGATGTCAGTGCTTGCCTCTTCGCGGCGAGGGAGCTTGAGTGTTTTAGGCGTGACATTGGTCAATCGCACAAATTCAACTACTGCTGCGGAGTAAGCGGCCTCTTGCTCCAGTCGGGACGAGCGCGCGGCAAGGTTTCTGGCTCGCACCCGCTCCATATCCGCATCGCTTGAAGCTCCCGCTGCTGCCCGTTGGGACACGTAATCCAGTAACAAGGTTAGCTGCTGTTCATAATCCTTGATGAGGTCTGTCAGCAGCAGGGACGTCGCCAAGCTCAAATAGGCTTGAACTGTTGCGATGTAGGCATCACCTTCACTTCCTCGTAGGGACCCGACTCTAGAATCAACGATCTGGTCGCGTCGCTTCCAATCCAGAAAGGATGGCGCATCAAACAGAGGTTGTCTGAGCGTAATGGTTTCATCTGTTCTAGTGTGGGTATCGGTGACCTTGGCGTTGCCGGTGACCGGATCAGTGATTGAGGCCGGTGAGGAGGTTTCACGTCCTTTGGCGTTACGTACGCTCAGTGTGGGTAACAACAAACCCCGAGCTTGATCTGTTTGGCTTTGGGCTTGATCAACGCGAGACTGAGCAATTTTGACATCACGGCTGAAATCTAAAGCCAAACGGACTGCTTGCGGGAGTGAGACATGCTCAACAGTGCGTGCTTGGGTGAATTTACGTAGATATTCAGGAATAAGAATTTCAACTGTTGCCTTGCCATAAACCGAGTCGAGCTGCCCAGTCTCGTAGGAAAGCGATTCGGGAAGATTGCTGAACAGTGGTGACTCTTCAGTCTCAGTTGTTTTGGTGGGTTCTGCGGGAGGAGGTGTTAAACCTGTTGCTCGGGCAGCCGTCCTAGGTGCTCTTGGTGTGGCTGGTTGACTTGTTTGCGTTCTCTTAAGGGCAGGGCTTGCAGGGGAGGCATTCGTTTGAGCCGATACATTTACCGAATAAGACGAAATGAGTGCAAGTAGAGTCGGAAGTGCATGCCTTAGTATGCGTAGGTGAATAAAATGAATCAGGTACTTAGGCATTTATTTATGAATATTAAATAATTATTTGGTTGGCATCTTTAAAAACTACTTATTCGAGATGCATTCTACCAAGTGAAAGGTGTTGGGCTTTGGTTATACATGTTTAAAAGTGTTTGAAATTTGCTATTGCTAGCAATTTTCGTATTGATTTCCATTGGTTTTTATTTGAAACAATGGGTTTCACCTGTTTTTGGCGCCAAATCTACTTCCTTGCTTTGCTTTAAGTCGCGTATTCAGTACTTTCTTCCGATTAGAATGGCCTTATGAAGCTCAAGGGCTTCTATCGTCATCTACAAGGAGGAGTTGCACATGAAGTTCAGTAAAGTTCTGGTGTGCCTGTCAGTTTCTGTTGCTGCCTTGAGTCCGGCTGCACATGCCAGCCTTCAATTGGCCCAAAAGGGTGGCTGCATCGGTTGCCATGCGACTGACAAGAAATTGGTTGGGCCGTCGTACAAAGATGTCGCCGATAAATACAAGGGCCAGAAAGACGCTTCTGCCAAGTTGTTTGACAAAGTGCGCCATGGCGGAACAGGGGTGTGGGGTACCATTCCCATGCCGCCCAGTGGTGCTGACAAGCTGAGTGATGCGGATTTGAAGGCAGTGATCGAATGGGTGCTCAAGGGCGCTGCATAGTCGATGGCGTTAAACGGAGCCGCCTTTGGGGTGGTTTCCGTTAAAATGAAGCCTGTCTTGAAACAGGGCGAACATTGCGTTTCGCCCTGTTCTTATTTCTGGAGTGAGAAAACATGCCGGTGATTACCCTTCCCGATGGTTCCAAGCGGGAATACCCTGAAGCGCTGACGGTGGCCCAAGTGGCTGCTTCTATCGGTGCCGGGCTGGCCAAGGCCGC
>Ga0302289_1000888_pt1 | contig 10501 bp, 7 predicted proteins | sample III_Fen_N1_2_FD_194552 | JGI IMG/M metagenome (GOLD analysis project Ga0302289, IMG submission 194552) | Peat permafrost microbial communities from Stordalen Mire near Abisko, Sweden - III_Fen_N1_2 | ecosystem: Environmental > Terrestrial > Soil > Wetlands > Permafrost | place: Sweden: Abisko...
TACTGTGCCGATATCACACGAACGTATGCGCTGAGTCCTTCTATTCGTCAACGCGCAGTGCACGCGGCGGTGGAGCGAGCGCATCATCGCATCATCAAGCTACTAGGGCCAAACGTACTGGTATCTAAATACCTCACGCAAGTCGACGAGATAATGAAGGATGCGCTTGAGGAGTTAGAACTACTCAAAGATAGGTCCGATACTGATACTTACCGACGGTATTTCCCGCACGCTATTAGCCATGGTTTGGGGGTTGATGTGCACGATAGCCTCGGTGCGCCCCGCTATTTTCGACCAGGTATGGTATTGACGGTCGAGCCAGGCATCTATATCGCCGAAGAGGGAATAGGCGTGCGTATCGAAGATGACATATTGATTACCGATAAGGGTGCGCAGAATCTCAGTCGACAACTTCCGACCACGCTCTAACTATGCACTACGAGGTAAACGGGGTATAATGGGGCTAATATGAAACGACAATTTATGACGTTTGTCATCCGTTGGGTATTGAATTCGTTTGGCCTTTGGGTTGCGGTGCGTATTCTTGGGACGGGATATAGCAATGCTCAGGTTGACGCGAGTGCGTGGGTCTTCCTCCTTGCAGGACTAATTTTTTCTCTCGTCAACGCTATCTTGCGACCGGCGGTCATCATCGTGTCATTACCCGCCATTCTTCTGACACTTGGCCTCTTTATGTTTATAGTGAACGGATTGATGGTCTACATCTCTTTGAAGATTACGCCGGGGCTTACGATGACATTTTGGAACTCGATATTAACGGGTCTGCTGTTAAGTCTGATAAACTATATAGTAAGTAGCGCACTCGAGATAGAATATTCGCGCACACACGAAGGGAATATATGAAGCTAGGGAGTATCTTGCAAATCATCACTGCTGTATCGGCTATCCTTATGATTATTGCGATATTATTACAGCAACGCGGCGCAAGCCTCGGTGCGGGATTTGGTGGTTCGAGCGAACTGTATACGACACGTCGTGGTATCGACAAAAACCTCTTCGAGGTAACTATCTTCCTCGCCATCGTCTTTGTGCTGTCGATTCTAGTCGGCCTTATCGTGCCAAACCTGTAAGGAAGGCGGACAAACTTTAGTGGAAGAAGAAACAAAAGGGTGGCGCAAGATTCGAGACATTAAGCTCGATAAACGTAAGCTGACTCGTAGGGCAAAAAAAGTAAGTGCAGCGACACAACGTCATGCACATCGCTTCATCATCCGTCGCATCGAGAATGTGCGGCTTGTTTCACGTCAGATTATTACATGGCTAATCTTGGTCGGTATGGTAGTCGCTGGCATGGGTATCCAGTTAATCTGGAATCAGCACGGGTTCATTACTGACGCGCGCGCCTCGGGCGGATTATATGTCGAGGGCACTGTTGGCCCGATCAATACACTCAATCCCATTTATGCAACATCAGGGGCAGATACCTCGGTGGCACGGCTCGTATTCTCATCACTATATGACTACGATTCGACAGGTGTCTTACGACAGGACGTCGCGACGGGCATGAAGATTGAACAAGATGGTCGCGCGTACACAGTTACGATACGAGATGACGTGCGCTGGCACGATGGCGAGAAATTAACAGCTCAGGATGTCGAGTATACGCTTAACACGATAAAAGACCCAGCTGTCCGCTCACCACTTCGAGTGAACTGGGTTGATGTCGACGTCAAAGCTACCAACGAGACAACAATTGTCTTCACATTACCAGCCACCTACGCCGCGTTTCCTCAGGCGTTAACTTTCCCAATACTGCCAAAGCACATCCTCAAGGACATTAGTCCGGCGTTGCTACGAGAGAGTACGTTTAGCCAAGAGCCGGTCGGCAGTGGTCCATTCGTATTTCGACGACTTCAGGCTGCAGATACAATCAGCAGGCATCAAGTAGTTCACCTTATTGCGAATCAAGATTATTACAGGGGTACGCCCAAACTATCTCGCTTCGAGCTGCAGGTGTTTGACGATGAATCAAGTCTTCTTTCGGCAATCAAGGCGGGTGAGGTGAGCGGTGCAAGCGATATTTCACCGACATCAATCGACTCGATAGGAAAGCAATACAATATCACACCGGTTGCGCTCGATAGTGGCGTATACCTTATATTCAATACGAACAACCCACTTCTTAAGGACAAGGCAATACGTAAGGCATTGCAGGTCGGAACGGATACGACGACGATTCGTGCGGGTATAGGCGGCGGCGTGTTACCGCTTGATCTCCCAGTGTTGCCATCTCAGCTGTCCGGCGTTACCATACCTCAAGCACCAGCTACCGATGTGAATAAGGCAAATGCGATACTCGAAGAAGCGGGATGGAAGTTGAAGGGAAGTGTGCGCTCGAAGGACGGTCAAGCGCTATCGATTACCCTTACGACAAGCAAGAAGAGTGAGTATGATAAAGTTGCACAGCTTGTGAAAGATCAGTGGCAGAAACTGGGCATCAGTGTGCAGATTCGCACTGTTGATGCATCGAGCGCTTCGTCAGTGTTTGTGCAGGATACCTTACAAAGTCGTAATTTCGACGTGCTTGTCTATGAGCTCGCTATCGGGGCCGACCCCGACGTGTATGCGTATTGGCATTCTTCACAGATTGGACAGACGGGATATAATTTCGCGAATTATTCAAATGCGATTGCTGACGCAAGCCTCTCGAGTGCTCGATCGCGTCTCGAACCCGCACTACGCAGTGCAAAATACAAGACATTTATCGATCGATGGCTTGAGGATGCGCCGGCGATTGCCTTGTACCAGTCTGTTGTTGAGTATGTGACAAACAAAAATGTCGATGCGGTTGATCCATCGACGCAACTTGTGACGGTTTCGGATCGCTACACAAACCTTCTCTACTGGACAGTCGCCAAGGACGCTGTTTACAAAACGCCGTAAGGTTGCTACAATATCTCTCTGTTGCGAGGCTTCGTAACAGTACCTCATAAGCTGTATGCACTGGTGGCGGAATTGGTAGACGCGCTAGCTTGAGGGGCTAGTGATCATTGCGATCGTGGAAGTTCAAGTCTTCTTCAGTGCACCAAACAAAAATGAGGTCGTAAGACCTCATTTTTGTTTGCTATAATACATAAAGTGGCGCGTTGGCGGAGCAGTTACGCAGCGGTCTGCAAAACCGCGTAGATGGGTGCAACTCCCATACGTGCCTCCACATTGCATCTTATTTTTATATGCGCGGATTGCGGCTAAAGTGAAACGCAAATGGTCGTAGACGCGAGCTCGCGGGCGTCGTGACAGCACGGGGCTTAAGGCATGCATTCATCTCATATGCGCGGATGGCGGAATAGGTAGACGCGAGAGACTTAAAATCTCTTGACCAAAAGTCGTGCGGGTTCGATTCCCGCTCTGCGCACCAACGAAAACGACGAGGCTTGTCCTCGTCATTTTCGTTGGTAACGACATTGTCGTTAAATCGAACCCGCACGCGGTTCGCTATTGCCCGGCCGCGTTCGGCAACGGCGCAATACACCCGTATTCCCGCTCATGTTCATTTATACGGATCCTAATTGCGTAACTGGTGTTTTATAACCACTATTACTCATCGCGGTAGCTGATTCTTTACAGGGTAAATGGTATACTAATAGTAGTACAAGAGCACGTAGGTTTGCTTTTGCCGAGAGATTTCCTGAACTACTATATGCCAACATCGAAGTCATCACCATCACGTAAGAAAGCCGCAGCTCCACGTAAGCGTAGTATTGCCGTAAAACCACCGCGTAAACTTACTCTGAGAGAGAAGGTTTTGAAGCAGTTATCGCTACTGCGCACACGTCATCGAAATTTTCTCACGCGTCGTCCACACCGGAGTTTTCGTAGAACGAAGCGGAGAGATTATGTGCGTAGCCTTGAATTGCCAGGATATTACAGATTTACACTTAATGTCGCAGCCGAGATCAAGCGGCGCTGGCGGACGTTTGCACTCTTGGCTGTACTCTACGCGTTGCTCATCGTGATTATCGGGGGCGTGACAAGCCAGGATAGTTATACGCAAGTGAGTGATCTCTTGCAGCAGTCGAGCTCAGCACTTTCTTCTGGTGGCTGGGATAAACTTGGTCAGGCCAGTCTTCTTCTCGTCGCTACGTTTGCGCGCGGGCCAAGCGACCTAACTACCGATCAGCAGGTGTATCTTTTTGTCACGCTTCTATTCGTGTGGCTCTCAACAGTATGGCTACTGAGGGAATTCAAACTTGGGCGTAAGCCACGTCTGAGGGATGGGCTATATAACTCTGGTTCACCGTTTATCTCAACACTTCTCGTGCTTGCCACATTAGTCTGTCAGCTACTGCCAATCGGCATTGTAGCGCTAGTCTATTCAGCGCTGAGTTCAGTTGGTATCGTCGGTGAAGGTTTCGGATCGATGATATTTTGGGTGATTGCTGTAGTCGTAATCGCTCTCGTTATGTATTGGGTCACGAGTACGATTATCGCGCTTGTGGTGGTGACACTACCGGGCATGTACCCGATACGCGCAATTCGTGCGGCGGGCGATCTCGTCGTGAGTCGTAGGCTACGTATCATGTATCGGATTCTGTGGGCTATGGGAGCGACCGTAGTGGCATGGGCGATTGTGATGATACCGCTGATTCTGCTTACGACATGGCTCACAAGCGTGTGGTCTGGTATGGCAAGCATACCCGTCATGCCATTTGCCGCAGCACTCATGAGTGCACTTACTGTCCTATGGTTGGCGAGTTATGTATATCTCCTCTATCGAAAGGTTGTTGACGATGACGCAGAACCCGCATAGCGAACGAATTGTCGAGCTAAGGAAGCTGCTCGATCAATATAGTTACAACTATCACGTACTAGACAATCCCTCAGTAAGCGATGCAGTCTACGATGGTCTCTTCGGCGAACTAAAAACTCTCGAGGCACAATATCCCGAGCTAGTTACTTCCGATAGCCCGACGCAACGTGTCGGCAATAAATTACTCGATGGCTTCACGAAGGTGACGCATCGTCGTCGTATGCTGAGTCTAAACGACGTGTTTGATACAGGTGAGGTGAAGGCGTGGGTGGAGCGTATGGATAAGTTGATGCCAGGTACGACGCACGAGTTCTTTACTGACATCAAGATGGACGGACTCGCGTGCGCACTGACGTATCAAGATGGACTATTAGTTCAGGCTGTCACTCGCGGGGATAGTTTCATTGGTGAGGATGTGACGACAAATGTACGTACGATTAAGAACGTGCCACTTAGACTACGCGAAATTACCGGCTATGAGATGTTCTTGAAGGGCCGCACGGAAATTCGTGGTGAAGTCGTCATGCTCAAGCGAGAGTTTGAGGCACTCAATGCTCTGCAGCGAGCAGAAGGCAAACCTGAGTTTGCTAATCCACGCAACCTTGCCGCTGGCACAATTCGACAACTTGATCCAGAGTTGGTCGCGAGTCGGCCCCTTTCGTTCCGTGGCTATGATCTTCTTCGTGACGACCCGAGTGAAGTACCAACCAATATGTATGCATACGAATCGCTGACCGCACTCGGCATTACGCGTAATCAAGAAGCTTCCGTATTCCAGACGATCAATGAAGTGATGGGCTTCGTCGAACATTGGGGTGAAGCACGACATGAGCTGCCGTTCAACACTGATGGGCTCGTCGTCAAGGTAAATGATCGCGCGCTATTTGACGAACTCGGGGTAGTGGGGAAGCAGCCGCGGGCTGCGATTGCCTTCAAGTATGCTGCCGAACAAGCGACAACTATCGTGAAGGATATCGTGATATCGATTGGCCGTACGGGGGCAGCGACACCAGTTGCGGTATTTAATCCCGTCGTCGTGGCGGGCACAACCGTCCAACACGCAAGCCTTCATAATGCCGACGAGATTGCGCGAAAGGACATACGTATCGGCGATACGGTCGTTATATTCAAGGCAGGAGATATTATTCCTCAAGTCGAAAGTGTCGTGCTCGAACTTCGTCCAAAAGATTCGCAAGTCTTTCATTATGAGCAGGCGCTTGCGACGCAGTATCCTGAGCTTGAATTTGAGCGTCTTGGTGACGATGTGGTATACCGTGTCAAGGGTGCCGATAGCGATTTCATATTGAAGCGTGCTGTCGAGTATTACGCATCGCGCCAGGCGCTCGATATCGATACGCTTGGCGAAAAGAATGTGGTCGCGCTTGTTGATGCGGGACTTGTACGCGATCTTGCGGATATCTATACACTCACTGTTGATGATTTGCTGAGGCTCGATCGCTTCGCTGACGTATCGGCCAGTAAGCTGATCGATGCGATTACATCGAAGAAAAATCCACCGCTCGAAAAGTTCATCCTCGGCCTTGGTATTCGTCACGTGGGTGCACAGACGGCAATCGATCTTGCGAACCACTTTCAGTCGGTCGAGGCGATTAAGATGGCGACATCTGAACAGCTTGAAGCGGTTGATGGTATCGGCGTGATAGTGGCCGAAAGCATCCTCGCGTGGTTTGCCGATGACGATAACCTTGCATTACTCGATAAGTTTACACAACTTGGCGTCAAGCCTCATTTCGTGAAAAAGACGGGCAAACTAGTCGGCCTCAGCTTTGTCGTAACTGGTAGTCTCGAATCGATGAGCCGCGATGAAGCGGCCGAGAGAGTTCGTGCGCTTGGTGGTACCTTCCAAACTTCTGTCGCGAAAGATACGACGTATCTCGTCGCGGGCGGTAAGGTCGGTGCAAGTAAGCTCAAGAAAGCTGAGAGCTACGGGACTAAGATAATTGATGAGAATGAATTCATGACATTAGTGGGTCGGGAGTAAGGAAGAGTAGTGGCAGGATATTACACCGTATCATCGGCAGAGGGTATGCGTGCCAATTTCGGTATGCCGCCAGAAGAACGTGACGAGATGCTCGCAAAACTTGGTACTGAGCTCCGCGATGAGCTTAGATCCCTACAAACACAATCACGTATCACAGTAGCAACTCACGGAGGTAAGTTTCACGTTGATGAGGTGACGGCGACAGCAGTGCTCGATAGGGTATATGGCAATCAAGGCATTGAGCTTAATGTCATACGCACGCGCGATCCACTTGCGCTTGCTGAAGCGGATATCGTGTATGATGTCGGGTGGCTCTATGACCATGAGCGTCGCCGCTACGATCATCATCAGCCTGATGAGGCATTGAAGCGCGAGAATGGGCTGACCCGTTCAGCACTTGGTCTGATTTGGTTGCATTACGGCATCGCCTATTGTGAGGGCAATGAACGTGCGGCTGCGCAGGTCGACAACATACTTGTCAGGGGTATCGATGCGCGGGACAACGCAGAACTGAGAATGCCCGAAGACCCAGAGACGCCCGACTATGGTATTTCGCAAGTTATCGAGCAGCTCAACCCAATATTGAGCCGCGGTGAAACATATGATGGACAATTCAAAAAAGCGGTGGGTCGTGTCGCAGAGATTCTATCTCGGCTCTACGACAAAGTGCTCGTCGATCTCGAGACTGAGGATGCGGTTATTGCTGCACGTCTCGCGTCAGATGATCCACGCTATGCGGTAATGGATCACCAGGTCACGCCTCCTGATAGTCTCGCGAAGATTGAAGGACTTGAGTATCTCGTATTTCCAGAACACACAAACGATACCTGGCAGGTGTACACAATTCGCACGCCTGAAAATCCCTTCATATCGAAGCAGCCATTTCCTGAAGCATGGGCGGGGCGCGAGGGGAGTGAGCTCGCCGAGCTTACTGGGGTCAAAGATGCAATATTCTGTCACAAGAAACGCTTTCTTACGGTTGCGAAAAGTAAAAAAGGCGCGCTAGCGCTACTTGCTCAAGCGCTTGAGCAATCTGAACGCAGCGACGGCTGAACCAATTTGATGTTCCCGGACCGTTTGGTCTAAAGTCGGCGTCGGCCAAACGCTATGTCCGAGCCAGAAGCCGATAAGGATCAGGGCGTGTTCGGTGCTAAACTCTTCGAGATGGTCATCTACATCGTGCCCTGCCTTAGCGAGGTCGACGAGGAAACTCGTGGTATCCATACCGCGTGGTGCATGATCGGCCCAGCTCCAGTCGACAATGCGCACGCCATGTTCGGGATGCCACGCAATATTTGATTGGCGGATATCATAGTGCGCGAAGTGTTTGAGGTCTGGCATCGGTAACATTGACGCACGTGAGTACAGCTCATCAAGCTCGCTCGCGAGTGCATGTGCGCCATCAACGGCCGAATGGGTAAGTTTATCGATGATCTGCTCGCGTTGTGTGTCGAATGCGCCCCAGCCTTCATCGATAATTGTCTGATACGACGGGTTGATCTCGTCGAACGGTGTATATTCGATTGGCTCAAGTGTATGAAGCGCTGAGATGACGTCATCAACATACTGACGTCGTTCGTCGATATCACTCGGGGCTTTCCAGTGCCATCCATCGCGTGGATCGTATGCTTCGAGAAGCAGTGTGTGATCGCCTGTAAGTTCGATACGTGCGGGGATGTGGGGTGTCGCACCTTTGAGCTGTGTGTAGACGTGATGTTCCTTGCGTAAGTAGCGTTTGGAGTGCTCGGCTCGCGCTGGGTCAGTAAACTTGTGCGCGTCATGTCGTTTGATGAAGATGCGTGGACCATTAGGCAGGGAGGCGATGAGCCGCGTGTAGCCCATGTGTCCGCCACTTGGTTGTGTTAATTCGCTCCGACTGCCGAAGTACTCGAGCTGCTCTTTTAGGCTGCCATGATCGCGAATTGCCATATCAATCAGTGTAGCATGTGAGCCGTGCAGCTCATTAAGTGCGCGTAGCTCTGGGAAGGTGAACCATTTTGCCTCCTGCGCATCATCACCACCCCAGACGGGCGTGGCGCAGGGGTTGTGCCAGAGGAGAGCGGTCGTATCAGACCACGCGTGGAGCCGGCTTCGTTCATCGAGCACGGGCCCTTTATAGCAGAGCTGTGATTCATCACTCATTAGTTCAAGATGTGTTTCTTCGAGTACCTCACGCAAGCCCGCTACGCATGCTGCTTCGCCTGGATCGACGAAGCCACCAGGAAGCGCCCACTTTCCATTATCGCCGCGTTTGACGAGTAGAATCCTTGGCTCGTCTTCGCGGGATATCACGATAGGATCGACAGTATAGTTTGGCCCCCATCGCCAGTAAAATCCCTTGCCTTCCGCGAGGTCGGGGAGTTGATCGCGCCATGGGTGAAGTGGACGCCCCAGCTCGTCGGTTTCGATACCGATGTCGTGGAAACGTTCCTGTTCGATCGCTGAAGGGTAGGGAGACTCAGTCACAGCAATACTTTCGTGACCGCTCATGCTGCTACCAATTCTTGGGTCACGGTTCGCTCTGCAACTTCGAGCTGGTAGGCTCGTGCACCGAGGGCAATAGCTCGCGTGACATTCCGTGTGTAGAGTTCGACATCTTCAGGGTTGCCCATATGCTTTCCTTCACTATCACTCAGCTTCACGGTGCCTTGTGATACTTCCGGAGCTTCGGGTCGAGCGACCTTCGTCGCTTTCATAACGAAGTTATTTGCTCGCACGCCGAGGTCGTTGGTGAGGGTTGTACCCCAACCAAAGACGAGTTTGATGCGATCCTTGAATCGGTCGGCGAGTGCCACGATCATATCGATATCAAGGCCATCGCTATACACAATCGTATGAGCTGTCGGATCGATGTCGTGCTGCTCGTAAAAAGCGATAACCTTCTCCCCGAACTCAAACGGGTCGCCCGAATCGTGACGGAGACCGTTCCACGCCTCAGCTTGTGCTGGCGTAAAGTCGGTGAAGAAGTAGTCGGTTGTCCACGTATCAGTGAGTGCAGTTGAGAGATCGCCGCGGTGTGTTTCATCCCAGTCGCGGAGCATTGTGTGGTGACCATCGAGTGGATCGTTGCCCTTCATCTGCTCAAGCGCGCCGTAGACCATTGGCATTTCGTGTGCATAGGTGCCGATGGGACGCAGACCAAGCTCGTGGGCGAGGAAGATGTTCGAGGTCCCCATGAAGTTATCGGGGAGTTCCGTTGCGACACGTTCGATGACGTGTCGTTGCCAATCGTAACTGAAGCGACGGCGTGTACCGAAGTCTGAGAACTTAATGTCGGGGCGATTCTTGAGGATTGCAATCTTCTCGTCGAGACGACGATTACCCTCAGCATAGAGCTCCTCGAGTGAGCTACCTTCGGCGGCGAGTTTATTGGCAAAAAAGAGTTCGTTGAGCTCGCTCATGACGACAGTCTCCCAGAAGGTGACAAGTGGCCACGCACCGGTGGTTGTGACGCTTAGCTCTCCCTCCTCGTCGATACCCACTTCTACTGGGGGAAGGGGATTGTCGACGAGAAAGTCGAGGTATTCAGCGGTGAAGCGAGGACCGCCATCTTGATTGGTGAGCCCTGCAAGATACGCGATCTCCTCTGGTGTCCAACCATCCTTCAATTCGTCGAGGCGGGCAAGGAGTTGTTCGGGAGTGACGTATTCGGATAGCTTATTGGCACCACGGTTCTTGAGTTCGAAAGTGACAATCGTGTCACGATTCTTGTCGAACTCGACCTGACC
>Ga0302289_1000889_pt1 | contig 10496 bp, 10 predicted proteins | sample III_Fen_N1_2_FD_194552 | JGI IMG/M metagenome (GOLD analysis project Ga0302289, IMG submission 194552) | Peat permafrost microbial communities from Stordalen Mire near Abisko, Sweden - III_Fen_N1_2 | ecosystem: Environmental > Terrestrial > Soil > Wetlands > Permafrost | place: Sweden: Abisko...
AGGACGTAGCTCCAATTGAAAACAAGGAGATTGACGTGGATAACGTTGCAATCGAAGAAATGAGAGAGTCCGTTGAAGCTCTAGAGCGCAAGGTATCTACTCTCTCTATTGTTGAAGCAGCACCAGTAGCAGACACACGTTCTGCCGGTACTGTCCTAAAGGCAATCGTAGCTGGCGAAGAGCGTGCATATGCAGGCGGAACTTCTGCTGACGCTATTGTCAAGAATGGTTGGGTCGGAGACCTTACCAAGCTAGTTGAAGGTGCGTCCGTACTCCGTGGAGTATTCGGTTCTGCAACTCTTCCAAGTGAGGGTAACTTCATTGAGTATGGTCAGCTAAAGTCTGACTCAAGCGCTTTCGCTGTTCAGGCAGCAGAAGGTGATGACCTTACTTTCGGTAAGATTCAGGTTGAGACCAAGACTGCTGCTGTAAAGACCTACGGTGGATACACCCAGCTAACACGTCAGGAAATCGAGCGTTCTTCAACGAACATTCTTGACTTCCACTTGCGTGCGCAGGCAATCAAGGTTGGTCAGGTTCTTAACGGTGTTGTCCGTGCAGACTACAAGGCTCTACACGCTGCTCAGCTCGTTGCCCTTAACAAGGTGGACGTTTCTGCTGCTGCTGGCTACAACGGCTGGCTAGACGCAATGATTAACGCTGCTGTCAAGTTTGAGACTCTTGGTCTCAACATGGATTGCCTCGTTGTAGACAAGGCTACCTTCTTGGTACTTGCTAAGTTGCAGGGTGCAGATGGTCGTCCAGTAATGCTACAGACTGGTGCAGGAAACAACAACGTTGGTTCCATTGATGCTAAGGGTCTTGGTGGCGACTTCGCTAATGTCAAGGTTGTACTTGATGCTGGTCTAGCTGCAAACGAAGCTGCATTCGTTAACGCCAATGCAATCCGCTTCTACACCTCTCCTGTTGTTCGTCTACAGGATGAGAACATCATCAACCTCAGCAAGGACTTCTCCGTATACACATACGCTGCAATCGCAGACGAGATTCCTGCTGCTGTTGTTCCTGTTAAGCCAGTTGCCTGAGGTTCGTTATGGCTATTGACCTCAAGAGTTACGTAAATGGTTCTGTGGATGACTTGGAGTTTATCCAGTCATGCGAGTACCAAGCTCAAGACCTAGTTGATGGTTACGTTGGCCTTGCCATCGTTCCGCTAACTATTCTTGAGCGTGCGTACCTTGAGGTTGGTAGCGAACTCTTCCACCGTAGGAGTGCTCCTAACGGTGTAGCTCAATTCACAACTTTGGACGGTAGTGCAATCCGCATTGCTAGAGACCCAATGGTTGGTGCATACCCTCTCCTAAGACGTTATGTCGGATGGGGTATCGCATGAGCGAACTAATGACAGTCAGCACAGACCTTGCAGACACACTCAAGGATGCTGGAATCCCAGCATTCCCCACACTCCCTAATCGTATTACTCCACCAGTTGCAGTAGTACAGGCAGGTTCACCGTTCCTCTCACAAGGAGGCTCATTTGGTGAGTTCAAGTCACGTTGGGATATCACTCTAGTAACTCCTACAGGAGCTAATGACGTGAGCACGGAAAAGCTCTACGTCCTTCTAGAGGATTCCATCGTGGCTTTGGTTAACAGCAAGTACAGCATTGAAGAGGTATCCAAGCCTTATGCATTGGAAGCCAACAACGCTACGTACGTTGCCATCGACCTCAAGATTTACAACAACGTAAGGATTTAAGACATGGCACGAATCAAGGGTAACGCTCTAACTATCGAAATCGATAGCGTTGAGTACAAGACTCACTTGACTTCCGTTCTTCTAGAGCAGGCAGAGGCTGACAGCAAGTTCGTTACCTTTGCTGACGCTGCTGCTGGCGGTTCATATGAGTGGACAATGAAGGGCACAGCATCTCAGGATGATGCAGAAGACAGCTTCTGGAACATGGTCTGGGACAACACAGGCACAGAGGTTGACTTTGTTATGGCCCGTGCAGGTAATGCAGTAGCAACTGCTACACAGCCTCATTTCACAGGTACCGTCAAGATTGGCGTTAAGCCAGCCATTGGTGGAGACGCTGGTGAAGACGTTTGGAGCTTTGACTTCGAATGGAAGGTTGTAGGCGAAGTAATCAAGAAGATTACTGCCTGATAATGGCTGACGCAATCAACATTGGCAGTGGAGACGGAAGGGTACGCATTGAAGGACTTTCAAAGTCAATGCGTGCTCTCTCCAAGGCTGGTGCTGACAGTCAGGACATGAAAGACCTCATGCACACATTGGGCATGTTGGTAGTAAACGCAGCTAGCCCTCCAAGGCAATCAGGTGCCCTAGCAGGTTCCATGAGAGCAGGTAGAGGTAAGACAAAGGCTGTTGTAAGGGCTGGTGGAGCAAAGGCTCCCTATGCAGGAGTCATCCATTACGGATGGCCTGCACACAACATTGAGGCTCAACCATTCATCACACAAGCATTGCAGAGTCAACAGAACTCTATCTTCAATGCGCTCAATGATGGTATTGGTGACATCCTCAAGAAGAACGAACTAACGTAAGGATAAACGAGATGAAGGCATTGACTATTGGCGAGATTGCCAAGGTAGAAGAGCTAAGCGGTTTGAGTGCAACACAGTTCGAGAGTGAAGACTCTCCTAAGGCACTCTTGCTAGCTGCTATGGCATATGTCGTAAAGCGCAGGGAAGACCCTAAGGCTAAGTTCAGTGACGTACTGGATATGGACATGGAAGAGGTAAGCAACATCGTTGCCGATTTCCAGACTGCTGTATCGGAGTCTTCGAAAAGCAAGTGAGTCTAGGGACCAAGACCTAGCTATGTTCGTGGCAATCATTGGAATGTCACCCACAGACTATTGGGAGCTAACTCCCAATCAACGAAACGAGATTGTGTCAGCCTTCAACAAGGCACACAAGAAATAGAACTTCCTACCCTGTGTTTCTCGTTCACAGGGTAGGGACTAATCAAGGAAGGGAGCCAAGATGGCTGGACAGACAATTGTTGTTAGCGTCCTCGCTGACACAGCCAAGTTTAAGCAAGGCATGAACAGCCTTGGCTCTATGACCAAGGGCTTGATGGTTGGTGGTGCAGCTCTAGCTGCTGGTGTTGGTATTTGGGCTGCTGGAACCATCAAGGACATGATGCGTACTGAGACTCTCTCTGCCAACACCGCTGCTGTCATCAAGGCAACTGGTGGTGCTGCTGGTAGGTCTGCTACTCAGGTATCTGCATTCGCTGACAAGTTCGAAAAGCTAACGGGTATGGAAGCTGAGACTGTCACAGAAGGACAGAACGTACTTCTAACCTTCAAGAACATTAAGGGCACGAACTTTGATAAGGCAACCAAGAGTGCTGCTGACCTAGCTGTATGGCTTAACAAGGGTTCTCTTGAAGGTGCCAATATGGCTGGTGCTTCTAACATGATGGGTAAGGCACTGGACAACCCTACAAAGGGTATGACTGCACTCTCCAAGGTTGGTGTTTCATTCACTGACCAAGAGAAGGAACAAATCAAGACCATGCAAGCCAAGGGCAACATGGCTGGTGCTCAGGCAATCATCCTCAAGGCTGTTAATGGACAGGTAGCAGGAAGCTCTGTAGCTGCTGGTAAGACAACGGCAGGTATGTGGGCAAAGATTCAGAACGCTATCGGTAACGTCTCAGAAGATGTACTTTCATTCGTTCTCCCAGCACTGCTAAGCCTTGGTGATTGGTTCATGAAGGAAGGTCTTCCAGCTATCAAGGGTTTTGGTGACTGGATTAAGGCCAACCTAGTTCCAGCAATGCAGGGCTTTGGTAGCTACATCACAAGCACAGTCGTTCCTGCTCTTGCAGGCTTCGGTAAGTGGATTCAGGACAACGCTGCATGGCTCATCCCTCTAGGCATTGTCATTGGCACCATTGCTGCTGGCTTTGCTATCTGGACAGGTGCTATGGCTGCATGGACAGCAATCACAACTGCTGCTACAGCTATCCAAGCTGCATTCAATGTAGTTCTAGCTATGAACCCTATTGGACTCATCATCATTGCCATCATTGCTCTGGTAGCAGGACTTGTGTACTTCTTCACACAGACAGAAGTAGGTAAGGCTGCATGGGCTGCATTCTCAGATGCCATGGGTAAGACTTGGGAGGCAATCAAGGGTGCATTCCAGACGGGTATGAATGCTGTCATGGGCTTCCTAGGCAAGGTCTGGGACTACATCAAGCTTGTATGGAACTACAGCCCTTACGGACTCATCATCAATAACTGGTCAAAGATTATGGACTTCTTTGGAAAGATTCCCGGTTGGGTCAAGGGAGTATTCGACTCTGCCGTTAGCTGGCTAAAGTCTGCCGGTGAGAACATCCTCAAGGGTATGCAAGCTGGTGTTGATATTGCATGGAAGACAGTTACAACTTGGTTCAACAGCATTGATACCAAGGTCAAGGGATTCTTTGATGGTGCTGCAAGCTGGTTGAAGTCTGCTGGTGACAACATCGTTGAGGGACTTTGGAAGGGTATCTCCAATGGCTACAACTGGATTACAGGCAAGATTCGCTCTTGGGTTGGTAACGTACTGGACTTCGTAAAGAAGCTATTCGGTATCGCTAGCCCTTCAAAGGTCTTTGCAGGCTATGGCAAGTTCATGGTCCAAGGTCTTGCCAAGGGTATTACTGACAGCACGAAGTACGCAACAAATGCACTGGACAGGTTGAGCAACGACATGTCAGTTGGCTTCAACCCAGAGCTAGGCATCAATGGTGCAAATGGTGGTGGCAACGTCTACTACTTTGGTGACGTAAAGGTTACCCCTGCTAATAGCAATGAAGAGCAGGCACTAACAGACTTCATTGCAATGATTCCAAGACTACAGAAGGCAGGAGTGTAATGGCAGGAGATTGGGGTGCAAGCCACAACACAATCAAGATTGGATGCTTCTATGACGGCATTGAGGTTTCTAGCGACGGTAGCAAGGCAAGGATTACAGACCCTCGCGTAGAAATTAGCCGTGGAGACAACATCATTGACACCACCAACAAGCTAACAGTTTCAGGTGGAGCAGTCACAGATGACTCTTGGTCAAACCTAAGCCTTAGTGGTTCAGGTACAAAGCGCATCAAGACTGTTTCTGCTACTTGGTGCACCCTTAACTATGGTGCTACTTCTACACACGACTTCACAGCGTCACTGTCAGGTGTTGACTATGCTGGACAGACCCTAAGCAACACATACACCGTTACATACCCTGCACGTACCTTTGCTCTTCCTGCTGGAATTACAGGTTGGGCAATCACACGCAACTCTGACACAAGCTTTGCTATGTCATGGGTTATCTCTCCAACAACTGCTGCTCCAATCACCAATGTGGTTGTAGAGCGTTCTGAGGATGGAGTCACCTATGCCGTAGTTGCTACGTTGGGTGCTGTTACAAGCTGGACTGATTCTGGCACGGTAGCCAACAAGCGTTACTACTGGCGCATTAAGACAACCAATAGTGCTGGTGCATCTGCTTATGTGACTTCTGGTCAGTATGGAACTTCACCTACAGCACCAACAGCATTGACCAATACCTATGTGTCTGACACTCAGGTCAACATTGCATGGACCAATAACTCTGCTGTCATCACCAATAACATCCTTGAACGTGCTGATAGGACAGGTGCATGGATTGGTATTGCTACCTTGCCTGCCACAACCAACAGCTACCAAGACTATTCAATTGCTCTGGATAACAGGTACACCTACCGTGTACGTGCAGTTAACCTAGGCATCTACTCAGGCTATGCAAGTGCTGCTACAACTATTGCTACCACTCCCAAGGCTCCTACAAATGCTGTAGCTGCCAAGAATGCTGCAAACATCACTATTACTTGGACCAACAACGCTACTGCTGCTGGTAACGTAGAAATCTGGCACGCAGCTAATGGGGTATGGGATGGTGCTGCACTGTCAACCACTATTCCTCCTACTACTGCTACATACACTCATACTGCTGTCAATACAGCACAGACTCACCAGTACCGTGTACGTGCAAAGTCCAGTCCAAGCAACGTTGTGTACTCTGACTATGCAACCACTGGTGTTGTAACTCTTCTTAATCCTCCTAACGCTCCTACAGTTAGCTTGAATAGGTCTGTTGTTGACATCGCACTATCATCCTTCGTTGTCTCTTGGGTACACAATCCAACAGACGCAACGGTACAGACAGCGGCAGACGTAAGGTGGAGCAAGCTTGGACTTAACACATGGACAACCCTTAGTAGCACCACAGAGACAACACGCCCACTTTCTAGTGCTGTGCTTGCCAATGGCAACACCTATGAGATTCAAGTACGCACAAAGGGTGGTCACGCTACTTACAGCGCATGGTCAGCAAGCCAGATTGTCAAGACTTCTGCTATTCCAACTGTTACCGTCCTTGGTCCTCTAGGAACCATCGACACCAACAAGGCAACCATTGAATGGACATACTTTGATGCGTCTGGTACCACACAGTCAGCATGGGAAGTAGTTTTCAACGGTACCAAGTACAACGGTAATGGTGCAGCTACAAGCGTTGAGATTCCTGAGACCCTTACAGACATGTCTACCTACATCTTTACTGTGCAGGTATGGGATGGTGACGGACAAGCTTCTGTTGTATCTGGTTCTAACACATTTGATACAGACTTCCCAGAGCCACCACAGCCAGTACTTACAGGTGACTTTAATTCAGAGCTAGGACAGGTTGAGCTAAGTCTCAACATTCCTGCTCCTCTAGGTGGAGAAATTGATGCTAGCTATGCACAGGTCTACCGTCAGAATGGTTCTGACTGGAAGCTCATTGCTGACAACCTACAGATGCCTGAGTATGCAGACACAACTGTTATCACAACCAATGCATTCCCTAACCCAAGGCTTGCTGAGGATGGTCCTTCATCCATGGTTGGTGGACGCATTACAGCTTGGAATGGTCTTTCAATGTCCTTGTGGTCACACCCTGACTATTCCTTTGAAGATGCTGTACAGCGTGGAGTTGTTGCAAACGCTGCTGGTTCACAGACAGATGCTGGTGTGTACTTCTACATCAAGACTGACGCTGCAACTCCAACCAACATTGGTGTAGATGTAGTTGCTGGAACAACCATTACTGTGTCAAGCCATGTCTATAACTACATGGCAAACATCACTGGCGTTAAGTCACGTATCCGTATGCGTTTCCACAATGGCTCTGCATGGGTAGGTGCTGCTGTAAGTGGTTCAGACACAACAGCCATCAATGATGACTGGGTACGTGCATCTGTTACAGGTGTTGTTCCTGTAGGAGCAACCAAGGTTATCTTTGAGGTAATCAACCCCGGTGCGAAGACATACGCAATCAATGATGAGATTTGGACCTGCTTGGTTATGGTTCAAACAGGAGCGCTCACAGACTACTTTGACGGTAGCTTTACAGACGGCACTGATAACGTTCGTTGGCTTGCAGATATCAATAACTCAAGCTCAATCGTATTCTCTTCTGTTCCTAACGAGTACATCACAACCATTGACTACATCCCATCTCTCAATGAGGATGTTCTCTACAAGGCTGTTACATGGACTGACGTTCCAACATCAAGGGAGTCCAACCTTATCGCTATCAATACTGAGGGTTCACCTTGGGTGTTCATCAATGGTGGAGAAGGCTTTACACAGCAAGCCCGCATTAAGGGTAACCCTGCTGTAGAGACACAGCTAGGACGTGAGAAGGTTCTACACACATTTGCTGGTAGGACCAAGCCTGTTGAGTTCATTGGTGGAGCACGTACAAAGGTCTACAGCTTGAGTGGTGATGTGGATGCATTCGGTATGCATGAAGACAAGGGTTCATGGACAGCGTTTGAAACAATCGCTGACCTTCCTGCTCCACTTGTATACCGTGACCCAATGGGACGTAAGGCATTCGTTTCCATTGGAGACGTAAGCATTAAGCACGATGCGAAGTCTGAACTTGCAAGCATCGATTGCACACTAACGGAAGTTGATTATGATGAGAGCTAGTTTTGAGGAGACCTTCACCTTTGACCTGTTGGACACCAATGACAATATCCTTGGTCGTTTGAACGGGGTACAAAGTGGAGGTAGCCTTGACTACTCAGTTAGTGCAGACATTAGAGGAAGTGGTTCAATCAACCTAACCAAGACTGGTGACGTTGACTGGCTACATAGCCGTGTACGTGTGTACTACAACGATATTCCATTGATTACAGCAATCCCTAAGATTCCTGCTGAGTCATATGATGACGCACAGGTGACCATGCAGGTTGACCTCTATGACAAGACTATGATTCTCATGGACGACAACTTCGGTAATGCTTATGGTGTTGCTGCTGGCTCAAACATCATCACAGCAGTCAAGGCAGTCATTGCTTCTACAGGTGACACTAAGATTAACATTGAGTCTTCAAGCGCTACCCTCGCTACAACGCTGGTATGGGAAGCCAACACACCTAAGAAGACCATCGTTAATGACCTTTTGAATGCTGCCAACTACTGGGGTATCTGGTGTGATGGTTTGGGTTACTTCACAAGTGGTCCTTATATTGCTCCAAGCTACCGTCCAGTCATGTATGACTTTGTGGACAACGAAGAGGGTATGTACCTTCCAGCCTTTGAGCGTAACTATGACCCTTTTGCAGTACCCAACAGGTACAACGTCATTGGCAAGACTGACGGCAACGTAGAAGCTCTTGTTAAGTCTGCTGTTGACGTTGACCCTCTTAGCCCTTACAGCTATCCCCTATTGCCATGGCACACCATCACTCTCACAGGTGTGGAGTATTCAGATGCTGCCAACCTTCAAGAGATTGCAGACAGGCAGCTTGTTGAGTCTCGTCAAATCTCTGAGACCTTTGAACTCAGTCATCCTTACCTAGGATTTGGTTTGAACCAAGTAGTTACGTTCACCAATGCCAAGCTAGGTACACGCAGGGCAGTAGTACAGAAGATGACTTACTCGTTGCAAACGGGTGGACTCATCAAGTCAACAATCAGGAGTCTTGTATGAACAACTTGAACTTGCTCATTCCAAGGAAGGAGCCAGTACCAGACGTTGCACCACGTTGGGCAACAGTGACAGCTACAGCACCAATGACAGTCAGGTTTGATGGTGAGTCCCTGTCTGTGCCTGCTGTGTCCGTAGAAGGCAACCTAAGCGTTGCTGACCGTGTGTGGACAATCCTGTCTAACTCCCAAGTTGTCGTTGTAGGTAAGTACGGGGGTACGTCAATTGACTTGAGTGCATATGCAACTACGTCTGCCCTTACTGCTGGACTGGCTACTAAGCAGGCTACTGGTTCCTATGCTGCTGCTAGCCATACACACACGTCAGCAAACATTACAGACCTTGCTACAACTCTTAGTCCATATGCAACTACGTCTGCCCTTACTGCTGGACTGGCTACTAAGCAGGCTACTGGTTCATATGCTACGACAACTGACATTGTTGCTTCTAAGGGAAGAATGATTAAGACCACTGCTGGTCCTACCGTTGCTGCTGCGGGTACGTTCTATCAAGTAACAGGCTTCTCAAGCATTCCCTACAACACTGGAACCATGATGGCTACAACAGGCATCGTTACCATCCCTGTTACTGGTGTGTACCACATTGAGTTTTTCCTCCCTTGGTCTAGCTATGGCACAGCTTATGCACGTCAGCTAGCCATTGCCAAGGGAACAACTGCTGCCAGCATTGTTGCGTCAAAGAACGTACAAACGCTAGGCGTGTGGCAAGAAACTGTCACCTATGAGGATACCTGTACTGCTGGAACTCAGTTTACGTTCTGGATTCAGTCAGGAGTTACAGGCTCGGGTGCTGTTGCTTCAACAGCGCTAATTCCTCCAACAAGCGTAACTGTGAAGGAAGTATTGTGATGATTATGGAAGTAGCTACTGACCCATTGGCTTTTGAAAGCTGGGTACAGGTTTGTGCCCTGCTAATTTTGGTGGTAGGTGGATTGGGTTGGAGATACATGAGTGTCATCAACAGCAATGCCAAGGCAACAAGCGAAGTGGTCACAAAGATTGACAAGTCCTTGAGCACAAATAACAGCGGTAGTCATGTGAAGGACTCATTGGACAGACTAGAGGCAACCAACGCAGAGATTATTGCAAACCAAACAGTGATTACCCACAACCAAGCTGAAATCATCAAGGCTCAAGATGAACACGTAGTATGGGCGGAAGCCTTTGACGCAGAGCAGAAGAAGATGCACAAGGCACTAGAGGAATCCATTGACTGTCATGATGAGAAGCTAGCAACCATGTGGAAGCTAGTAGCACCTGAATAAAGAACTACCCCGGTAGAGGGAGCAGAGCGCTACAGACCTCATACCGGGGCATGGTAGGGAGAACCACCAACCTACATTCCCATTATACCAAGTAGCCCATCAATCATGGTGTTGAGTCTTGGTACGGTCATATACTGCTTAACTTGCTTGCCATCAATGAAGATGATGACCTTGAGTAGCATGTCATCCTCATAGTCTTCCCTACTTGTGTCATT
>Ga0302289_1000890_pt1 | contig 10486 bp, 11 predicted proteins | sample III_Fen_N1_2_FD_194552 | JGI IMG/M metagenome (GOLD analysis project Ga0302289, IMG submission 194552) | Peat permafrost microbial communities from Stordalen Mire near Abisko, Sweden - III_Fen_N1_2 | ecosystem: Environmental > Terrestrial > Soil > Wetlands > Permafrost | place: Sweden: Abisko...
GACTCCACCACCTTTTACTCGCTGCTTTTCTCACGGTTCCTTCGACATTTGTTCTCCGCGCCGAACCGCCCAAGCAACCGCAGGAAGAAACCGAGTTGGAGGATAAAATGGATGTGATGGGCACAGCCTTCCGCAAGCTGAAGCGCCAGGTGACCGATGCGACGCAGAACGCTGCTTCCCTTCAACTGGTCGCCACGATCCGTCTGGGCGCGGAAGAGGCGGTGAAACTTGTTCCCGCCAAAGCGGCAGACGTGCCCGCAGCGGAGCGCGCCAAGTTCGTGGCCGATTATCAGGTGAAGATGAAAGATTTGCTCACCACGCTGGAGAAGCTCGAGGTGGCGTTGCGGGCCGACAAAAACGACGAGGCGGCCAGACTCGTCGCTGAACTCGGCATCATGCAGAAGGTCGGGCACAAGACGTTCAAGCGTCCTGATAAAAAGGAGTGAGGAACGCCGCTGACTGGATCGCGGTCTCAGGCAGGCATGAAATCCAGTTTCATGGCCTTGGTAATTTTAGGTGTTCTCGTTTCGCTGACGACCGTTGGTTGCGGAACCGCTCGATTGTGGGGCGGCAAGGCCGGCAGTTCGCCCGCCAGCCTTGGCGGCGACATTTCGATTCCCCTAGGTAAATGAAACTAAACTGTGCGGTTACTTAACCGCTAGTGAACGCTAAGTGACGCTAATGGCCAAAATCGTACAGGGGGCCCGTTTCATCTAGTTTCACGTCGCAGGCGGGTTGAACTATTTCTCAGGTCTTAATTTAGCGGTTTAGCCCGTATTCTCACGGGCAAAAAAAGCGCCGGACGTTGAGCGTCCGGCGCGAAAACATGAAGAGGGATGAATCCAGGCCCTAATCAGGGCACGTCGTTAAATGCGTTCTTTTCCCACCACGCCTGGATGCGTCCACGTTCAAAGGCCGGCAGTAGATCTTTTTGCACGGCAATCTTGGCGATCGCGGGAAACTTGGCACCGAATTTCGTCGCATCAGTGGTCCATTCATCGGTGATCACGACGTCGAAGGTGCCACCCCAGGCGCCGGTTAGGCGTTGCTCCTGGGTTGGCAATACGGCACCACCTGCGCGAAATTCATCGCCCTTCCGCTCCCGGACCGTTGCGTCGATATGGCCGAGGTAAAACACCCCCGCCTTGGCCGTCTTCAGCCTGGCCGCGATCGGTACGAAAAAATCGGCATTCATCATCATGGACTGACCCAGGCAGTTCAGGCCAACGAGCGTGTAGGTGCCGGGTTCAAGTTCCATGCGCAGCAAGTAACTGCAGCCCGTCGCCGCGGAATTGGACTCGCTTCTCGACTGAGGGTCCGGCTCGAAGGTGATGACGTGCGGGTTGTCGGAAGCGGTCTTCTTCGACAGTTTGACCGAAAAGAGACGCGGTTGATACGAGGTCACGAACGTATTCTTTAACGTCACCGTCATCAGATAAACGGATTTGCCGGTTTGTGATGGTCCGGCAGTTTTGTCCAGATTGGCCATGCCTTTTTCGGTGGTGCAACCGGCGAAAAAAAGTGCCGCAGTTAATGAAATGCCTGCAAGGATGCGTAGTAACATAAAGAGCTTCGTGGAGTGAATGTGATGTGAGCTGGCTTTGGGCTGCCGTCCTGACCGGCAAGATGTAGCAACCCCGGCAGCTAGACAAGCAGGCAGAACTACCGTTCCGGCTGGCGGATAAAAAAGGACACTAGAGCTCATGGGCGCTACCAGCCTCAATACTCCCAGTCTCCGGAGTGGAGTGGGCGGTTCCCCGCAACGCTGTCGCGAAATTTATGGCCTAGTGAAAATCCTCGTCGTCGTGCGTCTTGGCGGCGTCTTCATCGCCGGGTGACGAAGCCTCGCGGCAATCCTCGGGGAAGGCCGGCTGGCGCTGGAGCCAGCGAGCGATGCACAGGCTGTTCGTGAGCGCCTCGTGCAAAGCCGAACCAAAGTCGTAGGCCTCGCCTTCAAACCCCGCCTCCTCCACGGCCTGATCGATCGCGAGCATGACGGCATACATCCGCCCACGCACGCCTTGGACATAGACGTCGATCTCCTCGCGTCCGAGATCGAGATTGGTCCGACAGGCTTCGGCGCTGTGGCTGTGGTGTGAGCGGCACACCTCGGGCCGCGCGCTGTAGATGGAGCAATTCCCCTCACGCAAAAGCACACAGGGCCTTTTCAACACCGCCCGCTCGGGGTTGGAACGCCCGGCGAAGGCCGCCCGATGAGCGGCCGCTCGCTCGATCAACGCCTCGAGCTCCACCGGCGAAAAGTGAGTCTGCACGTGGTGCGCCGCGATCAACACTTCATGGGCCTGCACGCCGACCAGCTCGTGGCAGCAAATGTCGCAACCCGCGCGACAGGCAATCGTCGCTTTGGCTGCGTCAGGAGCCGAGGCCAACGCGCGATCAAATTCCTTGAATGCGCTCGCGAGGACGGACAGGAGATCACCGGGATTACGCGTCTTGCGCAGTCGCTTCAGCGTGGTCTCACACGTTTTTTCGAACAGGGCTTCTTCTTCCGGTGAAAATTGTGCGCACATAAAACCGCCCAATAAATCTCAGGCTGGCATAGATAACAAGGATGGTCACCGCGCATACGTTCGCGTGCGGCGTGAACAGTCTCGCCCTGTCGCGCTCGCCTGGCTGCTCGCGCAGAAATCCTGGATTGTGCCGATCCCGGACACGACGAAGCTTGGCCGTTTGGAGGAAAATATCGGAGGTGCCTCAGTCGAGCTTTCGCGGGACGAACTGGGTGAAATCAATGCCGCCGCCTTGAAGATTACGTTGGTTGGAGCACGGTATCCGGAGCATCTGCAAAAATTGGTCGGTCGCTGAGTCCCGAGAGCGGTCGAGAGACTGCCAGCATAAATCAAGGACACGTTTCTAAAATGGAAATCAAACGCTGTGGCTCACGGCCTTCTAGCCCTGGACCGGCCGACTGGTTTACCGGTACGGTGCGGATCGACCCACTCTTTCAAGCGCCAGAACCGGCGCGCGTGGGTGGGGCCAGTGTCACGTTTGAACCTGGTGCCCGGACGGCGTGGCACACGCACCCGCTCGGCCAGACCCTGATCGTGACAACAGGCTGCGGGCGTGCTCAGCACTGGGGCGGGCCGGTCGAGGAAATCCGGGCTGGCGATGTGATCTGGTTCGCCCCCGGCGAGAAGCACTGGCACGGCGCGGCCCCGACCACGGCCATGACTCACTTTGCCATTCAGGAATACCACAACGCCAAGGCGGTCGACTGGCTGGAAAAAGTCAGCGACGAGCAGTACCGAGGATGATTTTTCAACACGCCTAAACTAAATCACAGGAGTAATCACGATGATCAAAGCCCGAGCTTACTCAGCGGTCAGAGTCAAATCGCCGCTCGCCTCCACCACGATCCAACGCCGGGAGCCCAACGCGACCGACGTGCAAATTGAGATCTTGTTCTGCGGTGTCTGCCATTCGGATCTGCACTATGCGCGGGACGAGTGGCACAGCATCATGGCCACTGTTTATCCCTGTGTTCCGGGGCACGAGATCATCGGTCGTGTCGCGCGGGTCGGAACGGGTGTCACGAAATACAAGACGGGAGATATTGTCGGGGTCGGCTGTCTCGTTGATTCGGATCGCACGTGTCCGCAATGTCAGGCCGGCCTCGAGCAGTTTTGCCCGAACATGACCATGACCTATGGCTCGCAGGACAAACATCTCGGCGGTATGACCTTTGGCGGCTACTCCGACACTATCGTCGTCGAAGAGCGTTTTGTCCTGCGTATTCCGGCTAATCTCGATCTTGCCGGTACGGCTCCGTTGCTGTGCGCCGGCATCACCACATACTCGCCGATGCGCCACTGGGGGGTAACCAAAGGAAAGAAGGTAGGTGTGGTCGGTCTGGGTGGCCTGGGGCACATGGGTGTGAAGTTTGCCCATGCTTTTGGCGCGCACGTCGTCGTCTTCACCACCTCACCGAAGAAAAAGGATGACGCAATCCGCCTTGGTGCGCACGAAGTGGTGATCTCCACCGATGCTGCGGAGATGGCCAGGCACGCCGGCAGTTTTGACTTCATCCTCGATGCGGTGGCGGCGGAGCATGACATCAATGCTTACATCGCCCAGCTCAAGATCGACGGTAACATCACGCTTGTTGGCGCTCCCGAGAAGCCGCTTCCCGTGTCCTCCTTCGCGCTGATCTTTGGCCGCCGCAGCCTTTCAGGTTCGCTCATCGGTGGCCTCGCCGAAACGCAGGAGATGCTCGATTTCTGCGGCGCTCATAACATCACCGCCGACGTCGAAGTGATCCCAGTCCAAAAGATCAACGAAGCCTATGAGCGGATGCTGAAGTCCGACGTGAAGTACCGCTTCACGATCGATATGGCATTGCTCAAGTCAGAGTAAGCGTGAAGGTTTTGTAATATGGAACTCTGGAACGCTGGAACGAACCACAGACCAGAACCAGAGCATTTTAATGAAGCTGTAGCCGTTCGGAAACAGAATACTGTCGCGAAAATGGTCTGGAGGTAGGGCGGGACCGCTGTCCCGCCCTACCTACAACGGCTTTAGCTACGTTTCGGATCTGTTCGCGCGCTAGGCGATTGGAGGGTGTCGCTCGGGATAAAATTGAGCGCGAGAAAACCCAGCGCTGACCGAGCGTCAGCCTGCACGGATTTCAACTCCTGGGTGAGCGGATTTTGCGCGGCAAGTTTTGTCGCCGTGGGCTCGACGGAATTCATAAAACGGATACGGAGCTGGTCGACGTCAGACACGAGGCCGGCCATATCGCTCGAACTGATCTCCGAGGTGGCATGATTTTTAGGGGCGGTTGGCCGGATTGGCAAATTCTCGCGAACGACAAAAAAGGCCATGGCCAAGGCTGCGGTCGCTCCGGCAAAGAGGGACAGCGCGACCGGGCGGTGTGAACGTCTTGGGGCCGGCGCAGACTGCCGGACGGCGAGCGCGATTTTCGCGGCAAGATCGGCGGAGGGGCGTTGAGTTTCCTGCGCGGTTGCACGACGGAGGCTGGTGACCAGTATCTCGTCGGTGCGAAAATAGGCCTGGCATTCAGGACAGTTAGCCACATGGCCGGTGGCATTTGAGGCACGACCGGCCAGCGCGGTCTTTAAGCGAACCACGCGGCAGGTAAAACGAGTTTTTCCGGTGGAGTTGTTCATGATTGGGACTGGAGTTTCATCAGACGTTGGCGGGCGCGGAAGGCGATGATCTTGGTGTGGGTCTGGGTGATCCCGGCGATGCGTGCGGTGTCTTCAAGGGACATATCCTCAGCATAGCGTAACCATAATATCTCAAATTCCCGGTCTGACAGCACGCGGCGGGCTTGCGCCCACAGGGTGTCGAGTTGGTCCCGTTTTTCGAGCTGGCGGTCAGGCGTGGGGTCTTGGGTGGCGGTTTCCTCGGCGACCTGTTCAAAGTTCTTTGCCGATCGGAAGTGGTTGAGCGCAGTGCGCCGCGCGATTGTGAGCAACCAGGCGATGAACGAGCGGGTTGGGTCGAAGCTGGCGAGATGCGTGTAGGCTTTTATGAATGTTTGTTGGGTTACATCCTCGGCGTCCTGCCGGTGCCGTGTCATGTGGAGGACGTAGTTGAAAATGCGCGGCGTGTGCAGGTGGACGATTTCATCGAAGGCCCGCATTTCACCCCGCAGGCAGTCCGCGATCAGGCGTGCGTCGACGGAAAAGTCGGACGACGGAGCGGGTAAGATTTCACCCGTGGCGGGTTGGGGGAGCAGAGGCATGGCTACATCGAAAGACATGCGTTACTATTTGGCCGGAGCCGGGCGCATCGGAGGGACCGCGGGAGCGGCTGGGGGCTCGGGAGCTTCGTTTTCGTCATCGGCCGGTTCTGGGTCTTGGGTGCTAACGGTGAAGGTTGCTTTGCCGTCGTTTTCATCAACGTAACGGATTTTCAACGTGTAGGTGCCGTCGACGCCGGGGAACTCGAAGCGAGCGTCGCCGACCGAATGGTTGCTAAGGATGATGTCTTTTCCGCCAGACGCAAATGGCGACTTTTCCACGCGGTAGTGAGAAAGTTTCATGTTCTCGGCTTCAAAATGGAGAGCCTGACTGCCGCCGGAAGGCGTGATGTCGATGCAATCGATCCGGGCATTTTCTCCCTCGTCGCGCTGTCCGGACAGAATGATGGTGGTGCCGTTCTTTAGGGCGACGTTTTCGATCGTGCGGTAAAGAAGCGATTCAGGCGCAATCGTGTTGTGGCCCGTTTCCTGGTCGGCCGTCCACGTATCGAGAACCTTGCCGGGAACGTCCCGCTTGCTGTCGGAAGCGTGTTCGCCATTAGATCTGTTGTGCTGTTCGTTTTGGGCCATCCCTCGAATCATCTGAACGAGGCCATCGCTCGGGAAGGAGAGGTTGACCGTGATGATCTTGCCGTTGCGCTCGGTTTTTAACGACTGGAGGAATTCGGCGATTTGTTTGTCGTCACTCTGGGCGAGCGAAAGCATGGCACCGAGCCCCTGGACAATTTTTAGAAGTTTGTCGGCCATTGCCTCATCGGTGGCGGCGAGTTGGATGCAGGCGGTGGTGAGCTTGTTGTCATTGCCGATGGCGACCGAGGCCGAACTGGCCATTTTTAGGATGCGGGCTTGCGGAGCGTTTTCGGGAAAGAGGCCGTCGGTATTTGGCACTTCACTGGCAGCAAGAACGAAGAGTGTTTTTGTCTGGGGAATCAGGGCCTTGAGCGAAGACGGGCCGCGGGCTGCCGAAGGCCCTTTGCCGCGGTAAAGATCGAGTGCCTTCAGCAGCTGTTGCCGGGAGCGGCTGACGAGGATGATGGGCTCCTTGGGGAACGCGACAGTGACCTCGCCTTTGATCGAGTACGCGGAGAACGGCAGATCCTTCACTTCGGTGACGATTTCTGGGTTTGAAATCGAGAACTGGACCGCGACACCTTCAGCGATTTTGCGCAGCTCGTCGGTACCCCGGAGGATGAGCGTGCCATCGATTTCTTTTGGGTCTTTTGAAAAGGTTGTGCCGTAGGCGGTGGCAGAACCGAGCGTCGCGAGTACTTTCTTGACGTCGATCTGGATATTGGCGCCAACCGGCAACACCGCATTCTTTTCCGCCTGGGCGATGATTTCCTGCCCGACGGGGCTTTCGCGCAGCGTGTTAAAATCCACATGGAGAACCCACTTGGCGTCGGCGGGCACGGTGGCGGGATCAAAGGCGGCGTGAACGGGTAATAGTGGGAGGGCGGCGAGGCAGAAAGTGGCAAACTGGGTGATTATGTTTTTCATGAGATGAAATTGTTTTGTACCTGATAATTCACCGCGATTGGGCGTTTGGTTACGCGGGGCGGGAAGTTTTCGATGGCCGGGCCGGGCCACGATGCGCTGCGATCAGGATTCTTTGGGTTTCGCGCCGGTCGCTTCACGCAAAGAAAACAACACTGCGGCAAGTGCCAGGAATATCAGGGAAAACAGCACGAGCGCGCTCGTGGCCACGAACAAACTGTCACCGTGAGCTGGTCCTCCCGTCTGTTGATGAAGCAAGCCACTCGCGACCGTGCGCACGTGATGCGTCATCGACAGGCGGTTGAGTTGGGTCGGAATGTTGCCCACGCCCATCTCGATGATGTTCGCGTAAACGATGCCGATTACCAGATAGCGACTGGTGTAGGCACCGAACGCGAAGCCGAGCGCGCTGAACGCCATCACGGCCAGGATTTGTGCGAGCAGCAACGAAGGCCCGGCGGTTGCAAGGCCGGGTACTTGCCGAAACACACCGACCGCAACAAGGACGGCGAGCGTCAGCAGGCATTGAACCTGCAGGCACGCGGTGTGTGAGAGGTAGCGGTAAAGCACGAACGCGGGGCGACGTACTGGGCGTGTGAGCACGTAGTCAACCGTGGCGGGCTTCAGATCGTCCTGAACCAGGCCAGCCGCAGTAAGAAATGCGACGACGGGCACGACGGCCGTCAGGTAGAAATTCACACTCCATTGGGCGAATTGCTCGACGTTGCCCGAACGCACAGCCGACAGAGCGATCAAGGCGAGCAAGCCGGTCAGTCCGGCCAGAATGCCGAGGCTGGCGGGCGAGAAAGACCGGGGGTACGTCAGGCGCCAGACGCCACCAAACGCGCGTCGCCATCCTGGCGATGCCTGCGGCAACGGGTCGGGAAGCGGCGGAGGCGTATTCATGGTGAAGCGGGCGCGCCCGTCGCTTTTTCGAGGAAGGAAGCGGTGCTGCGCACTTCGTAGATTTGTACTTCGCTGTCGAGGAGCAGTCTGTTGAAGTCCCCATAGAACTGGCCGGCGTCGTACCATTGCACCTGGAGTTCGTTGGGACCGGTATTTTCAAACCCGCGCACGAGTTTTCGATCGAAGAAAAAGCGCGCCAGTTTTTCCGGAGAATCGCAGCGGAACGTCGTCGATACGGGCCAACGTTTGCGCGCGTCGGGCGATGCGGCTTCGTTTTCATCGTGGGCGATGCGGCCCCAGCGCAGCAAAATGAAGTCGCTGCACAACGCCTCCAAATCGTGCAGGATGTGGCTGGAGATTACGATGCTCACGCCTTCACGGGCGAGCTGGCGCAGGACATTGCTGAAATCTTCGCGACCCATCGGATCGAGACCATTCATGGGCTCGTCCAGGATGATAAGTTTTGGTTCGTGCAGGAGGCATTGCGCGAGTTTCACGCGTTGCTTCATGCCTTTCGAGAGCGTCGTGAGGCGTTTTTCCCAGTGCTCCGGTGCGAGTTTCACGCGGGCAAGGGCATTGCGCCCGTGCTTTTCCGCGGCGTCGGCGGAGAGCCCGGAGATCATGCCGAGTGCGATCAGCCATTCGAGTGGACGCAGGCCTGGCGGCACGGCTTCACTTTCGGGACAATAGGCAAGCTGGGCCTGAACCAAGGGATTATTCCAAGGAGTCGCGCCAAAAATCTGGAGCGTGCCGGCGTCGGGTTTGATCTGACCCGTGAGCAGGCGGAAGAGGGTGGTCTTGCCGGCGCCATTGGGGCCAACGATGCCGGTGATGCCGGGCTTGATCGTGAACGTCACGTTGTTCAGCCCGAGGTAGAGGCCGTAAAAACGGCTCAGATTTTCAGCTTGGACAATCGGATTCATTCGGGGCGCAGTTTTTTTGTGAACACCACGGACGACACCGCGACCAGTGCGGCGAGGCCGATGGCAGCCCCAGCGGTGTCGTGAGTTTGTTCGTGCTGTCCGGCCTGAACGAGGTTGTGCGCTATCGAGCGGTTGACGATCGGAAGAGTCTCGCCGGCTTTGATCAGAACTTCATCAACCCGGAAAATCGACTGCCTCAGAATGTTTAGGTCGCGCTGAAAACTCGCGGCGCGAAGGAAATTGGGTGTCGTTGGAATATTCGCCAGAACCAACGCGACAATCCAAATGCCCATCCAGAGCGGTACGACCGTGCGCGACGTTTTGCCCAGAGACGAAACACCGAGCGCGACGGCCGCCAGCGTGACGAGACAGATGAAGTTGAAGAGCAGCGCGCGGCCTAGCGGCGAAAGCGAATAAAAGAGAAAGTCGCTGCCGGGTGCGAATGCCATGCTGAGCAGCCAGCCGAAAATCAGGGGGCCGGTCCACAAGAGTAGAATGATACCGACAATGATCCCGAGTTTACCGAGCAGGTAGTCGACCGTGGTGAGCGGTCGCGAAAGGTAGATCGTGAGGGCGTTGCTCGCACGGTCGCGGGTGATCAGGTTCGGCACGACGCTCGAAAGCGCTACGAGGCAAAGAAAAAGCCCGATAAACGAATGCCACCAGAATACAGAGGTGAAAAGTCCGCCGATGCAGATGTCGGGGTAGAGCAGCACCATTGCACAAAATGCCGAGACGACGGCCTGTGGCTTTGGCCCGAGGCTTGCCGCCCAGCTCTCCAGCCAACCGCCGCTCGCGAGGGATTGTGTGAAAATAAATCCCGCGACTGCCATGAACACGCCGGCTGTCCACGCTAGAAAAAGCAGGATCTTAAAGAAACGCGTGCGCATCAGCTGTCGCAGTCCGGTGGAGACGATGACCCAGCGCCGGTAGGCGACCCCCAGTGGCTTTTCCTGCCAGCGTCTCAGATCAAGCGTGGTTTCCATTTTGTGGAGTCTTGCTGGCAGCGAGCGATTTCAGGAACAGCTCGTGCAGCGCGTTGGGATTAGCCACGATTTCTGCTGGCGGCAGGTTATGTTGGCGCATGACAGCGAGGATCGGTTCGACGGATTCGGAGGCGGATTCGACGCGCAGGCGACCGTTGGAGAGGCGTTCGACGGAGAAGCCAGAGCCCGTTAACGCGGTGGCGAAACGTTCAGCTTCGGATGACGGCGCGATTTCGACGATGCGTCGGTGGCGATTCTTTAGCATCTCCATGCTGTCGTGTTCGATCACGCGTCCATCGGCGATAATGATCACCCGATCGCAGATGCGTTCGATGTCGTGCAACAGATGGGAGGAAACGATCACGCTCACGCCGAGCTGCCGCCAGAGTGAACCGATGAGCTGCAAAATGTGTTCGCGGCCAGAGGGATCG
>Ga0302289_1000894_pt1 | contig 10462 bp, 8 predicted proteins | sample III_Fen_N1_2_FD_194552 | JGI IMG/M metagenome (GOLD analysis project Ga0302289, IMG submission 194552) | Peat permafrost microbial communities from Stordalen Mire near Abisko, Sweden - III_Fen_N1_2 | ecosystem: Environmental > Terrestrial > Soil > Wetlands > Permafrost | place: Sweden: Abisko...
CGATTTTTTTGTGACCGGCACGAATCAAATATTTCACCGCATGCAGCGCTACGGATTTGTCATCGAGCGAAACACAGGGAATATCCAGTTCGGAATAGCCGCTGTTGATGAACAGAATCGGAATCCGCATGTTTTTGAGCGTTCGGTACAACGGGAGATTCGGGTTTGGAAGACCGCTTTTGGTCGGTTCAATGATGACCCCGGCAACATCGTTCTTTAAAATGAGATCTTCGAGAATGGCCCGTTCGCGTTCAACTGCGTTGTTCGTAAAGGAAATCTGTACGGAATAACCGTTATCTGCCAGAACATTTTCAATCCCACTGATCGTCTTCGGAAAAATGTAGCTGTTTACATACGTGGTAACGACCGCAATCCGCTTCCGTCCGGGTAAATCCGCACCATAGTTGGCGCTTACAAAAGTGCCTTTGCCACGGATTTTAATAATCGTTCCCTCATTCTCAAGAACCGATAATGCACTGCGGACTGTATCCCGGCTGACTCCCAGCGTTCGGCACAGTTCATTCTCCGGAATGATTTGTGCTCCGGGAGAAAAAGTTCCATCCTGCATCCGACTTTGAATCCACCGGGTCACTTCCGTATATTTTGCAATCTTCATCCGAAGCCCTCATACATTTGAATCAAAACACCTGTGGAAAACGAATTGTATGCATACATGTCAGCACCCGTCTGTATGCATTATATGAACGAAATCATACTAAATTGGGCGCTTTTTGTCAATACCAATCAAAATCGTCTTCATATCACGAGTCCAACTTGTATGCATACATCTCGATGTCACAGTTCTATATGCGAAAACGCTTCGGATCCTGCATTTCCCGCTCATCTCCAAAAATCGAGTCACTGAGAAATTCCAGCTTATGCAATATAAAAGACTGAGTCATGCATCTTCATCCGGCTCCGCAGAAGTGCCGGGAAGGTGTGCTGCGCACAGAAACGGTGCCTCTACGGGCGTCGTCTCAGGCAGAACCCCGGGACATCCAATAAACAGCCATCACTCCGCATCCCCGATCTCCACGATATGTCCGTCCGGATCATAGACGCGAAGGACACTCTCGCCCCATGCGCACTTCAGCACCCCATGGATGAACTTCCCGCAATGACAAAGGAGAAACGCTGCAGATTCGAAAGTGCCGATACACTTTTGTATCGCGCTTTCATCTGCATGAATACGGATATGAAGGGTTGCAGAACGATGACCCTTTCGCTCCGGAATCTCTCTTTTTTCCGGCAAATTTGCTTCGCAGCGTGATTTTTTGGAAATTATTTTTCGAAAAATTTGTATATAACCAAATTTCTGCGAAAATAATTATTTTCTCTTATTGATTATTCCCGTATGAATATGAGACGATGTCAATGCTTTTTGCTGCACGCAGGCTTTTCAAAAAAATCCGGTGTGTAAGGCTGATCTTTTTTCGCCCGGACCCGTTCATCTTATTTAAAAAAATGCAATTAAATGAGGGCTGCACATATGGCAAAAGATAACAAACCGGTCAGAAATCCTTCTCTGGTATCCTCTATTTCGAAAATGCACGAGAACAAATCTTTGGTGACATGGCTGAGTGTGGTTGACGATATTTTTGACGCACACTTTTTGTGCCCGGTAAAAATTGAGCCGCCTTCGGTGTCCGGTGACGGAGCCGATGCCGCGCTCACGAACGAAGACACCGTGATTGGTTTTCACCTGATTGAAAACGAGCAGCGGCAAAGTTTTTGCCTTGCTTTTACGGGCCGGGGCGAACTGAGGAAATGGACGCACGGCAGAAATCAGCCTACGATAACGATGACCTTTGGCGAATTGGCTGCGGTGGTTATGGCGGAAGGTTCCAAGGTTGAAGGCATTGTCGTAAATCCAATGGGACAGGATCTACTGATGAATCACAAGGTGGTCGAGAATCTTGCGAGCGAGATGGATCTGCGTGCGTACAGTTCGCTGCATAATGCGCGGAAAAAGAAGTCCTCCATGCATTATCCGGGCATGTTTGAGTTCCTTTGATTTGGATGCCGACTGTCTATGTCCGCAGCCTCCTGTTGATTTCAGCGGCTGCATGAAAATATGGGGGTGTTGTAATGATCGGTAGAAAGACATATATTGCCCATATTTTCGTACCGCTCATTTTAGGTGTGCTTCTCTATTTTTTGTTCCGGCCGGATACATATATTTCGACTTTTCTGCGGCAGATATTTCATGAGGCAGCTTGGGGTCCGATAAATGGATTTACAGTGGCACCGGCCATCGGAATGTTTCTGAGGAACTTCGGGTGCGACCTCCTTTGGGCCTACTCACTTGTTTTTGCCGTACACTTTTTTGCGGACAGTTCCGTGATGCCGCTCCGGTTTGTATTCATAATTTGTATTCTGTTTGAATTTTTTATTGAATATCTTCAATATATAGATATTATTCCCGGTGTCTTTGATATTATAGATATGGCATTTGAAGCGTTTGCATCTTTGCTTGCTTCGATAATTATATTAATTATCATACAAAGGGGGAAATTTCATGAAAAGGAAACTATCGCGTAGTCTGTGTGTTGTTGTTGTTTTTGCACTATTTTTACTTATGGCTCTTGGGAGCGGCTCTTCTGCAAATAAAGAAACGAAAAAAATCGTAGCGGCTGAAGATACAGAAGCCAGCGATTCTACGAAGATTTCCGAATCAACCAAGTTGCATGAATCAGCCAAATCACCTGAAACCGTCATATCTTCCGACCCCGTTGAAAATGTGCCGTTCACAATTGAACCAAGCGTTTTGGTGGATCAGGATGGCCTGAAGATTTCCACTACCGGCATCACGGATGATGATTTTTGGGGTACGGGTATTAAGCTGCTGATTGAAAACAATACCGCAAACAACATTACCGTTTCCTGCAATGCGCTTATTGTAAATAATTATATGATTTCCGGTTCCCTGTATTCGAATGTCTCTGCAGACAAGAAATCCAATGAAGTGTTATACCTTTCTTCCGATGAATTGAAGGCCGCCGGCATTAGCAGCGTCGGTCAGATAGACATCTATTTTCATGTCACTAACAGCGACAATTATGACGCAATTCTTGATACGGACTGTATTTCGATACAAACATCTCAGTACGCGGATATGGAAATAAAAGCGATGGATGACGGCAAAGAATTGTTGAACCAGGACGGCATCCGAATTGTCGGGAAATATGTTGATGAGGACAGTATCTGGGGTACGGCTGTTTTGCTCTTTATTGAGAATAAATCCGGGCAGAATATCACAATAAGCTGTGACAATATGTCCATTAACGGTTATATGGTAACACCTATATTCTACAGTACCGTTTATGACGGGAAAATGGCAATAGATGAAATAGAAATATTTGCAACTGACTTGGAAGAAAACAATATTACGAGTGTGGATGAGATAGAACTTGTATTCCATGTTACGAATGCTGACTCGTATCATACTCTTTTTGATAGTGAAATAATTACTTTTGCTGCACAGTAGCGCCCGAAAATTCTACATAGAGCTATTGCCGAAGCGTCACAAATCCTTTTGGATCTGTGACGCTTTTTCTTTGGCTCACATTTTTCTACGTTATCTTGATCCCGAATATTTTTTTCGCATAAGATCCGACAACGATCATATTGTTGTAAGCGGCCGGGGAACTTTCCACATTGGCGCCGAGCGAAATCACATCCAGATCTTTTCCGGTCCTGGGATCGAACAAATGCATATTGCCGGCTGAATCACAGAACACGGCGTACGTCTTGCCGTCGTCACCCTTGATCGGTACCGGCGAACTCCAGCTATAAGCCGGCAGGTCGCGTTCCCACACCAGTTTTCCGGTTACCTTGTCCAACGCGATCAGTTTGCCGTCTGATACAGAAGTAGTCAGGCAAATATTGAAAATAATCAGATCGGAGATATCGTCCTGGCCTACGAGCGGAGTTGCCAGGGCGCCTCCATTGAGATAAAAATGATAGACGCACGGGACATCGTACTGCCAAATCAGCTCTCCGGTCAGAGCATTCAGTTTGCGGATATTGCAGTCAGCGCCCACTTTGGTTAAGGCAGAGCGCTTGTCAATCTCATTAGCTGTGTAGAGGGAGACCCCGGCTGCGGAATCCTCGAGCGTAATCGTGCAGTCGCTGTCATCGTCGCCATTGAAGATCCAGACCGGTTTCAGGGTGTTCAGATCAAGACACTGAACCACGCCGCCGTTATCGCTGAAATACAGGAAATTCTTGTAGGCGGCGGGGGAACTTTCGATGCCAAGTTCATTTGTATAACTGGTCTGATAACGATAGCGGGTGATTTGCGGCGTTATGGAAAGCTTACCCGCAGCCTCATCATATCGGGTGTTCAGCTTGGTCAGATATACCATGCCGTTTTCGGCGCACTCTATGAAAGTGTCGGTTTTGGCATCGATCAGACCGGAGGAATCCCAGGCGCCCCATTTGCGGAAAGCTAAGTCATCCCGGCCATACAAAGCATACATCTCGGTCTGGTCGAGCAGGTTGAAGATATGGTAGTTGAATTCTCCGTATGTGCCATCGTTTTCGTTCAGGCCCTGCCCGCAGTACAGGATTGGATAGCCGCGCGGGTCGATGACGCCCGTCCCCTTGAAAGGGAATCCCACGGTAATCGGGTTCCGCGTCTCTTTTCCGGTCGCAAGATCCAGAAAATAGATGTTCCCGTCAAACACAGGATAGATAACTTCAACGAGGTCTTTCTGCTTCATCTCCGGTGAAATATTCATGGCCATTCGCGTGGAGGCAGGCCAATGGACCAGAAGCGGCTGCCCCGTCCACCCGGTACCCGGCCAGTAGCTATCCGTGGAGGTAACGGCACCGATATCTTTCGTCCAGACGATTTGAAGCTTCTTCTGGCTGACATCGGCCGTGCCCCATGCGGGTGCTGTGCGATAATTGTTGCCCCGGAAAGCCAGAACGCCATCAATACTTGTATAGTCTTCGGGAGCACCGAAAGAGATCGGGGTGTCCGTCGTATAGCCGTTCAGCGGAAGTCCGAGCCTGAAGATCCAGTAATTTATGGACGCGCCGTCCAAGCCGGTCATCGTCATTTTCTGTTCCGGAAAAGCGTTCGCACCATCAAAGACAGCCGGAGTTTCCCATGACATTTTCAGATCGTCCGGATTGGCCGGCGGAGGAGGCGTGGCATCGGCCACGATAACCGGCGTGGGTGTCGCGGCTTCACTCGAAGTCGCGTCCGTTTGAGACGAGCCGCTCACATGGGACGACATGTGAGCGGAGGTACCCGGCGCGCTAACGCCGAACCAGCCCTGCGAGAATGCCGTCATCACGGTCACGATGACAAGTCCTAAGGTAAAAACCACACCGAGAACGAGGCGCCGCGTTTGCCTTCTCCTGCTATTTCTGGGTCTCATAAAAGCACCATTCCTTCATTCTCTTATTTAGCTCTTGTAAAGAACCGAACCAACTTAACCATTTCATACCACATTACGGATATAGCTGCAATGCCGAAAGCCATGAGAAACTGGACGAAAGTAAGGGGAGAAAGCTTTAGAAATACGTGCAGCGGTGTGTACATCATCAGAAAGAGTCCTCCAAATGTTCCGATATTAACGACTAGCATGACCTTATCCTTGATCAGTAACTTCAGTGACTGGAACGCAAATTTACTGTTTGAACTGTTGACCTGCACAAGGAACAGGTTCGCCAGCATAATGACAGACAGACCCATTGTACGGGCAAGGAGTGCATTGTCAGGGTTTTGCTGAAGTACTGCGTAATATGTGCCGAAGGAGGCTCCGAAAATGGCTGCTCCCTGCAGGATACTTTTGACAAGAATGGCAGCGGGCAGTATTTTTTCGTTTGGATCGCGGGGTTTTCTGTCCATAATGTCGTGCTCAGCCGGCTGCCGTTCCAGTACGATAGAGCAAGTCGGATCGATAATAAGCTCCAAAAGAACGATATGCAGCGGGAGTAACATAAGGCTTGCCGGTGCGATGCCCAGAAGAGGTGCCAGGAGAGAGGCAAATGCAATGGGAATATGAATGGTAAACACATAGCCGACTGCTTTCCGGATATTGTCATAGATTCTTCGGCCGTCTCGGATGGTGTCCACAATCGTTGAAAAATTGTCATCCATAAGGATCAGATCGGCTGCTTCACGCGATACCTCCGATCCGCGTTTGCCCATTGCGATGCCAATGTCCGCGTTTTTGAGAGCGGGCGCGTCGTTCACTCCGTCCCCGGTCATGGCGACCACTTCCCCATTCTCCTTGAAGGCCTTGACGATCCGCATTTTGTGCTCCGGTATAACCCGTGAAAAGATACTTACATCTTTTACTTGTTCCCTGAGCTCTTCATCACTCATTCCGTCCAGCTGGTCTCCGGTAATAATGTGATCGCAGTTTGGCATTCCGATCTGACTCGCGATGCTGCTTGCAGTAATCCCGTTGTCGCCCGTAATCATAACTACGCGAACTCCCGCTTTGGTGCATTTTCTTATGTCCTCTTTAACAGATTCCCGCGGCGGGTCGGCAAGGCCAATTAGACCGCACAGTGTCAGAGAACACGCTGAAATAGTCGTCGGGATCTGCGCCTCCGATGCAGGTTTCATCATCCCTACAGCAATGACGCGAAGCCCTTTGCGGGACATATCGATGATTCTATCTTCGGTTCGCCGGCGCTCGTCTTCCGTCAATGTACTGATCGAAAGAATTCTTTCCGGCGATCCTTTGCATGCAACAACAATTTCACTGTCGTGATGCCATACGTGTCCCATCATTTTCAATTCGTTCGTGAAAGCGTATTCCGTAATCAGCTCACCTCCGAAAAGGTGTTTCTTTGTGATTTTGTTTTCTTCGCAGTAGCGGAGCATCGCCTTTTCCATCGGATCGTAGGCATCGGTCTCGCAGCCAAGGCCCATGACTTCGATTAATTCCTCTGTACTGTCGTTACTGCTGCCGTCTTCCCTCAGAGTCCACACATCCTGCACGGTCATCTGGTTCATGGTAATCGTGCCTGTTTTGTCTACACACAGCACAGACACAGCTCCCAGCGTCTCAATGGCTGGAAGCTTTCTGACCAGAGACTTCTTTTTTGCAAGTCTCCATGCACCCATCGATAGGAAAACGGTAAGAATAACGGGGAATTCTTCAGGGATCATTGCCATGGCAAGGGTAATACCGGACAGGATGCTTTCAACAATGCGCGGCCCGAACGTATGGTCAGGAATATTGAAATAGGTGATCGCGCTGACTAGTGCAAAAAACACGGCTGCGATGCCTGCACAAAGCTTGACCAGATGACCGGTCTGATTCTGAAGCGGTGTCGGACTTTCCTTCGCAGCTGCGACATCAGAGCCAATCTTTCCGTATTCAGTAGCAGCTCCGATTTTGTCGACCAAAATATATGCGGATCCCATGGTTACAAGTGTTCCGGCATAACAATAATCTCTGCGCCAGTAGTCGGTTGATTTATCAGCACTTCCGACAGTAACCTTCCAGACCCCCTCCGCTTCTCCTGTCAGAGAAGATTCATCTACACATAAATCGCTGGACTTAACGACTTCTCCGTCAGCAGGAATTTTAACGCCCTCCGCAATCATCATCAGGTCGCCGGGCACAAGATCCCCGCTTGCAATAATCGTTTCTTTGCCGTCACGAATTACAGTGACATGCGGAGCCGATAAATCTTTAAGCGCACTTAGAGTCTTGTCCGTCTTCCATTCCTGAATGACATCAATACCGATAATACCGACGACAAACACCAACATAATCGCTCCGTCCCGTGGCTCGCCTAAGATAAAATAGATTACAGCGGCAACCAGGAGCAGCAAAAACATCGGCTGTCCAATTGTATGGAGCACTTTGATGAAGAAGTGTTCTTTGTTTTCCGGAGTCAGTTCGTTTTTGCCGAATTTTTCCTGTCTTTTTTGCGCTTCGGCCGTAGTCAGCCCCTGCGTCTGAGATGAATCTGTCATAAAAAGTTACCTCCAGTTTGCTTTTGCACTCGAAAAGATAGCTCAATAACACTTCACATGATCTGAAATACCTGATTCAAGGTATAAAAAAACACCTGTGAAACATTCCTGTCCCACAGATGCGAGAGATCGCTCTGCTGCCACTTATGCGGCCCAGCCCCACAAACCAAAAAAATCGGTTCATCGCCTGCTCAGATTGTACTGTAGAAATGTATGCAGTGCAAAGAGAATGTCGCTATCATATCACGAGCCAGCCAGAGACGTCAACCGTTGAGACACCTGATGAAGTGACACCTGACGAAGTGTCACCTGAAGCATTGTATGAAGTGTCATAATCCATTGTTTGCAAATGCTTTTTGATTTTCACTAACTGATATTATTACTCAATACCGCTGACTAATCCTGTCAAGAAAATGTCCTTTTCTCAACCGGAATGGCAGTCAATTCATCCATTTTTACTGCAGAATCGTAACGGAAACAACTTGCTTTGTGCTAGTAACCATTGTATGATAGCTTTGTCATTTAAAGAATTATCAGGAGGATGTTTTTTGGGTATCCAAGTAATTATTGATGTATTTCTTCATTTGGATCGGTATTTAAATGTGCTTATAAGTCAGCATACAGTATGGGCATATGGCGTGCTTTTTCTTGTCATATTTATGGAGACAGGTGTAGTTGTATTTCCATTTCTGCCGGGAGATTCCCTTTTGTTTGCAGCCGGTACTCTCGCTGCTGCCGGAGCACCGATTCATATTCCACTTCTGTTATTCATCCTTTATGCCGCCGCCATCGGTGGAGACACACTGAATTACCAAATCGGTCATTTGATGCGTGGAAAAATGAAGAATCGGAAAAAAATACGTTATATCAAAATGGAATATTTAGACAGAACGCAGGCATTCTTTGAACGAAACGGCGGGAAAACAATTACCATTGCCCGGTTCATTCCAATTATCCGAACCTTTGCTCCCTTTGTGGCCGGCGTTGGCAATATGCCCTATAAATGGTTTTTAGGTTATAACGCCATCGGCGGAATTTCCTGGGTAAGCGGGCTTTTCGGAATTGGTTATTTTTTCGGGAACATTCAATATATAAAGAACCACTTCAGCCTTGTCGTCGTTGCCATTGTGATTATCTCCATTGTTCCGGCTCTTGTGTCATTTGTAAAACGCAAAGCAACAGCAATACCTGAGAATGTAGAATAGAATAATTCTCGTTTTTTCCCGTATTTACTCCGCCTTCATTTTGTATCTACTTTGATTTCGAAGCTGAAGACCTCACCGATCGTGACGCCGAATGCGTCGGCAATACGGAATGCCAGTTCCAGCGAGGGCGAGTATTTACCTGCTTCGACGGCAAGGATCGTCTGCCTGGAAACACCGGCTTTCTCGGCGAGCGCCTGCTGCGTCATTTCACCGGCGAAAAACCGCAGAGTACGGATGTTGTTCGATATTTCGATTTTTTTAGCCATTCCGGACACCCTTCCTGTAATAATAAAGACTCATACCGCCTTCTGCCAGTGATCCGATATTAAATGCAACAAAGATGATGTTGAGCATAACGGCAGGTGAATAATTCATAAGAAGCGCGACGAGTCCTGCGACAAATCCGATGCCGGCAAAAACGAAGCCGACGCGTGATGACTTAAGCCCAATCAGTTTGTCCATTTCGTCTTCCACCATGGAAGCCTCAATGGTTTTGTTGATCTCCTTCTCGTCGCAGTTCCGCTCTTTCACAGCGATTCCTATCGACATCGCTATGTGGAAAAGGATCATCGTGATGATCATACCCACGATCCCGATACCGATGAATAGCAGCATGGTAACCGCCCAGAATTTCCAGTCGCCCGGTGCGACTTTTCCCGCTTGCTGTTTGCCGAAAGCATAAATGCAATAAGCCGCCAAAACGATAACTCCCGTGATCATACTTGTGATGGTTCTCTTATTCTGATAAGACATATCTGGTTCGCTCCTCTCAAAACTACGAATTCTCTGCTTCATAAATGCGTGTAATCTCTGATAGACATAGTGTAAAGTTTATTGTACATTATGTCAAGTGTTATTTACCACAATTTGTACAATGAATCGGCGAATTGCGATCCGTTTTCGAAAGATTAATGTTCGACATGCAGTTTACCGGCAAAAATATACGATAGAGCAGTAACTCTATCCATTCCGAAGCCGATTAATTGTTTTCATGAAGACGGTTTTTTCACATTCTTTTCGTTTCATCTGCAAAAATCATTCAATTTTGCCTAATATTATGTGTATTTTTTGATTTTTACCTCTTTTTGTGCAAAATGATTAGTGACAAATCAACGGCATTTGATATTATAGAGTACGGAGTGAAGTAACCAGTGATAAATATTGCTAATTACTTCATATTTATGAGGAATAGAGGGGAAAATTAGAAATGAAAATGAAAGTACTTCGCAGTCTATGTCTGGTCCTGGTATGTGCCATGTGTTTCGCGATGGCTGTCGGATGTGGGTCCGCTGCTAAATCTGAC
>Ga0302289_1000898_pt1 | contig 10447 bp, 6 predicted proteins | sample III_Fen_N1_2_FD_194552 | JGI IMG/M metagenome (GOLD analysis project Ga0302289, IMG submission 194552) | Peat permafrost microbial communities from Stordalen Mire near Abisko, Sweden - III_Fen_N1_2 | ecosystem: Environmental > Terrestrial > Soil > Wetlands > Permafrost | place: Sweden: Abisko...
CCAGCGACTTCCAGACCCTCTTGCCGCTATGCAGCAAAGATGCGAAGAAAGGAAATACAAACGAAGGAATTATCGCATCACTTTTCTTTATGGGTTCCGTTACTGCTCGAGATGAATGGGTTCATGATTTTTCAAGTAAGAATTTGGAACAAAAAATGTCATATTTTTCAGATAGTTATAATTCCACTCAAGATTGGAAAAAGAATAATTCGATTAAGTGGAGTCGAGATCTCATTAAGGAGTATTTGGGAGGTAAAAAATCCTCTTTTTCGAAAACTAATATTGCAAAGTGTTATTACCGTCCGTTTGTCATTTATGAATATTATTTTGAAAAAATATTCAGTGATGTTCTAACAGAAAATCACTTTGTTTCATTTGGTGACTCCCTAGGTTCTGATAATAAGCTTCTTGGTTTTCATCATGGTACACGGCTGTCTTTCGCCTCAGTTGCTAGTCAGTATGTTCCTAACGTGGCAACTTTTTCAGCTGATCCGGCAATTTGGGTTCCCCTCTTTCGTTACGAATCCGGCAAACGCGTGGAAAACATTACCGACTGGGCGCTCGCTGAATTCCGGTCACACTACACCGATACGAAAATCACGAAGGAAGATATCTTCCACTACGTGTATGCGGTGCTTCATAATCCCGAGTATCGGAAGAAATATGAGATCGACCTCAAACAGGATTATCCGCGCATTCCCTTTTATGGCGACTTCGCGCGATGGCGGGACTGGGGCAGGGAACTCATGGAAATGCACATCGGATTCGAAACTATGACTGAGTATCCGGGAATCGAAATAGTACAGGGAAACGGGAAGGGCAAAGACACGAAGACAAATACCGCGGGATATACCAAAGACGAAAACGGAGACCGCGTCTTTGACGGAACCGTCACCTTTTGCGACGGATCGGGACTTACCGGTATACCGAGCGAGACATTCGAATATCGACTCGGCAACAAAAGTGCCATCGAATGGATACTCGACCAGTACGTCGCCCCCTCGTATCCCACCGACGAAGAAGTCCTTTCGGGCAAACGCAAAATCCGCGAAGACGAACGCGTCCTCCGCGACAACTTCAACACGTTCAAATTCGCCGATTACAAAGACCAGGTCATCAACTTGATCCGCCGAGTAACCACCGTCAGCATAAAGACCGTCGGGATACAGAAGGAGATGGAGAAAGAGGTAAACTAATGATAAAACCTGAAACAATTTTTTGGGATACCTGCGCGATACGGGAATTCGATACAAAACTAATCCCATGGTTTACAGAATTTCTCGGTACCGACATAGACTCGGATACTAAGGGTAAATTTCAAAAATATCTTTCAGCCTTACGGGATGATCTCGTTCTGGTCGCAGAGCATCCTTATACCGACAAAGTCTTTCGGGACAGCTACTATCATTTTCACGCCGCAAAATACCGGAGCATTCCCCGTAACTGCATGCGCGTATTCCTCTTTGAACAGGATGTCTCTTTTAGTAAATCGCCTTTACTGGCTGATCAGGAAGCCCTTCAGAAAGCTTTCCTGGGATACTTTGTGTTGCGACCTCTTCCGTCGCATCCCTTTGGCCGTGCCATGATCTCACCCAAGGCGTTTAAACAGAAAGATTTCGTTTGTTGCCTATCTGTTTCAACTTGTGGTTTTTTCGGTCATAAGCTTCATGTAGCGGCATATCCGCATGAGTCACAGGATTCGGAAACGCATTCGTGCGCCGAAACGGCGATATGGACGATCTTTGAGTACTATGGAAACCTCTATTCCGAACACCGCCCTGTTTTGCCGACCGATATAACCCGAACGCTTCAGGCAGGATCACCGAGAAGACTCTTGCCCTCAAAAGGGCTTTCCGTCATCGAAATAGCACGCGCATTACAGAATTTGGGACACGATACGCAGACATTCTCTCGTGGAGCAGGAAAGATGAGCGATCAGGATTTTTTCAGGTATCTCCATTATCTGATCGAATCGGGGATACCCGTGGTCCTCAGCCTTGAATTGGCCAATTCGCAAACTGGTTCAAAAGACGGACACGCGGTCATTGCAATGGGACATACTTTGAAAACCAATGCGCAATGTCCTGATCCGGCCAAGACCCAAGATGAAATTCGACTGTTCGATTCCGCTGATATTTGTTGCGATTTAGTCTCTATCGACGATAATAAGCCGCCATATACCGTTTTATGCCCGAAAAACCCCGGCACAGCATATGGAGAGTCGTATCGATCCGATAGCAAAATACTCCAATTTATTGTCCCCCTCCATCGTCATATGTATATGGATGTGATTGGAGCGTCAAAACTAATACATAATATTCTGTTACATCCACAAATCGGAATACCGAGGTTTACCCGAAAGATTGATATTTTTTACCGAATCTTGCTGACTGGCAGCCGATCTTTCAAACATTGGTTGTTGCAGGATCCGGGTTTTAGCCCTACACTGAAGGAAATCGTCATTGGAACGGCTATGCCACGCTTTGTTTGGATCTGCGAACTGAGCCGCCCCAAGGACTATGCCGCCGGTAAAGCAAATGGTTTTATGGTTATCGATGCGACGGGACCGGTCAGTGAGTCGTCGCTGCTCTTGAATCTTTTTGCCGGAAAAATTACACTATTTACCGCTGATGGTACCTCTGAGTACTATTCGTGTGGAACTTTTTCATTCGGGCAATATAAGAACAATCTGAAAGGTGCGTGGTCAAATTGGAGTTTAAAATGAGAAACATGGTAGATGAAGCGTTACAGACGCGAAAAGAAACCGGTGCTTCATGGAAATACAACAAAGAGGAAACCAAAAAAATCCGTGCTGAAATCAATGAGGGTCTTGAGGATGTATCAAGGTTGTCCCGTGAAATACAAGCACAGTCCGAAGTAGCAGCCTCTACGTTTTACCTGACGTTTTAAAAAAAGAATCCCATCGGGAGCCAGGCGGCTAAATTGCCGCACGAGGCACGTGGCCGACTTTCACTCACCCGGGACTCTATCCAAAGAATACTAGCTATCTCGCAATACAGTCAAGTTGCATAAGCTGACACATACAGTAATGCAATCCTTCGCGATATCAGGTTTTTGCATGATTTTGCGCACGCGTGTGATTCTGGATTCTGATCGCAAGATCCATTTTGCCTTTTGAGCCGGTCTTGGAGTATATACTGGAAACGTGAGTCTTTACCGTGGGCATTGAAATGAAAAGAAGGGCCATGATTTCCTGATAGGTTTTTCCCTTTATCAAAAGCTCCGCGATTTCTCGCTCGCGTTTTGAAATTTTAAAATCATCGCAAAAAGAATCAGGAATGTCGATAATCGATTTTTCCCTGTCTGAAAGAAGTCCCGCCGAGCTGCGAATATATAGAACATTCCATGCAAAATAGATTAAAGGCAATATTATCGGCCCGCTTAACCGGAATGCGGGTAAAATCCTGTTTCGATACAGGTCAAAGAGCAGAATCAGGGGCAAAGAAATTAAGGCGATATAATTAACGGTGCGCAAAAAACCAAACTGGCGGTTTTCCGGATTTTTCCGAACAAGAAACACGCTTGTCGAGAGGCTGAATACGATAGAAAGCGATAGCAGGCCCAAAATCACCGCAGAGGCAAGCTGAATGCGCCCGAGAAGACTAAAGACGGTCAGCTGGACAATCGAGGCGATTGCTAAGGACAGAAAAAGCATGTCTGCCTTTTTTTTGAACGATATCCGGAAAACCGAAGCCATGAATTCGGGTAGCAGATATATCATCGGGCAGCAAGCCGCGAGAATGATCCATGACATCGCGGTTTTAAATCCGGAATAGGCCGCACTATCCGGTACATAATTTGCTGCCGCATTGATGCTGATAAAGGCAAAAAACAAAGACATTAAAACGATGTATTTCTTGAGCAGTGGGTCCCGTGAATTAAAATAGAGATACGCTGAAAGGAAAAGCGCCAGTATCCCCGAGGAATATGAAAGCAAATAATAAAGAAAAAAAAGATCCTTTACCATCAAATCTCCCCGGTTGATTTGGAATTCCGTCTGCCGCTCAGCATAGGATTGAATCAGGGCGATGTCAAGTTTTGTGCCGAATCATACAAACCCCTGATGCACGACAGGGCATTTTCGGGGACAATCAGAAGACAAACATCATGTTGAGGAGAATATTAGTGAAATCATTTCCTGTTCCGGTTCGTTTTTCGATTATTCTGATTCTTGCTTTGGGAGTCAGAATGTGTATGGTTCTCTTTACCGGGGAAGATCCTATCAGTCAGCTATATCATTATCGTCCCATCGTAGCGGCGCTGAAGGTCGGCCCGGCGGCGATGTTGATTTTGGCAATAACGTATTCTGCCCTTATCGCGGTTTATATCAAGTTCAGCGCCTTGTTTCCCGGAAAGGGCATGCGGCGCGGACTGAGGTTTGGTTTCCTGTTTGCGCTGGTCTGGTTCTTTGGAATGCTGGAGGGATCGCTGGTAACAAATATTTCTTTGCTGATTGAATGTAAATATGGTTTGTTCGAGATGCCGTCGATAATCCTGATCGGGTTTTTATCAGAATGGCTTTTTGGTTCCGGGAATCTTACCGATGGGAATACATTTCCAAAAGACCGGGGGAAAAAAATAGTTTGTGGATTGGCGGGGATCGCGTTATTTTGCCTTGCAGGCCGCTATTTTTATTATATTTTTATCAGTCCGGAAACGTCATGGATCATGAAACCGGTGCCCACTTTTTTATGGACCCTGGGAAATGCCGTGCTCGTCTCCGTTATTTATTGGCAGTTTGGCTCAAGGCTTCAAGGCAGTATTCTGAAAAAAGCACTGGTCTTCGCTTTTGTTATCTACGGAATTGACTGGATGTGCTTTTCGCTGGTTGCCCCTTTTCTTTTCGAGGTAAGTCTTTTTGAGGTATTCCGGACTTTTATCGTCAGGGTTTTAACCGATTGCGTTTTCATTTCTCTCGGCGTGATATGCGTGCGTAAACTTGATTGAAGCGCTTATTTACCGGACTTTATGTTCGCCGGTTTCTGCGCTTCGGGCGGAAGACTGTCCTTGTAATCAGGTTTGACTTTTTTTGTGTTTTCTTCTGCCTTGGACATTAATCCTCCGTATGCGCAAGCGGCCACTACGGCAAATACGACCGACGTATCTACCGATACCGACGCGAAAAACGCAGGCTTGTCCCGATACATATATCCCGTCTCGAAGTCTACGTACGTGAAAACGGGACGAAGCGAGTTGGTCGTAGCCGGAGTTTCCGCGTCTCCCCAGGGGCGGCGCCATGAAAATTTGAGACCGGTCCGGATAATCGGGCGGTTACTCTGAAAATCAATCCAGTTTATCGAGGCAAAGGGACCGAGGATGCTGCAATCGTCAATCTTGAAAGTACGGTGAAAGACCGTGACGTTGACGAGGGATATTCCCGCGTAATCCGAAAACGGTTCCATTCTGAATGCGATCGGGCTTATCTCGATTCCGAGGCCGCTTGGACCATGGGTCGCGGTGAAGTCGCCAAGGTTTGCGGTGAGAGAGTATTCGGGCCGTTCCTTCGAGAGGATAAACGAGCCGCCGAATTTTCCCGCGGAGATATCGAGCGACGAATCCAGCGCCCATGCGGCGGACGCGGACAGAAGGAAATTCAGCGAGAGAAAAGTAAGCGCAATCAATTTTTGGTTTTTTTGTTTCATATATACTACAACACTCATTTATCGGTTTTAGTTACTGCGGAATTACTTGACAACCGCTACGAAATATCGTTACCCTTACTTCAGTATCATTCATTCGCGCTTAACGAATGGGGAGTAGCCAGGATTCCGGCTGATGGCCGGTAATTCGATTCTGTCCGTCAACACGGCGACCGCAAGGTTTCCCGGGCAGTTTTCGCCTGATTAAACAGGAACGCGAGACCTTCGTCATCCATTGTACTATTGGGTGGCGAAGGTCTTTTTTTTTGATGAACTTAAAAGGGAGTGTGTATGTGGCATACGAAAAACGCCGATGAGGTTTGCGCTTCGCTCGGCGTCGTACCGGCAGCGGGATTGTCCCGCGAGGAAGCGGCGGCGCGGCTTGAGAAATACGGCAGAAACGCACTGACCCAAAAAAAGGGTAAGAGCATTTTTCTGATGATCTTCGAGCAGCTTAACGAACCGCTGATCTATATTCTTCTCGGCGCGGCGATAGTGACAATATTGATGGGCGAGATTTCCGACGCGATAATTATCGGAGCGGTCGTGGTGATAAACGCCGTCGTCGGGGTCATTCAGGAAAGCAAGGCCGAGAAAGCGCTCGACGCATTGAAGAAAATGAGCTCGCCGAACGCGATCGTCAGGCGCGGCGGAGAGGCAGTCGAGATACCGTCCGAGGAAGTAGTTCCCGGAGATATCGTCCTCATCGACGCGGGCCGGATTATTCCGTGCGACCTTCGGTGGATCGAGACGGTCAATATGAAAGTCGAGGAAGCGGCGTTGACGGGCGAATCCGTGCCTTCCGAGAAAGACGCCGGCGCCGCGATCGAGGCCGAGAATGCCGCGATCGGTGACCGGCTGAACCTCGGCTTCATGAGCACGCTCGCGACCTATGGGCGAGGTACCGGCGTTGCGACGGGGACGGGCATGGATACCGAGATCGGAAAGATCGCGACCATGCTCGAGTCGACCGAATCGGAAGAGACACCGCTCCAGAAAAAACTCGCCGACTTCGGCAAAAAACTCGGAATAGTCATTCTCGCTATCTGCGGCTTTATGTTCGCGTTCTCCGTGGTCCGCGAGCTTCTTGTGCACGGAAGCATTACGCAAAAAAATCTGCTGGAATTTTTCCTTACAGCGGTGAGCCTTGCGGTCGCCGCGATCCCCGAAGGATTGCCGGCGTTCGTCACCATCGTGCTCGCGATCGGCGTGCAAAAAATGAGCAAGCATAACGCGATCGTTCGCCGGTTGCCCGCGGTCGAGACGCTCGGTTCCGTCAACGTGATCTGCTCCGATAAGACCGGTACGCTTACGCAGAACAAAATGACCGTCATGCGGTATGCGACGGGCGCATTGGGCGCATCGGGCGCGAAGAGCGGCGACATCGCGGGACTGGATACCGCGAACGCGGACGGGAAACTGCTGCTTGATGCGATGACCCTTTGCAATGACTCGACGAAAGCCGAATGCGGAGAGACAGGGGACCCGACGGAGATCGCGCTTCTTAACGCGGCTGCAATTTGCGGAATCGCCAAGGACGCGCTCGTTCTTGAATTTCCCCGGGTTGCGGAACTTCCGTTCGAGTCAGATCGAAAGCTCATGACAACCGTGCATCGTACGAACGAGGGATTTCGCGCATACACTAAGGGCGCGACAGAGAACGTGCTTGCGCGCTGCGCGTCTGTTTTCGAAAACGGGAAAGTCCGCGCGATAACCGAAGCCGACCGCGCCGCTATTCTGGGTACGGTAAGACAGATGTCAGAGCAGGCTTTGCGCGTGCTCGGCGCCGCGTACCGCGACTATCCCGCAGAAGCCGATCCTGAAAAACTCGAGCTTGAAAATAATCTTGTCTATATAGGCCTTGTCGGTATGATTGATCCCCCGAGAAAGGAAGTTATCGGCTCGATTGCGGAATGCAAGATTTCGGGAATCATCACGGTGATGATTACGGGCGACCATAAGGCCACGGCGTTTGCCATCGCGAAGGAACTCGGCATTGCCGATAGCCCCGATCAGGCGATTTCCGGCACGGAGATCGACGCTCTGAGCGACGCCGAGCTTGTCGAGAAAACGAAAACGCTTCGCGTGTTCGCGCGCGTGTCTCCCGAGCACAAGGTGCGAATCGTGAAGGCTTTCCGCGCCTCGGGACATATCGTCTCGATGACGGGCGACGGCGTCAACGACGCTCCGAGCCTCAAGAGCGCGGACATCGGGGTCGCTATGGGTATTTCGGGAACCGACGTCGCGAAGGGAGCGTCTGACATGGTGCTGATGGACGACAACTTCAAGACCATCGTCCGCGCGATCGGAGAGGGCCGCGTCATCTACGACAATATCAAGAAGGCGATCGTGTTCCTTCTTTCGTGCAACGTGGGCGAAGTACTCGCTATATTCGTCGGCATCATGATAGGCATCGGCTCTCCCTTGAAGCCCATTCATATCCTGTGGGTTAACCTTGTCACCGACGCGCTTCCCGCGCTCGCCCTCTGCATGGATCCGGGCGATAAAGACATCATGAAGCGAAAGCCCCGTGCTATCGACGAAAGCCTGTTCGCCAACGGCAGCCTTCGTTTCATAATTATATTTGGAATATGGACTGGATTGATCACGTTGTTCGCGTTCCTGGTAGGATTGAAACTCTACGGCAGCGAGGGCTCCGGTTTGCTTCGCGCGGAAACCATGGCGTTTGGCGTACTCGCCCTGTGCCAGCTTTTCCACGCGTTCAACCTGCGCAACAACCGCAAATCGATTTTTCAGATCGGGCTATTCAGCAATCCCTGGATGATCGGCGCCTTCCTGGTATGCGCATTCATGCAGATTTCGGTTATGGTATTCCCCTTCCTCAAGGGTCCGTTCAAGGTCGAGCCGCTCAACGCGTTCGACTGGGCTCTGGTAATCGCCTTGAGCGCGTCGCCTCTCGTGCTGTTCGAGGCGAAGAAACTGATCGTGCGGGTGTACGGGAAGGCGAGCGGGAAAACTCGCGCCGGTGAAACCGAAAAGATTGCGTAACGAGCTTTGAGCAAATGGGCGCGAACGAATGCGAGTCCGGGCAGACCGGAAAGCATGGAGTCTCTCGCGTTGGGTCATACCGATTATAACGCGTGCCACTGCGTACCCGCGTGGCAGCTTACGCACTTGTGCGTGCGCGTAGATAAAAGCGTATGATACATGCCCCCGCCCACAAAAAAAACAGCGCGCTTCCTCGAAGCGCGCTGTTTTTTCTTTTAGGAGTTTTCTTTCATCTGCTTCTTACTTGAATATTTCCACGATATCGAGAGGTTCGAGAACCTGGCCGATGCCGCGCTCAAGGCAGAGCGCGAATGCGCCCGCCGTGTCGAGCGTGGTGAGGCAGGCGCAGTTGTGCTCGACGGCGGCTCGCCTGATGCGGAAACCGTCGCGGGTTTTGTCTCGGCCTCTGGTCGGTGTGTTTACGATAAGCGTGAGCTCTCCTTTTTGAAGGGCGTCGATGATGTTCGGCGACGCTTCTGAGGGCTTGTTGATCCTTGTGGCCTTGACGCCGTTCGCGTTAAGGAACTCGCAGGTTCCTTCGGTCGCGACGATCTCGAACCCGGCTCCCTCATATCGCTTGATTATCGGAAGGCCTTCTGCGAGGTCCCGTTCCCTCAGCGATATGGCGATCTTTCCCTTGCCGTCCGCGTTCGTGCGGATCTTCATGCCCGAGCCGGTGAATCCCTTGTAGAGGGCGTCGGCCCAGTTGCGCGCGATGCCGAGAGCCTCGCCCGTCGATTTCATTTCGGGGCCGAGGGCGGTCTCCACGCCGTAGAGTTTTTCGAAGCTGAATACCGGCATTTTGACGGCGCTGTAAATCGATTCCTTGTAGAGTCCGGTTCCGAAGCCCATGTCCTTGAGCTTTTCGCCGAACATGCACCTCGTCGCGAGGTCGACGATCGGGACGCCGGTTACCTTGCTGATGTACGGTACGGTGCGGCTCGAGCGCGGGTTGACTTCGATGACGAAGATGTCGTCGCCCTTGGCGATGAATTGTATGTTAATAAGGCCGATTACGTGAAGTTCCTTAGCGAGCTTCGCGGAGTAGTCTGCGATCTTTGCCTTTTGCGCCTTGGTCAGGTTCGGCGCGGGGTATACGGAAATACTGTCGCCCGAATGGATACCAGTCCGCTCGACATGCTCCATGATTCCCGGGATCAGGATGTCGATTCCGTCGCACACCGCGTCAACTTCGGTTTCCGTTCCTTCTATATATTTGTCAACGAGTATCGGTTTGTCCTGCTGTATCTGGTTGATGACGGTCATGAACTCGACGATATCGTTGTCGCTGTATGCGATGTCCATGCCCTGTCCGCCAAGAACGTACGAGGGCCTGACGAGCACGGGGTAACCGAGTTCCTGCCCTGCGCGGACGGCTTCCTCGACGGCGAATACGGTCTTTCCCGCCGCTCTCGGGATTTTCGTTGTCTCGAGCACCTGATCAAAAAGCTCGCGGTCCTCGGCGCGGTCAACGTCCTTCGCGGACGTTCCGAGAATCGGGACGCCCATCGCGGCGACCGCGTTTGCGAGCTTGATCGCGGTCTGCCCGCCGAACTGCACGACGCAACCGATTGGTTTTTCGTTTTCGACTATGTTCTCCACGTCTTCCGCAGTGAGCGGCTCGAAGTAGAGTCGGTCCGATATGTCGAAGTCCGTGCTTACGGTTTCGGGATTATTATTGACGATGATGGTCTCGTACCCGAGGCTCTTGAGCGCCCAGACCGAATGCACGGAGCAGTAGTCAAACTCGATTCCCTGTCCGATCCGGATGGGTCCCG
>Ga0302289_1000899_pt1 | contig 10446 bp, 8 predicted proteins | sample III_Fen_N1_2_FD_194552 | JGI IMG/M metagenome (GOLD analysis project Ga0302289, IMG submission 194552) | Peat permafrost microbial communities from Stordalen Mire near Abisko, Sweden - III_Fen_N1_2 | ecosystem: Environmental > Terrestrial > Soil > Wetlands > Permafrost | place: Sweden: Abisko...
TTGAAGTTCACATTGTCGAGTGCTTTGACTCCGGGAAATTCCTTCGTTATGTCTTTCATTTCCAGAATATACTCATTCATTCTCTTGCCTCCTGAAAGGGAGACCGCCTTAAGAACACATGGCTCCCAAAACGGTCTCCTTCACTTAATTCACCTGTGCAGGAAGGTATTTTTTAGCTAAGTCCTGTAAAGTCGGCTGCTGTGTAGTAACCGGAGTCGATCAGAGCGGATTTGACGTTGTCTTTTGTAACAACAACAACTGCGGTCTGCTTGGAAGCAACATCTTTCTTGCCGTTATTGTATGTAGCGTCAGTCGTTATTGTTTTTCCGTTAAGAACGGCCATTGCCATGTTAACAGCATCGGATGCCAGAGTACGTGTATCCTTGAAGACGGTCATGCTCTGCTTGCCATCGATAATATACTGAACGGATGCTTTCTCAGCGTCCTGTCCGGTAATGAAATAAGATGTTACAGCAGGGTCGGCCGCGAATGTGTCTGCGATGGAACGTGCTGTTCCGTCATTCGGAGCAAGGATGAATACATTGCCCTTGTCGGCAGCGGTTGCGGTCGTGAGGTTGGCTTCTGCTTTGGATTTTGCAGCGCCTGCATCCCAATCCGTTGTAACCTGTCCGATAATGGCTGCGATCTGCTCATGAGAGAGATCCTTTGTGTCTTTGACTGCGATAGCTTCGGAAGAGTTCTTGATTACGAAAGTTCCGTCAGCAATTTTGGGCTGAAGAACATTCCATGCGCCCTGGAAGAACAGAAAGGCATTGTTATCACTTGCCGCACCGGCATAGAGATACAGAGGATTGCCTGTTCCGGTTGCATTGTCGATTAGATATTGACCCTGTGCAGCTCCGACGGAAAGGCTGTCGAAAGTTACATAGTAGTCAACTGCATCAGTGCCTGTGATCAGACGGTCGTAGCAGATAACGGTAACGCCTGCAGCCTTGGCTGTCTCAACGGTAGCGCCTGCTGTGGTTGCGTCCTGTGCGCAGATGATGAGAACTTTGATGCCCTTGGCGATCAATGCGTCAACATTGCTTTTTTCTGTTGCAGAATCCTTCTGGCTGAACATTACCTGACTGGTAAATCCTGCGGTCTTAAGGATTTCTTCAAACTTGGCCTGATCCTGAAGCCAGCGCGGCTCGTCTTTTGTCGGCAGAACAATACCTACGTCGATCGTTGATGTCTTTTTGGCGCAGCCAGCCAGACCAAGTCCGGTTAACATTGTGAGTGCCAGAAGTAAGCATAGAATCTTCTTAGTCATGTTTTTTTCCTCCTATAGTTTCAAGTAGTTCTCTGGTATACCCAAAGTAACACAAAAAATATAGCAGTTATTTTTAACCATTCGCACTTTTTTGGGATCTTGTAATTTGGCTGTCCAAATACAGGACTATATTGCTGTCGTAGTTTTCGCTCAGTTTATCTGCGCTTCCGCTTCTTCCTATTGCTTCACATTTAGGTATACATCTTCCCTCAAATGAAATCCGCTGTCGATAATAACTTTGTCTATGTTTTCGCGTGTAACGGCTACCGGATCCAGACTCTCGTACGGAACATCATACGTGCCGTCATTAATTGTATCCGGCACTTCCGGTGTCCCCCCGTCTGCCAGAAGGACCGCGAAAGCAGCCGCTTCCTTGGCCAGATTCGCAACCGGTTTATACACCGTCATGAGCTGGGTTCCTTCCACAATGCGCTGACATGCCGCCAGATCGGCATCCTGTCCGACCAGGAAAACCTGATTGGCGAGTCGGCTCTCCGCCAATGCGCGAAATGCCTGACTGGCCAGATCATCGTTGCCGCACATGACGCCGTTGACATCCGTTGTCTCTGCGAGTCCCCGGTTCACCGCATCAAAAGCCTGTTCGGCCACCCATCCGTCGCAGTATTCCTGATGAACGACCTTCAGTTTGCTTTGCGAGATGACTTCCTGAAACCCTTTGTCGACCATGAGAACATTGTTGTCACTCGTCGGACCGCAGATCTCAAAAATATTGCCGCCGTCAGGCAGATTGTCTACAAGAGACTGTGCCATCAGACGTCCAACTTCTTCATTATCAAAAGATATATATAGATCCACATCAGCGTTCATAATCAGCCGGTCATATGCTATAACTTTGATCCCCGCATCCTTAGCTGATTTGACGACACTCAGAAGCTTCTCTCCGTCTACTGCAACAATCACAATTACGTCCATTTTTTTCTGAATAAAATACCGGATCTGCGCGATCTGGTCATCGACGCTGCCATTGGCATTCTGTACGTTCACTTCGGCACCGTTTTTCTCGGCGGTGGACACAAAAACATCCCGGTCCCGCAGCCAGCGCTCTACAACGAAGGTGTCGAAGGTAATGCCGATTTGAATCTTATCCTCTGGTTTCTTAACTTGAGGATCTGCTTTTTTGGGGCTGCCGGAGCATCCCGTCGAAAGTAAAATGACCGATATGGCAAGAGCCAGCATGCGTATCCATTTGTTTCTCACTGTAGTTTCTCCCTGTATTCGCTGGGTGTGACCCCCTCGTATTTTTTGAAAATACGGCTGAAGTAGTTGGGATCGGAATATCCGGACTCGATACACACTTCTTTCACACTTAATTTCCTGTTCTGCAGAAGGCGTTTGGCAAAATCGATGCGTACGGTAGTCAGATATTCGATGAAATTCTCCCCTGTCTTGTCTTTGAAAAGTTTGCTGAAATAGTACGGGCTGATATCGACTGACTGTGAAACTTCTTCGAGCGACAGATCTTTGCTGAAATGGCTGTCAATATAGACTTTTGCTTTGTCGATGATGCTCCCGGACTGGTCCTTTTTGTCCGGGTTGATATTGTGACATGCGTCTGTGATTTTTTCAAGAAACCAGACCTTGAGATTCGAATAATCCTTCATCCCCAGCACCTGTTCCAGATATTCCGACCGATATCGAAAAAAGTACTTCATCCCGCCTCCGGAAAAAGCCCGTTTTTCTGCCTGAAGCACAAATTCGATGACTTTGAGCTTAATATCCATCTCGCAATCGGGATAATTATCCACCATCCAGTCAAAAAAGTACCGTGCCTCGTCTTTTGCTCCGGCAAGTTCGCCCTTATCGATGTGATCAAAGAGAGCTCTTTCGATGTTAATGGGGTAATTTTCCTCGTACTTACAGCCCAGCGAAAGATCCTCGATGTGCATGATCGTCTGGTCACCGTACCGCAGGGCTTTGATCGCTTCTTTATATGATTCCGAGATACGGTTCAGCGGTTTTTCCGATCCGATTCCGATCCGGAAACGAAGATCCACGCGGGTCCGGAGCTTGCGGATAAGGCTTCTGGATTTCTCGATCATGGCTGTGCGGTCTTTATAGTCCATCTGCACTTTCGAGCAGGGGATGCATACAGCGAGCTTATTGGACATCATGGCACCCGGGACGCATGGAAAATACTCTTTTACAATATCTCTGAAATCGTGATAGTATGCGTGCGCCCGGACGCCTGCACCGACCGGGTTCGTCAGCCGTCCTTCAACGACCTCGTCTCCCCATTCGATAATCATCATCTGCGCGTATTCTTCCTGGATGCCGAGCAGATCTTTATAATTATGCGCGTCTCCGTCATAGTCGTCCTCGAAAATCAGGGAATATACAAACCCATTCTCAATAATCGGAAGAACAGCCTCCATCTTCTCGCGGATCCGGAGATCATCCGACCGTTTGTGACGGTTGCTGTCCACGATGCGCATTGCACGCATCAGAACGTCAATGATCAACTTATAATTCACCGGTTTGGTCAGATATTCGAGCACACCGAGATTTATCGCTTCCTTGGCGAACACGAATTTGTCATATGCCGTAATCACGATAAAAATTGTAAAATCGTTATGTGTACGGATTTCGCGCATCGCCTGAATACCGTTTATACCCGGCATCTGAAGATCCATGAACGCAATGTCAGGACGGAACCGTTCCGCAACTTCCACGACGGTTCTTCCGCTCTTTGCACACTCAATCTCACATTCATTGCCGAAATTCTTCTCAATCAGACTCTTTAACGATTCCAGCATGATGCCTTCATCGTCAGCCAGTAATATCCGATACATGTGCGGTCTCCTTTCCATCCGTAATTTCCGGGTCTGCAGGGATAGTAATGATAACTTCCGTTCCCTGATCCGGGCCATCGCTCCGGATGTCGAATACATCATTCCGGCCATAGTAGAGGCGAAGCCGGCTGATAACGTTGTTGAGCCCTATTCCCGTAGAGGACATCTGGCCGTCTTCTTCCATTGGCTGCCCGTTCATGACTTCGTTAATCCGATCCTGCGTCATGCCCGACCCGTTATCTTTGATTCGAATAACAATCTTATTGTCTTTTTTGGCAATGGTCAATCGGATTTTTCCGGCGCGGTCAATTTCGCGGATGCCATGTTTAACAGCATTTTCGACGATCGGCTGCAGAACAATGCTCGGTATCCGGACTTGCAGCACATGCCAGTCTATTTTCTTCTCGAAATGAATCTCGTCTGAAAAACGAACATTCAAAATATAGATATAATTGTCGACCACCTGGACTTCTTCTTCGAGTGTTGAGTCCTCATGAACTTTCTTGACATTGTAACGGAAAAAATCCGCCATCTTTTCGACAAAAAGGCATGTTTTTTCCGCGCCTTCCATCATAGCAAGCTGTGCACCGGCATTCAATGAGTTGAAGAGAAAATGCGGATTGATCTGCGCCTGCAGATACTGCAGCTGCGCGTCCTTCAGGTGGGACTCCATCAGAAGTTCCTTTTCCTTCATAATCCGCTCGGTTTCCATGCTTTCTTTTGTCTTCTGTATGTATTCGCGGATACTCTCAAGCATCTTATTGAAGGCTCTTGAAACAACTCCGATTTCATCTTCGGTCGTCACTTCAATATAATCCGCATTGAAATTGCCTGCGGACACCTCGTTTGCCGTCTGCGCCAGCTTGACCAGCGGACGGATTACGTTCCTCGTCCACACGATTACCAGAAATATGTTTACGACCGTAATGGCTATAAGAATGGATGAACTTACCCATTCCAGATACTGCAGCGATGCCAGCAGCACCTTGTAGTTGTCGGAGTTGATATTGAAGTGCATGTTGTTCAGTGTGTAAATGTATTCGTTGATATATGAAAAAAGCTGTTTGGAATCCTCGTAACCCTGCTTGTATTTCTCGACAATACCGCCTCTCTTGGCCTGGACGGTCGCATCGGTAACTTTTGTATAACTGTCTGACATTTCCTTAATGTTCTTTTCGAGAAGCTGCATCTCGTTATTGGTCGTATTGTCGTTCAGCTGGCTCGTCAGATTGGCATAGTCCTGTTCACTCCGGTAGTAATTCTCGAGAGCGCCGGATCCCTTGGTATTCAGATATTCATACATATTGTTCTGGATGGCGGATAAATTCTCGGACAGTTCATTCAGGCTGACATTGCTGACATAGATTTCATCAATTTCCTGAATGGTTTGATTGACGCGCTGGTAAATGAACAGATTGATTGCAAAAATGACCATGGATGCAATGACGAAGACCCAAATGAGCTTCGTTCGAATGGACATGTGTCTTTTCCTTAATTTTGCAATACGGTGCACCATTACAAATACCTCAGTTCAGAAGTCTTCTATTTTGCCGTCTCATCAGGAACCGGCAGGAACTGGTCGACATTGTTCTTGTTGATAACCGTAACATCCACATTGAAATAATCACTGACGTTGTTTGATTCGATATACTCCGTCAGCGCCTTCACACTTTCGCTGCCCAATTGTTTGGCATCGAGAGAAAGTGTAGCAGAAATATTATTCATCTTTATCGCCTTGAGAATCGTATCCGAAGAGTAGCATCCGATGATTTTGACGTCGCCTACTAAGGCGAAGTCGATGGCCGACTGATAGGCACACTCGGTATCGACAGCATCCAGACAGACAAGAACATCCGGAACCGGTTTGGATTTGACAAATATTTCCCGGATCGCCTCTTCTGAGTCGAACGGACTCTTTGTATTGATATTCACAGCGGTCACATTAATGGGATGTGCCGCAGTGCTCTGTGCTTCAACCATTTCCTTTATTTGTGTAAAGACCATGAACTGACCGGTATTTTCATTTTCCTCATTCAAAAGAACCATAACATTCTTGGTGCTGCTGTCAATTACGTCTAATACCTGCTCACCGTATTGCTGACCGAGATCATAGCTGTTGACACCGACAAAGCTCTTGCGCTGGCTCTGCGTCTCATCCTCCAGCACGGTAATTACCGGGATGCTGGGGATCGCAGCGGCGGCTTCGTTGATCAGATTCACAATTTCAGGGTCGCCGTTCGGCTCAAGAATAATGCCGTCCACATGAGAGTCAATCGCAATCCGCATTAAGTCGCTCAGGGAATAGTCAACGGATAGATTCGAACCGAGAAGTTCGACATAGGCGTCCTGCTCTGCGGCTGCCGCCTGAGCGGATGCATACACGGACTGCCAAAGCGGTGACGACCGGTCATCTGTGATCAGAGCATAATGATATTTAAAATTCTGCGGGGCAGCGGTATCCTTAAGACCGGAACCGGCGATGATCCGGTTATAGTAGGCCATGCCCAAAGCCATAATGACGACAATAACCAGTCCTGCAACGAGTAGGATGGTCGTAGTTCTTTTTGAGTCATGCGCTCTGATCTTCATCTCATCCCTCCGTCAGTACCGTCTTATGTCTTTTGCTGTTTTACCGGATGAAAACACCGACACGGATATCATACCAGATTTGCCGGCCGCTTTATATCGCAAAAAAAGAGCGGGCCTTCGGCACACGCTCTCTTTCGAATAGCATAGCAGAAGAGCCTAATCTTTCCCCGGCTGCGGCTCCGAATCCTCTTCTTTTTCGAGAAGCGTGCGCTCCTCATCGGAGAAGGTTGCAAGAAACGCCTCTTTCTCCCCGGTCATCCAGAAGTCTTCGTCCAGAATGTCGAGAAGGTCGCGGCGGCTGTGCACTCGTTCACGGATCAGGATATGCTGTGCCTGCAGACTTTCAGCTGCGCTGAGCTTTTCGATAAGATCTCTGTATTCCGTATCCGGCATCGGATTTTCTTCAACAAAATATTCCGGCTCTGCAGCTACTACAGGCGGCGCCAGATTCGCTTTGAACAGGATCAGATTCTCCGGACATTTATTTTGTACGGCCTGTTCGAAAACACCCGTCCACTGTTCTGCAAAAATCAGTGCGTACGCCGTTACCTCGGGACTTGATGCTCCGGGAAAAGCGCAGGCCGCCTGACTTATGCGGACCAGATGTTCCCGCCTGTCATCGTCGGTCATTTCCGTCAGATCAGCCAGTAAGTCCATAAAATCGCCATGCGGCAGCAGCCACTGGCTGATTTCCGGCTTTCCGCCCTCTTCTCCCCAAATTCCGGCGATATCCATATGCCGCGAATCGTAAAGAAGAGCAACTGCAAACGCCTGCACCATAAGAATATCGAACAGATTTACCGGTACAGGACGAATATCCATATCATACTTGCGTCCGTATGCAAGGACCATTGCACAGCAGAAATCATCCGAAACACGTCGGGCATATTCGGTCTCGATCCGCAGCCGCCGCAGATATTCCCGGATGTAGATCACGCCTGTCAGATTTCCCATCTCATTGGCCAGCGGATAATCCATCAGACTCGGCGTCTCATGCGCCCGGTACTGCGCATCATACAAACGGAAAAATTCCGGCAGTTCGCGCGTCAGGGTATCATAATACGTCTCCAGCGGTGTTCGAATTCGATGCGCCAGCAGGTAACGAAGATCCTTTTCCGCTGATTCCAGAAGTGCAAGCAGGCGTTTTTGCCCGGTATAGAAGCCTCTCTCGATCGGCGCATCTTTGTCTTCCGCCAATGTCAGCGTGTACCGGATGGACGCAAAAATGCCCCGACCGGTTCTCTCCGATACCGATGTTGCTCCTTCGCCCACATACTGTGTCAGTTCTCTTTGAAAAAGCCGCAGCAGCGCATGGGCTTGTGCATCGGATGCTTCTTTGCGATTCGCGAGAACATGTCTCGCTGTTCTCTGCTCACTTGGAGCCTCCGAATGACCGGATGCGTCGGCAAAAATCGTCGCAGATCCATCTTCAGGCACGGACTTGTCCGACACGGCATCCGGCTCCGACACGGCATCCGGTTCCGAGACGGCATCCGGCTCGCGCACGGCGAAAACATTCCTGTGGAAATCCTCGGGGCGAAGCGTTAGTGGCGGCTCTTCCTTCGGCGGCGCGGGCAGCTCATCATCAAATGTATTGGCTCTTCCCGGCTGCTCGTATGCGCCCTGCGTCAGATCCCTCTTCAATTTGTAATTGGCAAGTATACGGTCGGCAGCTTTTCCGCGGAGCAGCTCGACATCTCCGCCGCAGTAATTGTCATAATAATCACTTACGGCTTTTACGAGATCTTCATCTGCCACAAAATCCGTCGTCTGATTCTGTATGTATAAAATCACTTCAAACCAGTCCGAAATCACCTGCGCGAGATGATCCTGCTCGACATACGGCGAGACCGCGGCACGGGCCAACAGCTTCTCAGTCATGTCCAGAGACCATTGGAGCCGGGCCTGACGGGCGAGTGCACCCTGTCTTGCTGCAAGAACGTCGTGAATTCCCTGGTCGGTCAGATACAGGCCGTTGCTTTTCATCTCATCGTTGACAGCGCGAAGGGCGGTTACATGCGAGTCGGTAGAAGGAAAGAATCCGAGCTTCTCGAGTCCGTCCTGACTTGTCTTTTCGGCCATGAAAATACCCCCCTTGACGCTTGTTTGCAGCTATGATATCTTGTATTTATGATTTTTAATTCGTATTGATCAACAAAGGACTAAATTCTATTTTCTCATATTCATGCGAGCCCGTCAACAGAGGCTCTTTTTTTGGGTATGCAACTTTATTCGTAGGCGAACCCAAAATAGAAGCACATGCAAACAAAGCGCATTTTGAACGTCAAATGCGGGTCCTTTTGTGCTGCTTGAGCATGCAAAAAGCAACGGGATTTTTGAACTTATTGAAAATGACCTTGTATTTGATCACGATTCAACCAATAAAATCAATTTGAAGTATGTATTTCTGGCAGCCAAAATAATCAAGACTGTCAGATACGTCATTATGAAGTTATCGGAAAACTATCCGTACAAGGCGGCGTAATCACGCGAAAAACATTGTATAATACAGTTGTATTTGCAAATTCCTTTGAGAATTGGTCTACGATTGACAATGATTTTAGCAGACGTGGAATCTGGGAAGAATATACTTTATGATTCATTTCCAAAAATTAGAGGAGACAATATGCTAAGAAACACGGCATTTTTTCAGGGCAGCAATCAAAGGAGGCGATATTTTGAGGGATGGTATTTCAAATGTATCAGTGCCGACAGGAAGCACGCGATTGCGGTGATCCCGGGCATGGCAATTGATCCTCTAGGAAAGCGTCATGCATTTGTACAGGTAATCAATGCCGTTTCCGGGAAGACCTGGTACTATCATTTTCCGTATTCGGATTTCTGTTCGCCTTCCGATGCTTTCGCCGTGCTCATCGGGAAGAACTCATTCGGGCCGGATGGACTGTCGCTCGACATTAATACCGATGAAGGCCGCGTCAAAGGCGAATTATCATTTGCCGACATTCATCAATTCCCGACAAGCCGGTTCAGTCCGGGCATCATGGGGCCCTTTACGTTTATGCCTTTTATGGAATGCTATCACGGTATCATTCATCTGTTCCACAGTCTGCAGGGCACAATTGAACTTGGCGGTGAGGTTATGGATTTCACCGACGGCGTCGGATATATCGAAAAAGATTATGGCCGTTCTTTTCCCCGCACATATCTGTGGCTCCAAGCCAGCCATTTCAAATCCCTGGGTGCTTCCTTTGTATTTTCACAGGCCCGCATTCCCTTTCTGGGCGGCGAGTTCCCTGGATTTTTCGCATACTTTACAAATTTCAGCGATATTAATGTCCGGTTTGCAACCTATAACCGCTCCCGCCTTTCCAAATGGCGCGTTGATGCGGCTGCGGGGACATGTGCAGGTGAATTGACGGGTCCCGCGGGCACGCTTACCTTTGAAGCCAAAATGTCGGGAGGCGGAAGACTTCGCGCCCCGGTCGACGGTTTAATGGACAGGGAAATCATTGAAAGCATTACGGCCCTGGTATCGATGAAGCTTGTCAGCCGGCACGGAGACGTAATTTTTGAAGGCTCCAGCAGTGAGGCGGGGATGGAAATTTGCATGTAAACTTATGCCTTAGACATTGCACTAACTATGCAACAGCAAATTCTGCAATAACATATGAGTCATTCTGCGGATCGTCGTACATACTTATTGTTTTAATGCTTGTGCCGACGGATTTTGTCCATCAATTGCCGACTTAAAATGTCCTTCAGTTGCCGGTAACGCTGTCCTAATTGTAGCATAAAGAAAGCGGCCCGAAGACC
>Ga0302289_1000901_pt1 | contig 10439 bp, 7 predicted proteins | sample III_Fen_N1_2_FD_194552 | JGI IMG/M metagenome (GOLD analysis project Ga0302289, IMG submission 194552) | Peat permafrost microbial communities from Stordalen Mire near Abisko, Sweden - III_Fen_N1_2 | ecosystem: Environmental > Terrestrial > Soil > Wetlands > Permafrost | place: Sweden: Abisko...
CTTATGCGCACGGATAGAAGGACTTGGCGCCAGCTTCCTGATTCGCTTCGCTCATAAGGAGCTCCTGCCCGGCCTCGCCCGTTTTTGCAAAGCAAAAACATGGCTCCTGCTTTCAAATCCTAGACGGACGCAAAGCAGTTTGCGTCCTTACACGCACAAAAAGAAAAACGGCCTTGAAGCCGTTTTTCTTTTTGTGCGCGTACTAGGATTTGAACCTAGGACCCCATCAGTATCAGTGATGTGCTCTACCAACTGAGCTATACGCGCGGGTATATTTTCAGAAAAAATTACTTTCCGAATGAGGAGAATACTAGCAGAAAAGAAAGGTGTCCGCAAGAAAAATGAAATAATACAGCCGTACTTCTCTACAAGTGAGAAGTACGGCGTGTTTTGGTTTTTTTGTTTACGTTATTTTTACAACCCTAAACCAATGAGTCGTAAAAGAGTGGTCCACCAGAAATCGAGGGCTGGTTCATATTTGATACCCGGGTTGTCCATAAGACAAACGCCGAAGCACCGGACAAGCCCAAGACTAATATAGAGACCAACGATTGTTCCAATGACCAGTAAAACCATCTTGGTTACTGGATTGAAGTTCGCAAACCATGGTTGGATGCGATCTCCGATTATCACGGGGGTTCGTGACGGGATTTCGAGGAGCTGACGCTTGTGCCCCCAATCGAGTGGCAAAGCTTTCATGGTTAAAAACTATATACTCAAAACACTTTTTTGTCAACGTCAACTCGTTTGTATTTCATCCATACGCAACAAAACCGCCTTTCGGCGGTTTTGTCTACTGTTTTCTATTTTGTTCCGTTCTCTTCTCTCCCCTCTAAGGAGATGCGTTTCACTTTCGAACGGTCACATAGATTTTAGGAGGTTCTATGATTCTCCACTGTGTAAAGCACAGTATCGACTCGATAAGATTTTCTAAAGAAAATCGAGTTCACTTTGAAATATTCCACGAGCAGCTTCCGCTACCCGTGCCTTGTTACGACTTACCCCCTGTCACTGAGCTTACCTTAGGCCGCGACAAGCGCAGACTTCGGGTATTCCCAGCTCCCTTGGGTTGACGGGCGGTGAGTACAAGACTTGAGAACGTATTCACCACAGTATAGCTGACCTGTGATTACTAGCGAATCCAGCTTCATGAGGTCGAGTTTCAGACCTCAATCCGAACTTGGCCGTTTTTTCTAAGGATTTGCTCAGGGTTTCCCCGTCGCGTCCCGTTGTAAACGGCATTGTAACACGTGTGTAGCCCAGGGTATCAGAGGGCCATGCTGATCTGGCGTCATCCCCACCTTCCTCCCCTGGAAAAGGGGCAGTCTCGTCTGACACTTGTAACAGACAACGAGGGTTGCGTTCGTTACCCCACTTAAGGGAACAACTCAAGCCACGAACTGACGACGACCATGCAGCACCTGTCTAATTGCCTTGCGGCGATTAACGTTTCTGCCAATCTTCAACTAGATTTCTAACCCTGGTAAGGTTTTTCGTTTACCATCGAATTAAACCACATGTTCCTCCGCTTGTGCAAGTCCCCGTCTATTCCTTTGAGTTTTAGCCTTGCGGCCGTACTACCCAGGCGGATCACTTAACGCGTTAGCTACGCCTCTTCGAGGGTCGATACTCGAAAAAGCTAGTGATCATCGTTTAGGGCGTGGACTACTGGGGTATCTAATCCCATTCGCTACCCACGCTTTCGTGCCTCAGTGTCAGGAATGCTCCAGTATATTGCCTTCGCATTTGGTGTTCCCCTAGATATCAACGCATTTCACCGCTACACCTAGAGTTCCATATACCTCTCGCATCCTCAAGTTATGCCGTTTCCTCTGCAGGTTCCCGGTTAAGCCGGGAAATTTAACAAAAGACTAACATAACCACCTACGCACCCTTTACGCCCAATAATTCCGGATAACGCTTGAGGCACTCGTATTACCGCTGCTGCTGGCACGAGTTTAGCAACCTCTTATTCTTGGGGTAACGTCAATAATTTCCTCCCCCATAAAAGCAGTTTACATCCCGAAGGACTTCATCCTGCACGCGGTGTCGCTCCATCAGGCTTTCGCCCATTGTGGAAGATTCTCGACTGCAGCCACCCGTAGGTGTATGGACCGTATCTCAGTTCCATCAGTGGGGGTCACCCTCTCAGGTCCCCTAGGCGTCATAGCCTTGGTGAGCTTTTACCTCACCAACTAGCTGATACCGGACAGGCCGTTCTTCGAGCGAAAATCTTTACTCCGTAGAGACTATCGGGAATTACCTTATCTTTCGACAAGCTATGCCCGACTCGAAGGGACGTACCTATCTATTACTACTTCGTCTGCCGGTTGCTCTTGCGAGCCCCCTTGACTTGCATGCCTTATCCACACCGCCAGCGTTCATCCTGAGCTAGGATCAAACTCTAAATAAGAATTACTCGAAGCCGAAGCTTCAAATAATTTCGAACGGAACAAAACAGAATACAGTAGATGTATTTTTGTTTACCGTTGAACTGATATCGTATGCTTGCGATTCAGTTCAGATCCTACTTCCATGTCGGACCGAATTCGTCCTTCATGAAACCCAACTAAGAATTAACTTGGACTTGCACTTAACACGCAATCTCTGCGTGTGTTCTCATATTTGCATAGTTTTGCTTTCAAAGTTCAGTCCCTAGTTCATCACTAGGGATAGCAAGCATTATACATACAGCTAAAAAGCCGTCAACGCTTTTTTCTTTATTTATAACGATTTTTATTTTTTCTTTTCGGTGTTCGTAAAATATGGCTTAAATAAAAGATATTTTTATGATTACAAAAAAATGAATTCCATTATTCTTTCTGTTTTCCACAGGTAAAAAATGATGGAAAATGGAGGGTTATATAGATTTTGGAGGGATTTTTGAGAGGAATGTGAAAAGGAGTGCTCGGTCTCTACAAGACCTGTACCCGCAGTTGGATGAGACTTGGTCGCAACTCTCGCTTTGCGACGGCAAAGCGAGAGTTGCGACCCCGCCCCGCTCCCGCACATTTAACAGTTTAGCTAAAAGTATTTTTCTGCTGAAAAATCTTTCAGCCCTGTCTCGCCCCGTCGGGCTCCGACCTTACGTTTGGGCCCCAACCCAAACTCACCCGCTCCGGCGTTCAAGTCTCCCGCGGAATACCCGTGCTCACAAAAAAGAAAATCGCCTTTCAGCGATTTTCTTTTTTGTGAGCACGGGGGGACTTGAACCCCCAATCCGTGAGGAACTAGTTCCTAAGACTAGCGCGTATACCATTCCGCCACGTGCTCATGTAAGAGGGTTTTCCCTCTTTTGTTTTAATATGTCTCCTCTCTCTTATACCGTAGGAAGAAGATAAACGAATCCACAATCTTAAGCAAGGTTTTAAATGGAGCTTCAATGAGAACATCAAGAATGAAAACAAAGACGTTGATTGATGCAAACTTTTCTGAGAGAAGTCTACCCACTTTCACGATCGGTAATGTAAAGAAACTACCGATAACAAAGATAATTCTTTCTTGATCGATGCGCACCCTCCACCCTACTGCATTGTGACGAATACGGAGACCAAAGTAACTAACAAGGAGAAGGAAAATAACAAAGAGGAATGTACTTACTGGATTGAAACGAAGTGCGGTGAGTACCCAAGTAAGAATTCCAAACGTTGCCACAAACATGAGTCCGTAAATCAAGGTAAATAATATATCGAACTTACCAAATGACGGCTTGTAGCGAACCATGATACCAGCCACATCACCGCCGTATACAAGTGCGGTGAGGCGCGCGATGATTCGATCAGTATTCCTCTGACCAAGTGGCTTTATAGTGCGTGTAATGACAAAGAGGAGCGCTGGGTGAAAGAGAATATTAACAACGAGAGGAACATAATCAATCCTCTGTAATATGTAGTAACTGTAGGGAACCTCAAGGGCAAGCGCGATGAGCATCTTGGTACAGAAAATATAGAGAATTGCGCGGATCCCACTCCTAATAACCTTACTATTTTCTAGACGATATTTTGATTCAAGAAATGCTTTTACATGGTCCTCAAACGCGCCCCTATCACTAAAAAGTAATTGAGCTTGTTCAGGGTTCGATTTAATGAGCTCACGCATGATTGAAAAGCAAATCGAATCATTCTTAATCTTACCCATAAGGAGAGGAACAATTCGATGCGTAAGGGATTTCCTGATACGTTGCACACGTTCACGAACATCCCCTACTGATGAGAGAATATCCACATTGAGTGAACCTGGAACAATCCCGAGCTCACGGCACCAGAGAGCATAGAGGACTGCATCGTCGTCTCCTTTCAAAAGAGTACGGTGACATGCGACAAAGAGTGCTGTATCAAAAGCATCATCGGCAATAGGGCCTGAATGTTTTGTAATCGATTGCACTACATTAAAGAGCGCATCACAAGTGATAACATCGAGTGAGTTTGGAAAGAGGTAATTTTCTATCTCGCTCGCGAGAATCGAGAGCATGGTTCTCTCGGTCTCGGAAAGTTTTATTTTTTGACGAAGGGTTGGAACAAGAATTCGATAGGCATCAATAACCACATCAATCGCCTGAGCTTCCTGTTCAGGAATAGTATTGTTTGGAAGGTAACCCGCAGAGATGAGCTCTTCGAGAAGGGTTCGTCCAATATCAACTTTGTTTTCGAGGGTAATCGTACGTCGAATAATACGCTCGACTGCACTCCTACGAATAGTTGATTCTTCTTTGTAATCGACAAGGTAACGGAGACGCTCGTAAAGCGTCCCAGCTCGTGCTGTGAGATGATTTATCGATATGACAGGTAGGGTTTGGTCATAGACCTTCTGGGAACCTGAAGAAAGAGGCCCTGCGGCGAAAATCCGTTGTATTTCCTTGGTAAACATGAGAATGCATAGCCTTGAAAGACCATGTGCAACCGAGTATACACCAGTTAAGTGCTTATTTTAAGGAGTGCCGTCAACAGCTCAATAAGAAAAAACCTACGCACCGTGGCGTAGGTTTTTATCAAGGTCGTCTATCCCCTCTTCTTTTCCTTCAATTTATGAGCGGTAACAAGGAGTGTAGAACCAATAAAGATTGATGAGTACGTTCCCGAAGCAATACCGATCATGAGGGCAAGTGAGAAATGTTTTGTTGACTCTGGACCAACAAGGTAGAGAGCAACAATTGCGAGGATTGTAGTAAGAGAAGTGTTGACCGAACGAACAAAGGTCTCTGAAACACTCTGTCCCACAATCGTCTCAAATGTTTTCTTTGCTGAATCTCTGCTGTGATAGAGGTTTTCACGAACACGATCAAACACCACAATAGTGTCATGAACCGAGAAACCGAGAACCACAAGAATTGCAGTGATAAAAAGGGTGTCTACTTCGAACCCTGCAAAGTGACCAAGGACCGCAAACACACCCATAGGAATAATGACGTCGTGGAGGAGTGCAATAACCGCGATGAGGCCGTATTTCCATGATGATACTGGCTCTGAAACCTTTCGGAAAGCAAAGGTAATGAAAAGCACAATTGCAATCAAAACCATTGAGATAGAAACCCATGATTTCTGGAGGGCCTCCTTACCAAGAATAGGACCAACTGAATCAAAACGCTTTTCTGCAAAAGCGGCTGCATCAGTACTTGTTCCGACGAAAGTTTTGAGGACAACTACAACAGCATCTTTTTCAGCAGGGGCCAAGTCACGGCTACGGATAATGAAACCATTGTCTCCTGTCTCACGGACAGAAACATCACCGAGGTTGAGTGGAAGGAGTGCAGTAACAACATCAGCCTTTGCGGGCCTTTGTGCATAAGTGACTTCAAGGAGAGAGCCTCCAGTAAAATCAATTCCTGGTTTTAATCCCCATACCGAGAGCGAGACAATCGAAGCGACAATGAGGAGTGCCGAGAAGATGTAGAAGAATTTTCTATGACGAACGATAAACATAGTGGTGAATATTATTTCTTGTTGATGAATCCTGAACCAAAGAGGAATTTCGACAATTTTCCTTCACCTTTGACAGACACCGCATAAAGGAGTGCACGTGATGCGGTGATAGCAGTGAACATCGAGACGAGCACACCAATCACGAACACAAGAGCAAACCCTTTAATAACCGGTGTTGAAGCAAAGTAGTAGAGGATAACACCAGTAATGATTGAAGAGAGGTTTGAGTCACGGATAGAGTTCCATGCACGAGCAAAACCTTCATGCATAGCAGCGTCGAGTGCCTTCCCTCGCCTACGTTCCTCCTTCATTCTTTCGAAGATGAGGATGTTTGCATCGACGGCCATACCAAGGGTGAGGACGAAACCAGCGATACCAGCAGCTGAGAGAGTTACAGGGAGGAGCTTAAAGATAGCAAGGTTACCAGCAACATACATCAAGAGTGCGAGTACTGCGACAATACCTGGAACGCGGTACCAAATAACAAGGAAGATTGAGACGATGAGGAACGCAACAATACCGGCTTTAATTGCCATAAAGAGGGCGCTTGAGCCGAGGGCGGCACCAACAGTCTGGGTTGAGACAAGTTTAACAGGAAGAGGAAGTGCACCATAGTTCAAGCTATCGGTGAGATTCTTTGCTTCATCACGAGTAAATTTACCACTGATTTCAGCGCTACCAGAAACAATTTCCTGGCGAATGACCGGCATTGAAACAATGCGACCATCGAGGAAAATCGCCAATGGTTTATTGGTGTTTTCACGAGTAATTTTTGCAAAGAGAGCCTTACCTTCACTGTTCCATTCAATACCCACTTTGTATGAAAGAGTGGTCTGATCAAACACAAGGTTTGCACGTGAGAGATATTTACCCGTCAATTCGGCTGGGTAAAAGATTTGGTCAGGAGTGCTTGAAGCAAGCTGTGTTTCCGAGAGGTGTTCGGCCTCTGGGCGAACGAGGCGGAACTCGAGCACAGGGGTCTTACCAACCATGTCGACAGCTTTAGTCACATCAGTGACACCAGGAATCTCGACAATAAGTCGATGTTCCTTTGCGCCAATTGGACCAGCTTCTTCGGCCTGGACGATTGCTTCTGAAACACCAAAAGCATTGATGCGTTTTCCAACAACATCAACAAGGGTGTTCATGGCACTACTAATATCACCAGCATTTTGTACTGATGAGGTGTCTGCTTTGAACACCAAATGTGTTCCACCAGACAAGTCGAGTCCGAGAACGTACGGACGGACGTCACCCCTCATGGAAAAATATGCGATGCCACATGATGCGAGGATGAGCGCAAAAGCAGCGATTCTCTTCTGTAACATTGGTTTCTCTATACTGTGTTATCTGTTAAAAGATAAAGCCAATACTAGCCCTGGAGCCATTAAAAAGCAACGGAAAACCCCAGAGCGACACGCGCTGGGGTTTTATTCAAAGTAAATGGTTTTTACTTAACGAATTCCATATACCTTCCCTCTTTTTTCACAAAAGCTTCTTTTGAAGGGTATTTGTAGGTATATCCATACATCTTTGTGAGCTTTGAACCATCAACGGCGATTGGGTATGAGTATGACTTCCAACCACCTTTCGAGGTAGGAATGCGGCCACGAGTGAGGTGCCACATCCAGAAAAAGACAAATCGGATGAACTGAGGATGAACGAGAATTGATTTCTTACCAACCGCCTGCGCCATATCCTCTCCCCTCACCACTGGCCCTGGAGGGCAGATGTTAAACGCCTCGTATTCACCCTTAAGGTTTTCAAACGAGAGCAAAGAGACAATATCAGCCACGTCATCCTCATGGATGTACTGCCTGCACCATTTTTTAGTGATTGGTGTAAACGAAACGAGGAGCGAAACAAAATTGTAGATAAAATTACCTTTGAGCTGACCCGAAAGCGCTGACTGAAGTCCGAAACGAATTCGAGAGTATCTACCACGAGGTCCGGTGATTGCTGCTGGGCGCACAATGAAGACCTGTGGAGCCTTCCCTGCCTTCTTTACTGCTTCATAACGCTCTTTCAAATGCTCTTCACTAATACGCTTCTCTTCTGCATAGAGGTAATCAGTCTTCCTGAACCCTTCAGCTTCGGTAAAAAGGTGATCAATTTCGTTCGTAGGATATGCCGCGTACGATGCAACTGTTGAAAAATAGATGAGTTTCTTTACGCTTGATGTCGAGAAAGCAAAATCAAAAACCGCGTCAGAACCATCGACGTTCCACTTCCATTGAAGCTTTTTCTTTCCATACATCTCGCGGATCTGCCACGCAGTATGAACAACAATATCAGGATTAAAAGCTCGAGCTTTTTCCTGCCATGAGCCATCTGAAAGGTTTGCCTCAATAAAAGAAACTTTCTTGTTCCCTTGAGTTAAATCAGTCTCAGGGCGCATATCAATAGTCAGAATTGATTCAACATCAGGCCTCTTTGAGAATTCTCTGCAGAGCATTGCTCCAATGTATCCCGCACCACCAGTGATGAGTACTTTATGCATACGTGACTGTAATAATACCTTAAAATAATCTATTTACCGACTCGCATAAGGAGCGTCTTTATGGTCTGAAGTGCGATTTTCAAATCAAGCGTAATTGAACGACGTTTTACGTAATAGAAATCGTATGCAAGCCTAATTTTTGTCTCCTCGAGCGACTGCGGTGGTAACTCCTGACGAATCTGAGCCCAACCAGAGAGTCCTGGGGCAACGAGGTTACGAATCTTATAATACGGAATCTCTTCAGAGAGTTTCACACCGAGGTCGTTGATGTCGGGACGTGGGCCAATGAGTGACATGTCACCACGTACCACACTCCAAAGTTGTGGTAGTTCATCGATGCGTGACGCACGGATAAATTTACCAACACGGGTAATACGATTATCCCCCGCTGTTACCCACTTACCACCATCGGATGCCTTCATGCTCCTAAATTTGAGCATTGATATTATTTTGCCTCCCTTTCCTATTCGATTCTGTCGCACAAACACATCACCCTTGTCCTCAAGTTTTATAGCAAGGGCGACGAACGGATAGACCACAAGTGAAATAATTCCGAGAATGAGAGCCACGATTACATCCATAGTTCGTTTAAGAACGTCATAGGTGAACGAAACACCACCTGAGATATTTTCAAGAAACCACTGTTCGCGTACGAGTGAGAGTGGGACACGATCAAAAACCTCTTCATACACATCATGCATGCGAGCAAACCTCACCCCACGAAACATAATCTCGTGCATACGTGGAAAAAGCGCGCCGACACGATCATCATGTGTATCAACGACAACCAAAGAAACTTCTTTTGCTTTTATGATGTCAGTCAGAGATTTTTCTGCATAAGCATCCGCCCTATCAAGAGAAATTCGATCAACAAACACAAATCTGAAACGATCGCTCTTGTTTACTTCATCGTAGAGCTCACGAGCCTCATCACCTGATGCCACCAATATAGCTGGTGTTCGTTTTGTAAACGGATGGAGCAGTCTGAATCCTGAGACGCGCCACCAAATAACAAAGAAAGATGAGAGCGCGAGCTGAATAAAGAGCATGGTCTTTGGTGCGATGCCAAAGATGGGCACAAAGTAAAAGAAAGCAGTGGCAAGTCCTGCGTTCACAAACTGAGCACGAATGACGGTGCTAACCACATCACGGTTGAGCTCGGCAGCACGACGCTCATAGAGCCCGGAAACGAAAAACACAATAATCCACGCGCAAAAAACCGCCATGAATGGAATGAGGTGATCAAAAAACTCGGGCCAGAGAGGTACATCTCCAGTTCTAAAAAAGAGTGCGAGATAGAGTGACGCGGTGAATCCAAAGATGTCACCAAAGAGGAGGGACAGGGGTCGGGTTGAACTCAGTTTCATATAGTAAGGATGATTACAAAATATACTCTCTCCTCACCCCTCTTACAAGTCATGAAAAGGGGTTATAATTACACACGACCACACAAACTCATGGAACCAACACAAAAAAAGAAGGTTTTGTACCTCATAACGAAGTCTAATTGGGGCGGAGCACAAAAATACGTGTATGACCTCGCTACCAATCTCCCCAAGGATTCATATGAAGCAGTTGTAGCTCTCGGTGGAGAGGGTGAATTGTTCACCAAACTGATTGCCGCTGGTATCAAGACGCTCTCCATAGAAAATTTAGGACGTGATATTCGTATCTCCGATGATATTGGTGCTTTCTTTAAAATAATTAAAGTAATTAAACAAGAGAAACCAGACATCCTCCACATAAATAGCTCTAAAGCTGGATTCTTTGGCTCTATTGCGGGACGCCTCCTCTTTGTCCCTTTGGTTATATTCACCGCACACGGATGGGCCTTTAATGAGACACGGAGCGAATCATCAAAGAGCATTCTTAAAACTCTCCAGTGGGTAACGGTAATGCTCTGTCACCGCACTATTTGTGTATCAAATAAACTAGTTAAAGATATATCAAAACTTCCCCTTGCCTCAGCACGAGTAGCTTGTATTTACAATGGAATAAAGACCCCTGTCTTTCTCGAAAAA
>Ga0302289_1000905_pt1 | contig 10400 bp, 6 predicted proteins | sample III_Fen_N1_2_FD_194552 | JGI IMG/M metagenome (GOLD analysis project Ga0302289, IMG submission 194552) | Peat permafrost microbial communities from Stordalen Mire near Abisko, Sweden - III_Fen_N1_2 | ecosystem: Environmental > Terrestrial > Soil > Wetlands > Permafrost | place: Sweden: Abisko...
TCCGAAAGTCTATTTCTTTATAATTCTATGTTCATCCTTTTATTTTAAGAATAAAAGCGATATCACTACCTTTCTTGGTGGGAAGAGTTACGGTTAATCCATCGGCTCCCGACACGAATTTTACGTTACCACTTCCTAATAGTTCTACCTGTTTAATGTTCTTTTGGTTAGGCAGATGGCTTATAGATAATGATTTAATAACCACTTTACCATCCTCGGGCCATCCCATAACAATAGCATACAAAACACCATTCTTAGTTGTAAAACGAATATCTTTTGATGAATAAGATGTTTTACCTTCATTAAAACCCTGGGCATTAATTGGATTAGCGTTTTCAGCTGTTGGGCCTTCTCCAAATACTTTCCATGGACGAGTATCATAAATGCCTTCGCTATTAACATCCATCCATTCTCCTATTTTTTCAACCACCTTTACTTCTTTCTCATCAATGGTTCCATCTCCTCTAACTGGGATGTTCAATAACAAATTACCATTTTTGCTGACAATATCGGCAAGCATGTGTACAACTTCTTTAGCTGTTTTATATTTGTCATTATCGTAAATTGACCGTCTGTAGTGCCATTCGCCAATACAGGTACAGGTTTGCCATGGTTGTTCCTGAATTTTATCTGGTGCACCACGTTCCACATCCCAAACCATACACTTTTTTTGATCTGCCGTAAGGATTTTTCCAAAAATCACACTCTCAAGTTTACCTTTATGCTGTTGCATATTTTGGTTATAGTAATGAGCTGCAATACGTAATCCGGCATCGCTTATTGGCCACAATGGTAAGGCTGTATCATCGAAGTAAAGCAAATCAGGATTATAATGATTAATCAAATCCACGGTTCGGTTATAAAATTTGTCGCAATATTCTTTAGACGGCACAGAAGCTCCGTTACTCCATTCCCATTGTGAGTGGATGGAGCTGGTTTTCTCGCTACCTTTGCTTAAAGGGTGTCTTTGTGCATACAAATCCTGAGGATCATATCCTTCCCACCATTTTCCTTTTCCATTAGCTTTGGTAAGATTTCCATCGTATGGAACACCTGCCTTAGGACCTTCTTTATCCGATCGTTGAGCTGTTTCATAAAACGTCCATGCATGAGCAGCATGAATACTAACTCCGAAATAGAGTCCGTTCTTGCGTGCTGCTTTGGCCCAACCATCAATAATATCTTTCTTTGGTCCTATATTTACACTATTCCATGGTTGATATTTGCTATCCCACATATCAAAGTTATCATGGTGATTACCCATGCCAAAGAAATAACGTGCACCTGCTTTTTTGTAGAGCGTAACTAACTTTTCAGGATTCCAGTTTTCAGCTTTCCATGCATTACAAACATCTTTGAATCCATATTCCGAAGGATGTCCGTAGTTTTGAGTACTCCACTTATATTCTCTGTTTCCTTCTGCATACATAAAGCGTGCATACCAGTCACCTTGTTCAGGTTGACATTGTGGTCCCCAATGCGCCCAAATACCAAACTTAGCATTACGAAACCATTCGGGGACTTTATATTGCTGCAGCGACTCCCAGGTCGGCTTAAAACTTCCCTGAGCCATTGGCTCATTTATACTGTCCTGTGCGCTAACTTTCAGCATACAAGTCATTAAAAAGAATAATACAAGAATTGATTTAGTGTTCATAATAAATAATATATAGATAAAAAAACGAATATTATAATAAGCAGAATAGACAGATGTTCATTCTCTTTGGATTTTCAACGCCAAGCCTATACTTATATGCTTTGATTGGAATAATTTAACTGTAAATACATCGTTAACCGTCTAACTACAAATCGTATCGAGTGAATCATTTGCCAGAAAAATAAATTGCAAATTAGATATTTCATTTTCATTGAAAGCAGAACGATTTATCCAACCTATTTTACTTATCAATTCAGTTGAATTAAAAGATAGCAATACAAAAGAGGACTGTGCAAATTCCATAATACACAGCCCTCTTAGTTCAAACAAATATTAATATCCAGAATTTTGAGTCAAATTTGGATTAACATCCCTCTCAGATTGTGGAATCGGCCATAATTCATTTTTACCCTTAATGAATTTTCTGTTTTGCTGAGACATAATGTAATATCCATCGGCATCTACAGGATAAGTAGTATAGTTTGTAGGATCATTGGTAAGTTTTTGTCCTGTAAATTGATGGTTAAGCTCATCAGCTGCAATACCCCATCGAAGAATATCATAATATCTGATACCTTCAAAAGCAAATTCAACTCTGCGCTCTCTTCTAATAATTTTTCTCAATTCAGTAGCGTCAGTAGTAGTAACCGCCGGCATATTTACAGCAGCACGCCCACGCACTTTGTTGATAGTTGCATCTAGTAATGCCTGATCAATAGATGCACCTGATTCCAATTTAGACTCCAAGTACCCTAAAAGTACTTCTGCGTAACGTATAAGACTAAAATTAGTATCTCCGTTCCAAACATCTACTTCGTCTTCCATAAATTTCATAATACAGTACCCGCTCCAGACCGGATACTTACCGAATTTATCATTATTTCCTGATGTTGGATTAGTTGTATAAATGGTTCCTTTAAAAACACTTCGTTCAGGAATCATTATTGTTGCATCTAATCTTGGGTCACGATTATTATACGGATTATTTTTGTCGTATATAGACGAAGCATCTATTGTTTTACCATCAGTACATTCGTATTCTTTCACTAATTCATTGAAAGGGGAGAATTGATGCCAGCCACCCCACGCCTCAGGTGTTTGATAAATAGGAAGTACTTGTCCATATTTATCTTTCATGTATTGCGAACTCATGATAATTTCTTTACTGAGCTCATGATCTCTTAAAAACAATTCTCGGTATTTGGGATCAATACTATACACTCCAAAATCCATAATGGTTTTATAAGTTGCTGCAGCTTCGCTCCATTTCTTTTCGGCCATTTGTACTCGTCCTAATATTCCTAAAGCCGCTCCGGCAGTAATTCGCCCACTTTCAGCATCAGGACGGGTATTAGGTAGAACTGTAGCACTTTCGCTTAATTCTTTTTCAACAAACGTCCAAACATCTGCTTTTGGAGTACGGCTTACACTATTGGCATCAGCAAGCGTAAGCACGTTCTTAATTAAAGGAACATCCCCAAAGTACAATGCCAGGTTAAAATACTCGTAAGCCCGGAGTGTGCGTACTTCAGCAATCATTATAGCCTTTATTGTTTCGTCCATAGAGAAATTTGCTGCATGATCGAGAAAATTATTACAGGTAGCTATTTTCGTGTATGAATTTTTCCAATAACCTCCTGTAACCCAATACGAAGAGGTTAATGTTCCGTCGGTAACATGATCCGGGATTAGTTCTTTTTCAGAACCGTTTCCAGCCATAAGGTCAAGATATACGAGCGACCTTGGTGTCCAGAAATCACCATCTTTCCAACCTGCACCAGTGTTATAGCACCCAACCAATGCGAGCTTTGCATCATTTTCAGTTTTCCAGAATGTTGCATCCGAAACTGAAGCCAATGGTTGTTTATCAAGAAAATTGTCATTGCATCCAAAGCTGAATGCCAATAGAAATCCTAAAACAATTCCTATTTTAGCTTTAATTATATTGAAATATCTCTTTTTCATTTTATTGATTTTTACAGTTATATCTAGTAATTACAATTTAACATTCAGCCCAAAAGTATGAACTGCGGTGATTGGATAGAACGACGGATTATCGCCTGTGGCCTGATACATTTCCGGATCCCAACCCTTGTAGAAATGATTATAAGTAAAGAGATTCTGACCGCTATAGAAAATACGAAGATTACTTATTCCTAATTTATGAATTATACTTTTTGGAATTGTATACCCTATCTGTAAATTCTTAAGACGAAGGAAACTTGCGTTTCTGTTCCAGAATGTAGAAGTTTGAGCATTCTCGCTTCCCATGTTTAGACTTGATAATTTTGGATATATGGCATTCGGATTCGGGTTAGCTTCTGTCCATGCACCATCTGCCTGCCATCTTTGTATTTGTCCACTATTATAGAATGCAAAAGCCATATAAGAACCCATTTGTTTTTCATATCCTCCCAATCCCTGCAATAAAATTGATAAATCAAATCCCTTATAATCTGCAGTAATAGTTGCTCCATAATAATATTTAGGGATTGTATTTCCAATCTGCGTTCTATCGTAAGTAGCATCAACTTTACCATCAGGAACGCCATCAGGTCCGCTAATATCTTTATAACGAATAACCCCTGGTTGTCCTGCTATAGGCTGTGTTGGGTAACTTGCCACATCGGCGGCGTCTTTAAATATACCATCGGCCACATATCCGTAAATAGGATACATTGATTGACCGACAAATAGTCCTGCACCAATATCTTTTTGTTGACCATCTGCAAGTTTTGTTACCTTATTTTTGACATATGAGAAATTAGGTGCAACTCCAATATTTACTTTGCCAATTGAGGTGTGGTAATTTAATATAATTTCTATTCCCTTATTATTTAACTCTCCAGCATTATATTCATTCACCCCAAGACCTAGTACATTTGAAACTGATTTCTTATAAAGAATATCCGATGTTGTTTTGTCAAAATAATCAAAAGTCAAACTTAGTTTGTCTTTCAAAATTGACAAGTCAAAACCTAAGTCGGTAACTGCTGTTGTTTCCCAGGTAACATTAGCATTTGCCAATGTGGTTAAGGCAATTCCTGAAGCAAGAGCACCACCAAAAGTATAATTTTGTCCAGTTGACAGGACATTTTGGTAAGGGTATGTTCCTATATTCTGATTTCCCAATTTTCCCCAGGAAGCACGTAGTTTCAGGTTATCAATCCAAGTCAGATTATCTTTCACAAAAGATTCCTCCGATATTCGCCACCCGGCAGAAACTGAAGGGAAAAGTCCCCATCTTCCTGAAGTTGGAAAGCGTGAAGTGCCATCATACCTAGCATTAGCTTCAAAAAGGTATTTGCCGTTAAAGTCATAATTTAATCGTCCGAAATATGAACGTAATGCCCAGTCAGCTCCTGAGCCACCATTTTGCATGTTTGATCCGGCACCAGCATTCAGCTCATACAATAGATTATTAGGAAAATTATCACGAAACGCATTAATATTATCTTCCCTGTATGATTCTTGCGAGTATCCTGCTAAAAGAGTAAAATTATGTTTGTCTATTGATTTGGTATATCGAAGTAACGACTGCAAAGTAAGTAAGGAATTATCCCCAGTGCTAACTGATAATTTGTTAGGACTAATTGTTTTTGACTTATCAAAAACGAAGGTAGATTGAAACCATTGGTCTGTCCAGCTATAATATTTATAACCTGCTTTTCCGCTCAAGGTTAACCCTTTAATTGGTTCCCACGAAAGTTCCATTCCTCCCAAGAAATTTTTTGCTTTTCGATTGGTGAAAGATTCACTTGACATCCATGCTTCAGGCGCATAATCATCTTGATATCCATACGTGCCATCTGATTTTTTGCCTGCATAGATTGGAGCTTCCCTTACAGCAAACCCTATCATATTTGTCATATCCCCTGTAGAGCGTGGTTCGTTTGTATTTTGGCTGTAACCATTTAAATCTACTTTAAGTTTCAGGTTTTCTTTAATTTTGCTATCGAAATTCAATCCAAAATTATACCTCGAAAACTCATTTTTTGCAAGCAACCCATTTTGATTTAGGTAACCCAATGTAAAAAGGTAAGAATTCTTTTCGTCACCACCCATAAAATTCAGATTGTGACTTGTTTGAAATCCCGATCCTGTATTCAATAAATTTTTAAGGTGGGGTACATTCGGGTAATTATCAGGGTCAGAGCCATCTTTGTATTTGGCAATTTGTTCAGCAGTATAGGAATTTGGATTGGCAACATTTTTCATTGTGGCGTATTCCCATGAGTCAAGAAATTCAGGTAATGCGGTAACTTTTTGCCAACCCACGTAATTGTTGTAGCTAACTTGGAGTTTTCCTTTCTCGCCGCGCTTTGTTTCAATCAAAATAACCCCATTTGCAGCTCGGTTACCATAAATAGATGCTGATGCAGCATCTTTAAGTACCGATATGCTTTTTATATTGTTTGGGTCAATATCGTTAATTGATGCAGCCAAACCATCAATAAGCACCAATGGATCTTTACCTGCACCGGAAAATGTACCTACACCTCTAATCCTAATTTCAGCTCCATCATTCCCCGGACGTCCTGAACCCTGAGAAACTGATACGCCTGACACTAAACCAGCCAAAGCTTGGGATGTTTGTGTTATAGGTCTGCTTTCCAATGCAGCAGAAGAAACGCTGGCAACGGCTCCTGTTAAGTTCACTTTCTTTTGTGTACCATAACCAACTACTACAACCTCATCCAATTTTTTGGTGTCTTGTTCTAAAGCCACTTTGATTGTAGTTTGTTTACCTATACTTGTTTTTTTGGAGATATATCCAATATATGAGAATACTAATGCGGAAGATGAACTTGGTACATTAATATTAAACTTTCCATTCAAATCGGTAACAACCCCGATTTTAGTACCTTCAACAAAAATACTTACGCCCAAAAGAGTTTCGCCGGTAGATTCGTCAATAACTGTTCCGGTTACTTTGTGAGTCTGTCCAACAGTTGGTTGTGTTTGGTCTTCTGTTGTTTTTTCTGGAACAAGTACTATTTGATTATTGTCTTTTTTTTCCCAACTGATGCCACTCGATGTAAAGAGAGTGGTTAGAGCATTGTCAATGGATACATTGTTGACATTCAACGATGCTACTTTGTCAAGAGCAGAAAAATTATCATTGTAAAAGAACTTGTATTCTGTGTTCTTTTCTATGGTTTTTAGAATTTGTCGGATAGGCACATTTTTTGCCTTGACAGTTACCTGTGCAGATGTGCCAATGGCTATACCCAGAGCGAAAACAGCCATCCAGATAAATCGTAGATGCTGAATCTTGGCGAAATTGATTTTGTAATTCATGGTGATTTTCATACTATTAATTATTTAAATAATATACTTGATGTTGCTTACTCATTAGAAGTTTACAGCATCGAAAAAATAGAAATAAGTGTGACTTAAGGAATGATTTTAAACATTACTTTAAAGAATAAGGTATTAACCGGTATTTATCATATGTAGATTTTTAAAATGGATGAATTTATTAAGAATATTCTCGGATATATATTGATTATTTTAGCACTTTCTTATAAAATGGCAGCATTCGCTTATTCTCATTCATGTAGATCACAGAATCTTTCATGTGATACGAGATAGGTGATGTCATTGCAAATATTTGCAATAAACTTTCCAGGCTAGTGTTGCCAATTGTGCCTGAGTAGCGGTATTTCCTTAGAGATTGAGCTTCAAAAACAAATTTTACGTTGTAGTTTCGTTCCAATACAGCAGCAATATTTTCAAATGATTCCGAATTAAAATTAAGTTTATTGTACCGCCAATCAGCATAAATTAATCCATCAACAACATCGCTCTTTTGCATGCTTTTGGTTTCGCGGTTGTAGGTTACTTTTTGGTTTGGAGTCAAATTTATTTTGTTCAGATCATCTCCAACTTCAACTTTACCCTCCATAAGTACTGTAGAGATTTGCGTTTCATCAGCGTACGCTTTTACATCGAATGTAGTTCCAAGCGCCTCAACAGAAAACCCATGACTTTCGACTATGAACGGAGCTTTTTTATTTTTCGCGACTTCGAAATAAGCTTCGCCATTGAGTTCAATGATTCGTTCATGCTTATTAAATCGGCTACCATAAGTTAGTGTTGATCCGGAGTTCACCCATACACGACTTTTATCGGGGAGTGTAAGTGCTACTTTCTGTCCTTTTTCAACGGTCACGGTCATATCGCCTGCCAGTTTCTTATTTTGCCCGTCATAAAGCAGATACCCGGAAAGCGAAGTGGTGAGAACTAGTAAAAGTGAAGCTGCCACGGCTAGCCATTGCTTCATTTTGAATGTTCGGGTTGGGATTATATCCGCTTTGATATTGGCCATGATTTGTTTTTGAACGGCCTTGTTCATCATTTCCGGAGCCTGATCCCACTGATCCGTCATCCATTCCTTTTCGAATTCATCATTTTTCAATTCTTCCAGCAACTGCTTTACTTCTTGTTTGGTAATGCTGCCATTGAAAAACTGTTCTAATAGTTGGATGTTTTTGTTCTTGTCCATTTAATAATCTATCTTAAAAACTAATTTATACCTGAAAATCGATGTCGATGTTATCTTTTAATTTCTTATACCTATATATTACACAATCATGCTTGCAGAATCCTTTACGCTACTTTTTGATTATTGTGTTATTTAACGTTATAGGAGTTTGAACAGCCCTAAAACGAGCACACTGTAATAGGGGAGAAGATTTTTTCTCATAAACTGTGTGGCTTTGTTTAGCTGAGATTCAACGGTGTTTTCAGAAATGTCGAGCAATGCCGCAATTTCTTTGTTGGGGAGGTTTTTCACGCGACTCAATATATAAATATTGCGACGGGCAGGTGGAAGTTGTTCTATGAGTCGGTTGATTTGTTCTTCGAGCATCTTGTACTCTATTTCTTTTTCAACCGAATTATCGAGTATGGCTTCGTGGTCGACTACATAGTCGTGGTAGAGATGTTCCTGTAACCGGCTTTTTACCACATTAAGAAACATATTTCGTCCTACGGTATAGACAAATGAATTGAATGAGCCTTCGGTATTAATATGTTGACGTATTTCCCATATTTTCACAAAAACATTCTGTACGATTTCTTCGGCAAGATAGAAATCGCCCTTTGATAGACTCAACACGTAATTATATAATTTACCGCTATATTTACTGTACAGCAACTCGAAGCAAGCTATATTTCCACTTTTTAATTTTTCGAGTAAAACACGGTCGTCGTTTATTTCTTCTTTCATACATTTAAAGTATTAATAAGAATAAACCCGTAAATTGTCTCTATTTTCAGAATGGATTGCTTGAAGCTATCAGCTGTGAAACGGTTATCAAGATGGTTAGTAGTCCTGATTTTCATGTGATTTTATTTAAGGTGTTTTTCAACGTTATAATATAAACAATTTAGCTGTCCTATTCCGTTACTCCTAGTGAGTTAAATATGCAGTTTTTATTTGAAGCATGAAATATTTAATGAAATGCATGGCAATGTAGGTCGAATTTATACTAAAACAGTTGCCATTGGATCAATTATAACTTTAATTGATCCAATGGCAACTGCAATACAGTAAGTTCTCAGAAATATTCCCCTAGAACTTAAACGGCTTCTTTTCGAGGAAGAAGCGATAATCTTTTACCATTCCTTTGGCGCTTTTGTCGGTGCGGGGAAGGATTCTAAATCCTTTGACGTTGATTTCTTTTCCCATGTCGATAACCACATGGTGAGGGTGATTTGCTTTATCGCCAATTTTTGTTTGCCAAATAATTGATTCCTGAATATCAAATAATTTGTCGGCTCCATTGGCAGCTTTTACAGTTTCTTCGCTATCCACAAATACTACTTTCCAGTTGATAGATGAGATGGCTTTACCGTCTTCGCCAATGATTTCAAATTCGGCAGCCGATGTGCTGTTATCGTTTGGATCTTGTGCGTTCAATGCTTCGAAGCAGAAATAACGTCCGGCAATCGTTTCATTAAGGTTGACCGCTTTCCAACCACTTTCAGCAGGGAGTGTTCCTGTTACAACAGCATTCAATCCATTTAAATTCAGACTTTTTGCTGCTTTTTGTTGTTGATTGTCATCTTTGCCGATGACGTCCAGGATGGCGTGATTTAGTCCGGCAATACTTGTTACGGTCGGTTTATCAATATCCAGTACAATGATTTCGTTTAGCCCTTTTTTCAAATAGCAACCCGGTACGCAGAGTGTTTGTGTTGGTCCTATTTTCCAGAAACGTCCTAAATTATATCCGTTTACCCAAACCATTCCTTTGCCCCATGTACTCATGTTGAGGTAGGTGTAGCCTGTTTTGGTAAGGTTGAAAGAAGCTTTGTACCATGCCGGACCGGTTGACGGTTTTGCGCTGAATTTGGCTTTTGTTTGAAATTTGTAATCAACGGGTAGATTGTAAATGGTCCAGTTTTTTAGTCCAGTTTCAGTTTTTCCGTCGGAGAGCAGCACTTTATCCGTAATCCCTTTGCGATCAAGAATTGCCTCACCATAATTTACGCGTCCCATTCCTTCTACCAAAATATCCAAACGGGCATTTGTTTTTAAAACCGGTATCTCAACCGTACTTTCCCCTCTGCGGCGGTCCAGTTTGCCTATTGCTTTGCCGTTGATAAATACGGTAGCCCAGTCGTGTACATCTTTGATAATCAATATTTGTTTGTGATCACAGACAGGTAGTTGTTTGCGGTAAATAATAGATCCCCAGCCCTGGTCGAAAAACTCCATAGGTTGAATGTTTTC
>Ga0302289_1000908_pt1 | contig 10378 bp, 7 predicted proteins | sample III_Fen_N1_2_FD_194552 | JGI IMG/M metagenome (GOLD analysis project Ga0302289, IMG submission 194552) | Peat permafrost microbial communities from Stordalen Mire near Abisko, Sweden - III_Fen_N1_2 | ecosystem: Environmental > Terrestrial > Soil > Wetlands > Permafrost | place: Sweden: Abisko...
TGACGATTGATCACCTCCAGCGCTCCAGAGCCGGGCCACATGACGGCTACGCCATGCTGCTGGTGGCGTTGTGGTTTTGCTACGAGTCCTTTCCTTTTGTACCCACGCTGGATATTGGCGAACTGCGTGACCACATCAAGACGGTGGTTGTTGCACCGCCTTTTGAGCTGATGCGTCTGTTGCAACACGGTTTGGCCGCCGTGCTTGCTGGCATGGCTATGTTGCGGGCCAACTGGCTACAACCCCGTTGGCTCAATGTGGTGATTCCAGGCAGTCTGGCGGTCTTTCTTGAAGTCTTCGTGGCCTATGGCAGCCTGCGCCGCGAAACGCTGATGGGTATGGTTGGCGGACTCCTCTTGGGATATGCGTTGGCCGCTTACAAGCCTCAAAAAGCCCCGGTGCTTGCGATCACGATTGCCCTGGGCGCCTTGTTGATCACGGTCTTGACGCCCTACCGGGGTCAGGCGCTGGGGGCTGGCTTCACGTTCACACCATTTGCCGATGTGTTCTGGAAAGGCGTGACGGTAGATGTCTCTCCGAGTGCTTTTGAGGCCCTTGCCGTTGGGGTGCTGTTGTGGCCAGGCTCTTTTTTGAGAGGTTCTGCGCACAGCGCTCGAACCCTTTGGGTCTGCGCCGTTGTCGTGCTGCTCATCCTGCTTGAGGTGGTTCGCATGTATGTCGTGGGTTATCGTGGCGACACCACACCACTGACCATGGCTTTGATACTGGCTTCGTTTCAAATGGGGTTCAGCAAATCCATGCCGGTGGTCTCAATGCGTCCAGCCCTTTCCACGCCTGAAGATGCAAAAAAGGCGATGATCAAACAAACGGCCACCGTGTCCATCCGTGCCCATTTGGTTGTGATCTCGGTGTTGGCGCTTGTTCTCGCCGCGTTGTCCCATTTGCCGGGTCTTCCCTACAACGTGCGCGCGTTATTTGGCCCCGGTATCGGTGGAAGCCTATCTGCGCTGGCAGTTGCACTCACCGTTTATGGCATGGCCAACGGGGTGTTCTTGTTGTTGGCTTCCAAATGGCGCAAATGGTTCATGTTGTTTCCGCTCATTCTTGCTGTTCACGGGATGTTGACATGGTGGATTCTGCGGTACAGCGTTCCATCCAAAAGCCTGCTTGACATTGTTGGCACGCCCAGCTTGGGCTGGCCAGGGGAGTTGGAGCTCATTGGGCGATATGTGGCTCTGCACCTGGCCATCATGCTGCAACTGATCGGTGGCGCCCTGTGTGTGCGGCTGATTTTTCGACCCTCGACGCTGGGTGATGTGGTGTACTGGGCGATCATCAGCTTAACGCTGTCTTGGCCACTGTATTTGGTGGTGGTGCAATGGGCAGTCACCGACAACCTGACCGAACTGATGGCCAACGACGCCAGTTATTGGGCGTGCAGCGCGTGGGCAAGCGCCTTGTTGTTGACGTGTTTCGCCGCCAGTGCGGTCTCATCCGCGTTGTCGGCACAACGCCAGACCAAGACCTTGGTTCTGTCAGCCTTTGCTGCTGCGGTTGGCGCCATCACCTTGTTCTGGCTGGGTGCGGAAAGCACGATCGTCAAATACGGAAGTGTTTTTTCTGCGTTTCAGTTTTTACTGAGTACGGACCGGGCACACTACGCGCATGGGGTCGATCTGATGCTGCGGTTCGGCGTGGCATTTTTGGGTATCTGTTGTGGTTTGGCGGCACTGCAGTGGGCTTCTTGGCGGAGGCTGTGTACGGATGCCCGCCCAAAGCAGAAGCAGCGCGGACCCTAGCTACACTCGGCAAGCCAAATACCTATCTGCCCCATGCCCACCCACTCCCCACTGACTGACGAGGCTTCTCGCCCCCAATCACGGGGTCCATTGGTGGTCGACCTGGACGGCACCCTCACACCCACCGACACGTTGATCGAATCGGTGATTCGGTTTCTCAAGCAATCGCCACTCAACTTTTTCAAAGTTATTTTTTGGCTTTTCCTCGGGCGTGCGGGTTTCAAGCAACACATTGCGACACGCGTCAGCATCGCTGCCGACCTGTTGCCTTACAACCAGGGCCTTCTCGATTATTTGCAAAGCGAAAAGCGCCAGGGCCGCAGCATCATCCTTGCCACCGCTGCGCACCGCTTGATCGCCGACAAGGTCGCTGCTCACCTGGGTATTTTTGACAGCGTGCTGGCCTCTGACGCCAATCACAACCTCAAAGGCCGCAACAAATTGGCCGCCATCCGACAAACGCTGGGTGACAATTTTGTTTATGCGGGCGACTGCCAGGCGGATGTTCCCATCTGGCAGGCCGCACAGGCCGCCGTGCTGGTTGGGGTGTCGCCAGGTTTGTCCCAAGCCGTTCAACGTGTCGTACCGGTGGAGCAAACCTTCGCGGTAGAAAAGGCTGGCGTGTCCACTTGGCTCAAAGCCTTGCGCGTGCACCAGTGGCTCAAAAACCTGCTGTTGTTTGTTCCGCTACTCACAGCATTCTCATTTGCTGACCTGGGGCGCTTGTTCACCATGGTGCTGGCCTTCATGGCTTTTTCGTTGGCCGCTTCGGCCACCTACATCGTCAATGACCTGTGGGATCTTGACAATGACCGTGCGCACCCGCGCAAGCGCCTGCGCCCGTTTGCGAGTTGCCAAATTTCTATTGGGCATGGTGTTCTGATTGCCTTTATCGCGCTTGTGTCAGCGTTGACGCTGGCGTGGACTGTGAACACAGGGTTTTTCATGATGCTGGTGGTCTATGTTGTGCTCACCAGTGCCTACAGTTGGGTTCTCAAGGAATATGTGCTGGTTGATGTGTTGATGCTGGCCTTGTTGTACACGCTGCGCATTCTGGCTGGATCGGTGGCGGTGGGCATCGCCACCAGTTCCTGGTTGCTGGCTTTTTCGGTGTTCATGTTTTTCAGTCTGGCTCTGGTGAAGCGTTGTTCCGAACTCGTCTCGTTGGAACATGCGGGCGCCAAAGCCACCCGTGGCCGGGATTACCGTGTGACCGACTTGGTGGTTCTGTGGCCGCTTGGCGTGGGTGCCGCGCTGTCAGCCGTGGTGGTTTTTGGTTTGTTCATCAACGCCCCCGAAACGCAGGTTCGCTACGCATCGCCCCAACTGTTGTGGCTGGTGGCCATCGGGCTGATCTATTGGCTGGCCCGGCTTTGGATCAAGACCTCGCGTGGTGAAATGCATGACGACCCTGTCATTTATGCCATCAAAGACCGAGGCAGCCGTGTCACCGTGCTTGCGATGGTCGGCACCATGCTGGTTGCCCACTTTATTTCAAACTGAGTACCAACGGATGAACACTCTCTTTGTCGCTATTCTCAGTGTTGCGATTTCGGTCGCGGCGCAGTTCTCGCTCAAAGCAGGCATGTCCAGTGCTGGCGTCAAGGACGCGTTGGCACAACCGTTTGGCCTTCAGACCGTGCTGGCGGTTTTATTCGATAAATTTGTCGTCGGTGGTTTTGTGCTTTATGGTGTTGGTGCAATCGTCTGGCTGGCCGTGTTGTCCAAATGGGATGTCAGCAAGGCTTACCCGCTGGTGGGTCTTGGTTTTGTAATGACTGTGGGTGTGGGGTACCTGCTTGGTGAGCAGGTTAGCGCGTCTCGGGTTCTGGGTGTGATGCTCATCTGCGCAGGGGTGTTTGTCATGGGCAGAGCTTGACATGATCAGTCGCAAATATCAGCCGGATGTGACTATTGCAATGGGGCTGGCGCTCCTGTATTTCTTTTTGTATGCCCATTTTGGATTGAGGCTGGCGCAAGGCATCTATTTTGATTACCTCAACCTGGCGTTTGACTTTGATCCGCCCTATTTCATCGATTTTCTCGTGGGAACCTTACCCTCCGGGGTGAATTACAAGCATCCTCTTTCCATGCTGTTTCGGCCGTTTGCCAGCCTGTTCTTGGTGGTTGGGTTCGAACCGAAAGCGGCTGCAGCGTTGGTAATGGCGCTGTTTGGTGGCTTGACTGTTGCGCTGGTTTACGGGTTTGGTTGCCTGGCCAATTTTGGTCGTCTGCAAGCCGTCGCTGCCGCGCTGTTTTTTGGTGCCAGCTCAACGCCGTTTTTCACGTCCATCATTGTTGAGTCTTATGGGTGGGCCAGTTTCTCTATTGTGCTGGTTTGGTGTGTTTTCATGGTGAACCAACGCGCCAAACGTACCCCGGTGGCGGGACCTTTGTTCGCAGCGGTGCTGGTTACAGGTGTCACTATCACCAACATGATGCATGCGCTGGTTGCAGAACTGTTCAGCCGACTGCGCACCGACAGCCTCAAACATGCGTTGATGCGAACCGCGTTGTTCGGTTTGTACGCAGGGTTGGCGTTGGTGGTAGTGCTTGCTGTTCTGCAGCCGCAGGCGTTGTGGGGCGTTGTTGCTCACCCAGTACAAACCGCCAAAGAAATTTATTGGCTCCGAACCAAGGGTGCGACCACCGGCGTGACCGAACTGTTGCTCACCTTCTTTGGTTACTCATTTTTCTCGCCAGCTTTTGCCAAGGTTGTGATTGCTCCAGACATCTTCATGAGTGACTTCAGAAACTTCAGCTATGCCCCCATTGAAAGTTATTTTGTGATTGCGTGGTGGCTTTTTGCTTTGGTTGGTGCGGTGCTGGGTTTTCGGCATTCCCAGTTTCGGCGAGTTGCGATGCCCATGGCTTTGATTGTTGTGCTCAATCTGCTGTTTCATCTTGACTACCAGTTCAGGGGTAGTTTGTATATTTATGCGGCGCACCTCCATTTCCCGATCTTTGTGCTTGGTATGGGTGCTGCGCCTTGGGCCGCCAGCCAAACTTTGCGGATTCGTGCCGGGTACATGATTATTTTGCTAACACTGGCTGTGGGCGCACTCACCATCAACATGCAACGCGCCTCAGAATTTGTCGTGATGTTTGATACGTTGTTGTTTCCGGCAGATGCCGCGGCGATCAACCGCTGAAAAACGTGAGCTATTCTTCTGCGTTTTTCAGTTTTAGCCTGAATCATGAAATGACCCTCAATGTCTCGGCCACAGCAAGCACCTTTAGATAGCCCAAAGTCGTCATTGCTCGCGGGCGCCCTGTGGGCAGTGAGCATGCGGTGGTCAGTTAAGTCCATAGGGTTGATTAGCACCGCGATACTTGCCCGATTTCTCTCGCCGCAAGATTATGGCGTTGTGTCGATGGCTTTCCTGGTGGTTGCTCTGGTGGAGACGTTTTTGAATACCGGAGCAGCACATGCGCTTGTCAGGCTAGGACCCAATCCAACGGTGAATCAAATCAATTCCGCCTGGACTTTGCGTGGCCTGCAGGGGTGCGTCATGGCTCTCGCTTTGGCAGGGGCAGCACCTTTGGCCGCCTTGTACTTTAATGAACCGCGTGTTGCGCCAATTATTTGGGTTGTAGGCGCTTGTCTAGCCTTGATGGGTTTTTCTAACATAGGGATGACTCTGGCGTATCGTGATCTGCAGTATTTTGTAGAGTTCAAACTGGCACTTTTCACCAAGCTCGCTTCTGTCACCGTAACATTGCTGGCTGCTTTGTATTTTTTGGACTACAGGGCTTTGGTGAGTGGAATACTGGCGGGGTTTTTCATGGAGTGGCTGCTTTCCTACCGACTGCATTCTTACCGTCCGCGCTGGTGTACTGAGAACATCAAGGACATTTGGGCTATCTCAAAATGGCTGCTAGTTACCGGCATAGGCAGTTTTTTTCTGCATAAGACCGACCAACTCCTAGCCGGGCGTGTTGGCAACACACAAGAGTATGGTTTGTATACAGTGGGGGCGGATATTGGGCAGTTGCCCACCGGGGAACTTGGCCCAACGCTCACGCGCCCTCTTTTCCCAATTCTTTCTTCCATGAAGCATGATTGGGAAAGGGCCAAGGCTGCCACGCTCAAAACAATGGCAAGTGCGAACGCCATCACAATGCCTTTGGGGTTTGGTTTGGCGGCGATCAGTGAATCAGCCACCTTGCTTCTGTTGGGCGGTAAATGGAAAGATGCAACGCCATTTGTGGCAGGTTTTGCCATCATTGGTGTGGTTCAGTATCTTACGGGGCCCATAGGGACCCTGCTCAATGTCGCTGGGTATGTGCGTGTGCAGAGCCGCATCGTTTGGCTCGAGTTTTTGTCTTTTGTGGCTTTGGCATTGCTTTTGACTCCTGCGCATCACCTTCAAGGACTTATGCTGGCGCGCATTGGGAGTGGCCTTTTGCAGGCCGTGCTGATGATGTATGCCGCGCGTCAACACATTCAGCTGTCTTTGCGCAAGAGTTTAGGGGCATTCGTCCGACCACTGAGTGGTTCCTTTGCCATGTATGTTTTGCTGGTGAGTTGGGGACAAGTGTTTGAGCTTCCCATAGTCAATCTGGTGTTTAACGTGTTGCTAGGTGCCATTTTTTATACGACTTGGTTGTTGTTGACTTGGCGAATTGCAAAATGTCCAGAGGGCTTGGAGTCGACTGCCATTGAATTTATTCAAACCAAAATAAAGCGCCGTTGTATCTAGCTGCTGCGTGCCATCAAATGAAAATATGAGTCAAAAAATTCTTGTTAGTATTCTCAATTGGAACTCGGCCACAGACACAATCCGTTGTGTTCAATCTGTATTAAAGCTGGTTGCTTTTGATGCTTATGATGTGGAGATTTTAGTTATTGATAATGCATCTGAGTTGGATGATTATAGGATTTTAAAGGAGGGTGTTGGGAGTCTGGGCGTTTCAATATATAAAAACTCTAGAAATAGCGGATTTGCTGGTGGACATAATATTTCTTTAAGGCGTTGTCTAGAGGATGGTTTCGCATATGCTTGGTTGCTCAATAATGACGCTATCACCGATGCCAATACTTTATGTGAGTTGATCAAAATCATGGAGCGGGAGCCTAGGTGTGGTTCCTGTTCTCCTGTTATAAAACGACTTGGAGATCGTGGTTTAGTTGATTTTTGTGGCGCTATTCATAATTGGCAGAGTCTGGGCATGCTTAACCCTACCAGCGTAGATGCCGCCCCCACCTTCTGTGAAAAACATTCAGAAAGTTTGTGGCTTGTCGGTACAGCATTGCTACTTCGAACTGATGCACTACGTCAAGTTGGGTTGTTAAATGAAAAACTCTTTGCTTATTATGAGGATGATGATATTGGTGAGCGCTTGAATCAGGGTGGATGGATTAATAAAATGTGCTTCAGTAGTAGTATTGAACATGCATGTTTTGATGGTGTCATTACAGATCGAAAGCCATATTATTTTTATCTTATGGCACGCAATTCTTTTTTATTCTTTTTGGCGTACACCCCCAAATCTCACCGACAGCTGTTACGTGCCCGCCTCATTGACCACGCGCTGGTCGAAGCTGAAAAATTGTTTCGACTTGGTTATGACGACAAGGCCAATGCCTGCTTGCTGGGTATCGCAGATGGATTGGCCAGCAAAGGTGGGCCACCTGTTCTGAATCGCCGTGCACCGCTCTGGCTTCATCTGCTGCGACCATTGGACCGCTGGTGGAATCGTGAGCGTTGATTAGCATGTTGATCTCCATCATTGTCCCAACCCGTAACCGTGTAGCGTTGTTGACGCGTGCCTTGCACGCTATTCAGTCACAGACGCACCAACACTATGAAGTCCTGGTGGTTGACGATGGTTCTGATGGCCAGACGCGTGCCACGTATCCTGCACTTTTCGCCGAGTTGGGTGACCGTTTTCAGCTGGTCCTCGTTGGCACCGATGGCCAGCGTGGCCAAGGCCCATCGGCTAGTCGCAATCTCGGCATCAGTCTGGCCCAATCAGAACTTCTGGCCTTTTGTGACGATGATGACCTGTGGATTGACCCCGCACACCTTGCTGCTGTTTCTTGTTTGTTTGAAACGCATGAGAATGTTGGCTTGTGTATCAGCAACCAGCGAGCTGTGTTTGTAGATGGCAGCGTCCGAGAGAATTGGCTACCCGCCCTGTCCAACCGCATCAATTCCTTGTCTCTGTTGCAAGATCGCTTTAGCGTCGTCTCCATGGATGACATCTGCCACAGTGGCGGTTTTGCGCACCTCAACATGTTGTGTGTACGTCGCCAGGTGGTCTCGGAAGTCGGCGGTTTTTGGGAGGCGGTCAACTATGAGGAAGATCGCGATTTTTTTTGGCGCTGCGCCGACGCTTGCCATAGGATGGCCTACACGGGCACTACGGTAGCACAACACCACGTGCCCGACCCGGCGCGTCGCGTCAACGTGTCGTCGGCCATTCAGCAGCAAGAACGCTGGCTGGTGGCGGCCATGGTTAGCAGACACATTGCGATCACCGTGAAGTCTCCCGTCCTAGCGCGGGTGTTTTTGCATCATGAGGGCGATCTGCTCAGGCGGTTGGCACTCTATTGCACACAGCACCAACAGACGAGTGCTGGTTTGCTCCTGGCGCGTCAGGCGCTGGGTGCCAGGTTCTCGCTCAAGTGGGCTGTTTACTGTGCCTGGGCCTGGGTCAAGTCGCTTAAACCGCGGTAGTTGTCCGCTAGACTCAAACCATGGCCTCCCCTCCAAAAGTCCTCATCATTGGTGATGACACACGCAGTTTTCTCGCGTGTGTCCGTTCGCTGGGTCGCCGTGGGGTGGAAGTGCATGTGGCACCTTATTCGCTCGATGCGCCAGCCCTGCAGTCTCGCTACATCCGCAAAGTTCACCTCCTTCCGTATTACGTGGATGACGGCGTTAAGTGGCTCCAGGCAATGCAAGCTTTATTGGCTGAAGAGCGTTTCGACATGGTTTTACCGTGTGAAGAGCGGGGATTGTTACCCCTTTTTGCCCACCAAACTGAATTTGCCCGCGCCACTGTTCTGGCCATACCTGACGCAGCTGCGCTTGAGGTGTTTTTTGACAAGATAGGAACCCGCCAGTTGGCGCAACGCTGTGATGTTGCAATACCTGACGGTTGTCTCTGGCAGGCTGACAGCAGCTTGGCCCAATTGCAGGCCGAGATTGGTTTCCCCATGGTGGCCAAGCATCGCCAGTCTTACAAGCTGTCGCAACTGTATGTCCGTACCCAGGTTCGGATACTGGACAACGTTGCTGCGCTGAACGAATGGCTTGATCTGAACCAGCCAGCCCCTGATACCGTGTACTTCGAGAAAGTGGTAGACGGTATTGGCATTGGTGTCTCGGTTTTGTGTCACCAAGGGCAGATCCTTCAAGGGTTTGAACACCATCGGGCCAACGAACTGGCTGGCAGCAGCTATTACCGCAAGAGTATGCCCCTTCATGCCGAGCGAATTGCGGCGGTCACGCGGATGGTGGCTGCACTCAATTACACCGGTCTAGCCATGTTTGAGTTCAAGCTCAACACCCAGTCCGGCCATTGGGTGCTGTTGGAGGTCAATGCGCGCCCTTGGGGTTCACTGCCCCTTCCACTGGCTTGCGGGATTGATTTTCCTTATCGCCTTTACCAGTTGTTGTGCGCCCATCAAGTCACCCTGCCGAAGTCTTACCCAGCGGGTCGATACAACCGCAACTTGATTGGTGATATCTGGCAGATGCGTGCCTTGGCGTCGCAACTCAAAGGCCAGCCGCTCACACTTGCCAAAGTCACCGCGTGCTGGCTGGCTGGTTTTGCGCGCTTGCTGACACTGCGCGAGAAGCACGATATGTTGGTAGCGGACGACCCGCGCCCGGCGTGGGCGGAAGTCAAGCAATTTGTCCACCAACGGTTGTCATCTGGTGCAGAGGCTTCTGCTGTCCTGAACGACAAGCGATTACCGAAGACCTTGTGCGCCAATCGGCCGCACAAAATCCTTTTCATTTGTCAAGGGAATATATGCCGCAGCCCTTATGCGGAAGGCAAAGCTCGTTCCATATTTGATAGCATGGGCTTGTCCATTGACGTCGATTCTGCTGGCATGCTCCCGCGGAACCAAAGACCCTCCCCAGCCAATGCGCAGGAGGCTGCTCTGCTTGCGGGTATTGACTTGACCCAGCACGTGTCCAAGTGTGTTGATGCGGAGTTGGTTGCTGGCGCTGATCTCATTGTCATTTTTGATGAGATCAACTATGCCCATTTCAGGCAGCGGCACCCTGTTCAGCTAGATAAATTGGTTTTTTTGTCCTCATTCAACGCGCAAGCCGGGGCGCTTAAATACCTGGAAGATCCAGATGGTCAAGGACTTGTTGTTTTTCAAAAGGTCTACGCCCGTATTGACCAGTGCTTACTTACCCTGGCCGAGCAACTGAAATCATGCTCAACCTGACCAGCCACCAGCCTGTGGTTATGCCGGCAGGTTCACCGCCCGTTCTGACGGTGGTGGTGGATACTGAAGAAGAATTTGATTGGAACCAGCCTTTTTCCAGGAGCAACACCAGCACACGTTCAATTGCTGCACAGCCTTTGGTCCATCAACGGGTGTTTGACAAGCACGGTGTTGTCCCCACCTACGTCATAGACTGGCCTGT
>Ga0302289_1000910_pt1 | contig 10373 bp, 8 predicted proteins | sample III_Fen_N1_2_FD_194552 | JGI IMG/M metagenome (GOLD analysis project Ga0302289, IMG submission 194552) | Peat permafrost microbial communities from Stordalen Mire near Abisko, Sweden - III_Fen_N1_2 | ecosystem: Environmental > Terrestrial > Soil > Wetlands > Permafrost | place: Sweden: Abisko...
ACCGAAACCCTGAATACCGATACTTCAAAATTGGCCGGGTACTGGAAATCGAGTTACAACGACGGATTTGAAATCAACGGCGCAACTTTCGCGCAATATGACGATGCCGCGAAAGGAATCAGTTTTGCGGGAACAGTCGTGAATGTCCGGAATATCAACGCGGCAAGCGGATATCTGACTATTCTGGTTACCAACTCCGGGACTTGGGGAAAAACCGTCGGAAGCTTTTACGTTATCGCCTGGCAAATCGTTTCGGATTCGAAGATGAAAGAATCCACTGCATTCAAAACGGGAAGTACCTCAAACTCCGGAATTTCCACAAGGATAGCGGCCGAAAACGAATTCACGATCGATAACGGATACTTTTGGTTCGCGGATTACCTTAAGCAATAAACATGAACGCACGCGCATGCACGGCGGTTTTTTTTCTCATGGCTTGTTTCGCGTTCGCCTCGGAACCGGCGGCCTCCCCCGAGATTGATGGCAACCTTGATATCGCCGATATTCCCGACGAAGGGAACACCCTCTACGACCTTCCCGTTCTCGAAAGCGAAGGGTTGACCATTGTCGCTTCCGTTCCGATGACAACGCAAACAAAAACAGTAACAAAACAAGAAATAGAGAATCTCAATCCGGCCGATCTAATCGAGCTTCTGCAAAAATCATGCGGTCTTTCGATTACGCGTAACGGCGGATACGGAAACGCAAGCAGTATCAGTCTCCGGGGTTTCTCCTCCGGCCGCGTGACAATTCTTGTCGACGGCGTGCCGGTTAATTCTGCGCTCTCGGGGGATTTCGATCTTACTTCGATCAATGTCAACTCAATCGAAAAAGCGGAAGTGACTTACGGAAGCCCCGTGGGCGGAACGGTCAATATAGTAACGGTGAAAAAAAACAACGAAGGAATTTCCCTTGACGCCGGCATTTCAAATATGAGCCAGCTGCCTTCGGGCAAACCGGTCGACATGCTCGACGCGCAGAACGTCAATTTCTCCCTCTCTGCGGGATCTCAAAAATCAAACTGGAAATTAGACTGGTTTGCGAACCGCGCGGGAAATCATTATCGCTATATCGACTTTTTCGAAAGGGAAAAGCGGAGAGAAGATAACGAAATACTCGATGCGGGAGCGTCGACCTCGGCGTCATTTTTTCTCACCGATCTGACGAAACTCGCCGCATCGATTTCATTGTATGCTGGCGACAAGGAAATTTCCGGAACCGTTTTGGCAAAATCTCCGGGCAAGCAAAAAGATTTTTCAACCAGGGAAACGGTATTTCTCGACGTCAACCGGTTTTATTCCGACAAAGCGGACACAGAGCTGACGGTCACGCACAGTTATTCGCACCTTGGCTGGACAACGCCCTACGAGACGTCCCGGCACGATCTCAACGGGATTACAGCGGGAAATACGTGGGGATACGAAGTAACTCAGGATTTCAAACTCAAGGCCGACGCCGGCATGCGCTGGTCATGGCTTGATTCTTCCAATACCGGAAGAATATCCGCCGGAGACGGAAGCGTTCAATCAAGCGCCGAATTTAATTCCGGCAAAAACTTTTTATTCGCGCCTTCGCTCGATCTGGTTATTTTTGACCAAAAAATCACGCCTGTCCCGAAAATCGGGTTGGGCTGGTTTTTTGCAAATGGAGTGACGGTAAGGACAAATATATTCCGCATGTACAAGCTTCCCGATTTCGAAGATCTCTATTGGTGCAGTGACGCGACGGCAAAGGGAAATCCCGATCTCGTGCCCGAGGACGGACTGGGCGGCGATATCGTGCTCAGTCAAACCAAGGAAGGATTGTACGCAATAGAGGCATCGGCGTATTCATCATGGTATGAAAACGCGATTGTCTGGCAGTCAAAGAACAATGCGTGGATGCCGGACAATATCGGAAAGGCTTTCTGCGCGGGAGCGGACCTCTCGGCAAAAAGCGATTTCAGCGACAGGGTTTCGCTTGTCCTTGCCTATTCTTTTCTGGAAACGCGCGTACTGACGGGCGACTACGCATTCGCCGACCGCAAGCGAATTCCCTATCAACCTATGCACCGAGCGTCCGGCACTTTTTCTTTTTCAGTCGCGAATCTTTACTTCGAATTCTCTCCGCAATTTCAGGGCAGCCGGTACACGACGATAGCGAACGTCGGCGAGCTTCCCGCGTTTTTCACCCTCGATGCATCCGCAACGCTCTCAGCCGGTCATGGAATGAAACTGTACGCAAGCGGCAAAAACCTTACACGTTCGTCGTACTCGCTCGTCGACGGCTACCCGATGCCGGAAATGACCGTTACCGTCGGCGCAAAATACAGTTACCGCTAGGCAAGCGGGCGTTTGGCGAGCGAAAGGTTCACGTGGCAATACCCGCCGGGATGCTTTTCAAGATACTTTTGATGATACTCTTCCGCCGGATAAAACGCGTCAAACTTGACGATTTCCGTAACGATCGGAGCTTCGTAAACGCGTGTTTTTGAAAGTTCTCCAATCAGTTCCTGCGCTTCTTTTTTTTGCCTGTCGTCCATATAAAAAACGGCCGAACGATATTGGGTGCCAACGTCGTTGCCCTGACGGTCTTCCTGAGTCGGATCGTGCATACGAAAAAAATGCCGCAATAAATCCGAATAGGCGATCTTTTGCGGGTCAAAGAGAATCTTCACCGCCTCTGCATGTCCGGTCTTTCCCGCACACACCTGTTCATACGTCGGCGCGATCCCCCTCCCGCCCGAATAGCCGACTTTCACGTCGAGAACGCCGGACAAGAGACGAAAATACGCTTCGGTCCCCCAAAAACAGCCCGCGGCAAAAATAACCGTGCATTCAGCCTGGGGGATAAACCGGAGAGAGGCGGAATTGATGCAATAACGCATCCCTGTTTGCGCTGGGCCCTCGCGGGGGCCATCGTCAAACACATGGCCAAGATGCGAGTTACTTTCCCTGCTCCTTACCTCGGTACGAACCATCCCGTGCGCGCTGTCGGTATTTTCAACGATCGCTTCGCTCACGGCCGGTCTCGTAAAGCTCGGCCACCCAGTGCCCGAATCGAATTTGTCATCCGAGGCGAAAAGAAGTTCACCCGAGACTATATCGACGTAAATACCCGGTTCGTGATTATCCCAGTACTTGTTTTTAAAGGGCGGCTCAGTTCCGCAATTTTGGGTTATATCATATTCGGCGGCGGTAAGCCTCTTGATGGCATCACTGAATTTTATCGTGTCTTTCATAGCACACCTCGCATTGAATTCAAAATACTGATTTTTCGCAATCTATCCAAATATAAATTTATCAGTTATATTTTTTATATAGACGGAGGGAACAATGAAATCTCACGAAATCGACTATGAGCTTTTTGGCGATGACATGCAGATCATCGAAGTTGAGCTTGATTATGGGGAGACGGTCGTCGCGGAAGCCGGTGCCATGAATTACATGGAAGACGGAATTTCCTTCGAGACAAAAATGGGTGACGGATCGGAGCCCAACCAGGATTTTTTCGGCCAATTACTTAACATGGGAAAGCGGGCAATTTCCGGCGAATCGCTTTTTCTCACCCATTTTACCAATAACAGTTCGGGAAAAAAGCGCGTCGCGTTCGCAGCGCCCTACCCGGGAAAAATCATCCCGCTGGATCTTGCCAAACTCGGGAACCGCTTTACCTGCCAAAAGGACGCCTTCCTCTGCGCGGCATACGGTACGAAACTCGACATCACGTTTACCCAGCGCCTGGGAACCGGTTTTTTCGGAGGTGAGGGTTTTATCCTCGAGACCTTGCAAGGAGACGGAAAAGCGTTCATCCATGCCGGTGGAACCATCATAGAAAAGAGACTCCAGGGACAAATAATCCGAGTCGACACCGGCTGCATCGTCGGCTTTACCGACGGCATCGACTATTCGATCGAACGAGCCGGAAACCTCAAGTCGATGGTCTTCGGTGGCGAAGGATTGTTTCTCGCAACGCTTCGCGGTACAGGTACGGTCTACCTCCAGAGCCTGCCCTTCTCCCGCCTCGCCGACCGCGTGCTTCAGCATGCGCCGAGAGTTGGCGGTTCCGCGCGCGACGAAGGATCACTCCTCGGCGGCCTTGGGCGCATTTTCGAACAATAACGACTATAGCTTCTTCTCCCAACAGATTCCCTTGCTATCCTTGCTGCATTCGCCCGGTTTTCCGTACGATGCGCATTGATAGCAAATTTCATTCGGCGCTTTGTCCTCAAGCAGCCACTGCTTGATGTTGTCGAGCGTTACGCGCGCAATCTCGTCGAGCGCTTCCTCGGTAAGGAAAGCCTGATGCGCGGTCAGAATGACGTTCGGGAACTGGATAAGGCGCGCGAGCACGTCGTCGCGAATAGGAGAGAGCGACCAGTCCTCGAAGAAGTATTTATCCTCTTCCTCGTACACATCGAGCCCTGCGCCTCTAATCCTTCCGTCCTTCAGAGCTTCTATCAAAGCCTTTGTATCGATAAGCGCTCCGCGGCCCGTGTTCAGCAGTATCACGTCCTTCTTCATAAGTGCAAGGGAACCCTCGTTGATCATGTGCGTATTTTCGGGTGTAAGCGGGCAATGCAAACTGATTACGTCCGCATTCCGGTAGAGCTCTTCCCTTTCGACGTACCGCGCGCCTATGCTCTCCGCAAACGCCGTATCCTGATGCGGATCCGTAAGCAGCACGCCCATGCCGTATCCATGCAATATTGCCGCGAGAATCTTTCCTATCTTGCCTGTTCCGATTACGCCCGCGGTCTGGCCGTGAAGGTCGCGGCCCACGAGGCCATTGAGCGCAAAGTTTCCGTCGCGGGTGCGGTTGTACGCCGTGTGTATCCTGCGGTTCAGCGTCTGCAAAAGCGCAACCGCATGTTCGGCGACGGCATATGGCGAATAGGCAGGAACCCGGACGACATGAATGCGACCCCATACCGATTCAAGATTCACGTTATTGTATCCTGCGCAACGAAGGGCTATAAGCCTCACGCCGGCCTCCACCAGAAGGTCGGCAACTTCCGCGTCAACCTGGTCATTTACGAATATGCATACAACCTCGTGATCTTTTGCGAGGCTCACCGTGGAGGCGTTCAAGTGTGCCTCGAAAAAATCGATTTTGAAGTCAATTGAGGAGAAGTCGTCTTTTTTCACCGCTTTCTCGAAATAGTCGCGGTCATACTGCTTGGTATCAAAAAAGGCAATGCGTATTGTTTTATTCATATTTTCCTCCGTCAAATACAAGATACTTCAAATATCCTGCGACGGGGACATAAAAAAAACCGGATATCCAAGCAGGATATCCGGTTGTGCTGGGCAATACTGGGATCGAACCAGTGACCCCTACCATGTCAAGGTAATACTCTAACCAGCTGAGCTAATTGCCCGAAAGCGCCAAATGAACGGCGCCTGAACAAATTATACTTTTTTTTTGTTTGCGTCAATACCCGGTTTTGTGTATAATGGAATGTATACCTATATTAACAAGGAGTTTTCAGATGGCACAAGAAATCAAGTTTTATGTGTGCAAGAAATGCGGTAATCTGGTTGGAATGGTGCATGATTCTAACATTACGATGATATGTTGCGGACAGGAAATGGTTGAGTTGAAACCAAATAGTGTTGAGGCGGCCAAGGAAAAACATCTTCCCGTCATTTCTGTTTCCGGCACCGTTGCAACCGTAAAAATCGGTGCAGTCGAGCACCCGATGACGGCCGAACATTCAATCCAGTGGGTATATCTGGAAACCGTAAAAGGCGGTCAGCGCAAAAACCTCAATCCCGGGGATAAACCCGAGATTTCGTTCGCTCTTACCGCCGATGACAAGGTTATTGCGGCCTACGCATACTGCAATCTCCACGGTCTCTGGAAAACCTCGGTATAAATCGATTTTACCCTCGAGCGCCGCTTGACTTTTCTTTTACGGTTTGATAATTTGTTGCAGTCAACGCGATGCGCGGCGATGGTGGAATTGGTAGACACGCCAGCTTGAGGTGCTGGTGCCGCAAGGTATGGAAGTTCAAGTCTTCTTCGCCGCAACGCTTTGTAAAGCTTCTGACCTTCGGGTCAGGAGCTTTTTTTTTGGCAAAATTGCGATTTTTTACCCTGATTGACAAAGGCCAACGCACAGTCCAATATACCGCAAATGGACAGCATGGATACAAAAAATCAATTCAATTATATAGTCGCGTGCGATGGTTCCGGCGATTTTACGAAAATACAGCAGGCCATCGACGCTTCCCCGTCGTTTCCCCGCGACAGAATCAAAATATTCGTGAAAGACGGAATTTATACCGAAAAAATCCTGATACCAGAATGGAACTCAAAACTTACGCTCATAGGGGAAAGCCGCGACAAGACCATAATCACTTTTGACGATCACTTCAATAAAATGCAGAGGGGAAGAAACAGCACTTTTTTTACCCCGACCCTTTCGATTAACGGCGACGAGTGCGCTTTGCACAATCTGACGATCGTAAATTCAGCCGGGGATATCGGACAGGCAATCGCCCTCGCAGTCGGCGGCGATGGAGTAAGCGTCGAAAATTGCACCATCATCGGCAATCAGGACACGCTCTACGCAACCGGAAAAGGCGCGGGGCAATCCTATAAAAACTGCCATATCGAGGGCACGACGGATTTTATTTTCGGTCAGGCTTCCGCGACGTTCGAACGCTGCATAATTCACAGCAAAAAAGATTCATACATCACCGCGGCATCGACGGCGAAAGAAGCCGAAAACGGTTTTGTTTTTTTGAACTGCGATTTGACCGCAGGAGCGGACGTGCATAACGTTTATCTGGGAAGGCCCTGGCGAGATTTTGCCAAAACGATTTTTATCGAGTGCGTGATGGGAACGCATATCAACGCGGAAGGCTGGCACAACTGGTTCAGGCCGGAAACCGAAGGAACCGTATTCTACGCTGAATATAATTCCAAAGGACCGGGGGCGAACGGAGAACAAAGAGTTCCCTGGTCGCACCAGCTTACAAAATCTCAAGTACAAAAATACTTGAACGCCGATTAACGGCAGCTTAGCGCTCCGCTTCGAGGGACGCGAGAATAAACGGCCCGACGCCCTTGAAATCATCCTGAACGATCGCTTCCTTAACGTAATACTCGAACGAACCATCCCGATACGGATTGCCGCCAAGACCCGCGACGCTGCAAATACCGTTCAGATGCAAGGTTCCGTCGGCGTCCTCGACGAGCATTTTTTTCACCAGTCCCGAATATCCCCTGCGGGCAACGATGACCGACGTTTCCGAAAGTTCTGCGCCAAGAATGCCCTTTCGCGCGGCGCGAAAGATAAAATAGACAAACATTGACGACGCCGAAGTCTCGAGATAATTTCTTTCGCGCTTGCCCTGGTCAAGAACCTGATACCACAATCCGCTGTCCTCGTCCTGGTATTTCGCGATCGTACGCGCGAGGCTGCGCGCAATTTCGGAAAGCCGTTCGCGCCCATGGGCGTATTTTGGGGAATCGGGAATGTAATCAAGAACGTCGACGAGAGCCATGCAATACCACCCCATCGCGCGTCCCCAGAAATGAGGCGAGCATCCTGTCTGCCTGTCTGCCCAAAGCTGCTGGCGGGATTCGTCCCATGCGTGAAACATGAGCCCGGTAGCCGGATCGCGCGTCCTTGACTCGACGAGGATCAGCTGATGTATTACATCGTCCAAATCCTCTTCGGTTCCAAACTCCGAAGCATAACGCGCATAAAAAGGGCCCTGCATATAAAGACCGTCCAGCCACATTTGACGGGGATAGATTTTTTTGTGCCAGAATCCGGCAGACTCCGTTCGGGGATGATTCCGAAGCTGTTCGCGCAAGAGTTCGATTGCTTTTCTATATTTTTCATCGCCGGTGTCTTTATAGAGATCATAAAGCAGTTTACCGGGATTGATTTGGTCAAGGTTATATTCGTCTTTTTTATAGGTATTTATCGTACCGTCGTCGTTAATGACGGCATCGTACATTTTTTTTACCCAGGTTTTGTATTCCTGATTTCCAAGAGATATTCCTACCGCATAGATACTTTGAAGAACCAGTCCATGTTCGTAATGCCAAAGTACCTGTTGAGGCGCGTAACGCCCCATCACAGAAAGGGCCATCCGCTCCGAGATGCGTTTAGTGCGATCGATACGTTTCATAATCCGTCCCGGAAAGTAAAAAAGATGCCCGCCCGAAGGCGGGCATCACAATACAGTCAAAAACCTGAAAATTACTTCAGATAACCATTGGCGGTTGCGAGATCAACTCCGGCCTTTTCCCAGGCAGCTCCGCCCTGCTTGTCGAATTCGGCAACCCAGGCTGTCCAGTTATCTTTGGTGAGATCACGCTTTCCGGTAAGGAACTCAAGAACGCCCTGTGCCTGGAAGCGCGCGAGATCCGCGCTCGGATTCGGCAAAGTGTCGGCGCCAACCGCGTTTGTCCATTTGCGTTTTTGCATGTCGCGCATAACCGTCAGCGCGCTCATGGTTTTTCCGGACGTCGCCGTCTTGTATGTTGGATAGCGGGCGAGAAGCTCGATATCGCCGTTAAAGTACACGAGATTGCGAAGCTGCGTGAGCGGCTGCATTTCGGGCTTGCTGAAGCCTTTGGTCGCGTCGGCCAAACCGGTTACTGTCGGTACTCCGGACGCGTCGAACACATAATTCACGCCTTTCTCGCCCCATCCAAGGAGGTAATAACCCTCGTCGGAGGACATCCACTCGAGGAGCTTTGCGATTGCCGGACCTTTGCCGGCCTTGATCGCTTTTGTCGAAACGGCATAAATACGATAAGCTTGCGTGTAGGGACCAATGGACGAAAGTCCGGACGGACCCTTCGGGGGATCGATTACAATCCACTCGCCTTTGGGGAAATTTTTGTCGAAAGGCGCATAGTTTGCCTCGGCGGCATATGCTGCGTTCTGCTCGCGCATAATTCCAAACGCTCCCTGTTTCCAGGCTGCGCGGAAATCGTCTTTCTTGTAGCTCATCCAGTTCGGGTCAATGACTTTTTCGTCCATCATTTTCTTGACGAACGCAAGAGCGTCGAAGTAAGCAGGTTTGCGCACGTTTAGGCCGGCGGCGGCTTTAGTCATGTTCCAGGTTCCGTCAACGCCGAAAGCGCCAAGGATCGGCTCAAAACGGCGGCCAAGGTCTGCTTCATAGTTCGTGTTCTCGATGAAAGCGCCATATCCGTACGTATCGGCTTTTCCATTTCCGTCGGGATCATTAAACGTAAAGGCTTTCATTACGGCAAATAACTCATCGGTGGTCGTCGGAACTTTCAGGCCGAGTTTGTCGAGCCAGTCTTTGCGGATCAGGAGACCTTCATTCTTCGCTATCGAACCGGTCGTGGCGAGTCCGTAGGATTTACCGTTGTACATCGAGAAAGCGATGCTATCGTCGTCATACATGATTTTGGTGCGGTTCGGCATCAAGGCATAGAGATCGTCAACCGGAGCGATGAGGCCCTGTTTGATGAGGTTTGGCCAGGTTTCGCGCCTTACCATGAAAACGTCGGGAAGCGAATTGGCCGCTCCTGCCGCGTTGATCTTTACGTCCTGGTCCTCATTGGCGGATGGCTCTGCCATGATCGTCAAGTCAATATTCAGTTTATCCTTCACCATCTGCGGGACTTTCCAGTCCGCGGGAGGGGGTCCGGCCTCGGTAACGGCAGCCCCGTACCAAAGTTCGACGGCGACCGGAGCGGCCGCCGCAGGAGCGGCGGTCTTCTTTCCGTCATCTTTGGTTCCGTTCGCAAACGCCGGAACGGTAAGGCACAAAACCAGCGTAATGACCGCTGCCACCTTCATAAAATGTACTTTCATTAAATTCCTCCTTAATGAAAACTGATACCCGTTATTATTACCCTTTGACGCTGCCCAAGAGCGTTCCTCTGGTAAAGTACTTTTGAATGAGCGGATACGCGATGATCATCGGGATCGCCGACATAAACACGCTCGCGGCCTTTATGGCCTGTATCGAAGCTTCGCCGAACGCGTTGACTTCGACGAACTCGTTCATTCCGCTTGCCATAAGAATATTCCTGAGCAGTATAGGAAGCGGCTGAAGGGAATTCTTGTTCAGGTAAAGCATTGCATGGAAAAAATCGTTCCAGAACGTAACGCCGTAATATAAACCGATAGTCATGATAATCGGTTTTGAAAGCGGCAGAATAATCCTGAGAAGCACGTACCATTCGGGCGCGCCGTCGATTCGCGCCGACTCTTTCAGTTCTTCGGGAATGCCCTCGAAAAACCCTCGCATGATAAGGCAGTTATAAGTGCCGATGGCACCGGGCAGGAATATCGCGGCGAGATGGTTAGTAAGGCCAAAACCGGTAACCACGAGATAGGTCGGTATGAGTCCGATATTAAAAAGATACGGAAGCAAGACAAAAACGTT
>Ga0302289_1000912_pt1 | contig 10368 bp, 9 predicted proteins | sample III_Fen_N1_2_FD_194552 | JGI IMG/M metagenome (GOLD analysis project Ga0302289, IMG submission 194552) | Peat permafrost microbial communities from Stordalen Mire near Abisko, Sweden - III_Fen_N1_2 | ecosystem: Environmental > Terrestrial > Soil > Wetlands > Permafrost | place: Sweden: Abisko...
CAGACTGGCACCGCGGTTATCTCCCATGCAATAGTATTCGCCTTTACCAAGAGTCACGTTATCGTATCCATTGGCCGTTCCTTCGGCCGTCATATTTGTCGGAACACCCTGCGGTATATAGGATTCTGCAAGAAGAACGCCGTTAATATATACGGAGCCGTCTTTAATCAATACTGTATCTCCGGGTCTTCCGATAACTCTTTTGATTATTTTCTCCTTCCGGTCGTATCCGGGCATTCCAGTCGCATCAATGGTCACGATGGCTCCACGGTCATATTCAGTAAAATACTTTGAAATCATCTCAACGAAAACAGCATCGTTCTGATGAAGATTCGGTTCCATGGAACTGCCGTATACGTCATTTCGCTGGACAACAAACACCACAAGCAAAATGCCGATGATCAGGCCGAGGCTGACAAAACGCAAAGTATCTAGAAATGAATACAGCAACCCCTTATCTTTCTGAACAGGTTCCGCAGTATCACTCTTCACAGAACGGACACGGCGAATCGTTGCATTGGAAGCTGCTTCTTCAACCGGATATGTATCTGAGGCGGGCTGACTTTCAGTAACTTCCGAGGTCATTTCTCCGGCGCTCTGATCGTATCCCTCTGCTTCCGATTCTTCTTCCTCGGGATCATTGGCAGCATCCATGATGCTTTCACCCTGTTCATCGGATATCGGAACATCAACCGGGCGAGTTGCCTCGTCCTTCGGTAAATCTGTCTCATCAGGCAGGTTTTCTATCTTTCCGGTATCTTCCGGAATAGATTCAGAAAGCATCTTGCGCTCGTCCTCTGCATGACGATCCGTATTGGATGCTATATTGCCGGGTCTCTCATTCATCTTGTTTCTCCTTTGTGATACTGATGCCAAGTTCATCCAACTGATTATCTGCAACAGGAGCCGGGGCTTCCGTCATAAGGTCGGATGAGTTCTGGACTTTCGGGAATGCGATAACATCCCGAATACTTTTGCTTCCTGTCATGAGCATTACCATTCGGTCCAATCCAAAAGCCAGTCCGCCATGCGGAGGGACGCCGAAGCTAAAGGCATCCAGAAGAAACCCGAATTGCTCGTATGCCTGTTCATCCGTAAATCCGAGAAGAGAAAACATCTTCTTCTGCAGGGTCTGGTCATGAATACGAATGCTTCCGCCGCCGAGTTCGGTTCCATTCAGAATGATATCATAAGCTTTTGCACGAACTAGGCCGGGATCTGTCTCGAGGAGACCAAGATCTTCGTCCATGGGTCCGGTAAACGGATGGTGCATCGCTACATAACGGCCGTTCTCCTCACTGTATTCCAATAACGGAAATTCCGTAACCCAGATGAGATTGAACGTGTTTTCCGGAATCAGGGAGAAATTCTTTGCAACTTCACAGCGAAGAGCACCCAAAGCACTAAAGACGACACTGTCTTTGTCGGAAACGATAAGAATAAGGTCGTTATCATCCGCTCCTGCTTTTTCTGCAATGGCTGCGATTTGATCCGGCGCAAGAAATTTCAGGAACGACCCGCGCGGTACCGCAGAAGGAACAAGCCAGGCAAGACCTTTCGCCTGGTATGTTTTAGCAACCTCTGCCAAAGCATCAATTTCTTTCCGGGTCATCGATGCTCCATCCGGAACACAGATTGCACGGATGCTGCCTTTTTTGGAGAGTACATCTTCAAAAACCGGGAATGGAATATCCCGTACGACTTCCGTAATGTCTTTCAGTTCGAGTCCAAAACGCATGTCCGGTTTGTCGGATCCAAACCGGTTCATTGCATCCATCCAAGTCAGTCTTGGCAGAGGAAGGGAAATCTCGACTGCCATAACTTCTCGGAAAACTTTCTGAAGAAAGCCCTCCGTAACGAGCATAACATCCTCTGCATCAACGAAAGCCATTTCCAGATCGATCTGCGTAAATTCCGGCTGACGGTCCGCACGAAGATCTTCGTCACGGAAGCATTTGGCAACCTGCATATATCGATCGTAACCGGACAGCATCAGAAGCTGCTTATAAAGCTGCGGCGACTGCGGTAGTGCAAAGAAAGAGCCTTTCTTGACCCTGCTGGGCACGAGATAGTCACGGGCTCCCTCAGGCGTGCTTTTCCCGAGCATGGGCGTCTCGATATCGAGAAAGCCCTCGGCATCGAAATAATCGCGTGCGCATTTGGCAATCCTGTGACGCATCATCAGGTTTTTCTGCATATCCGGGCGGCGCAGATCCAGATAACGGTATTTGAGTCGAAGTGATTCATTTGCGCTGATATTCTCTTCAATATAAAACGGCGGCGTCTGCGCTTCGGAAAGAATACGGAGATTCTCGACAAGTATTTCGAGTTCACCGGTCTTCATGTTCGGATTGGGAGCGCTGCGCTTTTGAACCGTTCCTTCACAGGCCAGAACAAATTCGCCACGAATTTTGGATGCCTTAGAAATGACGTCGTCTGTGCTTTCCGGAGTCACCACCAGTTGCACTTCGCCGGATCGGTCACGAAGTGTAATAAAAGTCAGACCGCCCAGATCGCGTCTTTTGTGACACCATCCCATGAGTGTGACTTTCTCTCCGGTGTTTTCGATCGTGAGTTCCGCGCATCGCATCGTACGCTTCATTCCCTGCATTGATTCCGCCATTTTTGTATCCCCTTTATTCGTGTAATTTGCTATTCAAAATGGTTGCTATGATTCCGGACTGGTTTGACAGATCGATTTCCGTCTGCACCCCATCCTTCATATTCTTGATCCGGGATTTTTGTGATGCAATCTCATCATCGCCAAGAACCATCAGATAAGGCACGCCCGTTTTCCCTGCGTATTTGAGCTGTGCATTGAAGCTCCGGCCCATAAGATCCGTCTCACAGCCGACCCCTGCTTTTCGAAGGGAAAAAGCAAGCTTCCTTGCAAAAACGGCTGCTTCCGTTGACATCGCTGCAATATACAAATGCACATCCGGCGTCCGTTCAATGGCAACTCCCTGCGCTTCGACTTCCATCAGGAATCTCTCGACCCCCATGGCAAATCCAATTCCGGGAACCGACTGTCCGCCCATCATTTCTACCAGACCGTCATATCGTCCGCCGCCGCAAATGGTACCCTGCGTGCCGACATGGTCTGATACAAACTCAAATACTGTCCTTGTGTAATAGTCCAGTCCGCGAACAATGCCGGGATCAATCGTATAGGGAATACCCAGATCGTCGAGATTTGCGGTAAGGCCATTAAAATGCTCGCGGCAATCCGGACACAGGTGATCCAATAGTTTCGGTGCGTCCGCGGCCAAAGTGTGGCAATGGGGTTCCTTACAGTCGAGCATGCGAAGAGGATTCTTCTCATACCTTCCTTTACAGTCATGGCACATTCCGGCAAGTCCGGGCTGGTAATATTCTCTGAGCATGCGATTATATTCCGTGCGGCAAACCGGACAGCCGATACTGTTAATACAAAGATGTGTCTGGGTCAGACCCATACGAGCAAAAAACAAAACAAGAATACTGATAACTTCTGCGTCAACAGCAGGGCCCTTCGCTCCGAATGCCTCCAGACCGAATTGATGAAATTCACGAAATCTTCCCTTCTGAACATTCTCATAGCGGAAAGCAGTAATATTGTAATAGACGCGAACCGGTGAAGGAAGCGAAGTCATGCCATGCTCAATGAAGCTTCTTACGACGCCGGCAGTTCCCTCAGGACGAAGCGATATGCTCCTGCCGCCTTTATCTTCAAACGTATACATTTCCTTCTGGACAACATCGGTGGTATCACCCACGCCGCGCATAAAAAGTTCCGTATGTTCAAATGTCGGAATCCGGATCTCCCGAAACCCGTACTGACCGCAAACTTCTGCAAAAACCTGTTCCGCTTTCTGCCAGCGGTAAATCTCCTCAGGAAGAATATCCTTTGTACCCTTAGGGACACTGTATTTCATGTTTTTTCTCCCCAATATGTAGTAATTCGCCGGAAAATGATAAAGACAGAATCCGACATCTGACTATTATACCTCACATCCGTTCAAGGCGATAGATCAACATCGACAGAACAGCCAGCCCAGCCGTCTCCGTGCGTAAAATCCTTCGTCCGAGGGTTACGGTGCTGACTCCGGTTTGCAGCGACAGATCTATTTCTTTGGGATCGAATCCACCCTCCGGACCAATGAAAAAACTGATTTTCGGACGGGTTCCCGCGGATTGCGGCTGATGCTCCAGAAATCTTTCCAAAACGGTTGATAACGGACAGCTTTTTTCACCCTCCCAGGGAAGAAATACCAGATCGGATTTTTCGACAGACTGTTGAATGGCCTTTGCAAAGGATATCGGCGGCATCACTTGAGGAATATGTCCGCGACCGCATTGACGTGAGGCTTCTTCTGCAATTTTCTGCCATCTTGCCAGCTTTTTGGCGATATCTTTCCCTGCGAGTTTTGAAATGGATCTGGAACATATCACAGGAACAACGGCTGAAACACCGAGTTCCACACCCTTCTGGATGATCCAGTCCATCTTATCGCCCTTGACGATTCCCTGGTACAGGATCGCTTGATACGGCGGTTCTGTCTGATTCATCTCCCTGTGAATCAGACTCACAGTGACCGAATCATGTGACAACGCCGAAATCAAGCCGGTGAAGTCCGTTCGTGCACCGTCGCAAAGGACTAAAGACTCTCCGGTCTGCATGCGAAGCACATCCGAGAGATAGTGAGCATCATCGCCGGTGAACGTATATGTTTCCTGATTTTCCGGAAGAATTTCATCTGTAAAAAGTCGAGTCATATAATGCCCCCGTAAAGGAAAGTCCTCTGCTAAATATTATTATCCGCATGGCACAAAAGTCAAAGATATTTCAGATATAAAACGCATTTGCGTTGATTAATCATATCATAAAGGCTAAAATTATGGATATTGGTATCTTTTCATTTATAAAAAATAGGAGGCACATATGAAGTATGAAATTAAAGGCACTCCCCTTCCCGTAGCGATCTGTAATCTTGATGCAGGCGAGACAATGATTACAGAAAGAGGCTCCATGAGCTGGATGACCCCCAACATGAAGATGGAAACCACCAGCAACGGCGGCGTCGGCAAAGCTCTCGGGCGCATGTTCGCCGGAGAAGCGCTCTTTCAGAACAAATACACATCGGAAGGCGGACCCGGTCTCATCGCCTTCGCTTCCAGTTTTCCCGGTCAGATTCTCCCGATCCAAATCAATCCGGGTGCTGCAATGATCGTTCAGAAATCCGCATTTCTTGCATCGCAGGTTGGTGTTGTCCTTTCCGTTCACTTCCAGAAAAAGCTCGGAGCCGGATTTTTCGGCGGCGAAGGATTCATCATGCAGAAGCTTGCCGGAACCGGATTGGCTTTTGTTGAGATTGACGGATCCGTTGTCGACTACACCCTGCAGGCAGGCCAGTCCATGCTCATTGATACGGGCTACCTTGCGATGATGGATGAGTCGGTTACGATGGACGTTCAGGCGGTCAAAGGCATCAAAAACATGGTGTTCGGCGGTGAAGGCGTCTTTAACACGCGCGTTACCGGTCCCGGACGCATTTGGATTCAGACCATGCCGATCAGCGGTATTGCCACAGCTCTCATGCCTTTCCTTCCGAAATCCAGCTGATTTTTCCTGTAAATGAGGCCATATAAAACGCCGCTCCGGATTTGATCCGAAGCGGCGTTTTCATTCAGTAAAGATAATTATTAATCCTGGATACCCGGAATCTTCGGGAGTCCTGCAAACCCTACAGCAAGATCTGCGTCAGTCGGAATGTAGTCTGTCATCTTGCCTGCATTATAATCCAGATATGCCTGCATATCGAAGTAGCCGGTTCCCGTCAGATTGAAGAGAATCGTCTTTGCTGTTCCTTCTTCTCTGCACTTGATGGCTTCATCAATGGCTACACGGATCGCGTGAGCAGATTCAGGGGCAGGAAGTATGGTTTCATGCTTCGCGAAAAACTTGGCTGCTTCAAACACTTTGCTCTGTTCAATCGCTCTAGCTTCATCAAGGTATCCGTCATGATACAGCTTTGAAATCATGGGTGACATGCCGTGATAACGAAGTCCGCCGGCATGATTGGCCGAAGGAATAAAGTCAGCACCCAACGTATACATTTTGGCAAGAGGTGTTACATGACCCGTATCGCAGAAGTCATAGGCATATTTACCTCTTGTCATAGACGGGCAGGACGCCGGTTCAACAGCGATAAAGTATGGATTCTTCGTACCAGCCAGCTTGTCCTGCATAAAGGGTGCCATGATTCCGCCGAGGTTGGATCCGCCGCCGGCACAGCCAATAATAATGTCCGGGTACTCATCAACCATTTCGAGCTGCATTTTCGCTTCAAGTCCGATAATGGACTGATGCAGAAGAACCTGATTCAGAACGGATCCGAGCACATAGCGGCAGCCCGGAGTGGTTACGGCCTTCTCGATAGCTTCCGAAATGGCGCAGCCGAGGCTTCCGCCTGTACCGGGATGATCTTCAAGGATCTTCCGGCCAATCTGTGTTGTGTTGGAAGGGGAAGGAATCAGATGGGCGCCAAAAGTCTCGATAATCGCTTTGCGGTATGGTTTTTGTTCTGAACTGATCTTTACCATGAATACAGTAAGCGGCATATCATAGAACGCACATGCCATAGAAAGCGCTGTGCCCCACTGACCTGCTCCGGTTTCTGTTGTAAGTGATGTCAGTCCCTGCTCCTTGGCATAGTAGACCTGTGCTGCTGCAGAATTCAGTTTATGACTTCCTGATGTGTTATTGCCCTCAAACTTATAATAGATTTTTGCCGGGGTGTTCAGCGCCTTTTCAAGTTCATACGCGCGAATAACCGGTGAAGGACGGAAAATTTTGTAGAAATCCTGTACGCCTTCCGGAATGTCAAAATAGCGGGTCGTATTATCGGCTTCCTGTTTGGCAAGTTCCGTACAGAAAACCGGGGTAAGGTCATCCAATTCAACCGGTACCATTTTGCCCGGGTGAATATAGGGATCGTGTGCCTCCTTCATGTCCGCGCGCAGGTTGTACCATTGCTTGGGCATTTGATCCTCCGTTAAATAAATGTGTTTCGGTACTTTTCTGGACATTTTTGGCTCCTTTCTGTGCCGTGACTTTCGTCATCTGTGCACCCCACGTCGGGTTCTGACTTCTTCGGACAAATAAAAAACTCCTGCCCCCTTGTATAAAAGGGACAAGAGCATAATGCGCCTGCGGTACCACCCAAATTAGCTATGTCGAAGGACACAGCCCACTCGTATCATGCACATTATGCACGCTTCCCTGATAACGGGTGAAGTCCCCGTCAGCGCCTACACCATCCTTCGAAGCGACTTTAAAAAACGCTTTGCCGAACTTTCGGGCTGCCCTCCCAGGTCCATTCGCTGTTCCGCCTGCATCGCGCTTCCACCATTCGCGACTCTCTATGACAAACTCTGAATAGTTACTATTCCTGATCATCGGTGTCCTATTTTTAAATCTAAGTTGCAGTATGCACCCGACAATTTAAGTTGTCAAGTGTGTTATACTGCACAAAAAGGGGATGCATATTACGTATGGCAAATAGCGTGGTTTTATCAGCAATTCTTCTCGACTGGTTTGATCAAAACCGTCGGGATCTGCCCTGGCGGAGGGACCGAACCGCATACGGAACATGGATTTCGGAAACCATGCTGCAGCAGACGCGCGTTAATACCGTAATTCCCTATTTTGAACGCTTTCTTGAAATGTTTCCGGATATCCTGTCCTTATCTGCAGCGCCTCTCGAAGATGTATACAAGGCCTGGGAAGGTCTCGGCTACTATTCAAGGGCGGCAAATCTGCAAAAAGGCGCCCGCAGCTGCACTGAACAATTTGGCGGAGATCTTCCGCAAAACTATAGTGACCTTATGACCATTCAGGGGATCGGACCATACACAGCCGGTGCGATTGCATCTTTGGCCTTCGGACTTCCCGAACCGGCAGTAGATGGCAATGTCATACGTGTTTTTTCGCGGCTGTATGCGCTTCCGCTCACACAGCAGGATGAAAAATCAAAAAGAGAAGTAACGGATCTTGTCAGACGCGTCCTTCCTGAAGATCGGGCCGGAGATTTCAATGAATCCATCATGGATTTGGGTGCAACGGTGTGTATTCCGGGCCGTCCTGCCTGCGGTATCTGCCCGGTTTCTAATTTCTGTCAGGCTTTCCTTCTGGGAAAGCAGTCGGAACTTCCACTCAAAAAAGATAAAAAGCCGAGTCCGGTTTTTACCTATACGATTGTTATTTTGAAAAAAGGCGACATGCTATTTATTCGTCAGCGACCCGATACCGGTCTGCTGGCAAACCTGTTTGAATTTTCATCCTATCCGGGACTTCTGCATCCCGGCGAACTTCAGACACTGCTTTTCAGGGACTTCAATCTTTCACCGCATGAGATCGGTTCGATTACATCGCTTGGAGGAGCCGCGCATGTTTTTTCTCACATAAAATGGGAGATGGAAGGATATCTTGTCGAAATAAACGAGATCAATGACGATATCTACAGTCCGCTGCAATTTTCCGAAAAAGAAGAAACGGGTAGTTTCTACACGATACATTATGCCCGGAAAATGGCTTTCCCTTCAGCACTCAAAGCTTATACGGCAGTCGTTTTCCGTTAGTATATACAAGGATTCCCATAATTCCCGCGAGCCCGAACGAAACCGTCCGGATTACGTGGCATGCGTAAACAGATACGCGTGCCAGTCACCCTTCTTTTTTGCGCCCAGCATTCTGAATCCTGCATGAAAGCATGCTTCAATGACAGAATCCGCTTTGGAGTCGATGATTCCGCTGACCATGAATCGGCCGCCGTCCGATAAAAACGCCGGAATATCAGGTGCGATAGAGATGATTACCTCGGCCACAATATTGGCGATAATAATGCTGTATGAATTCCGGTATGCATCTTTCAGCTCACCTGCATGGCAAAGAACATTCGATTGGTTACGATTGCAGTTCTCTTTTGCCACGCCGACAGCAAGACGGTCAATGTCGATCGCTTCAACGGAAGATGCGCCCAGTTTTTCTGCAATAATCGAGAGTATGCCGGATCCGCATCCAAGATCCAGAACGATATCGTCCTTCTGGATTGTTTCATCGATCCATTCTGCGCACATAGAGGTCGTCTCATGCGTTCCCGTTCCGAATGCGGAACCCGGATCCAGCATGACGACAGCCTGCCCTTCTTTCGGGATATACTTCTCCCAGGAAGGACAGATAACGACCCGGGGCGAGATGGACAGGACCTCGTAGTATTTTTTCCAGCTGTTTGCCCAGTCTTCATCAGCAACATACCGTTGACCCGTAAGTCCTTTTCCGACCGGAAGAAACTCGCCGATCTCGTCAATCCGGCCGGAAATAATTGCAAGTATGTCGGAAAGAGTATGGACGCCGATGGCAATTTTTCCGTAAATCAGTCCGACTCCTGCAGGATTGCTGTACTCTTCTTCTTTGGATCCCAGCCGGATACCGTCGGAAAACTCCGCGAAATATGCCCGGATATTCACATCAATGCCTAAAGAATCGACAAATGCATCATCGGCAAACGACAACGAGTCGGGAGCCAGAATAATGTCTTTGATCTCCTGCGGGTCGCAGACGGCAATTCCGTCCGCACCGAGCTGTGCCAGCATTTCACAAACAGCATCCGATGCGTCCTGTGTGGTCTCAATTGAAACTTCGATCCATCGCATGTTATTTACCAAATATATCTTTCACTTTTTTAAAGAAACTTTCCCGCTTTGCATAATTGCGGTCCGTTAATGTGGACTCAAAACTGCGAAGCTGTTCCTTTTGCTGATCCGTAAGATGAGATGGAACTTCCAGAACGAAACGGCTGGTATGATCTCCCCGGACACTCGGTCTGTTCTTATACGGAATTCCTTTTCCGCGAATGGTATAGGTATCAAAAGGCTGCGTTCCTTCTTTAATATGCGTTGTCACGTTTCCGTCAATCGTAGGAATTTCTATATCCGCACCAAGAGCCGCCTGTGCGAATGTAATCGGAATATCACAGAACGTGTTATTGTCTCTGCGGTCGAAAACAGGGTGCGGACGCACTTTGAACTGGATATAGAGATCGCCGTACGGTCCGCCGCGAAGACCGGGTTCCCCTTCACCTTTGAGGGGGAGCATATCACCGGTATTAACTCCGGCCGGAACATGAATCGAAAGATCCTTTTTCTTAATTCTGCGGCCGCGGCCGTTACAGGCAGTACACGGAGTGCGGATAATAGTGCCTCTGCCGGAACAGGACGGACAGTCACGCGTAACCATAGTCATGCCGAAAAGTGTCTGTGTCTGCTGCTGTACACGACCCGAACCTTTACAGGTCGGGCAGGTTTCCGGGGAGGATCCGTGAGCAGCGC
>Ga0302289_1000913_pt1 | contig 10357 bp, 9 predicted proteins | sample III_Fen_N1_2_FD_194552 | JGI IMG/M metagenome (GOLD analysis project Ga0302289, IMG submission 194552) | Peat permafrost microbial communities from Stordalen Mire near Abisko, Sweden - III_Fen_N1_2 | ecosystem: Environmental > Terrestrial > Soil > Wetlands > Permafrost | place: Sweden: Abisko...
ATCGCGTCGACATTGTCGGTATGGATCATTTCTTCCTGTTTTTCGAGCACAACAAGATAATCGCGAAATTTTTGCCGCTGCTGTTCCAATAACACCCTGAATCGCTTTAGTATCGCAATCCGTTCGTCTACCTGGTCCTGCGTTAGCTCCTGTTGTGCCATCAATTTTTTCCGTTATCCGGCGATGTTGATACCGGCGGGAGTACCTTGAAGAGAGGGTGGGACTGCTGTGGTGGTAACGACTTCAGCCCATGCCGAGCGGAGCTGATCCATCATATTTTTAACAAACAGAATTTTTTCCGGTGATTTTTCCATATTTGCCTCGAGAAGCTGAGAATTGAAGTAAACATACAAGGCAAGCAGGTTTTTTGATATTTCCCCACCTGCTTCCATGTCGAGAGAAGCCATCAATTCGGTGATGATTTCCTGTGTTTTCAATATATGACCATTGGCTATTTCGATGCGTGATGGTTCTTTTTTGAAGTTGTCGTCAAAAAGCGTAGCGGCGGCTCCCAATTGCTTGATTGCTTCGTCATATAACATGATGATTAACGTTCCCTGACTGGCGGTTCTGACTCGCGTTTCTCGATATGCGCTTAATGCCTGATTATAACTCACAACGCCTCCCCTGATCCTTTCTTCTGGTGTTTATCGATTACACCTCTGTATACCATATCGGATACATCACTTCCAACTTTAGGGGAATTCTATCAAAAAAGCCAATAAAAATAAATTGATTTTTAAATTGCTCGACTCTATTCTGTATTTTTCGTATTATTACATAAAAGGCGGATTGTATAGCGCTATGAGCAATGACGAAAATTCGAACGATAATAAAGATAACCGGAAGTCCAGTCAGGATGATCCGTTCAATTTCTTTAAATTGAGTCCCGAACCGGGATCTCCCGATAAAAAAAATGGTTCCAAAATGCCTAAAATCCCCGTTTGGGCGATTCTTCTCGCAGTTTTCGCGGTTATGGTTATAGCCAACTATGTGATGCTTTCACGTTCCGACTCGCTTATTCCTTTGTCTGAATTCAAACAGCGGATTACTTCGGGTGAAATTGTCCGCGTTGAAATAGCGACAACGTATTTTACCGGCTATACGGAGACTGATCCTGTTTCGGCCAATGCTGCCAAAAATTCGCTTAATTTCCTGAATACTACGACGGGGAGCGGCAAGTCGTACCGTACGGTCGGAATCCTTACCGATGATTTCATCAAACTTCTTGATGCTTCCCAGGTGACATACTCGGTCAATGCGCAGGAAAAGAACGTAATACTTGATTTTATCCTTCAGTGGATTCTTCCTTTTGCCATTTTCTTTTTCATGTGGCGCTTCTTGATGAAAAAAATGGGCGGTGGCGGTGGTCTCGGCGGTCTTGGCGGCAGTATTTTCTCGGCCGGGCAGGCCAGATCGGCAGCAGTCGAGGAAGGCAAGGTGACGACACGCTTTACCGATGTTGCCGGCGTTGACGAGGCAAAGGAAGAGCTCGTTGAGGTAGTCGATTTCCTGAAATTCCCCAAAAAATACACCGATATCGGCGGTAAAATCCCGCGCGGCGTTCTTCTGGTGGGACCTCCCGGAACCGGAAAGACCCTTTTGGCCCGCGCAGTCGCCGGCGAAGCCGGTGTTCCCTTTTTCCGTATCAGCGGTTCCGACTTCGTCGAAATGTTCGTCGGCGTCGGCGCATCGCGCGTCCGCGACCTTTTCAAGCAAGCCCGCGAAAAGGCACCGTGCATCGTGTTTATCGACGAGCTCGACGCGATAGGAAAGTCGCGCCTCAATTCGATGAATTCGAACGACGAGCGCGAACAGACTCTGAATCAGCTTCTCGTCGAGATGGACGGATTCGACAACTCAACCGGTCTTATCCTCCTTGCGGCGACCAACCGCCCTGACGTTCTCGATCCCGCTTTGCTTCGTCCCGGCCGTTTTGACCGGCAAGTCGTGGTTGACCGTCCCGACGTGAAAGGCCGCGAGCAAATCTTGCGGATTCACGCCAAAAACGTAAAGCTTTCCCGCGAGGTTGATCTTGCGGCCATTGCCCGCACGACAAGCGGTTCTTCCGGCGCTGATCTTGCGAACATTATCAACGAAGCGGCACTTCTTGCAGTCCGGGCCGGACGCAAGGAAGTATATATGGAAGATCTCAACGAAGCCGTCGAAAAGGCGATCGCCGGTCTCCAGAAAAAGAGCAGGGTAATCAAGGAAGACGAGCGGAAAATCGTCGCTTTCCACGAAACCGGGCACGCGCTTACTGCCGCCTTCACCGAGGGCGCCGACAAAGTTCATAAAGTTTCGATAATTCCGCGAGGAATCGCGGCTTTGGGCTATACCATCCAGATGCCCGAAGAAGACCGCTTTCTCCGCACCGAAAATGAATTGCTCGGCGAAGTCGACGTTCTGCTCGGCGGCCGCGCGGCGGAAGACGTCGCGTTCGGCGCGGTGTCTACCGGCGCTTCGAACGATCTTTCCCGCGCGACTGATATTATCCGCCGCATGATAACCGACTACGGAATGAGCAGTCGCTTCCGCAACGTTGCCCTTAGCCAGCATGGCGCCGGGTACGGTACGGCAGACCCGAAATTAGTCCGCGACTACGCCGAATCGACCCAGCAATATATCGATGAGGAAATTTCCCGGGTTACCACCGAGCGATACGAGATCGTCAAGGCGCGCATCGGAACGAAAAAGGTTTTGATGGAATATATCGCGAATCGTCTGCTGGAAAAGGAAATCATCGAGGGGAAGGAATTCGGGGAAATTATCGCCGCGGAGGCAAATTTACCCCAAGCTCAAAACAATTGACGGAATACCTTCTTTCTGCTTTACTGAAGGGATGAAAATGCCTATCTCCCGCGGACTCTTTACTGCGTTGTGTTTGGTTTTTTGCATCGCCGCTTCCGGCGCGCAGACCATCACAACCGCAGATTCGTTTTTTTCTTCGGTATCGGACGCTTACGCAAAAATAAACGACTACTCCTCAACGATAGTCATTTCTTACGGCGCTACAAGTAAAAAAGACACAATGACCGGGCGATCCGTTTTCAAGGTTCCAAATCTTCTTCGTATCGATTTTACCAATCCTGCCGAACAAACTATCGTCTTTAACGGAGACGAACTTACCATTTATCTGCCGACATACAATGTCATTCTTACTCAATCGGTCGAAAAAAGCTCGGGATCGTCCGGGGCATCTCTTGCTACGCCCCAAGGCTTATCCTTGATGAAGCGCTATTATTCGGTGGCCTATGAAACGAAATCGGATCCGGTCCCGCTCGAAGAAAACTCGAAGGAACAGGTCATAATTCTGCTTCTTTCGCGAAAGACCACAACCGAAATGTTCAGGACCATCAGATTGATGATTTCGCCAGATACAAAACTTATCAGACGCATCGATGCGCTGACTATTTCAGGCGATCACGTGCAATTCGATTTTACCGGATATTCACTTAATCAGGGCGTGCTGGACAATCGTTTCGTGTATGATTCGCCCGCATCCGCCAATATCTTTAACGATTTTCTGTTCAATCAATAATGGAGTAAAAAAGTATGGAAGTGTTCGGGAAAAAACTTACAGAGGCCCGCATGGCTCGCGGACTGGATTTCGATCAGGTGTCGCGCGAGACTAATATTACGCGCAGGTATCTTGAAGCCCTCGAAAAAGAAGATTTTACCGTATTTCCCGGCGAACCCTATCTGCTCGGTTTCCTCCGGAATTATTGCGAATATCTCGGTCTCAACAGCAACGAGATTATCTCCTCGTATAAAAACCTCAAGATTCAGGAGACTCCCGTTCCGCTCAAGGACCTGATGCCCCGCCGCCCCATCACAGACCGTCTTCTTTCCGGGCCTAATACGCCGAAAATTTTCGGTTTTGCGGTAGCTATCATCGCGGTTGTTCTTCTCGTGTTTTTGGGCGTTTTCGTCGCGAGCAAGATCGCGAACAGACCACATGCCGCCGTCGTTGCCGCGCAAGCGCGCGCTCCGGTTGCCTACGATGTGTCGGGTGATGATTTTAAACAGCGCGTGTATGTCGGCGACAGCATCAATGTGACTACCGCAACCGGTGTGTATAAACTTGCCGTTACCGCGACTGCGCCCACTCTCAAGCTTGATACTCCGGGAGGTCCCCGCGTTATCGAGCTTGGGCAGGATTTATTTATCGATTTGAACGGCGATGACCAGAACGACGTGAAGGTTTTTGTCGCCGATCTTTTTAAAAACGACCCCTCGAAGGGAGCCGATGTCCAGATTTCCGCCGGCGCTTCCGTCGCAGATTCAAACCAATCAGCGAACGCCGGTATTGCCGCTGCGGCGAGTGCGGACGTAACCGTCCCGACTTCCGGTACGGTCGATACGGCAAACGCAAAGCAAACAGTTCTTTTTGAGGGCGGTTCGGCGTATCCCGTAACGATGAACGCCACGTTCCGCGGCTATTGCCTGTTCCGGTACGAATCCGACAAGGCTAACCGCGACGAACGCTATTACCAGAAATCCGAACTCCTTACCGTTCAGGCGAACAATGGCATCCGCATCTGGGCTTCGAACGGCAATGCCGTCAAGCTTCAGATAATAGCCGGCGGCAAGACAGTCGAGCTTGAAGTAAGCCGGCCCGGCGAAGTGATGGTTCGGGATTTGAAATGGCTCAAGGATGACACTTCCGGTCGCTACAAATTCGTGGTAATGGATATTGACTGAAATGACTTTTTTCCTGGACCAGCACGGGTGCGCTAAAAATCAGGTTGACGGCGAGCTGTTGATCGGTATTTTGAATTCCCGTGGTTGGGCCAAGACCGATATACCCGAAGAAGCGGCGCTTATCATCATCAATTCCTGCGGATTTATCGAATCCGCAAAAAAAGAATCTCTCGACGCGGTCATTACCGCCCGGGAAGCGTATCCGAAGGCGAAGGTTCTGCTTGCCGGATGCCTCGCCGAGCGATATGCTGACGATCTTCTCGACGGGCTTCCCGAAGCCGACGCATTTTTCGGAAACGGCGACCTGTCGCGCATCGGCGAAGTTCTGGACCGGCTTTTTTCCGCAAATGGAATCGCTCCGGGGGATGGAACCTCTCCGTCCAAACCGCTTTTGGTACCCGAGCAAAAAGGCGTCTGCGGCGGCGATCGGCCTCAGATGCTTTCGTTTCCGCGATCCGCGTACGTTAAAATCACCGAAGGCTGCGACAATCACTGTTCGTTTTGCGCGATTCCCCTTATCCGCGGAAACTTGCGAAGCCGCGCCGTTCGCGATATCGTCGAAGAATGCCGCACTCTCGTTTCGCGCGGAATATACGAAATCAATTTGATAGGCCAGGATTTGGCGGCTTATGGTTTTGGAACGGATGATTCCGTCACGGGTCATGGCCATCCCGAAAGTTTCGGCTCGGGCGATCCAAGTCCCCTCTCCCTTCTTCTCGCCGCAATTTCCGCCCTCGAAGGCACATTCATTGTCCGCCTGCTTTATATCCATCCGGATCATTTTCCCCGTGACATTCTGGGCGTGATGACCGCGGACACCCGGTTCCTCCCTTATTTCGACATTCCCTTTCAGTCCGGCGATGAGCATACGCTGAACGAAATGAACCGCAAGGGTTCGGCTGATTCCTACCGTACTCTCGTCGGCGATATCCGCGCCGCGTTTTCTTCCGCCAATAGCCCGTACGGAAAGGTTGCTCTCAGAACCACGTTCCTCGTCGGTTTTCCCGGCGAGACCGACTCGTCCTTCGAGACCACCGCCCGTTTTTCCGCCGATATCCGCAGCATGTGGTCCGGCGCCTTTACCTGGTCTTGCGAGGAAGGCACTAAAGCCGAATCGCTCAAAAAACGCGTACCCAAAAAAACCGCAAAAATGCGTCTTGATACCCTGCGGGAAATCCAGATCAGGATTACCCCCGAAGAGCTTTTGTTTTTCGTCGGAAAGACCGTCGACGTTCTCGTCGAGGAATTGATTCAGGAAAGCCCGGCGGCGACCTCGGTTGCCACAGGGCCCTCTGCGACGGCTGCGAAAACGGTATCGTCAAGCGCACCGGTGGCAACAGCTGCCACCGTATCCGCAGCCGCCACCGCCACCGCGACGACAGCCGCCACCGTGCCCGCGCCTGAAAGCGCATCTTCCATGAACGTTCCCACCTCGCGTCTCGCACTCGGCCGCGCATGGTTTCAGGCTCCCGAGGTTGACGGCGCCGTCGTGCTTCAATTTGAGGACAATCAAAAAGACAAGGCCGGAAACGCGATCGGCGCGGGTTCGATCGTCGAAGCATATATCATGGCCGTGAATGGAGTAGACGTCGAAGCGGTGGTGAGATGAATGCGGATGCCTGGCTTTCCGTACTGAATCCCGAACAGCTCGCCGCCGTCACTCATGAAGGCTCGCCTCTATTAATTCTCGCGGGCGCCGGATCGGGAAAAACCCGCGTAATCACCACAAAAATCGCCTGGCTCATCCGCGAGCGGAACGTCGAACCCGAGTCGATACTTGCCGTGACTTTTACCAACAAGGCAGCGCGCGAAATGGCCGAGCGCGCCACGCGCATGGAAAGCCGCGCCGAGCGCTCCGTGCTCAAAACCTTTCATTCGTTCGGAGCATGGCTCCTCAGACGCAACGCCGCGCTTGCCGGCCTTGATTCGAACTTTACCATTTATGATGATGATGACGGAGTCACTCTTCTTTCAAAGGCCATGCCCGCTTTGACGCGGCAGCAGGTAAGCGCCGCCGTGCACAAAATCGCCCGCGCCAAAGATTACTGCTACGGTCCCGACAGCCCGCTCCTGGCCGAGATTGACCCTGATCCCGAGTTTGCGGACGTGTATGCGATTTACGAAAAACGCCTCCGTGAAACCGGAAATCTCGATTTCGGCGATCTCATCCTTTTGCCGGTCAAATTGCTTAAAGCCCATCCCGAGGTGCGCGCGCGATTGACCCAAAGATTCAGCGTCGTCATGGTAGACGAGTATCAGGATTCAAACGTCGCCCAGTTCGAGCTTCTGAAGGCGATTACCGGAAGCGAAACGTACCTCTGCGTAGTCGGCGACGACGACCAGTCAATCTACCGTTTCCGCGGCGCCGAAGTCCGAAACATTTTAACGTTCGCCGACAGTTTTCCCGGAACGCAGATTATCCGCCTCGAGAGAAATTACCGCTCGATTTTGCCTATCCTTTCGATCGCGGCGCAAGTGGTTTCGCACAATGAGGGACGGCTCGGCAAAACCTTAATCGCGGAGCGGGGAAACGGAAAAAAGCCGGTTCTGGTGTTTCTCGGAAATCAGGACGAGGAAGCGGCCTTGGCCGCGGAGCTTATTTTGAACGCGAAAAAAAAGGGCTGTCCCTTTGCCGACTGGGCCGTGCTCTACCGGACAAACGCGCAGTCGCTTGGATTTGAAACCGAATTCCTTCACCGTAAAATACCGTATCGAGTCGTCGGCTCCTTAAAATTTTATGAACGCGAGGAAATAAAGGACGCTCTTTCGTTTCTTGCGCTCGTCGCCAACGGCCGGGACGAAGTCGCCTTCCGCCGCATCGTGAACAAACCTTCCCGCGGTCTCGGCGAAGTGACGCAGGACAAGATCGTCGACGAGGCGCGCCGTATTCTTTTCGAGGGCGCCGGCGATTTGACATCCTTCGATTTTGACGAAAAAACCGACCTGATATCAGCCTCGCGCCGCCTTCTTGAAACCCTTCCTAAAAGAGCCCGCGCGGGCCTTTCCGAGTTCGTCCATATAGTTGAAACCCTGAGGGCTCTCGTCGGACCGCGAATTGAAACCGAAAATGCGCCTGCAAATGACGCCGGAAGCGCGCCTGTGACAGCGATTGAAACTGATACCGGAAGCGAAATCGAAGAAGCAAACGACACAACGCCCGTAACCATAGTCTCGCCTGCAACAGAACCAGCGCCTGTACCCGAAATAGCCACCGGTGAACTCGCGCTCATTGTCGACCCTTCTGGTTCTTCCGATACCGAAGCCGCTGCTCCCGCAGGCAAAAAAAAATCGCGAAAAAAAGGCGCGATGGGACTCGCAATATTCGTCGAAAAAATGATCGAGGCGTCGGGCTTGCTTTCCTATCATCAAAGCCAGGACGAGATCGCGGGCACCCAGCGCGTCGCGAACCTTCAGGAACTGATGAACGCCGCAAGCCTCTATACGCTCGACAGGGCAGGCTTGACCGAATTTCTCGAACACATAGAACTTGACCGCTCGATGGCGAACGAGGAAGAGAACCCCGACTCGGTTACGCTCATTACGGTGCACAATACCAAAGGGCTTGAGTTCCGCCGCGTTATCATCACGGGCCTTGAGTCCGGCATTTTTCCGCGCGACGACAAAAAGGGCGACGATCTCGAAGAAGAGCGCCGTCTTATGTACGTCGGCTGTACGCGGGCAATGGACGAGCTCTATCTCACGAGCTGCGCCGCGCGCCGGCTCTATGGCCGAACCGCTTTCATGGAACCCAGTTCTTTTCTTTCTGAAATCGATATTTCGAAACTTGAAGTTCTTGGCCGCGCTCCGCGGAGTTTTCTCGCACAATCCCGCTCCGCAAAAATGGCTCCCGGTGCAATTTCAATCGGCGTTTCAGGCGGCTCTCTCCCCGACGTCCTTGCCCAAAAATGGAAGGTCGGCCGCAAACTCTTTCACGATGACTATGGGTACGGCATTATCACCAAGTCTTTTTACGCCGAATCAGAATTGATAATCATGGTAGGTTTCGAGACAGGCGGCGAAAAACGTTTTATGCCTAAATATCAGGCAAAGAATCTGATGCTTGCCGAGGATTGATGATCTGTTGGTAATTAATTAAAAAGTTCCGGATTTTTGGCAATTATTTCTTGAAGTTGTTTTTTAAATTCCGGGATCACGTTTTTTACGACATCCCAAACGAGTTTATAATTTACGGAAAAATATCCATGAATCAGTTTATCGCGCATTCCTGCAATATTTCTCCATTGTATTTGTGGGTTTTGTGCTATTAATATATCTGAAAGATTCTTTACGGCTTCTCCGATTATTTCAACACTTCGAGCGAAAGCACGTTTGGTTTTATCATCAGACAAGAAAGACATTTCATCTGTTTTTTTTAGTTCCGCATCAAGAAAATCAATTTCGTCAAAGATATGTTTGAATAACTCCTTGTCAGAGTGAAACATATTCTACTTCCTTCAGGATATAGGGACCGATATATGGGCTTAAACCATCAAGCGTGATTAGGTCTATTTTCCGATTTAAATTATCTTCAAGAAAAAATGCAAGATTAATATAATTATTATAATTCAATTTGTCAGAATCAAATTCAACCAACAAATCGATATCGCTTTTTTCATTTTGAGAATTCCGGACAAATGATCCAAATAATCCCAATTTTTTAACGCCGTACGAGTGAATTAAATCCTTGTTTGATTTGAGAAAATTGATAATTTCGGATTTTACCTTTGTCTCCATATAACAATTATAGCATACATGAAGCCTTTTCAAAACTACCCGTTGGCCAAATGTTCGGCAAGGATCATTTTAATGAGAGATTGATAGGGGACGTCGGTTTATTGGCAAGAGATCGGAGCCGATTTAACATTGGTTCCGGAATCCTGAGCGAGATGCTTTTTAGCGACGGTTTAAGATGCGCAAAAGTGACCGCCGTTGCTTTGCACCAGTCAAGATAGTCGGTGGAATCATGCTCCTGCCAGAAAAGTGCTTCTTCCTTTTCGCTCTTTAATTCATTTATTTCAAGTTTTGTATGTTTCATAAATGCCTCGCTGAAATAACGCGAATCCTGGTTCCCCTGATTGTGAACACAATCAATAGCTTCCTGCCTGAAGCTGTAATACCCATTGCATGAAACCTTAATTCGTTTTTGGAATGTCCTGTGTCTTCCTTGATAATCAGCGGTTGATGAAAAAACAGTTCTTCGCACTCAGATGGCAGAACCTGATTTTTGTCGCGGTTTTTGGATTACAGATATAAAATAATACCGATATAATAAAAGGAATTGCCGGGAAAGCCGATTAGGGGATACAATAAACAATATGGAAGAGCAAACAATCGATTTAAAGACAGAAATTCGTTCGAGATATGGCGTCGTGAGGCGCGCATACGATTATCACTTGTATACCGCAAAAGGGGTACGGATTCTCGATATGTACCAGGAAGGCGGCTCTGCGATTCTCGGGTGGCGAGCCGGTCGATCGAAACTCGCTTTCAAGAATATTCTCGACCGGGGCGTTACCGGCACTTTTCCGACTGAATCCGAGGATGAGCTTTCCCGGGCGGTACAGGAAGTCCTTCCCCATTATAATACAGTCCGCTGGTATGCCACTGCCGAGCGCGCACGCCTTGCCTGTGCCTCATATCTGGGCCTCTGGAG
>Ga0302289_1000919_pt1 | contig 10249 bp, 8 predicted proteins | sample III_Fen_N1_2_FD_194552 | JGI IMG/M metagenome (GOLD analysis project Ga0302289, IMG submission 194552) | Peat permafrost microbial communities from Stordalen Mire near Abisko, Sweden - III_Fen_N1_2 | ecosystem: Environmental > Terrestrial > Soil > Wetlands > Permafrost | place: Sweden: Abisko...
CGCGCTTCATCCTGTTTGCCCTGGAGCCAAAGGACTTCGCCCAGGTGGGCGGCGAATTCGGCATCGCTACGCAAGGAGGCAGCCCGGCGCAGCCAGGTTTCGGCTTCCGGCAGTTTGCCCAGACGGAATTCCAGCCAGCCGCGGCTGTCGATGATGAACGCGTCGTTGGGGGCCAGGGAGAGGGCCTTGTCCAGCAACTGCTGGGCCTCTTCCAGGCGGGTATTGCGATCCACGTAGGAGTAGCCAAGGGCGTTGTAGGCTGGGGCGTTATCCGGTTGCAGCTTGATCAGTTTGCGCAGGTTGCGTTCCAGGACATCAAACTTGCCGACCTTTTCTGCCAGGAGCGAGGCTTCATAGAGCAGCACGGGTTCATCGGGCTGTTCGGTCAGGGCATGGTCCAGGACGCTGTAGGCATCGGCTTCCTTGCCCTTTTCCGACAGCAACTGGGCCTGGGCCAGCAGGAGTTGCAGCTTGTCCTTGGGATTGGCCGCCAACGCATGATTCAGGCGATCCAGCGCTTCGTCATCGCGGTTCAGGCCATGGAGAATGGCCGCAGCCCGGCTCTGGGCCGCCACATACCGGGCATGGCTGGGGCTGACAGCATCGTAGTAGGCCAAGGCTTCCTCGGGCTTGTTCCGGTCCTCGGCGGATTGGCCCAGGTAAAGGCGCACGCCGTCCTTATCGGAAAAGCTCATGTCGAGCAGCCGGGTCAGCATTTTTTCGCCGCTGGCACTGTCGCCTAACTGGAGGGATAACAGGCCTGTGGCGTAAATCAGTTCCGGGCTGTCGGGCTGTATTTCCAGTAGTTGGCTGAAGGCTTGGCGCGCTTCCTTGTAGCGTTTCAACTCCACCAGCAGGCGGGCACGGATCAGGCGCGCCTCGCTGTAGTTGCCGGGGTTTTTGTCCTTTTCAAGGAGCTGTTCCAGGGTGGCGAGGGATTGTTCCGGGTTGGCGGCCTGCAATTGGGCCTTGAACAGGGCTGCCGCTTCCCAATCCGGCTTGAGGCGCAGGGCTTCTTCGATGCTGGACTTTGCCTGGGCTTCGTTGTTGGCGCCAATGGCGGCCTGGGCCCGGGCGAAATGGGCTTCGGGGAGGGACAGGTAAGGCTCGCTGACCTGATCCACCAGTTTTTGCACGGCGACCTTGTCCTGGGTACGGACAAACATCCGGTTGAGCAGCAACAGTGCGCCACCGGCATTCGGCCCTTCTTCCTTGAGGGCTGCGGAAATGGCAGCGGTCAGCTCATCAACCTTGCCAGTATTGGCAAGCAGGGTCCAGAAAGTCTGCCGGGCCTGGGCCGATTCGGGTTCCAGTTCAACCCAGATGCGCACAGCCTCCAGGGCCAGCGCAGGTTGTTGGCCGAAGTAGGCCACTTCTGTGGCGCGGCGGGCAATGCGGGCATCCCGGGTAGAGCGGGCCAGGTCGACATAGATACTGGCAGAAAGAGGGAGTTGGCCGCGACCGGCGGCGATTTCTGCCAACAGGTATTGGTAGAGGATCTGCCCCGTCAATTCGCTACTGGGTTCGGGTGTTTTTGCGCTATCCGTTGCGGGAACTGTCGGCTGCTTAACCTTGGCTACGGATTCCGCTTCTGCCCCTGTGAAAAATCCCGCCAGTATGGCAGCCAACAATAGGGCAAGCGGACGACGGGACAAGGGTTTCATGGGAACGGAGTCAGGCAATTAGAATTGATGAATGTTAGCAGTTTCGCCTCCCCTGCCACTGTGGCAGATGTTACTGAACGTCAAGATGCCAATCTATGCCTGAATTGCCAGAAGTTGAAGTGACCCGAATGGGCATTGCCCCAAGCCTTGAGGGCAGCCGACTGCGGCGGGTGATCCTGCGGGCGCCATCTTTGCGCTATCCCTTGCCGACGGATCTTGAGGGGTTGATTGGTGGCGAAGTTTTGCGCGAGGTGCGCCGTCGCGGCAAGTATCTATTGCTCGATTTCGGCAAGGGACAGGTTTTGCTGCACCTGGGCATGTCCGGTAGTTTGCGTCTGGTGCCGGCCAGTCAGACTGCGGTCAAGCATGATCATGTGGATTTGGTCTTTGCCGTGGGCAAACAGGAAATAGCCTTGCGCCTGAGGGACCCACGACGTTTCGGTGCCGTGCTCTGGTTACCCGGCAGCCCTGAGGACGTCGCGACGCATCCGCTACTGGCGGTGTTGGGCATTGAACCCCTGACCGACGGATTTACCCCGCGCTGGTTGTTCGAGCAGACAAGAGGCCTGACGGCTGCCATCAAGACAACGCTGATGGACGGCCACCGGTTGGTGGGCGTGGGCAATATCTATGCGTCGGAAAGCCTGTTCCGGGCCGGAATTGATCCACGAACCCCGGCGGGCAAAATTTCACTCAAACGTTACGAACGCCTGGTACCTGCCATTCGGGCAACCCTGACCGAGGCCATTGCGGCGGGGGGCAGCAGTCTGCGGGACTTCATCCATTCCGATGGCAGCAGCGGCTACTTTCAACTGCAGTCCGCGGTTTATGCCCGGGAAGGTGAACCGTGCCGACAGTGCGGCACGGCCATACGCATGATCCGGCAAGGACAGCGGGCAACGTTCTATTGCCCCCAATGCCAGAAATGACGCGGGATTGCCTTATTTGCCGGACAGTTTGACGAATTTGGCCATCAGTTGATCCTTCGTTTCCACAAAGTCAGGGTTGTCCGGGATGCAGTCAACCGGGCAGACTTCGCGGCACTGGGGAGTGTCAAAGTGACCAACGCATTCGGTGCATTTGTTGGGGTCGATCAGGTAAATCTCATCCCCTTGGGAGATGGCGCCATTGGGGCACTCGGGTTCGCACACGTCGCAATTGATGCATTCGTCGGTAATCATCAGGGCCATGGTGAGGCTTCCTCTCTACAGTTGTTTTATTGAAGTTTGGCCGCCAGCCGTTTGGCAACGGAAGGCGGTACGAAATTGGTAACGTCGCCGCCAAAGCGGGCGATTTCCCGCACGATGGTGGCGGAGACGAACATGTATTGCTCCCCTGGTGTGAGGAAAATGGTTTCCACCACCGGGTTGATGTTGCGGTTCATGCCCGCCATCTGAAACTCATATTCAAAGTCGGATACGGCGCGCAAACCCCGCAGGATGACATCGGCCTTCTGGTCGAGGACGAACTTCATCAGCAGGCAATCAAAGCCGACGACCTCAACCTGGGGCAGATCAGCCAGGGCCTCCTGGGCGATTTCAATGCGCTCTTCCAGGGTAAACAACGGTCCTTTGCGTTCGCTGGCTGCGACGGCCACAATCACCTTGTCGAACAACTTGCAGGCACGCCGAACCAGATCTTCGTGACCCCGGGTCAAGGGGTCGAAGGTTCCGGGGTAGATGGCTATCCTCATGAATGCTCCAGCAGGTGGTAGTGAACTTGTCCGGCAACACCCCGCTTCACCACCTGCCATTCCCCGAGACTTTCCAGGGCATGCTCGGCTTCAGCGTAAATGCGCGTTTCGGGCTTGGCTAACCGGGGCAGTAGTGCCTCGAACTTTTCCAGCCAGCCCTGGCGGTAGGGTGGGTCAAGAAAGATCAGGTCGCAATGGGATGCCACAGCGGGGGCGCATTTTAGCGCATCGCCGCAAACCATCTGTATTGAAGGGCTATTAAACAGCGCCGCATTCTTCTGTAATTGCAGAAAAGCCCGGCGCTCATATTCGATCATGACGACTTTTGCCGCGCCCCGGGAGGCGGCCTCGAAACCGAGTATGCCGCTACCGGCAAAGGCATCAAGGCAGCTTAGTCCGGAAAGATCGTGGCCCAGCCAGTTGAACAGGGTTTCCCGCACCCGGTCCGGCGTCGGCCGCAGGCCGGGGCCATCGGCCACCTGAATCATGCGGCTGCGCCAAGCCCCGCCAGTAATGCGGATGCGGCTCATGGCTGGAAAGGTTGTGCGCCCATAGGGGGCGAATGATACCTGCCCTGCCATGTGAGAATGGTCACCATGAACCCTCATCTCTTTGTGGACATTTCTTCCCACGGTTTCGGCCATCTGGCCCAGACGGCCCCGGTTTTGGCCGAAGTGCGTCGTCATTTGCCCAATTTGCACCTGACCATCCGCTGCGGCCTCGCCAAACGCATGTTGCTGACCCGGATCGAGGAACCTTTTACCCATATCCGGGAAATGAGCGATTTCGGTTTTGTTCAATCCGACGCGATCAGCATTGATCACGCTGCCACCATCCTCGCCTATCATGAAGCCCATGCCGACTGGGCCGGCCGGGTGGCCGCCGAGGCAGCATTTCTGCAACGATTGAAGCCGGACCTCGTGCTTTCCAATGTGGCTTACCTGCCTCTGGCTGGGGCCAAGGCCGCCGGTATTCCCGCAGTGGCCATGAGTTCCCTGAACTGGCTGATTCTGGTTCGGTATTTCTATGGCGAGAAGCTCTGGGCCGAGCCGATATTGAGGCAGATGGTGGAGGCTTATGCGAATGCCCAACCGTTTTTTGCCCTGACCCCGGCGATGCCCATGGGTGATGGTATGACCGTTCAGCCCGTCGGAGTAGTGGCGCGGCAAGCTGACCCGGCAGCCCGAAAACTGGTGCGTGCGGCATTCCAGATCGGGGACGACGAATGTTTGGTGCTGGTGGCCATGGGCGGCTTCGATATGGACATTCCCACGGAGCGTTGGCCCGTGAAGCCCGGCCTTCGCTATCTGTTACCGCGGGCTTGGGATAGCAGCCACCCAGCGGCAGTGCTTTTCGACCAGACGGAAAATGATTTCGCCGAATTGCTCCAGGCTGCCGATGCTGTGCTGACCAAGCCCGGCTACGGGACCTTTACCGAAGCGGCTTGCAATGGCACTGCCCTGCTTTATGTGAGACGGGACGACTGGCCGGAACAGGACGCCCTGATTGCCTGGCTAACGCAGCAGGGCCGTTGTCGGGAGGTAAGCCGGGCTGCGCTGGAGGGCGAGGCGTGGCTGGGTGATCTTGAAGCTTTGCTGGCCGAGCTGAAAAAACCGGCTGTTGAGCCCTTGGGCATTGCGGAGGTGGCGGGGCATCTGCTTGCCATGCTGCAGACACCCCGCTAAGGGGTTCTTACTTGGTTCCGCTGTCCGGTTTTGCCGGTGATGCATCGGCAGCAACGATGACGGTCACGAGGTTTTCCAGTTTGACTTTGCGGTTGAAGGCATCTTTTACCTGTTTGGCGGTCACGGCTTTCACCTTGGCTGGGTAGTCATCCAGATAAGTCAGGGGCAGGTGGTAGAAGCCGATGGCCGACAGAAAGCCCAGCAACTTGGCATTGCTGTCGGTGCGCAGGGCAAAGCCGTCGGCGATATTCTGCTTGGCGGCTTTGAGCTCTGCTTCCGTCGGGCCGCTTTTGAGGAAGCCGGCCAACACTTCATTCACTACCTTGAGGGCCGCATCGGCTTGGTCGCGCCGGGTCTGGAGGCCAATGGTGAAGGGGCCTTCCTGAAGTTTCGGTGAGAAGTAGGAGTGCACGTCGTAGGCGTAGCCCCGCTTTTCCCGGACTTCCTGCATCAAGCGGGAGACAAAGCCGCCTCCGCCCAGCACATAGTTGCCCACTTGCAGGGGAAAAAAGTCGGGATCGTCGCGACGGTTGGCCGGCAGCCCCAGGAGGATGTGGCTTTGGGCGGCCGGATGGGCGATGCGGATCGTTTCGGCCTTCGGCAATTGCACGGGCATCAGTGTCGCTTCGGCCTGATCGTTCTTCGGCAGGGCCTCCGTCAGGCGTTGGGCAACGGTTTCCGCTTCGGTGCGGCTGATGTCGCCGATGAGGGCAACCACAGCGCGCTTGGCGGTGTAGAAGCGCTGGTGAAAACTCAGTAAATCCTCTCGACTGATGCGGGAGACGCTTTCTACAGTGGCGCTGCGGCCGTAGGGATGGTCGCCGTAGAGCGTGGCGGAAAAGCGCTTGCCGGCCACGGTATCGGGCCGGGTGTCGGCTTCCTGCAAGGCAGCAATGGTGCGGGCCTTTTCCCGAGCCAGGACCTCAGCGGGATAGGTCGGCTGGGCCAGAACGGTGCGCATCAGATCCAGGGCGCCATCTTTTTCCTTGGGGGAGGAGAGGGTGCGCAAGGTCAGACCCGCCCGGTCCGAATCGGCGGAGCCACCCAGGCTGGCACCGAGATCCACGAGCCGTTCGGCAATCTGGTCTTCGCTCAGGGCTCCGGCGCCGTTATCCAGCAAGCCATTGGTCAGGCCAGCGAGACCGGTTTTGTCGGACGGGGCGTAGAGGGTGCCGGCGGCGAAGTCCACGGATACATCCAGCAGCGGCAGGTCATGGTTCTCGATGAAATACACCTGAGCGCCGGAAGGGGCGGTCCAGTGCTGAATGGTGGGGCCGGCTATCACCAGGGGGGCGATACCAAGGCTGCCCAGCAGGGCAGCAGCGAAGACAAACGGTTTGACGATTCTCATGGCGGGTCCTGATCTTGAGTTCAACGCAGGTGGCCGGGGGCGGCCTGACCTGTCTGGCGTTTGGGCTTGCTCTCATCCACGGGCTGCGGGTCCAGCACCGCAACGGTGAGGCTGTCGTCGTTGAAGTATTTCTTGGCCACAGCCTGGACTTCTTCCGGCGTTACGCTGCGCAGCTTTTCCAGGGTTTTGTCCACGCTTTTCCAACCGAACCCGATGGCTTCTGCCTGGCCGATTTCCATGGCCTGGGCCATCATGGAATCCCGCTTGTACACCTGGCTGGCGATGATCTGGGTTTTCACCCGTTCCAGTTCTTCGGTGCTAATGCCTTCATCCTGAATGCGCTTGATTTCACCCCGCAGAGCGGTTTCCAGTTCAGCCACGGTTTTGCCCTCGGCGGGCTGGCCATCCAGCATGAACAGGGCTTCGCCGCGCAGGGTGCTGTCGTAGCCAGCCCCGGCCGACTGGGCAATGCGGGTTTCCCGCACCAGTCGCTTGGCAAAGCGGGCGGCGCCGTGACCATCGAGGACACCGGCCAGCATTTCAAGGGCGTAGGGTTCGCGATCCTTTTCCACATCTTTGAGCTTGGGCGCTTTCCAGGCCATGAGCAGATAGGGCAGTTTGGCCGGGGCTTTGACGGTTACCCGCTTGATGCCGACCTGCTCCGGCTCGTTCTGGGGCTTGCGTTCCGGCAGGGCGTGGGCCTTGTAGCCTCCGTAGTACTTCTCAGCCAGGCGAAAAACATCTTCGTGACGCACGTCGCCGACGATGACCACGGTGGCGTTGTTGGGGGCATACCAGGTGCGGTACCAATTGCGGGCGTCTTCGCCCTTCATCTGCTCCAGATCGTCCATCCAGCCAATGACGGGACGACGGTAAGGATGGGCCTGGAAGGCCACCGATTCCAGCACTTCGGAGACCAAGGCAGCTGGCTGGTCATCGGTACGCATGCGCCGTTCTTCCATGATGACTTTGATCTCGGGCGCGAATTCTTTGTCCGTCAGTTGCAGATGGCCCATGCGATCCGCTTCCAGATCCATCACAGTCGCCAGACTGCCCTTGGGCACCTGCTGGAAGTAGGCGGTGAAGTCGCGGCTGGTGAAGGCATTGTCTTTGCCCCCGGCTGCGGCGACCCGTTTCGAAAACTCACCGGGGCCGACCTTCTTTGTGCCCTTGAACATCATGTGTTCCAGCACATGGGCCACGCCGGAGGTGCCGTCCTTCTCGTCGATGCTGCCCGCCCGGTACCAGACCATATTGACGACCGTCGGTGCGCGGTGGTCTTCCTTGACCACGACTTTGAGGCCGTTGGGCAGGGTCTTTTCAAAGGGATTGGCCTGGGCCGACAAACTGGCAGTTGCTGCCAGCAGGGAAAAACAAAGAAGCTTTACGCTCGTTCTCATGGGAATACCCGTGTTTGTTAGACTTGGCATCTTCAAAATCAGTCGGGCATGATAGATCAGATGCCCGGCAGCCATCCTGAGACAGACAACCCCATGCTGAGTTTCTTCAAGAAGAAAAACACCGAAGCTTCCAAGGAAATCAAAGATGTCCAAGCTGAAGTGACGGAGGGTTCTCCTAAGCCTTCCTGGACTGAGCGCCTGAAGGCTGGCTTGTCCCGCACACGAGCCCAGTTGGGTAGCAGCCTGACCGGGCTCTTCAGCCGGGGAAAGATTGATGACGAGTTACTCGAAGAGCTGGAATCCACGCTATTGATGGCCGATTGTGGCGTGGCGGCGACCCAATGGCTGTTGACAGAGCTGCAAGCCAAGGTCAAACGGGAAAAGCTGGAAACGCCCGCCCAATTGCAACAGGCCTTGATCGATCTGCTGGAGCAATTGCTTGCCCCGCTGGAAATGCCATTGGATGTCAGCACTCACAAGCCCTTCATCATCATGATCGCCGGGGTAAACGGTGCCGGAAAAACGACTTCCATCGGCAAGCTGGCCAAGTACTTCCAGAGCCAGGGCAATAAGGTATTGCTCGCCGCCGGCGACACTTTCCGTGCCGCTGCCCGAGAACAGTTGATGACTTGGGGCGAACGCAATGACGTCACCGTGATTGCCCAGGAAAGTGGCGACCCCGCTGCCGTGGTGTTTGATGCCATTTCTGCTGCGAAAGCCCGGGGGATTGATGTGGTCTTGGCCGATACTGCAGGCCGCCTGCCGACACAGTTGAATCTGATGGAAGAAATTGCCAAGGTCCGGCGAGTCGTCCAAAAGGCCGACCCGAGCGGCCCCCATGAAGTCATTCTGGTACTGGATGCCAATATCGGGCAAAACGCCATTGCGCAGGTACAAGCCTTCGACAAGGCCATCGGCGTTACCGGCCTGATCGTGACCAAGCTGGACGGTACAGCCAAAGGCGGGGTCTTGGCCGCCATCGCTAGGCAGTGCCCAAAGCCAGTGCGATTTATTGGTGTCGGTGAGGGAATTGACGACCTGCAGCCCTTCAAAGTGAAGGAATTCGTCGCAGCGTTGTTTGAAACAGCCTGATGGGGGTCTGAAAGCCAGGAGTTCGAAAATAAAAAGCCCGGCACAAGACCGGGCTTTTTATTTCATACTATTTGGTGGGCTGTGAGTGATTCGAACACTCGACCTACGGATTAAGAGAATCAGGTGGGAAATTTAAGTAATTAATAATCAATGCCTTGTGACGCTCGCCATCGTCAAATGTCGCCGAGAGTAGTCAGGAAAACCCGGGAACACATGAGTTGTAGCTACATTCTGGCTACGCGGTACTGGCAACAATCAGCCAAAAGCAGTCACTGGGTATGTACCCCTTCTAGCTGCAGTTGAGAAACGACTATCCGTTTTACGCTCCTGACACATAGGAATATTCATGCCAAGAGTTGACGCTGTACACAGCTAGGCCTTCTCCACGAAGATCTGACTTAGCTCATCCTTGTACGGCATGATCGGCTGGTATAAATCATGGTAAGCGCGACCTATGGAACCAGTAAAAAGAATGACATCTGGTTGATTCGATCCATTCGCCAAAACGTGACTATTCGAAATACCCGGATAGGGATCAACATAAAAAATCTTCTTTATCCCTAGTTGGTAAGCTTTTTTGGCGCACAGTTCGCAAGGGCTGGCTGTAGTAAATAGACACCCACCCTCTACACCCTGCCCTCCATATTTTGATATCTGCAGAAAAGCGTTTTCTTCTGCATGTAGAGATCGTGTATGAACTTGATTTCTATCGCCCTTGATATTGTTATATATAGACTTAAAGCAGTAGTTATTATTTCTACCGCCAATAAATTCCTGGGCCTTAAAGTATTTCAATTTTTTTAAGCCCTTCTGAAATTCATCCCCCCTTTCATAGGGGCTGTAAGCGACATCATCAAATCCTTTAGTTGCGGCAATTTTCGTGTTGCGTAGCAGGCAAGAAATCTGCCCTTTAGGAACATCATTCCAACCCACAGCCTTAATCGAGAACGAAGGATCTGTAACAACTGCACCTACTTGCCGTGAAATGCAACCAGAATTTATCTTCGCAGTAAAAGCTACCTGCATGCATCTTTCGATATGAGTAGGAGTAACAATTCCTGGATGCTGCATAAGGCAAACATAACGACAGAGTTGCCGGACAAGATGAGATGTATCCCGGTTCTGAGCGGTTCCCTCATTCGATATATAAATATCCGCATTTTCTAGGCAGGCTTGAATATTTTGAGACACAAAGGCATCGTATCCCTCTGGACGTTTTTTGGGGGGCTTGATCTCTGTCGGGTACTCCTTGTCATCAAGCTCTTCAATTTCTTCTTTTCTAAGATTCAATTGAAGAAGGCGTTGGTGCCTAGTATTTTCATCAGTCGTTACGGCAATCGTGTAGAAGGGGGATATACGCTCTT
>Ga0302289_1000924_pt1 | contig 10222 bp, 10 predicted proteins | sample III_Fen_N1_2_FD_194552 | JGI IMG/M metagenome (GOLD analysis project Ga0302289, IMG submission 194552) | Peat permafrost microbial communities from Stordalen Mire near Abisko, Sweden - III_Fen_N1_2 | ecosystem: Environmental > Terrestrial > Soil > Wetlands > Permafrost | place: Sweden: Abisko...
CGAACGGTCCAGTGTTTGTCCACTTTGTGGCGCACATTTTTTGTGTGGTGCCGAAACCGGGGCGCAAACTTGCTGGTGCATGGAAATGCCATTGGGTTTGGTCGAGCCGGGGGGCGATGCACGTTGCTATTGCCCGAACTGTCTTTCAAAACGGATCAGCGAGCGTTCTTCTCCGGCAACATGAGGATGGCGTCGCGATTGCTCCACGAGAAACACTTTTCGGCGGCCTCGCGCAAGGGCAGCCACTGGAAGTTGAGGTGTTCGTCGGGAGCAATACAAACCGGCTGACCGGTCGGGACTTCCAGGGAAAAAACGTGCTCCGTGTTATGGGTGACACCCGGTGCGTACCGGTGACGCCACTCGGGGAAGATCTCAAAGCTCCGGCTTCGGTGCCAGTCAACAAATCGTTCCGGATCGGAGTCGATGCCGGTTTCTTCCCTGACTTCCCGTCGCGCAGTTTCGCTCAGGCTTTCGTCGTCCTCCTGGCTGCCCGTCACGGACTGCCAGTAGCCGGCATGCGAAGCGCGTTCGAGCAAAAGGATCTGCCAATCCGGGGTGTGAATAACAACCAGGACGGAGATCGGTCGTTTGAACACCTTCATGGTTTTTCTAAACGAGAGCGGCGTTCGCCCGGGTCATCCTGTACATAGAACATCCAGAACGGAGTGCTGCGCATTTTCCATTCTTCGACAACGCTGGACAGCACGGCGTTGAAGGCCGCAAAACTGGTTGGGTTGGCGCTCAATGCTTCGCTCCCGGTGAGCGTGATAACGTAGCCGGGCGCCGGATACCAGGAAAAATCGGTCATGCAGTCGTGCAGCGCGTCCAGATTGCCGCCGAACCAGCCGGGGAAATTCAGGTCGCGCTGGAGTGCCTTGATAAAGCCCGGGACGTTGCGGGCGTTCTTCAGGTCAACGTTGAAGACCGCCATTTTCAGCTCGTCTGCCGCTTTCAGCAGCGCTGGCAAATCCTTCCGCGCCAGCTTGGCGAAGCCAGCACTTGAATTCTGCTGCGGAACTTCTGGCGAATGGCTTGGCGTCGCGCTCATGGCTGGATTATCCGCTGGAAATTGCGGTAGTGGTCCGCCGTATAGTAGTAGTCACCGGACGTAGGGATATCTGCACGGCGACCGCTTCCGGCGATCAGACGTCGCGCGCCGCGGTCACGCTGGCCCGGGGTTGGAACGGTGTATTCGCGATAATAGCCGCGGGCTTGCGGCGGAAGATGGTTCTCGAAGTTGCCGAAAATGCTGCCGTCTTTGTGCGGGAATGGGAACGGGCCGCCGCGTTGAATCAGGCGCAAGGTTTGCTGCGCTTCGGATGGCAGATCGGCCAGGCTGACGACGCCAATCTCTTCGCGTCCGTAAGCACCTGCGCTGCTGAATCCAAAAAATCCGACCAGCGCAATTGTGAGCGCCAGTCGGAGTGTTGCGGTCAGCCGCAACATGGCGTTCAGGCTTTGCTGGCCTCGCCCTGGGTTTCGACCTTCTGACGCAGGCGGATGTGCAGTTCACGCAACTGTTTCTCATCGACTTCACTAGGCGCATCGGTGAGCAGGCACTGCGCGCGTTGCGTCTTCGGGAAAGCAATCACGTCGCGGATCGACTCAGCACCAGTCATCATTGTGACGATGCGGTCGAGGCCGAAAGCCAAGCCGCCGTGCGGAGGAGCTCCATATTTGAGGGCATCGAGCAGGTAGCCGAATTTGAGCTGAGCTTCTTCCTTGCCTAGGCCGATTGCCGAGAAGACTTTCGCTTGGACATCGGAACGGTTGATACGCACCGAACCACCACCGAGCTCCCAGCCATTCAGCACGATGTCGTAAGCTTTGGCCAAGCACTTGCCCGGATCGCTCGTCAGTAATTCAAGGTGCTCATCCTTCGGGCTGGTGAAGGGGTGGTGACAGGCGACCCAGCGCTTGTCTTCCTCGTCGTAATCGAACATCGGGAAGTCGACAACCCACAGCGGTTCCCACGCCTTGCCATTGAGGAAACCTTTTTCATGGCCAATCTTGACGCGCAGCGCGCCAAGTGCGTCGTTAACGACTTTGGCTTTGTCGGCGCAGAAAAAGATCAAGTCGCCGGATTGCGCGCCAGTGCGCTCGACGATTGTCTTTAGCGCTGTCTCATGCAGGTTCTTGACGATCGGCGATTGCAAACCGGTTTCGTTGATCTGGGTGACGTCATTGACCTTGATGAAGGCCAACCCCTTGGCGCCATAGATGGCGACGAACTGGGTGTACGCGTCGGTCTCTCCCCGCGTCATGGTGGCGCCGCCGGGGATACGTAACGCTGCAACACGGCCATTCGCGCTGTTGGCGACACCGGCAAAAACCTTGAAAGACACGTCCTTGACGGCATCGGTCACTTCGATCAGTTCAAGCGTGACACGCAGGTCCGGCTTGTCGGAACCGTAACGGTGCATGGCATCCGCGTAGGAAAGACGCGGGAATGGTTTCGGCAGGTCAGCGTCAATCGCCTCTTTGAAGACGGTACGCAGCAAATCTTCCATGATGTCGGTGATCTGCGTCTCGTTGAGGAATGAAGTCTCGATATCGACCTGGGTAAATTCGGGTTGGCGATCCGCGCGCAAATCTTCGTCGCGGAAACATTTGGTGATCTGGTAGTAACGATCAAATCCAGCGACCATCAGCATTTGCTTGTAGAGCTGTGGTGATTGCGGCAGGGCAAAGAACTGACCAGCATTGACGCGCGACGGAACGAGATAATCACGCGCACCTTCAGGCGTGCTCTTGCCCAGCATCGGAGTTTCAATGTCGATGAAGCCAGCGTCGTCGAGGAAGCGGCGAAAGGAGCGCGCCGTCTTGTAGCGCAACATCATGTTCTTCTGCATTTGCGGCCGGCGCAGGTCGATCACCCGGTGCTGCAAGCGAACGGTCTCCGAAAGATTCTCTTCATCAAGCTGGAACGGTGGTGTAACCGAAGGATTCAATACTTCAATCGAATGGCAAAGAATTTCGATTTCACCGCTCGGCATATTCGGGTTAACGGTACCGGCCGGGCGTGCACGAACCTTGCCCGTAATCCTCAGGCAGAACTCGTTGCGGATGGATTCGGCAATGGCAAACATTTCCGCACGGTCGGGGTCACAAACGACTTGGGCCAGACCCTCGCGGTCACGCAGATCGATGAAGATGACGCCACCGTGATCGCGACGACGATGCGCCCAGCCGCAGAGGCTGACTTCCTGGCCGATGATTTTGGAATTGACTTGTCCGCAGTAGTGAGTTCGCATGCTGGTTCCGGGGTTACGAGTTTGGGTTGTGGGAAGGCGCAGTCGGCTGTCTCTTGCGCGCAGGTGGGGCGACAACACCCATCGAGATGATGTACTTGAGCGCTTCGTCGACCGCCATATCGAGTTCGATGACGTCGTTTTGAGGCAGCATCAGGAAAAATCCGGACGTCGGATTCGGCGTGGTGGGCACATAGACGCTGACGTAGTCTTCCTTGAGGTGATTGGCGACGTCACCACCTGGTTTACCAGTCAGAAAGGCGATGGTCCACGAACCCTCGCGCGGGTACTGAATGAGAAGCGCCTTTCGAAAAGCATTGCCGGACGAGGAGAAAAGCGTATCTGAAACCTGCTTGACGCTGTTGTAGATCGAGTTGACGACAGGAATTCGCGCCAGCAGTTTTTCCCACCAGCCGACAAGTCGCTGTCCGATGAAATTGGCTGCGAGCAGTCCTGTGGCCAAAATGATGAACAGGGTCAGGACGATGCCCGCACCTGGAATATCAAAGCCCAGCAGGTCGTAAGGGCGAACCGACACCGGCAGGAGACGCAGGGATTGGTCGGCAACACTGGCGATCAAGGACAGTACCCAGGCCGTTATGGCCAAAGGTACCCAGATCAGCAAACCGGTGATGAAATAGCGTTTGATCAATTGCCCGCGCACGCATCCGCTCCAGCACATCCCTGGCAGGCGGGAGCAACCTCTTTTTTGGCCGGCGCCGGCGTGGAGCCGCTTCCTTTGAAATCGGTGGCGTACCAGCCACTTCCCTTCAACTGGAAACCGGCGGCTGTGACTTGTTTGGCGTAGGACTCCGCTCCGCATTCCGGACACGTGCTCAGAACCGGGTCGCTCAGTTTTTGCAGATGATCTTTTTCAAAGCCGCAAGAGTTGCAGCGATAGGCGTAGATCGGCATGGCTTACCTTCAATTGCGACAAAGTGGCGAATTATACCCGAACGGTCGACTGTTTCACTGACCGCACTGGTGCCAATTTGGGGGCAAAAGCCCTGTTTTCAAGCCACTACATCAGCCCGAGGTAACTTTGCGTCAGCTCTTTTCCCCAGAACAACGCGATCAATCCAGCCGTAGCCAGATAGGGGCCAAAGGGGATAGGTACGTTGCGGCCATGCTTGGCCAAGACGATCAGTGCAATACCAACGATCGCTCCAACCAGCGACGAAAGCAGAATAGTCAGGGGCAGAACCTGCCAGCCGAGCCAGGCACCGATGGCAGCAAGCAACTTGAAATCGCCGTAGCCCATGCCTTCCTTGCCCGTGACGAGCTTGAAGCACCAATATACTGACCACAGCGAGAGATAGCCGAACATTGCGCCGATGACTGCGGATTGAAGATCAGTATATGTGCCAAAAATGTTGAATAGCAGGCCAATCCAGAGTAGCGGTAGGGTAATCGAGTCGGGTAGTAACTGGCTGTCGACGTCGATGAAGGTCAGCACAATCAGACACCAAACCAGCAGAATGCCACCTGCCGCCGTCCAGCCGAAGCCAAAGTGTAGGGCAGCAAAGGCAGTAAGCAGCCCCGTGAAGGCCTCAATAATGGGATAGCGAATCGAAATTGGTTTCCGGCAGGCTGAGCATTTGCCACGCAAGACGAGCCAACTGATGACGGGAATATTCTCCAGCGCGGTAATCATGTGTCCGCATTCGGGGCAGCGCGAACGCGGTTTGGCAAGCGATAGTGGCTCCTTCTCCAGCCGGGTCTCTCCACGCAACTCGGCACACTGCCCATGCCAGTCGCGCTCCATCATCTTGGGCAGGCGATGGATAACGACATTGAGAAAACTGCCAACGAGCAGGCCAAGTAAGCAACAGGAGGCGACGAATACAGTCGAGTCCAGCCAGATTCCATCCATTAAACGACGGCGCCAAGTTTGAAGATCGGCAGATACATGGCGATGACCATCCCGCCAATCAGGGTCCCCAGGACGACCATGATGATCGGTTCCATCAGGCTGGAGAGAGCGTCTACGGCGTCATCGACCTCGGCATCATAGAAGTCGGCGACCTTGCCCAACATGGCGTCCAGCGCGCCGGATTCTTCGCCAATCGCCACCATCTGATTCACCATATTGGGAAAGAGTTGGCTGTTCTGCATTGCAGCGGTCAGGCTGGTTCCAGTGCTCACTTCACCCTGGATCTGTTTCGTGCCCACTTTATAAACATAGTTGCCGGCAGCCCCGCCGACCGAGTCGAGAGACTCTACTAGTGGAACCCCCGCGGCAAACATTGTGGATAAAGTGCGCGTCCAGCGCGCTATTACCGATTTCTTCACAAGAGGCCCGAAGACGGGCACGCGCAGGAGCAGACGATCCATGGTGAATTGCATAGACTCTGAGCGTTGCCAAGTATAAAAGAATGCATAAATTCCAAAGCCGACACCGCCAAAAATAGCCCACCAGTAAGATACGAAAAAGTCTGAAATTGCCATGACAATTAATGTAGGAGCTGGCAGGTCAGCACCAAAACTCGTGAACACTTCCTTGAATGCCGGAATAACAAAAATCATGATCACGGCGGTGATGATGAACGCGACAATAATAATGGATACTGGGTAAAACAGGGCAGACTTGATTTTTGACTTGATGGCGATCATCTTCTCTTTGTAGGTCGCCAGACGCTCGAGAAGAGCTTCAAGGATACCGGCCTGTTCGCCCGCGGCGATCAAGTTGCAATAAAGCAGGTCGAAGTGCAAAGGAAATTTCCGGAAGGCCTGTGAAAGAGAACTACCGGTCTCCACATCGGATTTGATGTCGAGCAATAATTTGCTGACGGCGGCGTTATCGTGCCCTCGTCCGACAATGTCAAAGGTTTGCAGCAAAGGGACGCCAGCTTTCATCATGGTGGCCAGTTGCCGAGTAAAAAGAGCAACATCTTTCTCAGTGACTCTGCCACCACCCCTGAAGCTCTGTTTGGAAATTTTGCTTACCAGGATTCCTTGGCGTCGCAAAGTGGCGTTGACGACCGCTTCACTAGTCGCACGCTGTTCGCCACGAACTATTTTCCCAGCCTTGTTCTTCCCGGTCCAGGCGAAAGCGAATTCCTTGACCTCAGGTTTACGTTGTGTCGATTTACTTGCGGTCGCCATGATGCCCCCTATGTTTTTAGATGTTCGTACTTCCCAGGACTTCGTCCAGGGAGGTCAGACCCTGTTTGACTTTGATCAGCCCCGAACGGCGTAAATCGTTTACGCCCTCTCTTCGTGCCTGGTCGGCGATATCCAGAGAGGTCCCGCTGGCCATAATGATGCGCTGGATTTCTTCAGTAACGGGCATGACCTGATAAATACCAAGACGCCCCTTGTAACCGGAACCTTTGCAGCGCTCGCAACCTTCGGGGCCGAACAAGACCCAACTGCCGTCCAGGTCGGCTTCGGTAAAGCCCGCGTTCTGAAGTGCCGCAATTGGAATATCGATCGGCTTTTTACAAGAGCAAAGCCGTCGGACCAGACGCTGTGCGGTGATAAGCAGCACGCTTGACGCTATGTTAAAGGTGGGTATGCCCATGTTCATCAAGCGCGTCAATGTGGCCGGAGCATCGTTGGTGTGCAGGGTGGATAGCACCATGTGCCCGGTTTGCGCGGCCTTGATTGATATTTCAGCCGTTTCCAGGTCACGAATTTCACCAACCATGATGATGTCCGGATCTTGGCGCAAAAAGGCCTTAAGAGCGACCGGAAAGGTCAAACCCTGCTTTTCTTCAATATTGACCTGGTTGATGCCAAGCAAGGCGATTTCCGCCGGGTCTTCTGCAGTGGAGATATTGATGCCTGGCTTGTTCAGGATATTGAGGCAGGTATAGAGCGATACCGTTTTTCCCGATCCGGTCGGGCCAGTTACCAGAACCATCCCGTACGGACGCTGAATGGCGTCAATCAGCAACGCTTTCTGATCAGGATCGTAACCCAGAGCTTCGATGCCCAAGGTGGCACTGCTTGGGTCGAGAATACGCAGGACGATCTTTTCTCCGTACATGGTTGGCAGCGTGCTGACGCGGAAGTCTATGACCCGGCTCTTGGAAAGGACGAGCCGCATTCGTCCGTCCTGAGGTACGCGCTTTTCGGCGATGTTGAGACGCGAAATGACCTTGATGCGCGAAGCAATCTTCTCTTTGATAACCAAGGGAGGTGATGCGACCTCACGCAAAATGCCATCGGTCCGGAAGCGGATGCGGTAACTTTTTTCGTATGGCTCGAAGTGAATGTCCGAAGCGCCTTCGTTTATCGCATCCAGCAGCATCTTCTGGATAAACCGGACAACGGGCGCGTCATCAACCTCGAGGGATGAGGCTTCATCTGATTTCTCAGCAGCCTCATCATCGGTAAACTCAAGATTGATGTCTTCGCTTACCAGGTTTTTGAGTGTGTCTTCGGTCGACTCCGAGAATTTGGCAACCAGAGGTGCGAGTTGGCTTTCGTTCACAATAACCGGGTCAACAGCCATCCCGGTCTGGAACCGAATTTCGTCAAGCGCACGCAAGTTGGTGGGATCTGCAATTGCTATCGAAAGTCGATTGCCGCGCTTGTGTAAAGGTATGACGCGATGTGATGCGATCAGCTTGCGGTCAATCGCATCTTTCTGGATGTGCGCTTCGTCAAAAGCGCTGAGGTCAAGCAACGGGTAACCAAAGGTATCCGACGCAAAACGAGCAATATCGGGAGCACCCATTTTACGGGCCGTGACCAATTGTTCAATGAACGTCGTTCGGGTTGCTGCGGCTTGCGTCAATAAGGCTTCCGCTTCGGCTTCCTTGATACGCCCGGCCTGAACAAGCGCACGCGCGAGACCGCTAAGGGAGGATTGTTGTGGATTGGCTGCCATATTGTGCTAAATAAACGCCCGGATACGTTCAAAAAACGCGATCATACAAAGTATGTCAGGGTGATGATGCATTGAGTCGACGTGTTTGTAAAGAAGCGATGTTCCACGCAGATTGTTGCTAAATGCGGCCAAGCAATACCTCAGAAACGAAGCGGCTGCCGATGTAAGCCAGAAAAAGCAACAGAAATCCTGTCAGGGTCCAGCGCAGCGCAATCCGTCCTCGCCAGCCATAGATGTGGCGACCAATCAACAGGGCAGCAAAGATCCCCCAGGAGGTGAAGGCAAACAAGGTCTTGTGATCAAACGCCAGTGCTTTGCCGAAAATTGCCTCGGAGAACATCACGCCACTTCCCAATGTGATGGTTAGCAGCGAAAAGGCGACGGTGATCATGCGGAAGAGCAACGTTTCCATAGCCAGGATAGGCGGCAGACTGGCCAATTGCGTGTTAAGAACGCCAAGGTGCAATTTCCGCTCGACAACGCTCATAAAAACGGCGTGAAGCGCGGACAACGTGAAAAGGCTGTAGGCCAGCATGGCGGCCACAAAATGCAGCTTGAAACCCCAAGATTCAGCGTAGGCCACGACGTGTACCTGTGGGAATAAAACGGGAAGCATGGAACAGAGAGCGGCAAGAGGTAGCACCATGGGTTGCAGTCCATCCATGCGTGAGCGAAAACTTTCCAGCCAGTAAATGAGGACGGCCAGCCAAAGCATCAACGAGAGCGCAAAACTGAAGGAAAAACGCAAGCCGCCAGCGCCAAATAGTGCGTCATGCAAACCTATCCCCTGAAGTATCAGGGCGATGAGTATCGCCAATCGTTCCCAATTTTGCATTGGTAAGGGGGAGAGAGTCTTGCCAGTCTCACACCAACGGGTCTTCCAGAAATGATATCCCAGGCCCACATAGATCAGGCTTGAAGCAATTGGGAGCAGAAGGTGCAGTAGAATGTCCAGCATTTCTTGAGTCTACACCAAGCCGGAAACCAAATGCTCGACAACCTGACCCAACGCCTTGCCCGCGTGATGAAAACACTGCGCGGTGAAGCGCGCCTGACCGAAGACAACATCTCAGATGCCTTGCGTGAGGTCAGACTGGCTTTGCTGGAAGCGGACGTCGCGTTGCCGGCGGTAAAGGCGCTGATCGCCGCCGTGAAGGAAAAGGCGGTTGGTGAGGAAGTGATCGGCTCCCTAAGTCCAGGACAGGCGCTGATCGGTGTTGTGCACCGTGAATTGACAGTGCTCATGGGCGAAGCACACAAAGGCCTGAATCTGGCTACCCAGCCGCCAGCGATTGTCTTGATGGCTGGTTTACAGGGTGCGGGCAAAACTACAACCGTTGGTAAGTTGGCCAAGCTACTCCGGGAAACACAAAAGAAAAAAGTGTTGGTGGTCTCCTGTGACGTTTATCGACCGGCAGCCATCGAGCAGTTGAAGACTGTTGCTGGACAAGCTGGGGTGGACTTTTTTCCCTCTTCGGTGACTGAGCGGCCGGTTGATATTGCACGCAAGGCAGTCGACTGGGCAAAACGGCATTATCACGACGTGCTTCTGGTTGATACGGCTGGCCGTTTGTCGATTGATGAAGCAATGATGAAAGAGATTGCCGAGTTGCACACGGCCATCAATCCAATCGAAACCTTGTTCGTCGTCGATGCGATGCTGGGCCAGGACGCGATCAATACGGCCAAAGCGTTCAGCGATGCCTTGCCGTTAACCGGCATTGTCCTGACGAAGCTTGATGGAGATGCGCGTGGCGGTGCTGCACTCTCGGTGCGCCATGTCACGGGGCGGCCAATCAAATACGCCGGAGTCGGCGAGAAATTGTCGGGAATCGAGGCTTTTCACCCCGAACGCATGGCATCGCGCATTCTCGGAATGGGTGATGTGCTGTCGTTGATCGAGGAAGCAAAGAAGGGAATTGACGAGCAGCAAGCGGTTGAATTTGCCAAGAAACTCAAATCCGGAAAGAGCTTTGATCTCAACGACTTCAGGGATCAAATAGGTCAGATGCGCAAGATGGGTGGTATTTCGTCGATGATGGACAAATTGCCGGCGCAGTTCGCACAGGCGGCTAGCCAGATGCAGGCTGGAGGCGAAGAAAAAGCGATTGGCCGGATTGAGGGTATTATCAAC
>Ga0302289_1000926_pt1 | contig 10207 bp, 9 predicted proteins | sample III_Fen_N1_2_FD_194552 | JGI IMG/M metagenome (GOLD analysis project Ga0302289, IMG submission 194552) | Peat permafrost microbial communities from Stordalen Mire near Abisko, Sweden - III_Fen_N1_2 | ecosystem: Environmental > Terrestrial > Soil > Wetlands > Permafrost | place: Sweden: Abisko...
ATAAGCGCCCGATGGGCGCGAAGGAAAGTGAACCCATTCCTTGGCGCGAAGCGCCCATCTGGCAGAGGGATCTTTGTTTTGTGCGACATTCGAAGGACGGCAGTCCTGAGAGAGCATAAAACAAAGATCCCTCTGCCTTGACTCACCACCCTCCAAAGAGTACAATAATCCTTGCAAACGCGAATCATTCGCAACTGGAAGGAACATATTCGATGAAGAAATTTTTCGCTATTTTTTCCCTGTTTCTCATTTTATCTTTGCTTTCCGGATGTACCGGTCCAGGCTCGGGCATCCCGAATGACGGTAAACTAACGGTCATCACAAGTTTTTACGCAATGTACGATTTTGCGGGTAAGATCGGCGGCGATAAAATACATGTGGTGAATCTGACGCCGGCGGGGGTCGAGCCGCATGACTGGGAGCCCTCACCTTCCGATATTGTTACGTTGGAAAAGGCCGATGTTTTCATATACAACGGTGCCGGGATGGAATCATGGGTTGATTCCGTTCTGGCGTCTCTTGGCAACAAAAATCTCACCGCCGTCAAGGCGTCTTCCGGCATTCCCCTTCTAAATTCTGATGGAGAAAAATCGCAAGGTTCGTCGAACGACCCGCACGTATGGCTGGACCCGCAGAATGCAAAGCTTGAAATGAAAGCAATTCTCGCCGCTCTTGTTGAAAAAGATCCTGATAACGCAGCCTATTACGAAGATAACTATAGCCGGTATGCTCAGGACCTGGATACTCTCGACGGCGAATTCAGGGATGCTCTTGCTGCCGTTCCATTCCACAATATCGTCGTCGCACACCAGGCATTTTCGTATCTGTGCAGTACATATGATCTTCATCAAGTCGCAATTGAGGGTCTGGCTGCAGATTCGGAGCCGGATGCTGCCCGTATGGGCGATATCATTGACTTTGTCCGTACGAACCATATAAAAGTGATTTTTTTCGAAGAACTGGTAAGTCCGAAAGTAGCAAAAGTCATTGCGGAGGAGACGGGCTGCACGACAGCCGTGCTGAATCCTCTCGAAGGCATGAGCGCGAAAGATCAAGCGGACGGTAAGGATTATTTTTCTGTGATGCGGGTGAATCTTGCGGAACTTGTGAAGGCTTTGTCCTGACACACTGCCTGCGGAGCTGCCGCGAGACGCGCCATTTTGAAAGGAGCGAATGCTATGTCCTTAGAATGTGTCATTGAGGTAAGAGATCTGTCTTTTGGTTACAGTGACGTCCTGCTGCTGAACCGGGTCTCGTTCTGTGTCAACAGAGGCGATTTTGCTGCGATTATCGGATCGAACGGCACCGGGAAAAGCACGATGATCAAGCTTTTACTGGGTCTTCTTCCTCCATCCAACGGAGAAATTTTCCTGCTGGGTGAAAAACTCACATCTTTTCGCCGATTCTCATCCATAGGATACGTTCCGCAGAACAGCGGCAATGAGGCGGGCAAATTTCCGGCGACGGCAGAGGAAATTGTCCTGTCGAGCCTGTATCCGCAGATTGGTTTTCTCAAAATTCCGGGAAAAAAGCATCGGGCGATGGTGCAGGATGCACTCGAGCGCGTCGGAATGAAAGCCCACGCACGCACGCTGATGAGTGAGCTCTCCGGCGGGCAGCAGCAGCGCGTCATGCTCGCACGTGTTCTGGTTAACAATCCGGAAATCCTCCTGTTGGACGAGCCGACGGTCGGTATCGATGCAGGTGCCGTTACCACGCTTCTTGAGATTCTTCACAAGCTCAATATTGAAAAGAACGTTACCGTCCTGATGGTAACGCATGATATGGCGCAGGTCGCCCCTTACACCAACCGCGTGCTTTGCCTTTCCGACCGGAATTTCTCCGAAGACGCCATACCCGAGGGTATTCTGGTGCATGCGCATGCCGAATCTCACGAGCACATGCACGATCATATCCATGAACACGTTCACTGCGCCGCATGTGATCATCCGCACGATCCGGACCAGTGCGCGGCTTGCAGTCATCTGCATGAAAGCGGGGATGCCTTATGATCAGTGAATTATTTCAGTACGATTTTATGCGCCGCGCGTTCCTCGTCGGCATTCTTCTGGCGGTCATTATTCCGTGCATTGGCATGATCGTCGTTTTTAAACGGCTGTCACTGATCGGTGACGCACTTTCGCACACATCTCTCGCCGGTGTAGCTATCGGCCTGATTCTCGGCATCAACCCGATTCTTGGCGCCATGGCCGCATGTCTCCTGGCGGCCTTCGGAATCGAAGCTATCCGGAAAAAAATCCCGCGATTTTCGGAACTGTCCATCGCTATTGTGCTTTCGGTGGGTGTCGGTCTGGCCGGCGTGCTGTCGGGCTTTGTAAAGAACGCCGTAAACTTCAACAGTTTTCTTTTCGGCAGCATCGTGGCAATCAGCAATTTCGAGACCGGCCTGGTCGTGGGCATATCGATCCTGGTTTTTCTGGCATTTCTGCTTCTTTATAAAGAACTCTTTTATATTACGTTTGATGAACAGGCAGCGGCTCTTTCCGGGGTTCCGGTTCGGCTTGTGAACACGATTTTTACCATATTGACTGCGGTAACCGTATCGGTCGCTTCCCGAACGGTCGGCGCGCTGATCGTATCATCACTCATGGTCGTTCCCGTCGCTACGGCGATGATTCTGGCCGGGAGCTACAAAAAGACGGCGATCGGTTCCGTGATCTGTGCAGTCATAGCCACGATCACCGGTCTGACCATCTCCTTCTACTGGGGTCTGAAACCCGGCGGCACCATTGTGCTGACGGGGGTCGTTTTGTTCCTGCTCGCGCTCCTGGTGCAGAAAATCCGGTCGCTTTATCGCGGGCGGAAAATGAAGGAGGCAGCTCATGAACCGTCATGACACCGTACAGTGGCCGGAAGGTCTGAAGCACACGAAATCACGCGATGCCGTCATGGCAGTGCTCGAAAAAGAGACGCTGCCGCTGACCGCTCTTTCCCTGTTCGAAAAGCTGCAGCAGCAGAATGTTTCGGTCTGGCTCTCCACCGTATACCGCGTTCTGGAATCTTTTGTCGAAAAAAGCGCCGTGCAGAAATCAATGCCGACAGACAGCACGATGGCCGTCTATGCCCTGAACCGGCATACACACACGCACTATGCCGTCTGCGTCGGATGCCACTCGATGGTTCCGATCGAAAACTGCCCTTTTGAGCACATCCTTGCTCCGCTTACCGACGGAGATTTTCACATAGTCGGCCACAACCTGGAATTGTTCGGGTACTGCGGGAAGTGTTTTCGGAAGAGCGAGAAAAAGGAACCTACACCGGAGTCATAATTCTAATATTATTGACTTCTTAATCCGATCGGATTATTCTTGAGTTAGAGGAGATTAACTTTCCTTGCTGCTTATATATTTGTGCTTATTGTGCCGCATGGCAATATGTATATGTCATTCAGGCACTGACTAAAGGAGGCCATGATTATGACAAATCCAATGTTAATTACGCAGGTTCACGGACGTGAAATTCTTGATTCCCGCGGAAATCCGACCGTCGAAGTCGAAGTGACTTTGATTGACGGCAGTTTCGGACGTGCGGCCGTTCCCTCCGGTGCCTCAACCGGCGCTTTTGAAGCCGTTGAACTTCGCGACAAAGATCCCGGACGCTATCTGGGTCAGGGTGTCCGAAAGGCCGTATCTTTTGTAAACGGCCCCATTATGAATCTGCTGGTCGGTATGGACGCTTACAATCAAAAGGCCATTGATGCTGCGATGATTGCAGGCGACGGAACGCCGAACAAAGGCAATTGGGGCGCCAATGCCATTCTGGGAGTTTCGATGGCCGTGGCCAAAGCTGCAGCGGATTCTCTCGGTCTTCCTCTGTACCGTTATGTCGGAGGTATCAACGCGCACACCCTTCCCGTTCCGATGATGAACATCCTGAACGGCGGAAAACATGCCGATTCCAGTCTCAACATCCAGGAATTTATGATCATTCCGACCGGTGCAGCATCTTTCTCCGAAGGACTCCAGATGAGCGCCACCGTTTTTCACACGCTGAAGAAACTGCTTAAGGCGGACGGATATAGTACTGCCGTAGGCGATGAAGGCGGATTTGCGCCCAAATTTGACAGTGATGAACAGGCGCTGGCCTACATTGTAAAAGCCGTCAATGCCGCCGGCTTCGTCCCCGGCAAAGACTTCTTTATTGCGATTGACGCAGCCGCTACTGAAATGTATGACGAAGCCGCAAAAGCCGGGCGTCCCGGAGATTATCTCTTCTGGAAAGCCGGAATCTTCAAGACGCCGGAAGAAATGGTCGCCTACTGGGTAGATCTTGCAGACCGGTATCCGGTTCTTTCTCTGGAAGACGGGATGAGCGAAGAAGATTGGGACGGCTGGAAGAAATTGACCGTTGCTCTCGGCGACCGCCTGCAGCTTGTCGGTGATGACTTGTTTGTAACGAACACAGAGCGTATCCAGCGGGGGATTGATCAGGACATTTCGAACTCGGTTCTCATCAAGCTGAATCAGATCGGAACGCTGACCGAGACGCTCGAAGCCATTGAAATGGCCAGAAACAATCACTGGACAGCGATCGTATCGCACCGCTCCGGTGAGACTGAAGATGTAACTCTGGCGGATATTGCCGTGGCGACGAATGCAGGACAGATCAAGACCGGAGCCCCTTCGCGTACCGACCGTGTTGCCAAATACAACCAGCTTCTCCGTATTGAAGAGGAACTCGGCACAGCCGCTACATACCCTGGCCGCAGGGCTTTCCTGGTCTGAGGGATTTGAATTAATTAAAGATGCTTGTTTTTGTTTATCAATCATGCTATGATTACGGCAGGTCATGGAACGGTATTGATGGCGATTTGAAATTATACTTCTTCTTAACGATTAGGTAGATTTTTAAAAGTCCTAGTTTTAACCCCGTCACCTACCTAATCTTTTCAGAAGGAGGTACACAGTTATGGCTGACAAGACATTAAATTGTAAGGATTGTGGAGCAGAGTTTGTTTTCACTGAAGGTGAGCAGGCTTTCTACGCAGAAAAAGGCTTTACCAATGAGCCTGTCCGTTGCCCGGATTGCCGTCGTGCAAGAAAGCAACAGCGCAACAGCGACCGTGGATACGGTGACAACAACAGATGGTAATCATCTGAACGCTACTTTGGTAACCCAGAGCAAGTAAGTTGGATACTCCGGATTGAAAGATCCGGAGTATTTTTTTGTCCTTTCCGGGTATATAATTGAGGCAAATCTGTGGTTCTCTTCTTTTTTTCATTTTTCCGCTTGCAAAAGAAAATAGATCGGAGTATATTTGGTTAGCCAGCTATCTGTTAGCAGGCTATCTGTTTTTTGTCCCATCACTTCAGACAAAGCAAACGATATTTCAACTTACAGACAGGAGGAACAGTTTCATGATGCATGCAGATGACCGGCATGAGCACGGGGAACATTTTGGCGGAGATGCGCGCGATTTTCTTTTTAAGTTACCCGGTCTGGATCCGCTTGTCGCTGAAGCATTTCCGATTACGATGCATCTCCACGGCACACAGGGGAAGGCATTTTTCCGGCTTCTGAAGAATCTCGACCTGCATCCCGGGCAGATGATCTGCGGACGCATCATCGAAGTTAAGGAAGGTCTGAGTCAGCGGGAACTCGCGGGTTATGTTCATATCAAGCCTGCAACCGTGACGGTAATGCTGCAGAAAATGGAGAAATCCGGTCTGATCACGCGAATTCCGGACGAAGAAGACCGCCGGATTACCCGGATCTATTTGACGGAACAGGGGAAAACCGCCAACCGCCAGGCAGCCGAAGTTATGCGGGATTTATTAATGAGTACATTCGGCAAACTGACACCCGATCAGCTTCGCGCATACATGCAAATCACCGAACAGCTCATTGCACTTACAAACCAATATCAGATTGAACAGAAAACGGACGTCATCAACAATGATGTCATGTAAATAGAGCCCGAGAAAATGGTAAGACAGAGACTTCCCGACAAAAATCCACACACGAGAGGATGATTTGATTTTGAAGAAATTGGCAAAATACCTGAAACCATACTTGTTCATTTTAGTTCTGGTTCTGTTGCTTCTATTCGGCCAGGCAATGAGTGACCTCAATCTGCCGAACTATATGTCGAAGATTGTGAATGTCGGCATACAGCAAAACGGCGTAGAAGAAGCTTCCCCGAAGGCGATCAGCCAGAACGGCATGAAGCTTATGCAGACCTTTATGCTGGCGGACGAGAAGAAACTTGTACAGGACAACTACACGCTCGTATCCGGAACCGATAAGAATACACAGGGCAAAACCTATGAAAGTATATATCCGAATGCGAAAGGCACACAGATTTACGTGCGCAATTCGGTTTCCGGCACCATACGCGCCCAGCTCGATATCACATTCGGCAATGCAACCTGGACATTTATAAATGTAATGCAGGAGTATGCTGCACAGTCCAATCCGAATGCGACGGCCGGCAGCGGCACGGTTGACGTCAAAAGCATGGACTTTGCGAAACTATACGCCATGCAGCCTCAGCTCGACCAGATGCCGGAATCCGTCGTCCAGGCAGCACATGACAAGGCAATTACGAACGACCACTCCATTCTCAAACAGAGCGCAGCCGCATTTACAGGAAGTTTCTATAAGGAACTCGGGGTGAAGCTCACGGATATCCAGACATCGTATATTATGAATATTGGCGGCGCGATGCTGCTGATCGCCTTGCTGGGCGGTCTTGCCTCCATCCTTGTCAGCCTCTTCTCCGCTCGAATTGCAGCAGGTGTTGCGCGTTCATTGCGGGTGGATATTTTTAACCGGATTGAGAGCTTTTCAAATAATGAATTTGATAAATTTTCGACGGCCTCACTGATTACCCGTTCCACCAACGATGTCACGCAAATACAGACGCTACTTACGATCGGCGTCCGAATGCTCCTTTACGCGCCCATCCTGGCTGTCGGCGGAATCTTTATGGCTGTCAGCAAGTCAGCTTCCATGAGCTGGATCATTGCCGTAGCCTGCAGTGTGCTGATCGGTATGATTCTCATCGTTCTTGCAATAACTTTGCCTCGATTCAAGTTAGTACAGAAACTGGTTGATAATTTGAATCTGGTTGCCAGAGAGAACCTGAGCGGACTTATGGTCATCCGTGCCTTTGGCACCCGCGATTTTGAAAAAGATCGTTTTGACAAAGCAAATAAGGATCTTACCAAGGTCAATCTGTTTATCAACCGTACAATGGCCTTTATGATGCCGGCCATGATGCTGATCATGAACTCCGTCATGCTGCTGGTCGTATGGGTCGGTGCACATCAAATCTCCGAATCCACCATGCAGGTCGGTGATATGATGGCCTTTATGCAGTATGCCATGCAGATTATCATGAGCTTCCTGATGATCGCCATGATGTTTATCTTTGTACCGCGTGCCGCCGTCTCTGCGAACCGTATTGCGGAGGTACTTGATACGCATACAACCATTATCGATCCGACGAATCCGAAATCCCTTGAAACATCTGAAAAAGGATACGTTGAGTTCAAAAATGTGAATTTCCGTTACCACGGAGCGGATGAGGATGTCTTAAGCGACATTTCCTTTACAGCCAAACCCGGAGAAACCACAGCATTTATCGGGTCAACCGGATCCGGTAAATCCACGCTGGTAAATCTGATTCTTCGTTTTTACGATGTCACCCGGGGACAGGTTCTGATCAATGGTGTGGACGTGCGGGAAGTTTCCCAGAAGGACCTGCGCAGTCACATCGGATATGTCCCGCAAAAGGGCGTCCTGCTTTCCGGCACGATCGATTCGAATTTGCGTTACGGCAAGAAAGAAGCGACAGAGGAAGAAATCCTAACAGCTTCTCAGGTCGCACAGGCGATGGAATTTATCGATGAGAAGACAGACCGTTTTCAATCGGAAATTTCGCAGGGCGGAGACAACGTCTCCGGCGGCCAGAAACAGCGCCTGTCCATAGCACGCGCTTTGGTAAAGCGGGCACAGATCTATATTTTCGACGACAGCTTTTCCGCACTGGACTTCCAGACGGATATTGCTCTTCGAAAAGCCCTGAAAGCAAATACCGGCGACAGTACGTTGCTCATTGTTGCACAGCGTGTCAGCACCATCATGAACGCAGAACAAATCATAGTTCTCGACAACGGAAGAATTGTCGGAAAAGGCACGCACAGAGAGCTTCTGGCCAGCTGCCCCGAGTACTATGAAATTGCATCTTCGCAGCTGTCAAAGGAGGAATTGGAGTGAGTGAGAATAAAGTAAAAAAGCCTGACGGTCCCGGTGGACGGCGCCCGATGGGCGGACGTCCGATGGGCGGTCCGATGGCATTAATGCCCGGTGAAAAAGCCAAAGACTTTAAGGGAACGATGAAGAAATTACTCGGGTACCTTGGCAAATACAAAATCACCATTATCGTTGTTTTCTTTGTTGCCATTATATCAACCGTGTTTTCCGTTGTAGGACCCAAGATTCTGGGGCAGGCGACCGATGTCCTTTTCAAAGGGATCATGAATAAGATCTCCGGAAAAGGCGGCGGCATCGACTTTAATAGAATCGGTCAGATCATGCTGCTTCTGGTTGGGCTCTATCTCATCAGCGCGGTGTTCTCGTATATACAGGGATACATCATGAGCGGTGTAGCCATGAAGGTGACATACAAGCTTCGCCGTGATATAGAAGACAAGATCCATCGTCTTCCCTTCAAGTATTATGATACAACCACAATCGGTGAAGTCCTTTCCCGAATCACAAATGACGTTGACACGATCAGCCTGAGCCTGAGCCAGAGCATTACAAGCATCATAACTTCTGTGACGATGCTCGTAGGTATTCTTGTTATGATGATCAGTATCAGCTGGCAGCTCACACTCATTGCGCTATGCATCATTCCGGCTTCTCTGATTTTCGTGATGCTGATTGTAAAAAAGTCTCAGAAATACTTCGTTCAGCAGCAGGATTATCTCGGGCATGTCAACGGACATGTGGAAGAAATGTATGGCAGTCACGTTCTGGTCAAGGCATTCAACGGCGAAGATGATTCTGCAAAGATCTTCAGAAAATTTACGGATAAACTATACAACGCCGCCTGGAAGTCAACCTTTCTCTCAGGACTGATCATGCCGATTACCATGTTTATCGGCAACGTCGGTTATGTGGCCATTTGTATTCTGGGCGGATATTTTGCTGCGAACGGGTCGGTATCCATCGGTGGAATCCAGTCGTTCATCCAGTATGTCCGGTCTTTTACACAGCCGATCACACAGATTGCGAATATCTCCAATGTTCTGCAGCAGACGATGGCCGCGTCTGAACGTGTGTTTGCATTCCTTGAGGAAGACGATGAAGTATCCGAACAGGACAACGCTTTGTGTGTCATAAGAGACATCAGTCAGCCCGAGACAGATTTGTTTGTAAAGGCCGAAGGCCATGTGGAGTTTGATGATGTTACTTTTGGCTATAATCCTGACAAGCCCGTTATCAAGAACTTCAGTGCTCAGGTGAAACCCGGACAGAAAGTCGCCATCGTCGGACCGACCGGAGCCGGAAAAACGACCATCGTGAAGCTTCTCATGCGCTTCTACGATATTAACAGCGGAGTGATTCTGGTTGACGGCCATGACGTCCGCTGTTTCAAGCGCGATGAACTTCGTTCGCTGTTCGGCATGGTCCTTCAGGATACTTGGCTCTATAACGGTACGATTGCCGACAACATCCGTTACGGAAAATTGGATGCTACCGACGAGGAAGTGTATCAGGCCGCCAAATCCGCTCAGGTGGACCACTTTGTCCACACGCTGCCGGATGGTTACAATATGATTCTCAACGAAGAGGCCAGCAACGTGTCACAGGGACAAAAACAACTCCTGACCATTGCACGGGCAATTCTCGCGGATCCGGAGATCTTGATTCTGGACGAGGCGACCAGCAGCGTGGATACGCGCACGGAAGTCTTGATTCAGAAAGCCATGGACATTCTGATGAAGGGCCGCACCAGCTTTGTCATTGCACACAGACTCTCCACGATCCGGAACGCCGATTTGATTCTTGTCATGAATGACGGGAATATCGTTGAGCAGGGAACGCATGAAGAACTGCTCAGAAAAGGCACCTTCTACTCGCAGCTCTATAACAGTCAGTTCGAAGTTGCCGGTTAAAACAGCAGCACAAAAAGGGTTCGAATGCCGGGCAGGATAATTTACTGCCCGGCATTTTT
>Ga0302289_1000931_pt1 | contig 10163 bp, 7 predicted proteins | sample III_Fen_N1_2_FD_194552 | JGI IMG/M metagenome (GOLD analysis project Ga0302289, IMG submission 194552) | Peat permafrost microbial communities from Stordalen Mire near Abisko, Sweden - III_Fen_N1_2 | ecosystem: Environmental > Terrestrial > Soil > Wetlands > Permafrost | place: Sweden: Abisko...
TCCCGTGATATGACCCCAAGTATCGTTAAATCTCTTGAAATGATCGACATCCAGCATCAGAATGCCCGCCCGGTGGCTTCCCCGCCTCGCATGGGCAATCGACTCATCGAGCCTCCTGACGAAATAATCATGGGTATAAAGGCCCGTTTTTGGATCAGTGATAGAACTTTCATAATGAAGCCCGTTCTGCATGGAAACCGACAGAAAGCGGATCATTCGATCAACGTATTTCTGTTCCAGCTCCGTATATTTTTCTCCGACGATTTTTGAGCCGAGAATAACGATTCCATAGAGTCCCCCGATGCCATACATCGGGAAAATCAGTTCGGGCTTTAAATTGCGGAATTCCGGAGCGAAAGCATCGTCGCCCAATTCCTTGCACAAATCTTCGAAAAAAGCGCTGCGCGGGTTATTGCTAAAATATCCCTTGAGAAGATCGTAATACTTTGGTTCTATATGGTCTTCGCTTTCCTTGAGATTTCGGTAGCAGTATTGCCTGAGGTCCGTACCGCGCGGGGGATGAACGAGAAATCCGAGGAATTGCGGGATAAAATGGTCGAGGATTTTAGCGATCATAAAGTCGAGCATGGTGTTGACGTTTGAATAGGAAGAAAGAAGCGCCGCATCGGTTATGATGCGTTCAAGTTCCCTGTTTTCTTTTCTCAGGTCGTCAAGAGTGTCGAGGCTTCCCGATTTCTCGAGAAGGTTATATTGCGCAAGTATATCCGATGATCCAGTCATATATGTAAAATAAGTATAAGTTCATTCTTCGATATTGTGAAGTATAAACTGCTGACTTATACTATAAACATGAGCGTAAAGCAAAAAAGTTCCCCCCTGTTTGGCGTTCTCATGCCTCATCCTCCAATTCTCATTCCGGAAATAGGCAAAGGCAGGGAAAAAGAAGCTCGCGCAACGGATACCGCATGCAGGAAAGTCGCTGCGCGCATTGCTTCGTTCAAGCCGGAAACGATTGTCGTCATCTCCCCTCATGCGCCTCTTTTCGGCGATTATCTCTTTGTTTACGATAGTCCTGTTCTGTCCGGATCACTTTCCCGTTTTGGCGCTTCTTCGCTTTTTCTCTCTCATCCTGAGGACACAGATTTTGTGAGAGCGTTTAAATCCCTTTTGGACGAAAAAAAAATTCCGGGCGGAACTCCGGATCATGCCATTCTTTCAAAGCATGATACCGGCGATGAACTCGATCATGGCGTGCTTGTGCCTCTTTACTATATAGATGCGGCTTACCCCGATTATAGCCTTGTGGGTCTTTCCTGTTCTGCGTTCGATATCGATCGAGTGCTGGAAATCGGTCGGTTGATCGCCATAGCAGCCAAAAAAACAGGGCATACTGTTTGTATCGTCGCGAGCGGCGATATGTCGCATAAAGTCAATTTTGAAAGTCCGTATGGCGCCGTGAAGGAAGGCGAGGCATTCGATTCGGCGATCGCGGGCGCAATTCGCAATGGCGATCTTCCATCAATACTTTCTGTTGATCCCCTGCTCAGGGAACGTGCCGCAGAATGCGGGTACAATTCGCTTGTCATGCTCGCTGGAGCCTTTGGTGTTCCGGATAAACATGATTTTTCCTGCGTACTCCATTCCATGGAAGCTCCGTTCGGTATCGGATATTGCGTGGCTGAGTTCGTCCCCGAAGGTTTTCATGAATAAAAGTAAACGGAACCGTTCCGCGCCCGTAGAAATCGCATGGAAAACCCTGGATTCGTTCGTGCGTTTCGGGAAGATTCCCGCTGCGGAGAACGCGTCGGAATCAAACGATTCAGGCTTGTCCGGTCGTGCTGGTTGTTTTGTGTCGCTCAAAAAAAAGGGCGAACTGCGCGGATGCATTGGAACTATCGCACCGACGACGAACGGTATTGAGGAAGAAATTATCAGAAACGCCGTTGCCGCCTGTTCGGAAGACCCGAGGTTCGATCCGGTGGAAACAAGCGAGCTTGAAGACCTTACGGTCAGCGTAGATATTCTCGGATCGCCTGAGGCTGTCAGCTCGAGAACCGAGCTTGATCCTTCTTGCTATGGCGTTATCGTGACCGCGGGATTCAGGCGAGGGCTTCTTCTGCCTGATCTTGAGGGCGTCGATACGGTTGAAAAGCAGCTTGCGATCGCCTGCGGAAAAGGCGGAATTGATCCTGCGGGTATGTATCAGATTCAGCGCTTTTCCGTCACCAGGTATTACTGATGAGGGTCGAATGTTCTCGCGAAGCGCTGTTTTATACCGATGAGGGCAAAGGCGATGCGTCGCTGCGATGCCTTCTTTGCCCCAATGAGTGCGTTATGCCTGAAGGTCAAACCGGCAGATGTCATGTGCGCGTCAACTCTGGTGGCGTTCTGCATGCCGCGTCTTATGGTGCCATATCTGCTCTGGCGCTGGACCCGATCGAAAAAAAACCGTTAGCGCACTTCTTTCCGGGGTCCCGGATTTTGTCGGCGGGAAGTTTCGGCTGCAACCTGTCATGCAAGTTTTGCCAAAACCACGAAATATCGCAGCGTGGGATTTCGGGCAGCGAGGGGCGAGACAGCGGCGGACGAAGCGCATCGTACATGAGTCCCGAAGAACTTGTTCGGTCGGCCCTTGACGCGCGACCGGGCGGAAACATCGGTCTTGCCTATACGTACAATGAGCCGTTTGTCGGATACGAATTCGTCAGGGATACGGCGGAGCGGGTAAAAGACGCCGGCTTGGTCAACGTGCTCGTCACGAACGGCTACGTAAACCATGAGCCGCTCGTCGCTCTTATGCCCTTCATCGATGCGATAAACGTCGACCTCAAATCATTTTCCGATTCGTTTTACCGGTATATGTGCGGCGGAAAGCTTACGCCCGTCATGCATAGCGTCGAAACGATCGCAAAAGATTTTCCTTCGTGCCATATCGAGATTACGACGCTTGTGATACCGGGCCTCAATTCGTCTAAGGACGAAATAGAGTCGCTCGCGTCCTGGTTGGCTTCAATCTCGACGAACATACCGCTGCATCTTTCGAGACATCATCCGGATTATCTTTTACCTTCGCCGGAACCGATTGCGCGGGAAGAGATAATGGAATTGGCCGAGATCGCGCGGTTTCATTTACGGACGGTTTATTGCGGGAATATGTAAACAAGAGGGTGTATACTGATTGTCATGAAGAAACCGTCAAAAGCCGAGAGCGCGGAACATAAAAAACTGGCCGCGGAGCTGATTTCATTTATTCCTTCGCTTGATGAGGAAGGTCTTTCGTTTCTTGTCTCGCAGGCATACATTCATTTGCATAATATGGAAATCGACCGGCAGGAAGCCGAAGACGCCGTCGCGGACGCCAATGAGGCGGAAGCCGGGGCGGCGGGTATCGGCAAAGCCGGTAAAAAGGCACACGCTTCAAGCGCCGATCAAGGTCCGGCGAATTTCCGCATCGAGCGGTCGTCAAGCGGGTCGTCATATCATATCATTTCCGGCGGAAAATGGAAAATGTACAATGAAGGCGAAATGATGAGGATCGTCACGATCGTCAGTTCCTGCGATCCCTTGCCTGAGGTCACCGAACGGCTTCATTCCTGGTTTATGGAGGAGCGTCCCGACACCTTCGCGGATCTGGAAATCGGCGACCGGCACGATCCTAAAATGCAGGAACTGGTTTTGTTCCTGCGTAAAAAATTCGTCATTAAAAAAAGATAGCCGCAGCCGTCATTTTTACGGTGTCGAAGGAGAAGCCCTTTTTTGCATCATCTCGTTGTACGCTTTTTCGGTTATCGGGTAAAACGAAAGCAGGATAACGGCGAAAATAAACACGATCGCAGGGATTGGGCCGATCAGCAGGCGGATCGCGAGAATTGCGGCGGGTGACTGAACAGCGTCGGCTACGTAACCGTTCCAGCTCAGAATGAGTCCCGATAAGCCGATCGCAAGGGCCTGACCGCATTTTGAGAGAAAAGTCCACATGCCGTAATACGCGCCTTCCTTCCGGTTTCCCGTATTTACGGCATCCCATTCGACCGTGTCCGGGACCATTGACCACGGAGCCACGAATGAAAATCCAAGCCCGATTCCGGCGAAGAGCATCGTGCCGAAAAAGAATTTGAGGCCGAGAATATGCGCGAAAAAGTATATTGCGACGCATGCCAGCGCAATCAGTCCAAGGCCTATCTGATACGTCGTCCGCTTTCCGAGTTTTTTTGAAACGGGAACCGACAGGGGAATGCAGAGCATGGCGACAAGCAGAAGTATTACCATTGCGATCGTCGTCATGTTTTCCGCGAGATAGATATATTTGAAATAGTAGACGAGAATTCCCTGCACGAAGTTTATCGCTATGAGATTGCCTGCGTAGGTAACGAAAAGAATGACGAATGCCCTGTTCCTGAAAACCGAGAGATACGTCGCGAAGAAACCTTCGCCCGGAATCTCGGACTGCGAATGCTTAGGCTCTTTCACCGAAAAGAAAGTGGTGAGCGCGGTAACGATCATCACGGCTCCCATGGTAAGCCCCGCCGCGGAAAATCCGGCGGAGCGGGAGGGAAATGCGGTGACTATAGGAAGCACTATCGCCGCTCCCAGAATCGTGCCGACGACGGCGAAGCCGAAGCGGAAACTGTTGAGACTGGTGCGCTCATTATAGTCCTGGGTGATTTCCGGGGTCAGCGAAGAGTACGGGATATTGACGGTTGAATATGCCGAGTTGAGCAAACAAAGGGTTACCGCGGTCCATATGGCTAACAGAAAAGGGTTTTCTATGCGCGGGTTGGTGAAAAAATACCACATGATGAGACCGACCGGCACCGAGCCAAACAGGATGAATACGCGGCGGCGGCCGAAGCGTGATTTTGTCCTGTCGGAGGCAAAGCCGATAAACGGATCGATAACCGCGTCCCATAATTTTCCCGTCATTATCGCAATTCCCGCGGCTGCGGCTGAAAGTCCGACCGTGTCGGTAATGTAATTGAGAGACCAAAATCCCATCGCCGTGAAAAAAAGATTACCGCCGAGGTCGCAAATGCCGAATCCCGCTTTTGTCCGAATCGAAAGCTTACCGGTATTCATCTTGATATTCCTTGATGCTCGTTTCGTATTCGGCACGCATGTCGTCGGTCGCCTTTTGCAGGGCCGCCTTCTTGTCTTTTTTGTACAGGTCGAGATAATCGTTAAGCATGATCGGTTTTCCGGGAGCGATGATCGCGTATTTGTCGAAAGCGTTTGCCCTGTTTTTCAGGGTGCCGCCTTTTTGCCGCTCGATGAAATCGGAAAAATTATTCGCGATCTCAACGTATCTTTCTATCGGTTCGCTGTCCTTTACGCCCGTAAGGTCGATATAGATCAGCAGTTCGACGGTTTCCATATGCCTCATCGCAAACCACGCTTCCCCCGATTCTCTGTCCGCGAGCTCGCGCCGGAGATCCGTCATTTCGTCAATGTCGTTTCGGTATATGCGGTCCCATCCGATGCTTCTGATGCGATAGAGGCGCGTCATCGGTTTGTCTTCGGGATTCGGCTCGATGGCGAAAATTCGCTCTGCCGAGCGGAGCGCCGCTTCGAGAATTTGCGGTTGCGAATCGTCCGCGGTGTCCCTTGTCATTTCGGAATAGAATTCGGCAAGCTGCGCGAGGATCGACAGACCGATTGCCCGGAGCCGTTCCGCGATTGGCGATGCATCATCGTTCGCTTTCGTGCGGGCCGTTATTCCGCATTCGGTTTCCATTTTTGCGATGAAACTCGCGAGTTTTTTTTCGATGCCTCTTCCATATCTGTAAAATGTTGAGACCGGGAGAAAAACGACGCGCTCTTCCCGTTGTGCTCTTGCGAGGTCTTCCATGCACCAAAAACCGAAACGTGCGGTCCCTGTCTCAAGCTCGACAATCCGTTCGCTTCCGTACGTTACGTGCCCTTCGGGCGCGAGAGCGAGAGGGTATTCGCCTTCCGAAATGATTTTTCTGATCCGGCCCATTCCTTTGGAGTCCATATGAATGTGGTCGACGGGAATCGCGCCGACGTTCGGGAGAAGCCAGCGGACGAAGCCGCTCGACCAGAAGGGCACTTCGACTCCGTACAGGAAGTGTACATGCGTCATGCCCCGTAATGGTTTTCCCGTCATGCGCGCGGCTTTCGGCAAGGCATGATGAAAGGTATATGCCATGCACTGCGGATCATCCCCGTAGGAATGGCGAAATCCGACGATGAGGCGAATCTTCTTTTCCTGGAATTGACGGAAGCAACCGATCATGCGTTCGCTATGGATCATCACCGGTTCTTTAAAACGGATTGCGCGGGCATAGAGTTGAATAATGCAACGAAAAAAGCCGATAACGGCGTAGTTTACTTTTGATTCCGGCAATGTAAGGGTGCGTATTGGCTCGATCTGGGGTGTATACATGGGTGTAAGTGTAAAGGGAACCTCCTTTTTTCGCAAGTAAAAGCTTTTTTATTATGTCCGGCAGGTTTACTACACCGCAGCCTGTTCCGGGTTGTTGATTTTTCTGGATGGGGAACGCTCGCATACGCCAGAATAACCGGATCATACGAACGCGATCAGGCCCGACGGGGAGCATGGCAACAATCAATCTCTTTACGCAGATCAATGGGCCTGTGAATGTGCCGCCCGGAGGGCATGTTTCCGAGCGGCATGCTTCGTTTTTCATAGTCTTTTCCAAAGGGCGCTTTCCGTTGTACACTGCCTTCCATGAATCCCTCCCAAAAATCCGTCTTATCGATCGTTTCTCTTCAGGTTCAAACCTCTTTTCAATCAGTTCCTCTCGGTGCTTCGTGCGTCGTTTCAAGCGTGCGTGCGGATCGCGATCTCGCATCCCTTCTCGACATTCGCCTTGCCGAATTTTCCTTTGAGGAGACTCAGCTTGCGGGACTTTCCGTTCTTGACGCAGGCACCGTTCTCTCGCATCGGATCGCGGCTGACAATCCGCGTTTCGCCGGGTTTTCCGTTTATGCGTGGAACCGCCTCGTATTTGAGGATACTGCGCGCAAATTGAAAGAGCTTGTTCCCGGAATCGTCGTGTTCGCAGGAGGACCCGAGGTTACGGCTTCCCCCGCGTCGTTCGGAAATAATTTCGATTATCTCGTCTGCGGGGAAGGGGAGGAGGGCGCTCGCTCCCTTCTGCGCGCGCTGCTTGAAGGGACTAAAATCCCCGAGGCAATTATGTCGCACAAACGTTTTTCGTCGACTGACTTCGCTTCTTTGCCCTCGCCATGGCTCGACGGTACCGCGGATTCGTGTATTGCCGCGAAGGAATGCCATGGCGCGCTCTGGGAACTCGCGCGCGGGTGTCCGTACTCCTGCGCCTATTGCTATGAATCGAAGGGAGAAAAAAAAGTCCGGGAGATACCTCTTGAGCGGCTTGAAAAAGAGCTCGAGCATTTTGTCGAAACGGGAATCGAACGCGTGTTCGTGCTCGATCCGACGTACAACGCGAATCGGGACAGGGCCGTGTCTCTTTTGCGGTTGATCGAAAAAAAAGCGGGAGAAATTCATTTTAACTTCGAGGTACGCGCTGAGCAGCTCGACCGGGAAATGATACAGGCCTTCGCAAAAATTCCCTGCTCGCTGCAGATCGGCCTGCAGAGCACCAATCAGGAAGCGTTGAAGCTGGTGAACCGTCCCTGCGATATTTCCCTGTTTGCGAAAAAAATCGGATTGCTCAACGACGCAGGCGTCGTCTTTGGCCTTGATCTCATGTACGGACTTCCCGGCGACACGCTTTCTTCCTTTCGCTCAAGTCTCGACTATGCCATTGGTTTGTATCCGAACAATCTGGAAATCTTTCGCCTTGCGGTCCTTCCCGGTACGTCTCTCGCGGACAATGCCGAATCCCTTTCGCTCAAATACGGCGCGTTTCCGCCGTATCTCGTCGAGTCCACGCCGAAATTTCCGCAGGCGGATCTTGAACGCGCGGGGCTTCTCGCCCGTGCCTGCGACGTGTTCTACACTCAAGGGAGGGCCGTCACCTGGTTTCTCTCCTCTCTTCATCCGCTGAAACTTAAGGCGTCGCAATTCTTGCAGGATTTCGCGCGGTTCCTCGGCGATCCGGCCACGCGATCCCGATTCGATTTTCTTTCCGGGTTCCCGGCCGACAGCGTTGCCGAGCTCGATCAAGCCGACGCAGAAACATTGCAGATCGATTTCCTGAAAATAAAATATGCCGAAAAGGACAAAGGGTATCTTTTACCCGCTCTCTGCGACACGATACGCCTCAATGGCGCCCTGACCCGTGCCCTTGCCGAGGGCGATGCGACCGAACTTTCCCTTTCGTATCATCCGGACGATCTCCTGAGTCCCGACGCCATGGATCTCGAATATTTCAGCGATAGCGCCTATATGGAAAACTGCACGGTTCGCGTATTTAACGGCAAAGACGGACCGGATATCGAAGTTAAATAATTGCTCCCCGTTTTATTATGTCCGGCAGGTTTAATACCCCGAAGCTTGCTGCGGGATCTTGAGTTAACCCGGTATGCACGGCAATTGTAAAATAGTTCGGGTTTGTTGATTTAGTCCTCGCTGTATTCGAAATAGCCAAAATCCGCGCATCGTTCTCTCGTATGGGAATCTTGCGCGAACATGCCGACGAAGGTTCCTGTAAATTCGCCGTATTTGACGGCTTCGTCCGAAAGGGCAGTCATGTCAAAAACGGGACCGAGATTTTTAAATTCGATGCCATCGACGCTAAATGAGAATTGCAGTCTTGCTGTTCTGATTTCCGCTCTTAAAAACAAAGGGGCATTCTTTTCGACTACCGCATATGAATTGTCGCCGCAGACATAGTCCTTGTTTATCAAACCGCTTATGTTGATGACGGGACTCCCGAGTTCTTCGCTCCAGGTTTTATATATCGAATAAAAATTGAACGGTTCGTAGTAGCAGGCAATTCCGGCCCGCTGAAAATAGCAGTCGCTATCGAACTCCATTTTAGCCGTGATGGTCGCGTTGAACGCGGTCAGCCGCCTCGCTATCAAACTCGGTTGGTGATTGCTCGTCAGCGATTCCCTTCCGCGCAGCCGTAAAAATCCCGGGCGTGCGGTAAGGCTGGCCCAATCCGGAGTTATTTCGCTTCGCGGCGTATTGAAACGGAGGTCGAGTTCGGGAGTGTCGAAATCATCGCGCGGGTTTTCGTCGCCTTGCTGTTCGGTGGCGTTGCCTTCGGGCATCTTCGGTTCGGGTACGAATTCCTTTGCGATATTCGTGCCGTCGGTCATGCGAAGCCATCCTTCATTTGTCCATTCCACTTGCTGTATCGCCGTTTCGCGCCCGAGAACGCATCTTTTTTGCGGCATGATGGGACGTCCGCATAAATGCGCTATATACCACTCGCCTGATTGCGTTTCAACGAGAGAGCCATGTCCCGCTTTTTGAATTACTTCTTCCGGATTGTAGAGATCAGCCATCAGATAGGAAATTTCGCTTCGCATCGCGAACTCTTCCGTGCACGAAGTGATGACCGGATTATGCGGACAGCTTTCATAGGGCCCGATGATTTCTTTTGCGCGCAGCAAGGCGACACAGTGACCGTAACCGGTTCCGCCTTCCGCGGTCATCAAATAATAAAAACCGCCATGCCTGTATATGTGCGGCGCCTCGGTGAAGCCGCGCTTTGTCGCGCCATAGGTCAGTCGCACCGGTTTCCCGACAAGCTTTTCCGAAAAGGGATCGTATTCCTGCAAAATTATCGGCCTCATCATTTCATGGCCCGGCCTTGAGTCCCGTTCCTGATTCACTATCCACTTTTTACCGTCGTCGTCATGAAAAAGAGAAGCGTCAAAACCGCTTGAATTGACATACACGGGATCGCTCCAGGGGCCATGGATGTCGTCGGAATGTATCAAAAAATTATCGACGTCAAATTGCAGACGGTTTGAATTGTATACATTCGAATAGAGTAAGTAGAAGAGTTTGTCTGCCTCGCACCAGGTGAGGCATGGTGCCCAGACGCCTTTTGACGGCGGAAGACAGGTCAAGTCGATATGCTTTTTTGTTTTAAGCGCATAATCGATCATTTTCCAGTTAGTCAGGTCCTTTGAATGATGTATCGGAATGCCGGGGAACCATTCAAACGATGAAGTAGCCAGATAATAGTCATCGCCTTTGCGGATAATCGCGGGATCGGGGTTAAAACCGGGAAGTATCGGATTATGTATCATGTTACTACTACTTGTAACTACGTTGG
>Ga0302289_1000932_pt1 | contig 10128 bp, 3 predicted proteins | sample III_Fen_N1_2_FD_194552 | JGI IMG/M metagenome (GOLD analysis project Ga0302289, IMG submission 194552) | Peat permafrost microbial communities from Stordalen Mire near Abisko, Sweden - III_Fen_N1_2 | ecosystem: Environmental > Terrestrial > Soil > Wetlands > Permafrost | place: Sweden: Abisko...
ATACCAACCATTCATGCCCCCTCCACCACCACCGCCACCAAGTTCAACAGAAAATGCGTTGATTGAAGTATACATTCCTTCCCCAGCTTCTGTTAGGAAACATGTAGGACTCCAAGCAATATATCCGCTCGGGTCCGTCCCATTCGTCGGATTGTTCAAACAATACCCATACCTGTTGTAATTCACCCAGTTCCCCGGTTCCTGCACGAAGGGGTCAGGGCTCAGGAACATGGCCGAAGCAGGGTCGTAAACCCTTCCGTTCATGTTGATGATGCCGAAGGCATCCAGATGCTCATGGCCGGTGTAGCCGCGGTTGGTCCGCCAGGCGGTCCGCGTGTCCGCCGCCTTCCAGTCCGACGGGTTCAGCCGTCGTCCCCACGGGTCGTAGGCGTAGCGCTCAAGCACGGTGCCGGCCTCGTTGGCCAGTGCTGTCAAAGATCCCTGGTTGTCACCGTAGGCATACAGCAACGTATCTACATTGTTGTTGCGTATCAGTATTGCACCACCGCTAAGATAATGGATTTTGCGTACATTTCCATCGGGAGTGATTTCTTCCTCGTAATCGCCCAGATAATAGCGGGTCAGCTTGGTTGTCCCGTTGACCTTGAAGATGGACTTCCGCCGCTGATTGTCCACACCGTAGGTGAGCTCGTAGGCCTTGTTGCCCTCCCTGAGCGTGGCTATCTTGCGGAAATCGGTGTAGGTCACCGTGAGCGAGTCCGTCGGTATCAGGCTCGGCGTTCCGGAGATGGAGGCTAGCGCATGCGGCTTTCCGCTCACCCCGTAGCTCATCGTGAGCGAACCCAGATCGGTTCTGGACTGTATGTTGCCCGCATCGTCGTAGACCTGGCTGTTTGATTGTGTCTGAACCCCATTCTGAAATATGTTCCAATCTGTCAGACGGTCTTTCGTATCGTATCCAAATTGGTATTCCTGATTGGTGATGAGGTCTTTCCTGCTGGACAGGTTGTTCGTCGCATCGTATCCGAAGGTGTAGGACGAAACGTTGGGGGTGCTCATCGAAGTTAGAAATCCCTTCGCAACGTCATAATCGAACGTTGTCTGCATGATACCCCGTGAGACCTTGGTGCTCTGCCCTCGGGCGTTCGTGCCCAAAAGGGAGATGATGTTGCGGCCTTGGGGGTCGGTGATGTTGGTTTGCATGGATAAAATCATTCAAGTGTTGTGGGGCGTAAGCAAAGATCCGAAAGGCAAGGAAGCATCTGTTTACAATAATCTACGTTTTGAGAAAACATCTGAAAACTGATCCGTCTATTTTGTTGGAAGTTGTTTCAAAGAAAGGTTATCGAATGACGGTTCTTCCCTGTTAGAAACAGATAGGATGATCTTCCGAATTCAAATGAAAAGTACCTATGCAATAATACACTTATTTGTTCAATATACCTATTCAAATGAACAAAAATATACTAAAAATACCTATGCAATGAAACATTATTTAAAAATATTCGGTATATTTATCGCTGAATATTAAATTGTTGCAGCATGTTCAAAAGAGGTATTGAAAATGAACTGGAAAGATGGGCCTCAAATCCCTATCGAAAACCATTGGTTTTGCGGGGTGCCCGCCAAGTTGGTAAGACGACAGTTGTTCATCGATTTGGGGAACAGTTCGATAATTACTTGTACCTAAATCTTGAGAAAGTACATGCCAGGCAATTGATAGAATCGACCGATGATGTTAAAACGCTCTTGCCTCTGGTCTTTCTTTATTGCAATAAAACCCGCAAAGAGGGAAGAACGTTGTTGTTTATTGATGAGATTCAAGTGTCTTCGCATGCACTCGCTCTCTTACGCTATTTTTATGAAGATGCGCCTGACATGTATGTTATCGCAGCAGGATCCCTATTGGAAACGATGCTTGACAAACACCTTTCCTTGCCGGTAGGTCGGGTGGAATACAGGGCCATTCATCCCTGTTCGTTTTTGGAATATCTTGGAGCTATTGGTAAAGAGCGTTTTGTTGAACTCATCGTACATGCAGCATTACCTGTTGTTTTTCACGAAGAATTGATGCAGCACTTCAAAACGTATGCACTCATTGGTGGAATGCCCGAAGTGGTGGCTCAGTATGCTGCCAATTTCGATATTGTTGCTTTGTCGAATGTTTTTAATCAATTATTGAATGCGTATAAAAACGATGTCGAAAAATATGCCGATACTAATACCCAAGCCAATGTCATCCGTTATATTCTGGATGAAGGTTGGGCTTTTTCCGGACAATCCATCACGTTGGGAGGGTTTGCGTCTTCTCCTTATAGGGCAAGGGAAACTGGGGAGGCTTTCAGAACGTTAAACAAGGCCATGTTGTTGGAATTGGTATATCCCACCAACAATGTGGTTTTGCCAATTGTCTCCGATCTGAAAAAAACGCCCAAACTTATTTGGTTGGATGCAGGATTGGTGAATTATGCTTCCGGAATCCAGAAGGAATTCCTGTTGAACAGCGATTTACTGGATACTTGGCGTGGCATGGCTGCTGAACAGATTGTGGCGCAAGAGCTTAGAACCTTGACGTACGAAGTAGGATTGAAGCTTAATTATTGGATGCGAAATAAAAGAGGCAGCACAGCAGAAGTTGATTTTGTATGGACGTTCGATGGCAAAATTATTCCGATTGAAGTAAAATCGGGTCATAATGCACATTTGAAGTCCATCCATCAGTTTATGATGGAAGCCAACCACGATATTGCCATACGAATTTGGTCTGGCAATTTTAGTATTGATAAGGTGAAGACCATTAATGAGAAGGAATTCCGATTAATTAACTTGCCGTTTTATATGATATCATCGCTGCCGAATATACTGGCAACCATGTAACAGTATGTTCAGCACGCCATTTCCCCCGCATTCTTCTTGGCCGACAACAAATTGTACGCCCCTTTCACGACCACTTTCAGCCCTTTTGCTTCCATGCCGGCAGGCAAAACAACCTCAACGAAACCACCCTCGCTGACGCCTTTTTGCACTTCCACCATGCGGTATTCGGTAAATGCTTTGCCGTCCTCCGTCTTGTCTTTTTCGAACAAGAAAATATAGCTCTTGTCCTCAAAATTCACCACAGCGTCGTTGGGCAGGGCGGTAACCTTTTGTCCCGAGATTTCGATGATGGCATTCACATACGTGCCGGGAAGCAGGTTTTTGCATTTGCCGTTGACTGTGGCATAGACTTTGTAGTTTTTATCAGCGTTGATGGATTTGGCTGTTTGATAGAGGGTTGCATCGTGTTCCTCGTCTTCGTCGTTGATGAGGAAGTGGAGGTGCTGACCCACGGCGACCTTGTTGGCATCTTTTTCGAACAGGGTGAGCTCCAAAAAGAGTTGGTCGCTGTTGACGAGTTCAAACAATACGTCGGTGGGCGAAACGGACTTGCCGATGCTTACGTTGACGGCCTTGAGGAAGCCTGAAATTGGGGAAACGATAGCGACTGAACTGGTGATGTTGTCCGCCGTGAGCGTGCTTGCCTGAATGCCGATAAGGCGGAGTTTCTGCTCCAGGCCCTTTAGTTGCGCCTTCAAAATCTTATAGTCACTGGTGACTTGCTGCATGGCCTTTTGCGAAGTGGCGTCGTTTTTGTACAAGTCCGACTGGCGCTTGAAGTCGGCTTCGGCAAACTCGAACTTGCTTTTGGCTTCGAGGTAATTCTGCTGCAAATCAATGAATTCGGGGTTTTCAATGACGGCTAGTACCTGCCCTTTGCGAACCGGTTTGCCCGGCATCAGGTTGGTACTCTTGACATAACCGCCCATGGGGGCTGAAACCGTGGCCTGGCTGTTGGGGGCCACAGCCACCACACCGTTCACTTTCAGGGTGCCGCTCATGGAGCGCAATTCGAAGGCACCGGTTTGGATGTCGGCCAGTTTGATCTGGTCGGCACGCATTTCGACGATGTTCTCGGGGATGACTTCTTCCGAAACGGAGGCGACTTCGGCTTTTTTATTGCCAGCGCAGGAAAATAAAATTAGAGCTAAAAATATGCTGTACTTTTTCATACTTAATAAAGTTGTCCGGTGAGGTATTGAAGTTGGATAATGGTTTGATTGAGGCCGTTCAAGGCTTCGAGGTAGTTTTTACGAATGGCTGAAGCCCGTCCGAGACTCAACACGTAATCGAGGTAGTTCAAGCTGCCAGCCTGGTAATTCAGGGTGGATTGGTCCACGATCATGAGTGCCTCAGGCACGGCCTGTTGCTCGTAATAATCCACGCTGCTTTTAAATTTGGCGTATTCCTGCAACAGCTCGTCGTAATTACTAGCCAGCGCTTTGCTGAACTGTTCGGAGTTGGTTCGTGCCACGGCCTCGCTGATGCCGGCCGCCTTGATGCGTGCGGCGTGCGGTGCCGCCCAGAGCGGAACTGCAATGCCGGCTTGGATGCCACTGAACCGGTAGCCGTTGCGGAAGGCCACACCGTTGGCATCCAGCGTGCCGGCAATGGTCTGGCTAAAATATCCGATGCTCAGGTCGGGCAGCATGCGGCTTCGTTCCAGCTTCTTCTCCGTGGCGGCGATGGTGACTTCCTGTTGCGCCAGAGCCAGCGAGGGGTGCTGAGCCAAGGCTTCAGCCATGGGCGAAAAGGGGAGTTTCACGAGAATGGTGTCGGCGGTGGTGAAGGGGAGCGACGTGTTCAGCAGGGACTGGAGTTTGCGTTGGCACACAGCGATGTCGGCTGAAACTTGCCTGGATTGGTTTTGGGCCTCCAGGGCTTGGGAGCGGGCGGTCATCTTCTCGAGGGAACCGGTTTCGCCGCTTTCGGCTCTGAGCGAGGCGGCTTTGAAGGATCCAGCGAACAGGGTTTCCTGCTCGTGCAACAGCGTTTTTAGTGCGTGTAGGTAGGCCAGTTGCCAGTAAAGTTGCTTCACCTGCGTGGCGATTTCCAGCTGTGAAACTTGGTGTTGCCACTGGCTGCTCTTGATTTTGGAGTCGGCAAGGCGGCGCTGGTTCACATACACTGTTGGGAAGGCGAAGGACTGGGAAACGGTGAGCCCGTTGTCCTTGGTGGCCGAGTTGAACTGGCCGTATTGGCCTTCGATGCTGGTCTTCTCGATGTCCACGGCGGCGCCCTTCAAAGCGCGTTCCAAATCGACTTGCAGGCCGGAGGAGCGCACGGTGAGGTTGCTGTCCAGCGCCATTTTGAGCACTTGGTCACAGCTAAGCGTCTGTGCGTGAGCACTTGAAAAAGCCAGTATCAAAACCACCAGCATCAAGCCTTTTTTTCGTGGCCGAAACGAGCGTTGCGAGAACAGTACATAAAACACCGGCAAGATAATCAATGTGAGCAAGGTGGCTGAAATCAATCCGCCAATGACTACGGTTGCCAAGGGTTTCTGCACTTCCGCTCCGGCAGAGGTGGACAAGGCCATGGGCAGGAAGCCCAGCGAAGCCACCGCCGCCGTCATGATGACTGGGCGCAAGCGGGTGTGGAGGCCTTTCTTGACGCGTTCCACGATATCGGTGATGCCTTCGCGCTCCAACCGGTTGAACTCGGCGATGAGGACGATGCCGTTGAGCACCGCCACCCCGAACAGGGCGATGAAGCCGACGCCGGCCGAGATGGAAAAGTCCATGCCCCGCATCCACAACGCCAGAATGCCGCCGATGGCCGACATGGGCACGGCCGTGTAGATGAGCAGCGTTTGTTTGACCGAGTGGAAGGTGAAATAGAGCAGCACGAAAATAAGGAGCAAGGCTACGGGAACGGCTATCATCAGCCGGTCTTTGGCCGCTTCCAGGTTTTGGAACTGACCGCCGTAGGTCACATAGTAGCCGGTGGGCATGTGGATTTCGGCATCGATTTTTTTGGACACCTCGGCGATGACGCTCTGCACATCGCGGTTGCGCACATTGAAACCCACGGTGATGCGGCGCTTGGTATCCTCGCGGGAGACTTGCGCAGGGCCCGATTGGATGGACACGTCGGCCACCAGTTCGATGGGGATTTGACCGCCGTTGGGCAGCACGACGGAAAGGTTTTTCACATCATCCAGGCTCTTGCGGTAGTCCTTGTCCAGACGCACCACCAGGCCGAAGCGCTTTTCCTCGTCGAAAACCACGCCTGCTTGGCTGCCGGCAAAGGCGGTGCGCAGCACGCGGTTCACATCGTCCACGCTCAGCCCGTATTGAGCCAGGCGGTCGCGGTTGTAGGTGACCTGCACCTGCTCCAAGCCGGTCACTTTCTCCACGTTGATGTCCTCGACACCTTCAACACGACGGATGATTTTTTCAATTTTTGAAGCCGTGGATGCCAGCGTGGTCAGGTCGTCCCCAAAAACTTTGATGGCGATGTCCTGCCTCGAACCCGATGTCAACTCGTTGAAACGCATCTGGATGGGTTGCTGGAACTCGAACTTGACGCCGGCCAGCGGAACCAAGGCTTCCTCCATTTTGGCTACCAGTTCCTCGCGGGTTTTGGCGGAGGTCCACTCTTTCTTGTCTTTTAGGGTGATGATGTAATCCCCTGTTTCCATGGGTGTCGGGTCGGTTGGAATCTCGCCGGCACCGATTTTGCAGACGGCGTGCTTTATTTCCGGAAAGTGTTCCAACAGTATCTTGTTGGCCTTTTCCACCTGTTCGATGGTGTTGCTCAGCGAACCGCCCTGCAAGGTCATGACGCCTGCCGCGAGGTCGCCTTCCTCCAACTGAGGAATGAATTCGCCTCCCAACGAACTAAAAACAAGCAAACTAACCACAAACAACCCAATGGCTGAAAGCGTGACCAATTTTTTCCGGCGCAAGGCAAAATCAATGATGGGCTGAAATCCTTTTTGGATGGCCGCCATCATCTTGTCTGAAATCGAGGGCTTATGAGTCGTTTTTTTACTCAAAAATAGTGCGGAAGCCATGGGAACGTAGGTGAGCGAAAGAATGGCCGCGCCGATCAATGCGAACATGACCACTTGCGCCATGGGTTGGAACATCTTGCCTTCGATGCCGACCAGTGCCAAAATGGGCAGATACACTATTAAGATGATGACCTGCCCGAACGTGGCTGAACTCATCATCCGCTTGGCCGATTGGAACACGTTTTCGTCCATCTGTGCTTGTGAAAGCACCTGAACGCCGGGGTGGTGTGTCTTGCTTTGCGTGATGCGGTGCACCACGCTTTCCACAATGATGACGGCGCCGTCCACGATGAGGCCGAAGTCGATGGCACCCAGACTCATCAGGTTGCCCGAAACGCCGAACAGGTTCATCAGTGACACGGCGAACAGCATGGAAAGTGGGATGACGGAGGCTACGATGAGCCCGGCGCGCATGTTGCCCAGCAGCAGTACCAAAATGAAAATGACGATGAGCGCGCCTTCCAGCAAGTTGCGCGAAACGGTGCCGATGGCACGGCTTACCAGCTCGGAGCGGTTCAGGAAGGGTTCAATTTTAACCCCCGCAGGCAAGGACTTTTGAATGGAGGCGATGCGGGTTTCCACGTCGTTGATGACTCGGTGCGCATTGGCGCCCTTGAGCATCATCACCACGCCGCCGACTGCCTCGGTGGTGTCCACCACGAACGCGCCGTAGCGGGTGCTGTTGCCGTACTGGACGGTGGCAATGTCGCGGATGAGCATGGGCATGCCTGAGCCGTTGCTCTTGACCACGATTTTCTCGATATCCTCCAGCGTTTTCACCAAGCCGATCCCGCGGATGAAGTAGGCGTTCGGTTTTTTGTCGATGTAGGCGCTGCCGGTGTTTTCGTTGTTCTTCTCCAGTGCGGTGAAGATGTCGTTCAACGTCAAACCCATGCTGCGGAGGCGTTCGGGATTCACCGCCACTTCGTATTCCTTGACGAAACCGCCGTAGCTGTTGATGTCGGCCACACCGGGCGTGCCCAGCATTTCGCGCCGTACCACCCAGTCCTGCAGGGTGCGGAGTTCCATGGGGTTGTATTTGTGCTCATAGCCTTTTTGTACCGCCAACCGGTATTGGAAAATCTCGCCCAACCCCGATGAAATGGGTGCCAGTTCTATTTTGGCAAGGCCGTTGGGTATGGCTTCTTCCGCTTCCTTAAGGCGTTCAGTGAGTTGTTGTCTGGCCCAATAGACATCGACTTTGTCCTTGAATACGACGGTGACCACCGACAGGCCAAGCCTGGAGATGGACCGCAACTCGATGATGTCCGGGATGTTGGCCACGGAGACTTCGATGGGGGCGGTGATGAAACTTTCCACCTCCTGCACCGCCAGCGAAGGCGCCATGGCAATGATTTGTACTTGATTGTTGGTGATGTCGGGGATGGCGTCGATGGGCAATCGGGTGAGGGAATAACTTCCCCAGCCGATCAACGCCAGCACGAACAGCCCGATGATGAATTTATTTTTGACCGAAAAATGGATGATGCGCTCTATCATTTCGCTAAAAATTAAGTTAATACGAACGTGAGGGTGCACGCCTTTTATAAACATGCAGCCGTTAAAAAAAACGTTGTATTAGCTTAATTGAGGCGGTTGCCAAATTTCCCCAGAGCGTTGGGTGATATTTAGCGAAGGGTAGGTCGTAAAGTGTTCACGAACTATGGTTGTCACCTTGAAATCAACCGCTTGTACATGACAAACCATGGCCGAGGCGCAGCAGTTGCAGGTGCAGAAGGGAGAACATTGATCGTCGTGATTGGTGGAATTTTTCGAAATGGGGGCATCCTGCGCATGTCTTCCCATAGGTGCATCCGCGCACGGCTGAGCCGTCAGCAGCAGGATGTACAAGGAAAAGAACAGGGCAAGAAGTTTCATCGGCATAATCGTTACATCTTGATAACAGGTCCATTTGCCGGAACCAATCTTTTCAACTGCGTGGCAATCAAAACGATGGTAATGATGGAAGCTAAAAAGTCACCCGCCGGGGCGGCATACCATACACCGTTCAGTCCCCAAAAACGCGGAAAAATGAGCAGAAACGGGATGAGAAACAAGAACTGGCGCGACAAACTCAGCGTGATGGCCAACCAAGCTTTGCCCACCGACTGGAAGAAACTGGTAGTCACAATTTGGAAGCCTACGATGGGGAACATGAGCAAAACGATGCGCAACGCCACGACGGATTGGTCGATGAGACCTTTGTCGCTGGTGAACATCGAAGCCAATTGTTTGGGTATCAGCATGGCAATGGTAAATCCTAATGTTGTGACCACCACCGCTACGATAGCCGTCAATTTGTAGGCCCTCAGGGCACGGTGGTTTTGTTTGGCACCGTAGTTGTAGCCCACGATGGGTTGCATGCCCATGGTAAGGCCCAACGTCACCATGATGAACAGGATGGCGACCACGTTGACGATGCCGTAGGCCCCGATGGCCATGTCGCTGCGTTCACCGCCGCCACCGTATTTGGCCAGGCTCATGTTCATGACCATGGCCACCATGCTGGCGCCCACATTCATAAGGAAGGGTGACATGCCAATGGACAAAATGTCTTTGATGATGCGGGTTTTCAACCGGAAATACCCTTTTTGGAAATGGATGAAATGGCTCTTGTTCAAAAAATGGGTGAATACCCAGACGAATCCACAGAACTGAGCGATGGCGGTAGCCAGCGCGGCACCACGGATTCCCCAATGGAGAACAAAGATGAACAGAGGGGCAAGGCAAAGATTCACCGCGACGGAAAGCATGCTCGAGTACATCGCTTTTTTGGGATACCCGGTGGCCCTCATCACATTGTTCAGCCCATAAAAATTACTGCTGAACAGGCTGCTCAAGAGCACAATCTGCATGAAGTCCCTGGCGTAGGGCAGTGTTTTGCCGCTGGCGCCGAAGGCGATGAGGATGGGGTCCAGGAATATCAAACCGACCACCATGATGAGAAAGCCGATGATGAAGTTCAGCACCAACGTATTGCCCAGTATGTTCGTGGCATCTTGGATTTTTTTCTGCCCCAGACGGATGGAAATCATGGCGGAGGCACCGGCGCCGATCATGGCACCGAAGGCCATCATGAGGTTCATCATGGGCATGGTGAGCGCCAAGCCGGAAATGGCGTACGGACCGACCCCATTTCCGATGAAAATGCGGTCGATGACGCTATAAAGGGAGGATACTGTCATGCCGAGGATGGCAGGCAGGGCATAATGCATCAAAAGCTTGCCGACGGGTTCAGTCCCCAGTTTGGTCGCTTTGTCTTTATCGATGGT
>Ga0302289_1000934_pt1 | contig 10121 bp, 6 predicted proteins | sample III_Fen_N1_2_FD_194552 | JGI IMG/M metagenome (GOLD analysis project Ga0302289, IMG submission 194552) | Peat permafrost microbial communities from Stordalen Mire near Abisko, Sweden - III_Fen_N1_2 | ecosystem: Environmental > Terrestrial > Soil > Wetlands > Permafrost | place: Sweden: Abisko...
TCCTTCACTGTTGGTATTATTGGCGTAGTTACCAAATTTTACCGTACTTTGAGGGATCCGGTCATCCTAAAAAAATCATTTTGTTTTTGGGTTTTGAAAGAGGCTCAAGTAGTATCCATTAATTTGAATCAATTTCATTGACGCTTTCTTTATTGTGTCTGCAAAAAACTATAAATACTTTATTAACGTCTGGACAAACAGGGCTGATTTGGGTCAAAGTAATGCCGTCGAAACTATTGACATAATTGAAAAATCCGGGGTTTTCCGGTGCTGCTAGAGGAGACAAAGATGCCTTTTGTGAAACGTCCGGGAAAATACGGACTGTACGATCCGTCAAACGAAAAAGAGAATTGCGGTGTCGGATTTATCGCGAATATCAAGGGTAAAAAGAATCATACGATAATTACCGACGCTTGCCATATATTGAGCCGTATGGAACATCGCGGAGCGCGGGGCGCGGAAGCCAATACCGGCGATGGAGCGGGAATTCTTACCGCTCTTCCTGACGCTTTTCTCCGGAAAATCGCAAAAAAAGAGTCGAATCTGGATCTTCCTCCCGAGGGTTCATACGCTGCGGGTATTGTTTTTCTTCCCGTAAACGACGTTAATCGGGCCGCCTGTAAGGCCGGAGTCGAAAAATGCGTTGCCGAAAACGGACAAAAGACGCTTGGATGGCGCCGTGTGGCGGTAAATAAAACCGGTCTCGGTCCTTCTGCCCTTGCGAGCGAACCGGTGATGGAAATGCTTTTCGTCGGTTCTGCCGCTGCCTCGGTCGATCCCGAGGCGTTTGACCGAAAGCTCTTTATTATCCGCAAGGAGGCGACCCATTCTCTCCGGGGCAAGGAGCCGGATCCTGATTGTCATTTTTACGTTTCGAGCCTTTCATGCCGCGTTATGGTGTATAAGGGAATGCTTTCCGCCGATCAGCTTTTTTCCTATTTTACCGATCTTTCGGACCCGGACTACGTTTCGCACCTCGCGATGGTTCATTCGCGCTTTTCAACGAATACCTTCCCGTCATGGGACCGCGCGCAACCCTTGCGCTACATGGCTCACAACGGCGAAATCAACACGCTTCGCGGAAATATCAACAAGATGCTTTCCCGTCAGGGATCCCTTTCGAGCCCTCTTTTCGGCAAGGAACTTTCCCGCGCATATCCGATCAGCGAACCGGACCTTTCGGATTCCGGCCACTTCGACAACGTGCTCGAACTTCTGATCATGGGAGGACGCACGCTTCCCGAATCGGTGATGATGATGATTCCCGAGGCCTGGGAAAACCACAAGGCGATGAGCGGCGAGAAAAAGGCATTCTACGAATACAACGGTTCGATGATGGAGCCATGGGACGGACCCGCTTCGATATCCTTTACCGACGGCACGTATATCGGCGCGGTGCTTGACCGTAACGGGCTTCGCCCGAGCCGTATCTATATCACCGACGACGACATGGTCCTCATGGCGAGCGAAGTCGGCGTTCTCGACATCGACCCCGCGCGCATCGTGAAAAAAACCCGGCTTGAGCCCGGTAAGATGTTCCTTGTCGACTTCAAGCAGGGCAGGATTATCGGCGACGAGGAACTCAAGCAAAAAATCGCCTCGGCAAAGCCCTACGCAAAATGGCTTGCCGATCAGGTCGTGTATCTCAAAGCGCTGCCTCTCGCGCTCACCGGCCACGCGAGCGCCCTGAAAGCCGATGGTTCAAGCGACGTCGAATCCGCCGCGATACTTCAGAAGAAACTTCGCGCGTTCGGCTATACGGTAGAGACAATCAATATGCTTCTCAAACCGATGGTAGAGAATTCCATGGAAGCGCTTGGTTCGATGGGTAACGACACCCCTCTCGCCGTTCTTTCCGCCAAGCCGCGCCTGATGTACGACTACTTCAAGGAACTGTTCGCGCAGGTCACAAACCCCCCGATCGACTCCATCCGCGAGGATATCATCATGAGCCTGGGATCCTTTATCGGTCCGGAGAAAAACTTGCTCGAGCCCACCGAACAGCATTGTCACCGGCTGTATCTCGAAGAACCAGTTCTCACGAACGTTCAGATGGCATCCCTCAAGGCGATAGACGCCGCGGGCGGCCGCGCGCAGGGATGGAAAGCCCGCGTTATCGACATTACGTTCGAACCGACGGAAGGCGGCAAGGGATTGACCGACGCGCTTTGCCGCATAGAGAGGGAAACCCTGCAGGCGATCGACGACGGCTACCAGATCGCGATTTTTTCAGACCGTGCGTCGGACGCAAAGCGCGTGCCGATTCCCGCCCTGCTCGCGATCGGCGCGGTTCATCAGCATCTCGTGCGCGAGTCGAAGCGCACGCACATCGGCCTCGTGCTCGAATCGGGCGAACCCCGCGAAGTCCATCACTTCTGCATGCTCGCGGGCTATGGCTGCGACGCCGTGAATCCGTATCTCGCTTTCGAGGCTTTGTGGCAGCTTGAGGCGAACGGCGAATACTCCAAGCATCTTTCCCGCGACGAGATCGAATCTCATTACATCAAGGCAATCAGCAAGGGAATGCGCAAAGTATTCGGGAAGATGGGAATCTCCACACTCGAGTCCTATAAAGCCGCGCAGGTTTTCGAGGCGGTCGGCCTTGCCGACGATGTCATCGACCGCTGTTTCACCAGAACCGCGAGCCGCATCAAGGGCGCGGGTTTTACCGAACTTTCTTCCGAGACTGTCCTTCGCCATTGCGCGGCGTATCCCGAGCGCGCCGAGACTCCCTACGACGAATACCGGAGCGCAGGCGACTATTACGTGCGCTTCGACGGCGAAAAGCATATGTGGGATCCCGAATCGATCGCGGATCTTCAATTCGCATGCCGTCAAAAAGACCGAAAGGCCTGGGACCGGTTTTCGAATCGCCAAAATGCGCGCTCGACCGAACAGGCCACGATACGCGGCTTGCTCAAGTTCCGCGCGGGTAAGTCCGCGACCGGCGCGGCTATCGCTCCCGTGCCCCTGTCCGAAGTGGAAAGCGCCGCCGAAATCGTAAAGCGCTTCGTTACCGGCGCGATGAGCTACGGTTCCATTTCGATCGAAGCCCACCAGACTCTCGCGATCGCGATGAACCGCCTGGGCGGAAAGAGCAATACCGGCGAAGGCGGCGAGGATCCTGCCAGGTATCAACCCCTGCCGAACGGCGATTCGCTCAGGAGCGCCATCAAGCAGGTTGCGTCCGGCCGTTTCGGCGTCACGATAGAATATCTTACTAACTCAGACGAGATACAGATCAAGATGGCGCAGGGCGCGAAGCCCGGCGAGGGAGGGGAACTTCCCGGCCATAAGGTCGTCGGCGCGATCGCGAAAACGCGCAACTCGACGGAAGGCGTCGGCCTCATCAGTCCTCCCCCGCATCACGATATCTATTCGATCGAGGATCTCGCACAGCTTATATTCGACCTCAAGAACGCGAACCCGAATGCGCGCATTTCGGTCAAACTCGTTTCTGAAGTAGGCGTCGGAACTATCGCGGCCGGCGTTTCCAAGGGACATGCGGACCATATCCTCATTTCGGGCCATGACGGCGGAACCGGCGCGTCTCCTTTGACCGGCGTAAAAAATGCGGGGCTTCCCTGGGAACTCGGTATCGCCGAGGCTCATCAGACTCTGGTCATGAACGATCTCCGCTCGCGCGTAATCCTTCAGACGGACGGCCAGCTCAAGACCGGCCGCGACGTGGTGATAGCCGCCATGCTCGGAGCCGAGGAATGCGGTTTCGCGACGGCGCCGCTTATCACGCTCGGTTGCGTCATGATGCGCAAGTGCCACAACAATACCTGCCCCTTCGGTATCGCCACTCAGGATCCCGTGCTCAGAAAACGATTTGACGGAAAGCCCGAATACGTCGAGAACTTTTTCATGTTCGTCGCCGAGGAAATGCGCGAGACAATGGCTTCTCTCGGAGTGCGGACCTGGAATGAACTTGTCGGCCGCGTGGACCTGCTCGAGCAGGATGATGCGGTACGGACATGGAAATCGAAGGGCGTCGATCTTTCGGCACTTCTCGTGCCGGCCGCAAAGCCCCATCCGGATACTTCAATCACCAACACGATCAGGCAGAATCACGGTCTCGATTCCATTCTTGACCGCACCCTCATCGCGAAGTGCGCTTCCGCGATCGAAGGCGGAAAGCCGGTCGTTCTCAACGAAAAGATCATCAATACCGATCGCGCGACCGGAACCATGCTGAGTCATGAAATATCTCTCCGCAAGGCAAACGCTGGTTTGGCCGAGGGATCGATTCTGGTAAACTTCTCGGGAACCGCGGGACAGAGTTTTGCCGGCTGGCTCACTCACGGGGTTACCTTTAACCTTTCGGGCGACGCAAACGACTATGTCGGAAAGGGACTATCCGGCGGACGCATCGTGATTACGCCGCCCTCTGCATCCACATTCAAGCCATCCGAGAACGTTATCATCGGTAATGTCGCTTTCTACGGAGCGACTGCCGGAGAAGGTTATATTCGGGGAATTGCGGCAGAGCGTTTTTGCGTCAGGAATTCGGGCGCATACGTCGTCGTCGAGGGAACGGGTGACCATGGCTGCGAATACATGACCGGCGGTCGCGCCGTCATACTTGGCCCTACGGGCCGCAATTTCGCGGCGGGAATGTCAGGGGGAATCGCGTATGCATACGATCCCGACGGACGATTTCCGGCCAACTGCAATAAGGGTATGGTTTCGCTCGAAACGCCAACCGCTGAAGATTACGAGGAATTATTCGATATGATCAAGAAACATCAAAAATACACGGGCTCGGACGTTGCCGGTGCGATCATCGGCAACTGGGCGCAAGCCAAGGCTTCTTTCGTAAAGGTAATCCCGGAGGATTACAAGAAGGTGATCGAAGCGCAAAAAGCCGCGAAGCTTGGCGCAACCGCCAAGGAGGCCGTCAATGGGTAAGACAACCGGTTTTCTCGAGTTTGACAGACTGAAAGTTCACTACCGCGATCCCGAAGTTCGCGCGCTTGATTTCAAGGAATTTCTCCTTCCTCTCGATCCCCAGGAACGCAAGGATCAGGGCGCTCGCTGCATGGATTGCGGCGTTCCCTTTTGCCAGTCGAGCTACGGCTGCCCCGTGGACAACCTGATTCCCGAATGGAACGATTTCGTATATAAGGGCCGCGGAAAAGACGCTTTCAAGAGACTCATGAAAACGAACAATTTTCCCGAATTTACCGGCCGCGTGTGTCCCGCTCCCTGCGAAGGCGCATGCGTTCTTGGCGTAAACCAAAACCCCGTCACCATCAAGGACAACGAGTGCTGGATTATCGACAACGCGTACGAGCAGGGCTGGATGAAGGCAGTTCCCGTTCAGGCGCGAACGGGCAAGAAAGTCGCCGTCATCGGTTCCGGTCCCGCGGGCATGGCAGCCGCCGATCAGCTGAACAGGGCCGGTCATTTGGTAACCGTATTCGAGCGCGCCGACAGACCGGGCGGGCTCATGATGTACGGTATCCCGAACATGAAACTCGAAAAAAGCCTGCTTCTCAAACGCGTGGAAATAATGAAAGAAGAAGGCGTGACCTTCAAGACTTCCGCGAATGTCGGAAGCTCGGCATCCGGAAACGGTATTTCTGTCGAAAGCCTTAAAAAGGATTTTGACGCGATTCTCCTCGCGACCGGCTCAACCCGCGCTCGCGATCTTCCTGTTCCCGGACGCAATCTGAAAGGCGTACATTTCGCGCTCGAATTTCTCGGCGCCAACACGAAGAGTCTTCTTGACAGTGACCTGAAAGACGGAAAGAACATAAACGCGGCGGGAAAGAAAGTTCTGGTCATCGGCGGTGGTGATACCGGCAATGACTGCATCGGCACCTCGATCCGCCATGGTTGTACGGACATCGTGAACTTCGAGGTTTTACCGCAGCCGCCGGCAGAGCGGACGCTCGATATGCCATGGCCAACGTTCCCGAGAACGCTCAAGATCGATTACGGTCACGGAGAAGCTATCCAGAAATTCGGCAAGGATCCGAGAGAGTATTGCATCCTCACGAAAGAATTCGTCGATGACGGAAACGGAAACGTGAAGGGCGCCCGAACGGTTCGCGTTGAGTGGAAGAAAAACGAGGCCGGTCAGTTCTGCATGGCAGAGCTTCCCGGCACCGAAGAATTTTTTGAGGCCGATCTCGTGTTCCTCGCGCTTGGATTCCTCGGACCTGAAGACGGAGTTCTTAAAGAACTCGGAGTCGAGACCGATCCCCGCTCGAACATCAAGGCCGATTACGGAAAATTCCGCACCGGCGCCGACAAGGTGTTCGCCGCAGGCGATGCGAGACGGGGTCAGTCCCTCGTCGTTTGGGCCATCAATGAAGGCCGCGGTGCCGCCCGTGAAATAGACCGCTTCCTTATGGGGAAGACCTGGCTGCCGTAATAAAAGATTCAGGTTACCAAGCCGGATTGAAAAAACAAAAGGTTGCCGATTGGCAACCTTTTGTTTTTAAAGTGATTTTTACATCACCGGGGATTTTTTTAATTCATAATTTTATATTTTATATAGTATTGTACTACCGTGTTTGCTTTCTGCACATTATAACTCTGGTCACTTCGGGGCTAACTCGGGTTAATAATGGCTCATTTCGCCAGTTGAAGGCTCTCGCTCGTGTACTGCATCAACTCGATGTCGTTCCCGTCAGGATCCTTTATCCAGGACTGATATGAATTGTCCATTCCCCGGGCGATTTCCCGTGCGGGAATTCCCTTTGCGATGATGCATTTCCTGAGTTCTTCGAGATGGGAAACTTGGAGGCAAAGATGATGGAACGTATTCCCCGGTGGATTTTTGGGCGGGATATTTTCTCCTCCCCACATTTCAGTCGATCCTTTCTGGTCAAAAAGTTCGAGAAAAGAGGTCTCTCCCAATTCAAAATAATGACCGAAAATTTTTCCATCCGGAAGTTTGAGTGAAAATTTGATTGGAAGTCCGACGATATCGCGATAGAATGCGGTCATCTCGTCAAAGCGGGACGTTCGAAAGCAAATATGGGCAAGGCGTATAATCATAGTGTTAATATGATGTCATTGGAAACAAATGTCAAGGATTGGGAGAATTACATGCTCGAAACAGACAGTTTAAAAGGAACACAGGCACAAGACCTGATTGAAAGCCTGAATCAGATATATATCGAAATACATAAAGCTCAGGCTGAATGGAAAAAAGTAAGTCCGTTTCAGTGTCCCGACGGCTGCGGCTGTTGCTGCGTAGATTTTGAACCTGATATTCTGGAAAGCGAAGCCCTGTATCTCGCCGCCTGGATGCTGTATCACCAAAAAGATCGGGCCGAAGCAATACTTTCCGGCAGTTTTGAACCACATACCCAATCAATTTCCGGTTGCATCCTTTTTAATCCTGATTCCCCCTATCATTGCACAGTCTATGAAGGCCGTTGTCTTATTTGCAGGCTCTTCGGTTATTCCGGCGATCGGGGGAAAGAGGGTGAAATTCGATGGAAACCCTGTAAATTCCTTCCGATTGACGTTGTTTCTGTTAATTCCCGGTTTCACCGTCAGTTAACCGGGGATGAAATGCTCGAATATTTTGGTACGGTTCCCCCCGTTATGTCCGACTGCACTGCGCAGATTATCTCTCTTTCTCCCGATGCTGTAACCCACCGGTTGCCCTTGCGTGAGGCACTGCCGAAAGCCATCGGCAAGATACAGATGCTTCAGCGGCTTTTATTGTGATTATAAGCAGGCTTCTGTGGTTAAAAAAATCGTCATTGGCAAATAAAACAATATACACCCATAATACATACTGATAAGTAATCATCCAACGAGTCAATTTGTTGACGAAGTTACAAGGAGTATGTATGTCTCTTGAATCTATTTTGAGTGTATTCCAGGGAGCCGGATCAATGATGGCCTCGGATCCAATGATGGTCATCGCACGCATTGGGCTCATAATTCTTGGAATCTTACTCGTCTATCTCGGGAAAAAAGAAATTCTCGAGCCTTTGTTGATGATACCGATGGGTCTTGGCATGAGCACGGTCAATGCCGCGGTAATGTTTTTCGATCCCCTTAAAATGCATGGCGGGATGGGAACGCTCTTCCTTGAACCCAAGGCGGGACAGGCGCTTCAGAGCGCGGCTCTTGCCGGAACTGAAGCCGCGAAAGCCGCCAACGCAGGGGCCGTCTCGGATCTCATGACTATCCTGCAGATCGACTTTCTCCAGCCAATCTACACCTTTATGTTCGGAAACGGGCTGATAGCCTGTCTCGTCTTCCTCGGAATCGGGACTCTGCTCGACGTCGGGTTTATCATGAAGCATCCGTTTATGAGTATGTTTCTCGCGTTGTGCGCCGAACTCGGCACTATTCTCGTTCTCCCGATCGCCATGCTCTTCGGCTTTACGCCCCAGCAATCCGCCGCGATCGCCATGGTCGGCGGCGCAGACGGCCCAATGGTTCTTTTTACCGCGCTCAAACTCGCTCCTGAATTGTTTGTCCCGATTACGGTCGTAGCCTATCTCTACCTTGGTCTCACTTACGGTGGCTATCCATATCTGATAAAACTGATGGTGCCGAAGGGAATCCGCGGTCTTGATATGCCCAAAGAGAAAACCGACACAAAGATCACATCGTTCCAAAAACTGATGTTCTCCGTACTTTTATGCGTCTTGCTTACGTTCCTGTTTCCCGTCGCCGGGCCTTTGTTCTTTTGCCTTTTCCTCGGCATAGCGATTCGCGAATCCGGCATCAAGGCGTTCCAGGATCTCGTATCTACTACCATTCTGTATTCGGCAACCCTGTTCCTCGGCCTCACCCTCGGCGTTCTTTGCGAGGCTAGCACGATTCTCAATAAGGAAGTTCTGCCGTTGCTGCTCCTTGGTATGCTCGCCCTTCTTCTTTCGGGCATCGGTGGTCTGATCGGCGGCTACATTCTGTATTTCTTTACCAACGGGAAGGTAAATCCCGTTGTCGGAATCGCGGGCGTATCCTGCGTGCCGACTACCGCCAAAGTAGCCCAGAAGATGGTCGCGAAGATAAATCCTAATGCCATGATAATGCAGTACGCGCTTGGTGCCAACATTTCGGGCGTTATCACCACCGCTATCATCGCGGCGATATATGTGACCATTCTTGGTCCGAAATAAGGAGGTTGCAGTATGAATGTCGCGGAAATAGTAATTGCCGCTTCCCTGGTGGTTCTTGTACTGGTCTTTGTCCGGATATCCTGGACGCTGAAAGAGATCAACGACACGCTCGCTTCCCGCGGAAACGAAGCGGGGCCGGCCGCACGCGGAATGGCCGCTGGTGGAACGGGTTCGAACGGCGCCGTGAGTGACGCCGCCAGAACCGATAGCGTCCTTGACGAAAACGAATTAGCAGCGGTTATTGCCGTCGCTTATAATGCTTATCGCGAAGCGGTTTGAAATCAATAATTGAAGGATGATAACATATGAAGAAAATTGACTTTATGCTGACGGCTTTCCGTGACGGGTTTCAGTCCGTATATGGGGCCCGCGTGTTTTCGAAGGATTACCTTCCCGTGGTAAAAGCCTGCGCCGACGCCGGGATCACTCATTTCGAGGCGGGCGGTGGCGCGCTGTTCCAGTCTCCCTTTTTCTATAGCAATGAGAATGCTTTTGACGTGATGGACGCTTTCCGCTTGGCCGCCGGTCCCGGCTCAAATCTCCAGACGCTTTCCCGCGGTATCAACGTGGTCTGCCTCGACAGCCAGAGTTCGGACATTATCAAACTGCATGCCGATATGTTCAAGAAACACGGCATGACGACAATCCGCAACTTCGATGCCCTCAACGACGTGAATAATCTCATTTGGTCGGGCAAGTGCATCAAGGACGCAGGCCTCAAGCACGAAGTGACTGTCACCATGATGGAACTTCCCCCGGGATGCGATGGAGCCCACACGCCCGAGTTTTATATCGACGTTTTAAAAAAGATTCTGGACGCGGGAATTCCCTACGATTCCGTTTGTTTCAAGGACGCCTCCGGAACTTCGCGCCCCCGCAAAGTTTTTGACACCATCAAGGCTGCGCGTAAACTGCTTGGGCCTGACATGCGTATCACTTTTCATACCCACGAAACTGCCGGAACCGGCGCCTTGTGCTATATGAGCGCGATCGAAGCGGGTGTGAGCCAGATCG
>Ga0302289_1000938_pt1 | contig 10094 bp, 10 predicted proteins | sample III_Fen_N1_2_FD_194552 | JGI IMG/M metagenome (GOLD analysis project Ga0302289, IMG submission 194552) | Peat permafrost microbial communities from Stordalen Mire near Abisko, Sweden - III_Fen_N1_2 | ecosystem: Environmental > Terrestrial > Soil > Wetlands > Permafrost | place: Sweden: Abisko...
ATAAGCATGAGCAGTCCGATAAATAAGACTATCTGATAATCAGGGCGATGACGTCGTTGTCCACCCTGTACCAGGGACGAGCTGTCGCTCCCCTGCCCTCTGGAGGGGCGAAAAGGACGCACGACTAGATGTGTCCCCCGCCGAGCGCCATCAGAAGACCGATAAATGCGCTCACGCACCCGATGACCCAGAATCGCATCGTAACTTTCGCTTCAGGCCAGCCCTTTGCTTCTAAGTGGTGATGAAGTGGCGCTGATATAAATATCTTACGGTGGAAAAATTTCTTCGATGAGATCTGAAGTAAGCTTGAGCCCGCTTCAATCACGAATAGTACTCCGATAATGGGCAGCAAAAAGAGTGTATTCGTCAGCATAGCTACCACGCCAAGACTTGTCCCAAACGCAAAACTCCCCACATCCCCCATGAAGAAGCGGGCGGGATAAATATTGAACCAAAGGTAGCTGAGTAATGCGCCGACGACGGTGAAACAAAAACCGGCAATCATCAGATGACCCTGAAGAAGCGCGATGACGCCAAATGTCATATAGGAGATACTCAGCAGCCCACCTGCAAGCCCATCGAGCCCATCGCTAATATTCACTGCATTGCTCGTCGCAACTACTGCAAACACAAAGATAGGGATAATCCACCAGCCGAGTAGCCAATCACCCATGAATGGGATGTGAATCGCATTATAGCCGAGTTTGACAAAGAAGAACCAGCCGAGTGCCAGCGCAAGTAGTGTGATCATCGCAAACTTCAAGCTCGAGCGCATCCCTGCCACGCCCTTACCGTCACCGCGAATATTGATAACATCATCGATAAGTCCCACCGCTCCACCGCCGAGTAGTGCCGCGAGTGGTAACCACGTCTGCGCGCGATCGAAGTTAAAACAATATGTCACAACTGTGATGGCAATCAAACCGATAACGCCGGCCATGGTCGGGATATTACGCTCGAACTTCGCCGCATGGAGCTTCGTAAACACCTTAAGCGTATCACCAAGCGTGCTTGTCGTGCGTTGCTTCTTCCAGAACTGATACCGATACGCCAGTGTCGTATAGATTGGCGTGAGCACCATCGCAAGGAGGAAGGCGCCAACGCTGAGCATAAATGTCGCGGTCAGGTCAGATGTGAAGACGTGCAGATTCATAACTACTATTATACCTCTATTACCCTTGTGGTGTTAGTTTTAAATAATCGATCATCCAGTTTGAAATATCAGTGAAGATTGGGAGCGCATGGTGACCACCGTCGAGGTTCTTGTGCGGACCATATACCTCTATCATGACGACATATGCTGGCTTCTGACCAACCTCACCGCCAAAGCCGACGTAGGTTGCAATCGTCTGGTCGAAGACGTACTGGCCATTCTCAATTGTCTGAGCAGTTCCTGTCTTGCCACCAACATAAAATCCACTCCTGTCGCTCGAATGGTAGTTGGGAAACGCCTGGCGCGCATTATAAATCATCTGCTTCATCGTATCGGAGGTGGATTGTTTGATGATTTGCTCACCCGATTTAGCGGTAGCCGCCCGGAACGTCTGGCCATCATCGCTCATCGTACCCGCAATCACCGTTGGTTGACGATAGACACCACCGTTAATAATCGCGCTGAATGCTGTCGCAACTTGCAGGGTCGTCACGTCGAGTCCCTGACCAAATGTCATATTCGCATAACGAATCGCGTTGCCCTGCGCATCTGTCGGTGGAATCACTGTGCCAGCCTGTTCATTGGCAAGCTCGATACCCGTCTTTTCGCCGAGACGAAACTTGTCATGATAATACTGATACAAGATACCACGAGCCTTTGCATCAACCGAGCCGTTGCCGAGCCATGTCGCCATCGTCACCGATCCGGTATTGAGCGACCAGTTCATAGCGTGCTGCATTGTGATAGTGCCCGTTTGACCCTTCGTCGCATTTTGCACCGTTTTATCGTCGATGACGATTGAGTCAGTATTCACGTAGGTCGAATCGGGTGTCATCACTCCCTTGTCGACTCCGGTCGACATCGCGACGGTCTTCATGACCGAAGCTGGCTCGTAAGGGTTCGTAATGATGTTATTGTTGAGTGCCGAAAGATCAGTCACGGCTGAAAGATTGCTGGGGTCGAAGCTTGGGAGGTTCGCCATCGCAAGCACTTTACCCGTGTTCGGATCCATCACCAACGCACTTCCCTGAGAGGCACCGACGTTCTTCATACCATCGCTCAGCGCCTGTTCGACCTTTGTTTGTACGTTGCGGTCGATGGTGAGTACATAGTTTGCACCATTCTTAGCAGGAACATTAATGTTCTTGTCCCCAACCGTGAGAGGCACCGAACGCACGTCCGTCACTGTCTTGAGCACACCGTCAACGCCCTTAAGCGTCGTATCATTTGCCTGCTCAAACCCGTACTTTCCGTTACCTTCAGCATCAACAAATCCGATGACTTGCGCGGCCAGACTCCCCTCTGGGTACACGCGCTGGCTCACTGCATCGAAACCGATGCCCGCGAGGTTCTCTTTCTTAATAAGTTCTGCTTGTGTCCGTGTTACCTTGCGTGCGAGCACCTGATACCGTGTATCCTTCTTCGTAAGATACTGTTTAAAATCATCGCGAACGTTACCGCCAGCGATGCGATTCAGCACCTCGACGACTTTGTCGGCTTCAACTACTTCTGTCGGATCAGCCCACACCGTATAGACCGTTTCGTTCATGACAATCTTTGTCGGCGTCGTACCGTCCATCGCGTAAATCTCGCCGCGCTGTGCGTGCAAGACAAACTTCTTCATCTGCTCACTGTCAGCCTGCTCCATATAATAGGCGTGTTGGATGACCTGGATATAAAACAGGCGCATCACAAAAAGCGCCATTATTATACACATAACAATGGCGACACCTTTTGTACGGCTACCCCTGACAAAGTGTAAATTCATGAAATTACTCGCTTACGTGCTGTGTGTCGGTCGGCGTCGTCATGCTTTTGGCAACGCTGCTATTTTTGACTGCTTGGAGAGCGGTCAGACGCGCATTCTCAACTTCGAGTTCCTTCTTTTGGTCGGAGAGTGTCGAAATCTGGTCAGCAGTACTGCTGGCTGCGTAGTCGTAGCTTGATGCCCTTGTTGCCTGCGTGAGATAGATGAGACCGAGTACGGTGATCATCAACGCAACCAACACGGTGTGTGTGACTGGGCCGAGTTTGACAGCAGAGGCAAATGCAACCGTGTTCTGGTTTCTACCCCAGTTACTTTGGCGCCTGCTATTAAATTGTGCGGTTCTTGTATATGACATTGTGGTGGATTTTTGTTTATTGTTTATGTTCGTGCTTATTGGAGGTCGGGGTCGCTTGTTTGGTGTGTAAGCGACACCGACTTCTCCAGAGCGCTCTAGAAGGAAGTCTTACTTGAAGCGAACTTCAACTTTGACTTCTTCTGATGTATTTTGTACTGGGATATGTACTGGCATTGCTGCTTCCTACCCCTTTCTTTATGTTTATTTTTTCACGGCGACCCGTAGTTTTGCGCTACGTGATCGCGGGTTGTGAACGTCGTAAGTTGCACCGTCGATCGGATGCTTCGTCGTGATAGTCAGCTCGGATTCATAGCCCGCGTGATGCTGCTCGGCGAAGTAATGTTTCACGATGCGATCCTCCAGGCTGTGGAAGCTGATGACGCCTACCCTTCCGCCCTTTTTGAGTAGCTTGGGGAGTAACGGCATCACTTCTTCAACCTGGTGGAGCTCATCGTTGATCGCAATGCGAATTGCCTGAAAGGTGCGTGTTGCTGGGTGGGTTTTTTTCCACTTGCCAACATGTGCGTGCTTTATTACCTCTGCAAGTTCTCCTGTGGTATGAATAGGCCGAGCAGCGATGATCGCATCGGTGTACCGACGTGCGGCTCCTAGCGGTTCCTCGCCATATTCGTGTATGAGCCGGATTAAGTCATTGCGATTAGCAGTGTTGACTAACGCTTCTGCATTTTGTGCTTGGCGTATATCCATTCTCATATCGAGTGGACCATTCATTGTAAAGGAAAATCCTCGCTCGGGTAAATCGAGCTGTGGTGATGACACCCCCAAGTCAAGTAAAATCAAATTGTAGCTTCTCCCGTCCTGTACGAGCTGTTTTACGGCATTGACAAAGTCGGTATGGAGCAACTGTGTTCCCTTTTCAGCGAACTCGGTCAAGTGGCGATGAGCCATCTCGTCCCGATCAACCAAGGTTGAATCAGTGTAGTTTGTGGTTTTTTCAAGAATTGCCCGTGCGTGTCCTCCATACCCCGCCGTCAGATCGAGATAACTCTCGCCTGATTGGGGCTGTAGTAGCGCAACGACTTGTTCAAGAAGAACCGGAACATGAAGTGGTGGATGTTCTTTGATACTCATACGTCCCCACTATACCACAGGGTGGTTTTCATGGAGGCGCTTCGAGATCACCAAACTGGTAGCAAACCAAAATTTTTGTTTTTTTGGTGTGTTTGTTTTTGATAAGTTGTCGAACGAAGCCGAAGGAGAATTCTAGAAGAACCCATACCTAATTTTATCGTTCATTGAGAGACTTATGTGTGAGGTGGAGTTTTTTTGGGAGGTGTTGTGTTAGAGGAAGGTACATTCAGCTATTTTCATGTGGGCTGATATTCCACTGGCTCACTACCAGATTGTTGATCTCGAGGATATCGTTTACTTGTTAAGGAACTGTCTTATATCAGGATGATACACTAAGCTAATTTGTCGGGCGAGCCGAGGCGCCAATATGCCCCTACTCTCACGGCGACGATGTCACGAGTAATACTCGCGTAATCTAGTAGGTGCTGCTCGAGTGTGACACGACCTTGTTTTTGGTCGAGCGCTTGAGCTATCTTGCCCCTACGGAACCGAACGTTCAGATCAGCAAGCTCTTCGTCGAAGATGTTCTTGCCTGCAAGAGCTGGTTCAACTTCCCTATCCCAGACTTGCTGAGGATACATATGGAGGTATTCGCCAAACCCTCGAGTTACAACTACGCCACTGGCAAACTCTGCACGAAGCTCTGTCGGTATCGTCAATCGACGCTTGTCGTCAAGCTTTCGTTCAAAGTAATCCATTGTTTCTTGTAGTTATGCCCCTCTGGAAGCGTTAACGGTTAGATTTTAATGTGTTTTGTTGTGGTGTTTGTGTTCTGGTCTGTCCCTAGAGACATTCCTTCTTTTCCACTGCACTCATCATACAACCCACAATTACCCACACGCAAGCCTATTTTTGACATTCTTTATCATTGTGGTTACGTTTATCCACAGATTTGTGGATAAGTCAAATTGCTATCAGATACAAAAAATACCACTTCCCTGTTACGAGACGTGGTATTTTTAGCTATACTTCGCTAACTAACAATTATTTATGCAACTGTAACGCGAGCCAGGCTCCAAAGAGGAGAATGTAAACGCCAGTCGTAATAAATGACGCTTTACCGATAGGACGCTCGGTTATTTTGCTTGATACGGCGATGTGCTTCATGGGTGTTTTCATGATAATTCTATTGTATCATGCTTGTGCTTTATTGTCAACCTTCGAGCGATGACGTGCATTCGTATACTGATGCGCCATGTGCGTCTGCCTCTTGTAGGCCAATTCGACGAGCGCGTCACTTACCGCTGTCGCGTTGTGGCGGATCAACGAACGCGTGACTGGCAATGCGTGCTCACTTGCCTTACGCTGCGCCATCGCACCGATGAAACTTCCACCCACAGCCCTATATGGCCGCTTCGCAAGCGTCTTCTCGTCTACTTTCACCAAGTACGCGTCCTCTTGTTCATATCGCTTCAGGAGCGCCTTCGAAGGCACCTGCGCGTTATACATGACGGCATCAAGAAAGTTTCCGCCACCAAATCGCTCAATCTCACCTGCATGCTCAGATACGGTGAATCCATCTGTCTGCCCCTGTTTCGTCACAAGGTTACAGACATACGCGACAGTCGCACTCGTGCGCCGAAGCGCATCACCGATACCGTCGATGACCAGCAGTGGGCCAAGTGAGGTATAGAGGTCGCCAGGTGCAATCACAACCAAATCTGCCTGCTCGATGGCAGCAATCGCCATCGGATTAGCTGTCGGTTTTGGCTCAAGACTCAACTTCGCCTTGCGGGGATTTCGTTTGAAGTGATGTGCGTCGATAACTCGCTCGCCCTTAAGCGTCACGCTTGCGCCCGGCCAACTCATCTTGAGACGCACGTCATCAAACGTTGCCGGTATGACCGTGCCATTAACGCGAAGGATCTCACTCGCTGTCTCCACCGCCTCAGCAAAACTCCCAGTTGTCTTCTCGAGTGCCGTAAGCAAGAGATTACCAAACGAGTGACCGCCGAACGTTCCTTCTTCAAACCGATAGTTAAACAGTTGGCGAATCTTAGGCGAATCGCTTAATGCGACCAAACATTGCCGCACGTCGCCGGGAGGCAAAGTACCAAGTTCGTCGCGTAGTACGCCCGTGCTGCCACCATCATCTGCCATATTCACAATCGCCGCGATCTGGGATGTGTGTTTCTTCAGCGCAGATAGCAACGTAAAGCTACCCGTACCGCCGCCAATCACGGCAATCTTGATGTCTGTCGGTTGAAATGGCTCATTCATATACTATCCCTTCATCACCTTCTTGATTACTTGTGCAAACCATAGCGCACTCGCGCGTGGCGTCCGCTTCAATGTACGATAGTCAACCTCGTAGAGGCCAAACCGCGGCCACCTACCCTTGTCCCACTCGAAGTTATCCATCAGCGTCCAATGCATATAGCCAATCAGTGGGACACCTTGGCCTATTGCACGCTGCATCGCTCTTACACTCTCGCCAATCCACCATTTACGGTACTGGTCATCGCCATCTGCCACACCATTCTCGGTGATCAGAATCGGCTTTTTGTACTTGTGATACAGACGGTCGAGTACATGTTCAAGATCAGCAGGATCCATCGGCCAACCAAGGTCATTGAGCTTATCGTCGGGATTGTGGATGCGATAACCGTAGACACGCTGACTCACGTACCAGTTCACGCCAAGATAATCGGTCCTATGAATCGTCTTGCGAATCCAATAATCATCAAACAGCCACTGCCCTACCGCTGCACTCATACGCGTGAGCCATGCATCATCACCAGGATACATATGGATGGAATGTTTCGCGAACGATATCTTGTACGAGCGACGCAAATCATGAAGGACGGCATAGGTCTTGTTGTGTGCTCGTGCGAGATTGTGATAGACCTTGATCGCGCGCCAAAAGCTCGCCGACGCAGGTGGCCAGTGAGCGTTGAGATAGCTTTCAAACGCATACGCTTCAGGTTCATTAATGGTGACGATATAGCGGACCGAGCCGCCCAATTCAGTCATAATCTTCTCAGCAAACCGTACGAAATACTTGATATTGCGGCGCTTCTCGAAACCGCCCAATTCGGCAAACCACACCGGCAGTGTGAAATGAAACAATGTGATAACTGGCTCGAGCCCACGTGCACGTAGCGCGGCGATATAGCGCTTGTAGTAGTCGATGCCCTCGGCACTCCATATCCCCTCTTCGGGTTCGATGCGAGACCACTCGATACTGAAACGAAGCGAGTTCAGGTTGAGCCGCTTCGCGAGATCGAAATCTTCTTGGAAACGATTGTAGTGATCGACCGCTTTGCTTGAGATATAGTTTGCGGGTATCTTCGCGAGATGCTTTGTCTTGTCCCAGCTCTCTAAATCACCGTAGTGATATTCAGCTTGGACCGATAGTGATTTGGCATTCTCAAGTTCCCATACGGTCCACTGATTGTGTTGGCCGCCTTCGTTCTGATGCGCCGCGATAGCCGCGCCCCACAGAAAATGCTTTGGAAACTTCCCTGAATTACTCGCCATTATCTATTGATTATACTACTATGCCTCGGTGGAAGTGGTATCGCGTAGCTCTTTCTTACCCTTGAGCTCGTACTTTACCCCGGTCATATCGCTTGTCACGTAGTCATCGTTGATGAGATTCACGAACTTCGCAGCGTCTTTTGCGTCCATCAAGATGATGGCGCCGGCTGCATCGTCGGTCATCAGTTCAAGCCCCATCTCTTCGGCATGTTCAACTGCTTGGTCTTGTGTGATGTTGCCGAGCTCGAGCTTCTGCAACTTCGTGACGAGACTTGGCGTGTCGCGCACGAGCGCATCAAACGTCATACCATCAGGAAACTTCAGTTTGAAGTGCGCTTCGATCTCTTTGATCTTCTCTTCGGCAAGTGCGAACTTCTTTGCGTCATACCCAAACATACGCACGAACTTCGTCTCGCTAAACGCGAAGATGTCTGGTCCCGCGACAAGGACTTGGTTGTCTGGTGTGATACGCAGACCTGCGTCAGCGGCAAATGGCTGGAAGGAATCACCATTGTACATCCATGCTGTCGCGCCCTTGAGCACCTGTGATTGTGGCAAAAGCTTTGCGATGAAGAATGGCTCGGCACCTGCGCGGCTAAATCGTGCGATAATTCCCTTCACCTTCTTGAACTCATGATCGCCTTCGCGGAAGACTTCAAGCGCTTCTTCACCGTAGAGAATCTGCTCGATTACCTCTTGCGCATGTTCAACTTTCTCAAGCTCGGTGCGCTCGAGTACGTTGTCCTCGGCGGCAGCCGCTTCGAAGTCGCGGACCATCATGCCGGTCGCTGCGCCAGTTTGCACGGTACTAATCATGTCGTAAAGAAAGAGCACCTTGAGCTGTGCCTTGAGCTCCTTGGCATAGTTTGTCGCGTAGACCGTGTAGCCTTTTGTAAAGAGAAAGAGGTCAATCTCGAGCTGATCTTTGTGTGCATCCGTCTGGTTTGCCCAGAGGAAAATGTCGGTTGGTTCTGCTGGTGTAGTGTCGGTATCTGTCGTTGTCATAATCTCTAGTGTACTATCTTTTTAATGAGTTTGCATAATAGTTTTATTCATGCTCATGTTTTCATTTTCATGACTTTCGTAGGATAATATACTGTGACACGCCCGTGTCAGTCTCGAGAAGAAGTACCTCACGAAGGGATAGTAGCTATGCGCTTCCAGGAAGTCAGAGAAAACGTCATCGACGCGCATCAATCCGTCGTCGCCGCTCGCAAGGCAATCGCCGTCGAGCTCAGATTGCTCTTGAGCGGCACCGGGTCTCGCAATGTCAGTGTTGACGAGGAGCTCGTCGGGTGGATTGAGGACCTCGGGCCGCAAGACCGAAGCAGTCATGGCCTGACCAACGCTGAGTACGCGTACAGCATCCTCCTGGCGAACGCACCTGCCCTGTTCGAGGATCGCTACATCGGCATCGACCCCGACAACAAGGAAGGTATCACCTTCATCGTGCAGCAGCCCACCGCCAAATAGGTGCCGGGCCGCACACAACTCAAGCCTCGCCTCCCTCAAGGAGCGCGAGGTATTTTCATTTATTTCGACTTGTCTATTCACCTCCTCTCACGCGAGTCGTGATTCGGGAAGTACGTTTCCCTAGACAAACATCGCCCACCCCTCTAGGATAGAGGTATGAGTTTTGAGACGAGTGTCCACCCAATGCAAACGCTGATTCTCCGCGAACTATTATTCGTGCCGTCAGCACGATATTCGGATTTGCAAAAAGCATCGGGCCTCGACAGTGATTATTTCAAGTTTCACATCAAGAAGTTGGTTGAGGTTGGCTACGTCGAGCGAGTTGACCGACTGTATCAATTGACGACAAATGGTAAAGAATATGCAAACAAAATCGATACAGACGCTGGCGTCCTAGAACGCCAGCCAAAATCAGCGGTCATCCTCGTCATCGAGCGTGAGGCTGGCAATGCAAAAGAATACCTTGTCCAAGAACGCCTCAAGCATCCTTACTTCGGATTCTGGGGCTTCCCTTCCGGCAAGATTCGCTGGGGAGAATCTATCGTCGATACTGCAATGCGTGAGCTTACAGAAGAGACTGGACTCGAGGGAAACTTCATCCATAGTGGCGTCTACCACGAACGCGACATCCGACCCGGTACAAAGGAAGTGATCGAGGATAAGATCTTCCATATTATGTTTTGCAGTGATGCGCACGGTACACTACTGACTGACTTCGAGGGCGGGCGTAATGCATGGCGCACACTCGATGACGTACGTCGAGAAGTGCACCG